>Ga0208480_1000070_pt1 | contig 42023 bp, 46 predicted proteins | sample NGESurshal092012_4_FD_184485 | JGI IMG/M metagenome (GOLD analysis project Ga0208480, IMG submission 184485) | Arctic peat soil microbial communities from Barrow, Alaska - NGEE Surface sample F53-1 shallow-092012 (SPAdes) | ecosystem: Environmental > Terrestrial > Soil > Wetlands > Peat ... | reverse complement strand
GCGAATCTCTTCCAGCGTCTTATGGCTCAGTTTTCGAGCATCTCGCGACCGCATACCTCATCATAAACTATGTCCACTTACTTGTGCACTAATTAATATTGGCGCCCGGTGAGTAAAGGGCGAAAGATCCGACGGCGGCGGTTACTGTGGATACATCTACTGTGTAAGTCGCGGAGGTGATGGTTGATCCACTTTGGCCGAAGAAAGTCACTCCGCTCAAGCTAACTGGACTTGCGCCGAAATCCGACCCTGCATAAATCTGCTGATAGGTCCCGCTGGTTACCGTTTCAAATGGCAGCCCGTTGATGGAATCGGCCGAACCGACGGTAATCGACCCTGCTTGTACCTGAAAGACTGCGGACAGCGTCATCGCTCCCGCAAATAGCACGCCTCGATAGGCTTTGAACCACAACATTTTTTCTCTCCTCAATCAGGAAGGCGACATCTCTCGTGAAATCCCCTCATCCTGCGGAATTTCAGCGCGGCGAAGTTGTCTGGTCCTGTGGAAGGCGGTTCCTAAGCCTCACCTCCGCACGCGATAATCGTCCCATGAAGATCCTGACCGCCGCCGAAATGCGCGAAGTCGATCGCCTCACCATCGAGCGTGGCATCCCCGGCCTCATCTTGATGGAGAATGCCGGCAGCCGGGTCGTCGATTTTCTTCATGAGACCTTCGCCCCTTTGTCTGAGCACCGCGTCATCGTCGTCTGCGGAAAGGGCAACAACGGCGGCGATGGATTCGTCGTCGCCCGCCAGCTCTTCACCCGAAAACTTTGCCGCCATCTCACCGTTCTCGAACTGTTCGACCCCGAGACTCTCTCCGGCGACGCGCTCGCGAATCGCCGCATGCTCGACGTCTGCGGCTGCCCCGTACTGCGCGAATTAACAAACGAAGCCAATCTCGCCACCATCGTCGTAGACGCCGTTCTCGGCACCGGACTCAGTGGTCCAGCCAGAGGCCCATCCCTCGATGGCATCCGGATGATCAACACCCGCTTCCCGCTCGCCAAAAAAGTCGCCGTTGATATTCCCTCCGGCCTTCCCTCCGACGAAACGAACCCAACCGGCGAATCTGCTCATGCCGATTTCACCCTCACCTTCACCGCTGCGAAACGAAGCCAGTGTCTCTCTCCCATCTGCCAAAACGCAGGCCATCTAACTGTTGTTCCCATCGGAACCCCGCCCGATCTCTGCGAAACGAACCCACAATACCGCCTGAATCTGACCGTCAAAGCCGATCTATCTCCTTTATTTGTAAAGAGATCCTTAGATTCCAATAAAGGCATGTACGGCCATGTCCTGGTCGTGGGAGGTTCGTTTGGTAAAAGCGGCGCGCCCGCCATGACCGGCCTCGGTTCGTATCGCAGCGGAGCCGGTCTGGTCACCGTCGCCGTCCCGAAAAGCGCCCTATCCGCCGTCGCCGCTGTCCGCCCCGAGCTGATGACCGAGCCGCTCGAAGAAACCCCGTCGGGCCGAGTTCGTTTCGCAGAATCCGCCCATCTGCTCGACCTGCTGAAGAAGATGACCGTGCTTGCGATCGGTCCCGGTCTCGGTACGGAAGACGAGACAGTTCGTCTGGTAAAACGCCTCTACGACGAGGCCGGCCTTCCCGCCGTGGTCGATGCCGACGCCCTGAACGCGCTCGCCGGCGCTCTGCCGCCAACCACCAAAACCCGCATTCTGACTCCGCATCCGGGCGAAATGTCCCGTTTGACCGGCAAATCCACAAAGGAAGTGCAAGCCGACCGCTTAGGCATCGCTCAGGATCTTGCCGGCCGGAGCGGCGCAACTGTGGTCCTCAAAGGCGACCGCACCATCATCGCCTTCCCGGACGGTGAAACTTGGGTGAACCCGACCGGCTCGCCCGCCATGGCCACTGGGGGCACCGGCGATCTTCTGACCGGCATGATTGCCGGACTGATTGCCCAGCACCCGCGCGAATGGAAACAAGCTGTTGTCGCCGCTGTCTGGCTGCATGGCCGCTGCGGAGAATTAGCCGCCTGTCGTTGGGGCGAAGAAGCAACTCTCGCTACGGATCTTCTGGACTTTCTTCCGGAGGCTATGAATGAAGTCCGGCCTCCGCTTTGAGACCCGCTCGGACGAGGAGACGCAGGCCGTCGGCCGCCGACTCGCTCCATTGCTGCCGGATCGCGGCGTTGTCCTATTGATAGGAGAATTGGGCGCGGGCAAGACTACCCTGACCAAAGGCATTGTCGAAGGGCGCGGCGCAGCCCGCGCAGACCACGTCTCCAGCCCCACGTTTACGCTGATTCACGAATATGGCGATCCGGTCAGCGTCTATCACGTCGACCTCTATCGCCTGGATTCAGCCGAAGAAGTCCGCCGCCTCGGCCTCGAAGATTTATTTGATCAACCGGCTCTAGTACTTATCGAATGGGGTGAAAAATTCCCGGAACTCCTGCCTCATCATCGAATCGAGATCCGGATTGCACCGAACGGCGAAGATTCCCGCGCGATCTTAGTCCGGTTCTAAGAAACTGTTGCCCTCCGGCGGATTTTGAACGCGCCGAAGAGTACCGCAAAAAGCAGGATGAGACCGAACGTCGCGGGTTCTGGCGCGGCCACGAAGTCATTCAAGGCCAGGTTCGCAACCAGAGCGTCTCCCGCGGTAGTCGGATGTATGTCGTCCCAAAACAGATAGTCATTGGGATTCACGCCCGACAAACCCTGGGCCGAAGCCGTGATGTTTGTGAAGCCGTAAGCGGAGGGGTCGGCCGCAATCTGGTCGAACAACACTCCGATATTTACGCCGATCACGTTGATGCCCAGGCTTTGCAATTTAGCGATATCGATGGCCCACTCGGCGTTGAATGCATTCGAGGCCCCATTCAGCAGCCCGCTTTGCCCGCTGGCCATGCCTTCGGGCGTGTCTCCAAGAGGTGGCAGGTTCAGCCAAAGGAAATCCTTTCCACCGGCGACGGCAAGCGTGAGGATGTTTTTGTAAATGTTATCGGCTGCGGTCACCGGATTCTTCGCGCCGCTGATGTCATTCGCTCCGGCCCAGAATGTGTAGAGCGCGTTCGAGGGCGCGCCGGTCGGATGCGCCGCTCCGAAGATATTCAGTTGATCCGTAACATCGAAAACGCCATTCGACCCGGTTGTCGCGGAAGCGACAGCGTAGGTGGTCCCTCCCGCGAGAAAAGGTTGGGGATCGGCAAGACCGGCCTTCGCGGCGAACTGTTGGTCCCACAAGCCGAAGGGACCCGTAGTTGCCGGAGTCGTACTCGGGCCGTCGGTGTATTCGCCTGTAGCGTAGTTGGGTCCCGGAAACACTCCGCCGCTGCCGATATACGCGTTTCCGTTATCGGAGAGGCTGTCTCCGAAGACAACCAGTTGGTTGATGGAGTTGAGCGAATCGGCTAGCGCCAGGTAGAGCGGCGAAATGAGGATCAAGCCTGAGACTGCAAGCAACTTTATACGCATAATTTGATCGGCGAGAAGCGGAATTCTTATGTTACACGAACTTGCATGCGACGCGGCCCGTTAGATAATCGTCGCCAGCTCGCGCCAGGATTTGCCTTGCGATTCCGCAACCGCCGCATACGTGATCTGGCCCTGATACGTGTTCACGCCTTCTTTAATGGCGTTGCTCTCTTCGCAGGCTCTTTCGAGGCCCTTGTCGGCGAGCGTAATCAGGTAGGGAACGGTCGCGTTCGTCAGTCCGAAAGTAGAAGTGTGCGGCACGGCGGCGGGCATGTTCGATACGCAGTAATGCAACACTCCGTCCACGTAGTACACCGGATCGGTATGCGTGGTCGCGTAGGAAGTCTCGAAACAGCCGCCTTGATCGATGGCCACATCCACGACGACCGAGCCTTGCTTCATGCGGGAAATCATCTCCCGCCGAACCAGTTTGGGCGCGGAAGCGCCGGGAATGAGGACGGCGCCGACGACCAGGTCCGCTTGCCGGACCGCTTCGCGAATGGTGTAGGTGTTCGAGGCCAGCGTGCGAATGGAGTTGAAATAAATGTCGTCGAGCTCGCGCAGGCGATTTAGATTGCGATCGATAATGGTGACGTTCGCGCCCAGTCCGCAGGCGATCTTCGCGGCGTTGTGCCCGACAACGCCTCCGCCAATCACCACTACGTTGGAGGGCGCGACACCGGGGATGCCGCCGAGCAGAATTCCCCGGCCTCCGTTGGGCCGCTCCAGATATTGCGCGCCGACTTGGACGGCCATCCGGCCCGCTACTTCGCTCATGGGCGTCAGCAGTGGCAGCGAGTTATCGCGCTCGCGAATGGTCTCGTATGCGACGGAATTGACCCGCCCCTTTAGTAAAGCCTCCGTCAGTTCAGGCAGTGGAGCAAGATGCAGGTATGTGAAGAGGATCAGACCGGGCCGAAAGAACCCGATTTCGGACGGCTGGGGCTCTTTCACCTTCACGATCAGATCGGATTTATTCCAGACCTCCGCCGCGCGCTCGACAATGATTGCCCCCGCCTCCGCGTATTCGTCGTCGGGAATCGAGCTGCCCACCCCGGCCTGCGCCTCGACCAGCACTTCGTGCCCGTGCTCGCGCAGCGTCGTAATCATGCTGGGCACGCAGCCCACGCGAGTTTCGTGGTCTTTGATTTCTTTCGGTACGCCGACGATCACTGCGTGGACTCCGGCGCGGGCGGAGCGGCTGGCACAGTCGGCGAGTTGCCATCGCGTTTGGGGCCCAGGCCTAATCCGATCAGCGTCGGCGCGCTGATTTTGCCGTCGTCGGGAAGTTTTTGATCCGCTTGGAAACGCCTCAAAGCGTCCATGGAATCGTCGTTCCAGGTTCCGTTCACTTCGCCTTTGAAGTAGCCTTTGTCGGCAAGCGCTTGTTGAATTTGCTGGTAACGGTCCGGATCCGGGTGCAGTTGGAAGGTGGGTTCCGGCGCGATATGCAGTAAGTGTTTTCTGGTTTTATGAAGATTCGTTCCATGAGTGGCGCGCCCTTTGTAGGCTGCCTTTGCGGTAGGAGTCTTGCTGGACGAGGCCTTCGATTTAGCGGGAGCGGAATGTGCCTGCCCGCTGGCAAAAGCCAACAAACCGAGCGCCAGAACCCATTTCATGGGATACACAGAATTTTACCACCTTATAGTGGGTGTTGAGATTCCGGCGTCCTCTCCGGATGATGGTGGGCAGATGATCATCTCGATGAAGCTTCATTCAACCAAAGCCGAGATTGAAGCTGTGTTTGAACGCATCCACGACTTCGGCTACAAAGTGCATTCGATCGAAGGCGAGGAGCGCGTCGTCATTGCCGTGGTTGGCCTGGGCGACGTGACTGCCTGCCTCGAATCTCTCGAAGCCATGCCGCAGGTGGAAAAGGCCGTGCGCATTTCCGCGCCTTACAAGTTTGTGAGCCGGGAGTTCCACTCCACCCGATCGCGAATCACCGCGAACGGGGTCGAGATCGGCGGCGACGAACTGATCGTCATGGCCGGCCCGTGCTCCATTGAAAACGAAAAGCAGATTGTGGAAACCGCGCGCTTCGTGGTTCAGCATGGAGCGAAGTTCCTGCGAGGCGGAGCATTCAAGCCGCGCACTTCGCCTTACGATTTTCAAGGCATGGAGCTCGAAGGGCTGAAGCTGCTCCGCAAAGCAAAGCAGGAAACCGGACTCGGCGTCATCACCGAAGTGATGAGCGATAACGATGTGGAAATGGTGGCCGAATACGCGGATATATTACAGATCGGCGCGCGCAACATGCAGAACTTCGCGCTGCTGAAAGCGCTGGGCCGGGCCAAGCGCCCGGTGATGTTGAAGCGCGGCCTGAGCTCGACCATCAAGGAATTGCTGATGTCGGCGGAGTACATCGTGGCGCATGGAAATCCCAACGTGATTCTGTGCGAGCGGGGCATCCGGACATTTGAAACGGCGACGCGGAATACCTGCGACATCACGGCGGTTCCGCTGCTCAATGAGCTATCGCATCTGCCCGTCATTTTGGACCCGAGCCACGCCACCGGCAAGCGCAGCCTGGTGCCGCCGTTATCCAGAGCCGCCGTGGCGATCGGCGCGGATGGTTTGATTGTAGAAGTGCATCCGCAGCCGGAGAAAGCCGTCAGCGATGGCGCGCAGTCGCTGAATTTCGATCGATTCGCAAGCATGATGCGGGAATTGGAGCCATACATCGCGCTGTGGAAGCAGGCCCGGGCCGCGGAACTGGCGGCCGTATAAAGAATACGCGGAGTCGCTTGCGCATACGGCTGAAGCCGTGGGTATTCGTGCTGCTGGTCGCTGCCGCGATAGCCGCGATCCTGTTTGGAATCGATTCGTATCGCCGCCGCTTTGTCCGATCGGAGGCGGACCTCGTGGGGCTGCTCCCGCGTGAAGGCGCAACGGTCTTCTTTGTGAATGTTGCGGCGCTGCGGCACGCGCGCATGTTGAGTCTGTTAGCCGGATCGAAACCCGCCGAAGACGCCGAGTATCGGGAGTTCGTCCGCGAGACCGATTTCGATTACACCGGAAATATCGATGCGATTGCAGGCGCTGCGAACGGACGGGATCTGTTCTTTGTGGCGCGCGGCCGCTTCGATTGGCGCAGGTTGCGGCAATACGCCATCGCGCATGGCGGCGCATGTGGAAACAATCTGTGCAAGGCGTCGACCGGCAAATCCGGGCGCTGGGCCTCTTTTCTGCTGGTTCAACCGGACGTAATGGGCTTGGCGCTCAGCGGCAACGCCGCGGCTGCGGAAGTTCTTCGGCCGTCCCGGCGCAAAGCTTCGAGTCCGGTTCCAGCGCAGCCGGTGTGGGTCGAGTTGTCGCAGGAGCTGCTAAAGAATCCGGTAGATCTCCCGCTGCCGCTGCGCATTTTCGCAATCTCGCTCGAATCGGCTTATCCGGTGGTGTTGTCGCTCAGCCCCGCCGTCGAAGGGAGCGAGGCGGCTTTCAACTTGCGATTGGACGCTGAGTGCCCCAGCGCAACCACTGCCGACACCATTCGGAATCAATTGCAGATCCAGACCAACATGTTGAAGTTGGAGCTGGCGCGCGAGCACCGGCAGCCGAATCCGGCCGATTTGACCGGATTGCTGACCTCGGGATCGTTTCAAACCGCCGGCCAACAGGTAACCGGAACATGGCCGATTCGTAAAGAGCTGCTGAAGAGCCTGCAATGAGCGCGTTCTAACCTGGAAGTAAGGCGAAATGTCTACCAGCGTTTTGGATCCCCCGCAGGTCGAGGAGCTATATCGCAGCCTGGAAGACAAAGTGCGAGCGCTCCGGCCCAAGGAAGACGTGACCGGTCTCGACCGGGCCTACCGCTTCGCGGCCGAGTATCACAAAAATCAACGGCGTAAATCGGGCGAGCCCTACATCGCTCATCCGCTCGCCGTCGCGCACATCCTCGCGGATATGCAGATGGATTTGACCAGCCTCGAAACCGGTTTGCTGCACGACGTTCTCGAAGATACTGCCGCCCGGCTGGATCAGGTCAAGGAACAGTTTGGCGAGGATGTCGCGCGCTGTCTCGATGGTGTTACCAAGCTGAGCAAGATCAGCCTTGCCAATCGGGAGGACCGGCAAGCTGAGAGCCTCCGCAAGATGCTGTTGGCGATGACCGGCGATATTCGCGTGATCATCGTGAAGCTGGCGGATCGGCTTCACAATATGCGGACCATCGGAGCGCTCTCGCGCGAGCGGCAGCAATCGATCGCTCAGGAAACCATCGATATCTACGCGCCCATCGCGCATCGCCTTGGAATGGGCAAAGTCCGCGGCGAGCTCGAGGATTTGTCTTTCGAAGCGCTGTATCCGGAAGCCTCCGCCGACCTGGTTCACGAGATCGATTCGAAGCGTCAGGAATACGAGGAGTGGCTGCGCCAGGTGCAAACGCAGATCGAGCAGAAGCTTTCGCGCGAAGATATACCGGCGCGCGTGGAGGGCCGCGTGAAGCGCGCCTACTCCGTCTATCAAAAGCTGAAGCGGCAAAAAATCACTCTCGATCAGGTGTACGACGTGCTTGCCGTGCGCATCATCACGGATTCGGTCAAGAGCTGCTATGCGGCGCTCGGCGTGATTCACAACGAATGGCATCCGATACCGGGGCGGATCAAGGACTTTATCGCCATGCCGCGCCCCAACCTGTATCAATCGCTGCACACTTCGGTGATCGGCCCGGGCGGGGTCACCTTCGAAATCCAGATACGCACCGAGGAGATGCACCGGATCGCCGAAGAAGGGATTGCGGCGCACTGGAAATATAAGGAAGGCAGCAAAGGGCCGGACGCGGACGATCAGCGCATTGCGTGGCTTCGACAACTCGTCGAATGGCAGCGCGATATGGCGGATTCAGGCGATTTTCTCTCCACTCTCAAGGTGGATTTGTATTCCGAGGAAGTCTACACGTTCACGCCGAAAGGCCGCGTGATTGTTCTGCCGCGCGACGCGACGCCGATTGATTTCGCCTATGCGATTCACAGCGATGTAGGCACGACCTGCGTGGGAGCCCGCGTGAACGGCGTGATCAAGCCGCTGAAATCCACGCTGCGCAATGGCGATGTGGTCGAGATCCTGACGCAATCGAACCATCAGCCGAGTCGCGACTGGCTGGGCGTGGTGAAGACCTCGCGCGCGCGCAATAAGATCAGGCACGTGATTAACGCGGCGGAGCGCGCCAAGGCCGTCGAGATTGGCCAAAAGTCGCTCGAAAAAGAGGCGCACCGGTTGGGTCTCAGCCTGGGCCGGATCTCCGACGACGATCTGGAATCGGTCGCTTCCGAATACGGCGTCAGCAAGGCCGAAGACCTGTATGCGGCGCTCGGATTCGGGAGATTTTCCGCGCGGCAGGTGCTGCAGAAAGTTGCCCCGGAAAACGTGGAACCGGAGCCGGCTCCCGGCGCGCCCGCGCTGAAGCCGCCGCAACCGGGACCCGGAACATTCCAGGCCTATGGCGATCTCACCATCCATGTGAAAGGCGCCGATGACGTGCTGGTCTATCGCGCGAAATGCTGCAACCCGATTCGCGGAGAACAGATCGTCGGCTATATCACCAGAGGCAAGGGCGTTGCGGTCCACTCGGCCCAATGCCCGAACGTGCAGAACCTGATGTATGAGGCGGAACGGAAGATCGATGTGGAATGGGCGCGCAGCGCGAGCGATCCGCTGCCGGTGAAAGTGGTGGTTTATACCGACGATCGCCCCGGCATTCTGCATCAACTCACGTCGATTCTGAGCGCTGAATCGAGCAATATACGAACGCTCGAAGCTCGCGGCGACGAAAAGCGTACCGATGAGAGCGCAATTATCGATATCACCATGGAAGTTCGGGACAAGAAACAACTGGAGCGCGTGATCACCGCCTTTCGCCGCATACCGGGCGTGAGAGATATTCAGCGCGTGCTAACCGCGTGAAGTTTATGACATGCCGGAAGAACTAGAAACCAGCGCGATTGCCGACCCGGAACATATCGCCATTTCAAAATCGACGGGCATCAAGATCGATTGGCGGGATGGCCATCATAGCGATTATCAACTCGCCTATCTGCGGGATGAATGCCCCTGCGCGACTTGCACGGGCGCTCACGGCACGGAGCCGAAAAAATCCAATTACTCGGAATCCGACCCTTTTCCGATGTTCAAGCCGACGCTAAAAATGAGTTCCGTTGAGGCGGTGGGAAGCTACGCCGTCCGCATTTATTGGAACGATGGGCACAACACGGGCATTTACTCTTTCGATCATCTGAGAAGGATCTGCCCGTGCGAAGAATGTAAGGCAAAGCGGCTATAGAAGCCGGAAGTTGACTTCGACCTGAGCCTGCGTGGCGACCGGCCGTCCGCCCTTCATGCCTGGACGGAAACGCCATTTGGCGACTGCTTCGACTGCCTTTTCATCCAAACCGAGGCCCAACGGGCGAATCACCTTAATATCACGCGGCAAGCCGTTGGAATCGACCACGATCGAGAGCAGCACCGTTCCGGAGTATTTGGCTTTTCGCGCCTCTTCGGAGTATTCAGGCTCGACTTTGAAAGTCAGGACCGGAGCGGAGACCTCGCCGCCGATGCGATAGACGCCGCCTCCCATTCCGCCGCCCGATCCGGGACCATAGCCATTGCCGTTGCCCGAGCCGAGCCCGTTTCCCGTTCCACTGCCGAGTCCATTCGATCCCGGACCGCCGGACATCGGCAAAGCCTTGGCGAGTGGGTCGCCGTAATCGGGGGAGATAATCACCGGCGCCGGCGCAGTGATGGTGGGAACTACCGGCAGAAGCGGCTTGGGGACAGCCAGTGCGGGAGGGATAAACTGCTTCCGAGCGAATTTCGGGGCTTCGCCGCGGTTGACCGGAGTAGGCGTATGCTGTCCACCGCCGCCGCCGCCGCCGGCTTTCTGCGCCGCCGCGGGTAGTTTATAAGGCGCAATATAGACGATCTGCCCAAGATCGGTCAGCTTTTTCCGCACGGTCGGCGATTGGAAGATGAGCAGCATCAACAACACCACGCCTACGTGAATAAAAATGGATACCGCGCCGGATTTGGTTTCACCGCCGCTATATGCGCCCCAGATCGTCCCCACTTCAACGGGCTTCGAGGTGACTTCGAGAGGAGGAAGCTTAGGCGGATGGATCAGATCCCTGATGTTTGAGAAGAGCGACTTGAACCAGGGTTCTTCAATTTTGCTTAAGTCGCCGAGATCGGAGGATTCGAGAGGGCGCGAGGTCAGTTCGAGCGGCGGCAGCTTAGGCGGATGAATTGCTTCCCGTATGCCTTGAATGAGGGACTTGTACCAGGGCAGTTCGAGATCGGTGGCAGTCAGCAACCGGTCTAGATGGGAATCGTATTGAGGCACCTGAGGACGCTCTGAAACTTCTTTTTCGAGGTCGCTAGTCACTACACACTCCGCTTTACAAATCCGCGCGACTTCACTATAAGCAATTGTAGGACGTGATATGGAAAATCACAGTTGCAAGAAATCCGAGCGAATAATCGTACCGGCACCATTAGTCTAGCACTCTTGCGCCAGGTGTCCCGGCAAGAAGAAAGTCACGCGATTCCCGCCAGATAACATCGAGAACATCAGTCAATTCATGCCCGGAAGGCAACCGGACCAGCCGCGCGTTGGCATGAGTCTTCGCGAAAGCGGCGGCAGATTCAACCGGCACGACCGGATCGGCGGTTCCATGGAAGATGAGAGCTGGCTGACAGAACTGAGGGAAAAGTTCATAGCGGCTGGCGTCCTCCAGCAATTGATAGCCGATCGGCATTTCGCGCTCCTCCCCATAATGAAATATCGGCATCGAGCCTTGCTTCCTCCACAAAGTTAATTGCTCCGGGCCGAGCTGAGCCGTCCAGAGTTGGTAAAACTGAAAGGCTGGAGCAAGAAGGATGAGCCGATCGGTTTCCGGATGCCGCGCGGCGTAGAGGGCCGCCAAATATCCTCCCAGACTCGATCCAAGGAGAATGACGGGTTGCCCGGCGCACGCGCTTTCGATCAGTTTCAACTGGGCGGTGATCGTGAGATGCTCGAAATCGCCTTCAGCCAAATCGGGAATTTCGACTGAAAAGCCGAGCGTTTCAAGTTTTTGCGCGAAAAAGCGCGCCTTGCGGGAGCGCGGGCTGGACGCGAAGCCGTGCAGATACAGGACACGCAAACGTGGCGGCAACATCTACATGGTAACGGCGAAAGAGTGACCGGCAGGCCATTTCCGGCTTGCCACGCGGAGAAAGGATCGATAGACTCTTCTTTTACCGAACACAAGCCGCAGACTCCCGCCCATTTGCCCGTGGATCAATGAGGTAGTTTAGAGTGTTGGACCGGGAAGCTTCGCCGGAATGGCAGATGCGTTTGCGAGGACAGGAGAACAAGGAATGCCAGTAGCAGAGAAAGTAAAGCAAATCATCGTTGAGCAATTAGGAGTCGACGAAAGCCAGGTTGAGCCGAGCGCGTCCTTTGTGGAGGACCTGGGCGCCGATTCGCTCGACATCGTCGAACTGGTCATGGCGTTCGAAGAAGCGTTCGACCTGGATATCCCGGACGAAGACGCCGAAAAGATCAAGACCGTCGGCGATGCGATCAAGTACATCGAGGATAAGAAGAAGTAGTTTGGCCGCGCGAGCAGGTTTCTTCCGTGGGCATACGGGATATACAAAGTGAGCATGACGCCGCGCAGAGTGGTTGTTACCGGAGCGGGCTTGTTGAGCTCCGTCGGCGCCGGAACCGAACAGTGCTGGTTGGCCATCCGTAACGGCGCGAACGGCATCGGGCGTATCACCCAATTCGACGCGGCCGACTTCGCTTGCCGCATTGCGGGAGAAGTAAAAAATTTCGACCCGCTGCTCTACGTCGAGAAAAAAGACGTTAAGAAGATGGGGCGATTCATTCAGTTCGCCATGGCCGCTTCCCAATTCGCCGTGGCGTCGGCCCGGCTGGAGTTTACTCCCGAGGAAGCCGAGCGGGTGGGAGTCTACATCGGCAGCGGCATCGGCGGGTTTGAAGTGATCGAGCGCGAGCACAAGATCCTGCTCGAGCGCGGCCCCAGCCGCATTTCTCCTTTTTTTATTCCTTCGTGTATTGTGAACCTGGCCAGCGGCTATGTATCGATTCGGTATGGCGCGAAAGGACCCAATTCGGCAACCGCTACGGCCTGCACGACCAGCTCCCATTCCGTCGGCGATTCCTATCGGCTGATTCAGTATGGCTACGCGGATGTGATGATCTGCGGTGGAAGCGAGGCTTGCGTAACCCCGATGGGCATTGGTGGGTTTGCCGCCATGCGGGCGCTTTCGACGCGGAATGACGAACCGCACAGAGCATCGCGTCCGTGGGACAAGGAGCGCGACGGTTTTGTGGTGGGCGAAGGTTCCGGCATTCTGGTTTTAGAAGAGATCGAGCGCGCGCAGCGGCGCGGCGCGCCGATTTTAGCCGAGATTGTGGGCTATGGCATGAGCGCCGATGCGCACCACATCACCGCCCCACCGGAGGACGGCGATGGCGGATATCGCGTGATGCGCAACGCCATGCGCGACGCCGGCATAGAGCCGCCGCAAGTGCAGTACATCAACGCTCACGGAACTTCGACCGGCCTGGGCGACAAAGCCGAGACCGTCGCGCTGAAGCATGCCTTCGGAGAGCACGCCCGAAAGCTTGCCGTGAGCTCAACGAAATCCATGACCGGTCATCTGCTGGGCGGAGCGGGAGGGCTCGAAGCCGGGATTACGGTTCTGGCGATTCGCGACCAGATTGCGCCGCCCACGATTAATTACGAGTTTCCCGATCCGGAATGCGATCTGGATTATGTGCCGAACCACGCCCGGGCGATGAAGATCGAATATGCGCTTTCAAACAGCTTCGGATTCGGCGGGACGAACGGCTGTTTGATATTCAAGAAATTTCAGGGGTAAGTGGGAGTCATGGTTCTTCGCGAGGATCGGCGATCTCAAGATCGCGGCAAATCTTCCTTGCAAGAAACTCGTTGATTTCCCGATGGCGCGGAACCGCCGAGTTCTTCTTCTTTTCGGGATTCACGTAAACCGAGTGATTTGCGCCCTCCCGCAGTAGCTGACAGCCTTGCGCGCGCAAGTGGCGAATCAGCTCAAGACGTTTCATGCAAGACGAGCGACTGCCGGATTACCTCCCTGCTGCCGAGAGATGCCTCTGTAAGCTCGCGGTTTGCTTCGAGCACGAGCGAAATGGCCTCGTTAAGGTTTGCCTTCGCTTCTTCTAACGTCTTGCCCTGCGTGTTCGCGCCAGGTAGTTCCGGCACATAACCGATGTAGCCCTCAGGTACTCGTTCAAACACGGTAGTTAGTGTGATATCCAAAGAATGCTCCGTCCTCTTCAAGTATGGACTGGTCGGGTCTAGCTTCTTTGTCTGCTACTTCCAGTGAAGCCGTATCTTTGCCGGATCAAGCCAGTGAGACCTTCCGCGGTTGTTGAAGTTCTCCGCCAGGGCAACGGGGGTCGCGGCAGCCGCGGCCCCCAGGAGATGCAAGCAGCATCCAGCGGACTCGACGAAGTGTCTTTCAACAGCATCGACCGTTTGTGGAATACCGGCTTAATTAGGGCAACAACTTACTTGACAAATCGAGATGATTGCCGCATACTTGAGTCATGGCAACCGAACCGAAGACCCTTCAGGACGCGGTCATCTACTTCGCCGATTCGGCGAACTGTCGTGATTATCTGGTAGCGCGTCGCTGGCCGAATGGCGTGACCTGTCCGCGTTGCGACAGCGATAAGGTTGTGTTTCTTGAGAAGTACAACCGCTGGCAGTGCAGCAGCACGCACGCTGCGCGGCAATTCACTTCGAAGACCGGAACGATTATGGAGGATTCTCCGATTGGTCTGGACAAATGGCTCATGGCAATGTGGCTGATCGTGAATTGCAAAAACGGAATCAGTTCTTACGAGATTCATCGCGCTCTCGGGATTACGCAGAAGTCGGCTTGGTTCCTCGATCACCGAATTCGCATGGCGCTACATACTGGATCTTTTGAGAATTTACTATCCGGTGAAGTGGAGGCGGACGAAGCCTTCATCGGCGGTAAAGCGCGGAACATGCACAAAGACAAGCGTGCGGAAAAGATCACTGGCACCGGCGGCAAGGATAAGGCCATGGTGCTCGGCATCCTACAGCGCGGCGGCAAAGTGCGAACCAAAGTAGTCGAGAACCGCAAGCGCAAGGCGCTTCAGGCTGAAGTTCGGCAGCATGTTGAAGCTGGACCGGCGCTCTACACCGACGCTCTGAAATCGTATGAGGGTCTGAATGAGTTTCAGCATCAGGTTGTAGACCATGCCGTCCAGTACGTTGATGGCAAGATTCACACCAACGGCCTTGAGAATTTCTGGAGTTTATCGAAGCGTGGCATCAGCGGAACCTACGTGAGTGTTGAGCCGTTCCATTTGTTCAGATACCTAGACGAGCAATCATTCCGTTTTAATGAGCGCAAGATGACCGACGGTGAGCGGTTTGATTTGGCTGTTAGGCAGATCGTTGGCAAGCGGTTGACGTGGGGGCGGCTCACCGGGAAGGAGGTGAGTCAATAGGCCCACTCTGACCCATACGGAGCGCCAGCGTCAGGGGCGTGGACGGCACAACAAAAAGGGACCATTAAAGGGATTGAACGCCGTTCGTGGCGCTTGACGACTTGACATTTCGCGTTGCACAATGATTGTGCAACGCGAAGATAAAAATCCTTAGTACTGTACATGTGCATAATATGTAGAGATGGTCAAGTCAATGGTGAAATCGAAATCCAAGAAAAGCGCCGGTTCTAAACCCAAAAAGAGGACTACGCCTAGCGAGACTCTAGCTGTCCACCTTGCGCATCCCGATGGCGAACACCATATAGTTGGTATCGGCAATATTCGGGTGATTCTCATCCCCGACGGGAACCGTTGGTTTGCTCAGGGACTGGAGATTGACTACGCCGCTCAGGGAAATAGCGTCTCAGAAGCAAAGAAGCAGTTTGAGGATGGCCTTACGGCAACGATTGAGGAACACCTGCGGGTGTATGGCAACATCGACAAAGTGCTACGTGTTGCTCCTAACGAAGCTTGGCAAATTCTTTACGATAATGGGGCGGTACGAAATCGCTATTCTCAGGTAACATCGCACCACATCATTAAGGATGTTTCTCCCTATTGTGGGATCGACTATCTCGTCGCCGCTTCACATGCCGCTTGAGGACGGCTTCGTCGAAAGAGAAGCCGTTATTCGCGTATTGCGATTTCATGGAATTTCCGTGTCTCCCCAAATCAACGGTCCGGTCAATATGATGATTTTGGCTAAAGACGACTACATTGAGGCCCGGGAGTTCCCTTTGGAGGTAGGTCGCCAACTACTGCATTATTTTCAACGTAAGTTTAAAATTCAGATTCATCTCTTCTATCATCCAGAGATGCTACCGCCAGACCCAACGTGCAAGCTGAACTGAAATCGAATGAAGCCAGCGCATCCATCCCAAACCAAGCCGATTTCGATTCCAGAGGATCTGGCAGCAAGGTGTAACGGTCCAGATCAAGCCGAACGTATGGACAAGTTTTTCCGCGCCGTGATTGCGGTTCCACATTCAGAGATCGTAAAGGAAGAGGCGAAGTGGAAGCGAGCGAGAGCCAAGAGAAAGCAAGCCGGTCTACGAGGAAAGTGAGCAGCGATGGCAATGAAACCAAAGAAGCGCGGCTTTGATCTGAGCGTTAAGACGTTCACCGGGAAGGGACGTACCTATCTGGTATTTCGCACGGCGAATGGCGCTTATCATGCTTTTGTGGAAGTCGAGGCCAAGCAAGCAGCGCGTGAATGTGGCAATCCTCCGGGTAGAACCACACGCCAGATGTGGGACTCGATATGGAACGAAACACCGGTGTTGCCGGGCTAGAGTTCGGTCACGTTACGCCCCGCTATCAAGATAAGTCATCAGGGAATTGATTTGTCAAGTAAGTTGTTACGTTAGTTAGGTCCGTTCGGCTTCCGGGCGCTTTTTCTTGGCGCTCTGTGGGACTTCGCTTTCGGTTGTTTTGCGTATCGCTTCAACGTCGGCAAGGTCTTGAGGTCGCCTGGCGGCCAGCTTGGCCGCTACGAGATCGTCGCGTGAAATGAAAAATGCTTTCAGCCCGGTATCCGGGTCAACCGTGGTTTCAACGCGCCTTTCCCAAGCCCCGTCAAAATCAATGCCCTTGATGTCAGGAAGAATTTCGATCATGAGCGGCGCATGTCCCATGCGGAAAAAAGAGCCGCGTTCAATAAAATCCTTCGGGGTCAGTCCTGCCAGTGGAGTGCCGAATTTGGCAAGCGCCGCATAAACCGCGTTGCCATTGTCAGGGTCCGGTTTAACAAACAGGTCAAGGTCTTTCGTCGCGCGGGGCTGCGCATGAAAGCCAACCGCATATCCTCCTACAACCAGATATTTAACTTTTTGGCCGTTGAAGATGGACAAGAGTTCGTTGAAGTCTTGGTTGAACATCACGCGTGGCTTCCTTTGTCTGATACAACGCAAGCGAAAGTTCAACGGCGGAGTTCAACCGTTCATAGCCGGGGAGTGCCTGCCATTCCCGGTATTCGTCGGCCTTCATTTCATCGAAGTTGGTGTACCTGCGGATAGTCTTGTCCATGCGTTCGTTTGTAGCACGTTCGGGACTTCACTTCAATCGGGAAAGCCCGCGCCATAAGTTCTCAAAGTAGACGGCGGTTGTTGCCATGTGGTCTATCCCTCAATTTTACTGCTGAGCGCGCTAGCTTTTTTCGACACTCGCTGCAAACACCTGAAACTTCTCAGCGTCGGATCGTTTCAGTTCCAGGCCGAGGCCGGGGCGCGAGAGATCGGGCTTCAGATTGCCGTTCACCGGTTGGATTGCGCCATCGAAGAGCATCCGCTCGATTCGCGCGTGGTCGTGGAAATATTCAACGTTCATCGCCGCGACGAGGGCGCAGCAGAGGGTTGCATGCACGGAGGGAGAAGTGTGGGCCGAAAGCGGAAGATGGTAGATTTCACAGGCGTGGCCGATTTTGAGGAAATTCGTGATGCCGCCGCAGCGGGTGACGTCGGCTTGCAGCACGTCCACAGCTTGGGCTTCGATGAGTAGCCGCGCGTCGTCGAGTACGTAGCAATATTCACCCGCGGCAATGTTCACGATGGGCGGCGCGTGCTCGACCAGAAGATGCAGGCCGATACGGTCGTCCGAAGTGACCGGCTCCTCAAACCAGGTGACGCCCAGATCGCCGAACTCCTGGCTTTTCCGGAGCGCTTGCTTGCGCTGGTAAGCTCCATTGGCATCGACGTACAGCTCGGCCCGTCCGTTCAGAGCCTTCTGCACGCTGGCGGCGCGTCCCACGTCTTTCTCCGGCTCGCGCCCGATTTTCATCTTTACGAAGCGCAGGCCTTCGGATGCCCACCCGGTGAGCTGATCGATCAGCTGCTTTTCTGTATACGAAGTGAATCCTCCGCTTCCATAGGCGGCCACTTCCTCGCGCATTTTTCCCAGGATGCTCAGGAGTGGGCGTCCGAGCAGGCGCGCTTTGAGATCCCACAAGCAATTGTCGATGGCTGAAATCGCGCCGGACACCAAGCCGGGCCGTCCCCAGTTGCGGACTTCCCGATCGAGCGCGGAATGAAGAGCGGGAATGTCGAAAGCATCGTGGCCGAGAATTACCTTTTGCGTCAGCTCGCGAGCCACCTGGGCCGCTGCGACCTCAGCGTAGGAAAAACCGAGGCCAGTAACGCCCGCCGCGTTCAGCTCAACCACGACAAGTGTTGTGGAATCCCAGGTTGCGGTGCCATCCGATTCCGGTTGATCTGTCGGAACCGTATAGGCGGAAATGTTGCCTGAACGAATCCCGGCGCTTGCGGAGTTGGCAGCCATGCTCTCAACCGTAAGACCCGGCGAAGAGATAAACGTAACGGAGTAAATGGCTGCCACTCGAAGATTTACCGTAGCGGAAGACGCAACAGTTCCCCTCCATTCACGTCTACGATTTGGGTGAACCAAGCTTCCGAGGCAATACTTGAGCACGTCAGAGACGGACGATTCCAGCGCTCACTGGCGCTGGTAACGGCGGCGTCCAGCTTCATCAGCGGACTGGAGGTTTCCTACGAGCACTATAAGGGAAGCTACAGCAATTTGATTATGTATAGCCCCGTGCTGCTGAGCGGCGCGGTGACAGTCGCGGGAGTGTGCGGATTCTTCAGCAGAAGAGCCGCGCAGACGGCATTGCGATGGACTTCGGCGGTGACGCTCGCCGATGGAATCACGGGATTCATTTTTCACATACGTGGAATCCAGCGAAAGCCGGGCGGCTGGAGGCTGCCGCTGACCAACATGATCATGGGGCCGCCGATTTTCGCTCCTTTGCTGTTTGGCACAGCGGCCTATCTCGGCTTCATGGCGTCGTACTTGCGAAGAGAAGAAGACGCGAAGCAGATCGGCGAGACGCGATATACCGGCTGGAGACGCGAGCTGAACGAAGGCCGGTTTCAGAAGCATCTTGCGGCAGTCGCCGCGGTATGGACGGTGTTTTCCGGCTTTGAAGCCTGGTACTCGCATTACAAAAGCGGATTTAGAATCTGGGCGCAATGGACGCCGGTGATCCTGACGCCGATTCAATTGGGCGCGTGTGTCGGTGCGATTTTCAGCAAGCGCATCGCGCGAAAGCTTTTGCCGGCGGCCTCGATATTGACTATGGCCGATGGCGCGGTCGGATTCGTCTATCACGCGCGGGGCATCGCGCGGCGATCGGGCGGCCGCAAGCACTGGCTGTATAACATCCTGTACGGGCCGCCGCTTTTTGCGCCGCTGCTGTTTGCGGCCTGTGGCGCGCTGGGATTGCTGGCAAGCGTGTTAAGAAGAGAGCGCGAGTGAAACAGCGCAAGCAGCCTGGCTATTATCCAGGCTTTCAGACCCTGAGCCAGCGAAATTTTTGGGATGCCGCTACACGGACGCTGATTGAGGAGCGCGTACATAACGTTCCGCCGATCCGCTTCTTTACCGCGGAAGAACTACCGCTCATGAACGCGGTTTGCGGCCGCATTTTGCCGCAGGACGACCGGCTTCCCGATCTCCGGATTCCTATTGTGAATTACATCGACGAGCGGTTGTTTGAAAACCGGATCAGCGGTTACCGCTACGAAGATATGCCGATCGATCGGGAAGCTCATCGTCTCGGCTTACAAGCGATTGAGGCGACCGCGCAGGCGCTACATGGAGAGGCGTTCGTGCCGCTCGATCCGATGAAGCAGGATCTCGTTCTGAAATCCATTCACGATGGCAAGAAGTTAGCAGCGCGCGTGATCTGGGATCGCATGTCGATTGACCGCTACTGGCAATTGCTGGTTGGCGATTGCGTGGGCGCTTACTACGCGCATCCGTGGGCGTGGGATGAGATCGGCTTCGGAGGTCCGGCGTATCCAAGAGCTTATATGCGGCTCGAAGGCGGGATGCCGGAGCCGTGGGAAGTAGATGAGCGGCGCTATGACTGGAGCGCTCCGGCGACTTCTATCTCCGACGTGTATGAAGAAACGGGAGCGGGCTCTCACGGGACGCATCAGGGCCAGGGAGGGACGCATTGAAGGCGCCGCTGCTTGGGTCGTTTAAGCCGCCTCGTGAAGATAAAAAGATACTGGGGCCGTTGCAGCGCATATCGAAAGAGATGCGGCGGTTCAAAGAAGACGAGGCGGTCGATTATTGCGTAGTAGGAGTTGGGTCGGCGGGCGGCGTGCTGCTGCAGAGGCTGGCGAAAGCGGGTTTCAGCGTGGTGGGCCTCGAAGCTGGACCGTTCTGGGACACGGAGCGCGATTGGGTCAGCGATGAAGCCGGCTCGCATAAACTTTACTGGAACGATTTGAGAATCACGGGCGGAAAAGATCCGCTCTCGCTCGGCGAAAACAACAGCGGAAAAGGCGTCGGCGGCGGTTCGGTGCATTGGGCCGCATTCGCGCCGCGCTTTCATCCCTCGGATTTTCGCGTCCGTACCGAGGACGGGGTCGGCGTCGACTGGCCAATCTCTTACGACGAGCTGAAGCCCTATTACGAGCTGCTGGAGCGCGAGATTCCGGTAGCCGGCCCGGCTTATTTTCCGTGGGGCGATCCGCATGGCTATCCTTATGGGCCGCATCCCATGGGAGGGGTTGGTAACGTCCTCGTGGAAGGTTGCACGAAGCTCGGCATCCGCGTGTGCGCGGGAGGGCCGGTTGCGATTCTCTCCGGCTCGCGCGGCGACCGGCCGCATTGCATCTATCGCGGCTTTTGCATTCAAGGATGCAAAGTGGGCGCAAAGGCGAGCACGCTGATCACGCACGTTCCCGAGGCGCTGGATTACGGCGCGGAGATTCGCGACCGATGCATGGTCTCGCGCATCTCGGTCGAGAACAAGCGGCGCGTGAATGGCGTTTTCTATTACGATGACGAGGGCCGCGAGCATTTTCAGCGCGCGAAAGCCGTGATCGTTTCCGGATACGCGATCGAGACGCCGCGCCTTCTGTTGAATTCCGCTTGCTCGGGGTACGAGCGCGGTTTAGCCAACTCGAGCGACACGGTCGGGCGCTATCTGATGGCGCAGGCGGGAAATGTAATACTCGGAAGATTTTCAGATTTGATCCGCATGTATAAGGCGCCTCCGGCGCACGCGCTTTCGGAAGAATTTTACGAGACCGATCCGAAGCGGGGGTTCGCCAGAGGGTTTGCCATCCAGACGGTGGGGCCTTTACCCATTGCCTTCGCGAAACAAATGATGATGGCGAAAGGCGCGTGGGGATGGGGCATGCGGCGTGTGATGATGGATTACAATCATTGGGCGACGTTGGGCGTTCTCGGCGAGATTCTTCCGTGGCCGGAAAATCGCGTCGAGCTTGCCGCGGAGAAAGATCAATTCGGAATTCCGGTGGCGAAGGTCACGTTCAATCTTCACGAGAACGATAAGAAGCTGATTGAGTTCGGGAAAAAGACCGTGACAGACGTGATGTGGGCGGCCGGCGCGGAAGAAGTGGTGCAGGAATCGCGCTATGCGCATCTGGTGGGCGCGGCGCGCATGGGCAGCGATCCCGGCGAATCGGTTGTAGATCGATATGGCCGCACCCACGATGTCTCCAATCTTTTTGTCTGCGATGGCAGCATTCTGCCCACGCAAGGATCGGCGAATCCGGGGTTGACCATTCAAGCGCTGGCGGCGCGCGCGGCGGATTACCTTATCTCGCAAGGCGAGAAGATATTCAACTCCGAAGAACGCGACATGACGCGGCCCGCGGTGGGCAGACATCTCGCGGTGAAAGACACCTTCACCAAGGGAGTGCCGCGGCTCTTCGGATGAATTCCGCGGGCCATTATCGGCCATCGACCGAGTACGCGAGCAGCACGTTTCCCGGGACGCCGCCCCACTGGCCGTATCCAGACGTCACATAGAGCAGACCTCCCGCGATCACCGGCCCAGTGACGTCCAGCGAGCCGCCATGCGCTGTCAGTCCATTCACCGTGTGATACTCATGTTCGGTATCGGCATCCCAAAGAATAGCGCCGGTATCCGACGCATACGCGCGGAGATGTCCATCGAGTGAGCCGGAGAAGACCGCGCCCGGCATTGCGCTCACAGCGGCCGATTGCGCCGGGCTGCAATTTTTCCGATCGCCGCACGCAGACGGCTTCGCGTTCCAGACGATCTCGCCGGTAGCGACGTTCAGCGCAAACAATCCCCCGCCGTGCTCGGGATCGAGATCGAGCCGATAGCCTTGCGGTACGCTGCTGTCCGCAACGGCATGGAGACGCACGTCGGAGAGCGCCACATAGGCGCGACCATCATCTGCTGCCGATCCCCACTGGATTCCGCCGAGCGATCCTCCTTGCCCGATGCGTTTGCTCCACAAAGGCTTGCCAGCGCTATCCGGGTCGAACGCGTGGGCCAATCCGGACTTCTGCCCGATGATCAGCGCCCGGCGGCCGTTACCGAGCGAAACCAGCATGGGAGGCTGGCCGAAATCGAAATCGGGACCTTTGGAGTGCGCGCAATTGGCCTTGGCGGGCGTTTCGCAGCCGATGTTGTAGATATCGCCGGGCGTGGCTTGCTGCGACCACAAAAGCTTGCCTGTTTTTGCGTCCAACGCGAGAACGGCATCGCTGGTAGTGGTGGCCGGATCCGAATAGTTGTCGCCGGTGGAGACATACACAGCATCCCGCTTTTCGTCGAAAGTCGGAGTGGACCACACTGCGGCCCCGGACGGTCCCAGCACCTTCGATCCGCTTTTTTCAGTTTGCGTGACCTGTGCGGCCGCCGCAATCGTATAGGTCTTCCAGATTTGCGCTCCTGTGGCTGCATCGAGCGCGGCCACGCTGCCTCGGAACGTGCAGCATTCATATTTAGGAGACGCCGCCACCGCTTCTTCGAAAGAGGACACCGCAACATACAGCACGCCGTTGTGGAATTGAGGAGCCGCTGTAATGATCGCTGCGAAATGCGAGTCCGGCCGGATTTTCCAGAGGAGGTGTCCAGTGTCTGCGTCGAGCGCGTACAGGTTTCCGCCCTCGCCGAAAAACACGGCCGGTTTCTTTTCGACGCCGATGTTTCCAACTACGATGCCCGACCGCACCGCGCTATCCGCTCGAAAGACCCAGTGAATACAACCCGTCTGCGCATCGAGCGAATAGACTTTTCCGGCCGCGCTGCCTACGAAGACTCGACCCATAGCGACCGCAGGCTGAGATCGTTCCGCTGTACCCTCGCCTAATCCGAATGCCCATTTCAGCTTCAGCCGCGGGACTTGCTCCGGGGAGATCCCCGCGGCATCGCCATTCTGAAAACGCGTGTTCGCGGGATTGGCTCCCCAGCTACTCCAGGCGGCGCTGGATTGAAGTTCGGATGAGACGCCCTGGTTCGCGCAAGATCCCGTTCCCGCGCTCGCGGGCTTTGCCGAAGCGCCCGCGGCAAGATAATCGGCCACCGCTTTCCGCTCGGCTTCGGTCAGGCTCGCGGCCTGCGTTTTCATCGCTCCATTGTCGAGTGAATTCAAGATTGCACTCGAACTCATGGCCCGCAAGGCATTTGCGGGAGGAATGCGCCCAACCGGCGCGTCATGACACGCGGCACAGCGAGTTTGGTAGATATGCGCGCCATCCTGAGCCAGCAGAACGGAGGCGCAGACGGCAACGAGCGATAAACGTAGCATAGGAGCTCCTTTTCGATTTATTAGAAATGATTCATTTGGAAAGAGGAAGACCTCTACAGTCCGTCACGTGCTGCGCTAGCGAACTCGCGAGAGGGTTGCGAAAATATCGGACACATTCCCACGCAAGCTGCAACCCGGCAATAATCAGAGCCGCGAGCCAACAATAAAACAGCACCTGATTCACAATTTGCACGACGAAAGCGTAATGGGCGGGATCGCGAACTCCATCCTTGATCACGACCCAATTGCTCGCGCGAAAAACGAAGCACCAAAGCACAAATCCAGCCGCGTGCAACCCGAGACGCACTCTGGCCCGGACCGTGGTCAGATACGGACGAACGAAATCCACCCACGCCTCAATCGCTCCCGCAGCCATGAGCGTCAGGATGGGCCAGTGAAGGGTAGTCCAAATCGGCCCCGGAGCAAGGAAATCAGCCGCAGGGCCGAGGACCAGGAAGGGAGCCGCCGCAACCGATTGCCACCACAGAATGAAGACCACTCCGGCAATGATTCGAAAGACTGAGTCGGTGCGCGGAATCGCGCGCAAATGCTTGCTGGCGGCGGGTAGTGAGCGTGGACTCCAGTTCGCTTTTATACGTAGATTCAAAGACGATGAGCAGATCTCAAATACCGCGAACGCCACAGTGACCCAGGCAAATATCGGAATCACGACGCCGGGAACGGAGAGCAGCGCTGGAATAATTTCGTGAGCCGGAGTGGCGCTGGCGAGCGCCACCACAATCGCGACGATGAATCGCACCGTCAAGCCAATTAGCAAAGCTGCCCGCAGCGTCAACCAATAAAACGGGAAGACAGCCGGCCCGATCAGATATTGCCGGCGGCCATAACGCGCGGCCACAACGATGGGATGGCCGTGACGCTTGATCACGTCTTCCTGTTCCGCTTCGGTCAGCGGGCGGCCAAGCTCCGCTTCCCGCTCCTCTATCTGGGAGAGTATGTTTTCCGAAAGCTCACGCAGAATATCGTCCTGCTGCTTTCCAGGCAGAAATGTCTTCACCGATTGCAAGTAACGTTCGAGCAGATCCAAAGTTGTGCCTCCTATTTCCCCTCAACGGCGTCGCTCTGCCGCGCCAGACAGATTTCCACTTCCGGGGTTTCCCCGGCGGACGAAAGAATGCGGTCGAGTGACGAGTTAATCTTTCGCCATTCCTCCAAGAGCTGCTTCAGAATCACCGCGCCATCCGACGACAGATGGTAAAAGCGCTTGTTCCGCTTCTCTTCCTCGCGCCATTCGCTCACCAGCAGACCCTGAGTTTCCAAGCGCCGCAAAAGCGGGTAGAGCGTGCCTTCATCGATGGCGATGCCGTCAGCCGAGAGAGCTTTCCGAAGTGTGTATCCATAATGTTCAGTTTGGAGTTGTGCCAGAACCGCCAGAATGAGGCAGCCGCGCCGCAATTCAAGCTTAAGGTTTTCAAAGAGATCGGAGATCATCTTGATACTGTGCGGCACCCACTGTGCTACACACACTATGTGACAAACAGTAGTGTGTTGTCAAGAGGAAATTCGCACGCAGATTCAGGAACTTAACCCGGCTTAATTCGTACTTGGTTGATGTGCAAGAGATCTCACTGTGTCCTTAATCCGCCCCAAGCAATTGTTTCGCCGCCTGAGTGCATCGCCCGGCTTCACTGCAATTGCGCTCATCACCATCGCCGCGGGTATCGGCGCGAATTCCACCATTTTCGGGGTCGTCAATGGCGTCCTCCTAAAACCGCTGCCGTATCCACAGCCGGACCGGTTGATTTCTGTGGCTCACAGCGCGGCGGGGCTTCACCTCCCGGATCTTCCGGCCTCGCCATCTACCTACTTCACCTATCGCGACCAGAGCCATTCCTTTGAAGACATCGGGCTTTGGACAGACGATTCGGTCAGCGTTACCGGCCTCGCCGAGCCGGAACAGACGCCTGCGCTTGACGTCACGGATGGAACGCTTCCGCTGCTCGGTGTGCATCCGGTGCGGGGCCGTCTGTTCACGCGGAAAGACGATTCCCCCGGCGCACCTTCGACGGCACTCCTGTCATACGGCTACTGGCAGCACAAATTCGGAGGCGACTCCTCGGTGGTCGGCCGTCGTCTAATGATTGACGGCGAAGCCCGCGAAGTCATCGGCATCCTTCCCCGAAAGTTCCGCTTCCTCGATAAAGATCCGTCGGTGATCCTGCCGCTCCGCTTGAATCGCTCCAAGCAGTTTCTTGGAAGCTTCAGCTATAGCTCCATCGCGCGCCTTCGGCCCGGCGTTACACTGCGGCAAGCGTCGGCGGATGTCACGCGCATGCTCGCGATTGTGAATCGCTCCTATCAGCCGCCGCCCGGCTATACCGTGAAGCAGTTTGAAGATGCGCGCATTGGTCCTAATCTGAAGCCGCTTGCGGACGCGGTCATTGGCGATATCGGCGCCACGCTTTGGATCATGATGGGCACCATCGGCCTGGTGCTGCTGATCGCCTGCGCGAACGTGGCGAATCTGTTGCTGGTGCGCGCTGAGGGACGCCGGCACGAACTCGCGATCCGCGCCGCGCTGGGTGCAAGCTGGAAACAATTAGCTGCGGAGATTCTGTGTGAGAGCGTGGCGCTCGGTTTGACCGGCGGAGCCCTCGGCCTGGCGCTTGCGTTTGGCGCTTTACGCGCTTTGATTGCCATCGCCCCGGCAAATCTGCCGCGTCTGACGGATATTTCAATCGATGCTCCCACCGTGCTCTTCACGCTCGCGATCTCATTGTTCGCCGGCATTCTGTTCGGGCTAGTGCCGGTGCTGAAGTACGCGGGAATGGGCCTGGGCTCAGGGCTGCGGCAGGGAGGCCGCAATAGCAGCGCCAGCCGCGAGCGTCATCGCGCGCGCAACGGACTGGTGATTGTGCAAGTCACCCTCGCGGTGATCCTCCTGATCAGTTCCGGACTCATGATCCGCACCGCCCGCGCTCTCACTCAGGTCAATCCGGGCTTTACCGGACCCGCCACTGTCGAAACTCTTCAGATCTCTATTCCGGACGCGCAGATTCCGAATGCCGAACATGTGGTGCGCACTCAGCAGGACATCCTTGGCGCCATTGCCGCAATTCCCAGCGTCACCTCCGTCTCGCTCACCGGGTCCGTTCCCATGGACGGTTCCGAAAACTTCGACCCTGTATTCGCGCGGGATAAGACTTACACGGAGCGCGACATCCCTATCCAGCGCTACGAGTTCATCTCCCCCGGATATTTCAAGACGATTGGCGCGCATCTGGTGGCCGGGCGCGATTACAATTGGGCGGATCTCTACCGGCGCCACAATGTGACCATCGTTTCCGAGCGCGTGGCCCGTGACTATTGGGGATCTGCCCGGAACGCAATCGGCAAGCAGGTTCGCGAAGATCTGACTGGGACATGGCGCGAGGTGATCGGCGTCGCTCCGGATATCCATTACCTGGGCGTGAATCAGCCGCCGCCCAGCATCGTATTCTGGCCGATCCTGATGACTAACTTCGAGGGCAACCAGGACCGCATCCTGCGAACCGCGAAAATCGTCGTGCGCAGCAGCCGCGCGGGATCTGAATCCTTTATCAAGCAGATCAGGCAAGCCGTGTGGTCGGTGAATCCCACTCTGCCGGTGGCGAATGTCAGCACGCTCGCCGCGTTTCTGTCGCACTCGCTCGCGCGCACTTCGTTCACGCTGGTAATGCTCTCGGTGGCGGCGGGCATGGCGCTCCTGCTCGGGCTCGTCGGCATCTACGGCGTGATCGCCTATTCGGTATCGCAGCGCAGGCGCGAAATCGGTGTCCGCATGGCCATCGGCGCGCAGCCGGCGGATGTTCTGCGCATGTTTCTCAGCTCCGGGCTCGCGCTCACCGGCACAGGTGTCGTATTAGGTGTTGTGATCTCCGCCGTCGCCATGCGGCTGATGTCCTCAGTGCTCTTCGGAGTGAAGCCGATGGATGCGCCCACCTACGCCGCCGCCTGCAGCGCGCTCTTGTTTGCCGCTCTGATCGCCAGCTACGTGCCCTCGCGCCGGGCGCTTCGCGTCGATCCCGCCGAAGCTTTGCGCACCGAATGAACGCGGGATTTTTCAAGCCCATCGGATTCCGTTGCTACTGAACGCCTGAAGAACGGATAATGAGAAAGGAACCGAGCGAAGATGGCAGCAATTACGAACACGCCGCTGGTGCCGATTGAAGAATACATCGCCCGCTTTGTGGAAGGGGCCCAAAAGCCGGCGTGCGAGTACATCGATGGCGTGCTCATTCCGAAGCCGATGGGAACCAAGAAACATAGCCAGGTGCAGGCGAATATTACGAACCTCATCGGCAACCGGTACGATGAGACGCTCAATCCGCTACCAGAGTTGACAATTCGCCTTCGCGACACGGAATTTTATGTGCCCGACTTAGCCGTCGAGGAGCTCGCGAACCCCATCCAGGGTCGTTATCCGGGTCCGGATAATCCGGTTTTGTTGTGCGTGGAGATTGTGTCCCCTCCCGATCGTGTCGGCAAGCTCTTCAGCAAGTGCGAACACTATCACGAGTGGGGCGTTCCCTACTGTTGGGTGATCGATCCCGAGCGCAAAATCGCCTGGGAGTATTTCCCCAACGATGCGGAGCCCCGGAAAGTTGAGGAGACTCTCACTGCCGGTCCGATCAAGTTAGGGCTCGACGACGTGTTCCGCCGCGTTTGATCCGCCTCGCGGAGCGCCCCCAAAAGCCTAAGGCTCGCGCGCTGTGGTACCGTGAACGCGTATGCTCGCCGGGTCCTTACGGCGGCGCTTCGCCGAAAGAGGCCTGCTGCGGTCGAAATCGTTCCTGTTTCGTATCGACCTGCCTCGGACAAGAAAGATCCGCGGCCCTTTCTGTACGATCGATGGATGGTTCGGCTGGCGGCCGGGAACTGAAACTCCTTGCCTGAGGGTGAATGGTCTCGAGCCGTTCTGGAAACTGGTCGATCGGCCGGACGTAAGGAAGGCCTTCCCGCGCAAGTCCTCGCAAGGCTTTCGCATTTTTCTGGATGCGAGCCTCTTCTCTGAACAGCTCGCTCAGTCAGCTAAGCGGCTCAGGCTGGAGCTTACGGCAAAGGGCGAGACCGTGGCCGCTCGCGATTTTCAGGTAAGCGACGACGACCTACGGGAGATCCAGGCTGCCGGCAAAAGCCGCCGCACAAAACGGCAGTGGCTCAAAGAGCATGTAGCTTGCCCATTTTGCCTGGCGGGCGCGCTCGAATTTTCCGTTGGAGCGATTGAATGCCGGAATTGCAAGGGGAGATTCCTGGACAGCGGCTCGGTCTTCGATTTTCTGCCCGAAGATCTCCGGCTTCGATTTCACATCGAGGATGTGGACGATATTTCGGAGCATCGTTACGATGAAGTTGCCGCGGAGATCGTCGAGCAGGTCCGGCAAAAGGGCGGGAAAGTTCTCGATTGCGGCGCCGGAATGAGACCGCGGATCGACGACGCGGTGATCTGTGTCGACGTTGCGCCTTTCCCGACCGTCGACGTGCTAGCTGTCAATCAGAAATTGCCTTTTCGGAGCGCCGCTTTCGACGCCGTTCTTTCTTTGAACGTTCTGGAACATGTAACAGATCCTTTCGCGTGTGCCGCTGAACTGGTGCGTGTCCTCAAGCCCGGCGGCACGCTCTATTGCTGTATCCCTTTTCTGCAGCCCGAACATGGATACCCGCATCATTACTTCAATGCGACGCGCTCGGGGCTGAGACAGCTCTTCCCGGCAGATTTTGAAACCATACAGCATGTCGTGCCGCGCTCGGGCGAGCCGGTGTGGTCGTTGCGCTGGTTTTTGTCGTGGTATGCCGAACAGCTCCCTGCGGATGAACGGGAGAAGTTTCTCAATTTACGTTTGGGAGACGTGCTGAAGAGACCCGCCGAGTCGCTGTTAGAGGAACCGTGGGTTTCCAGTCTATCGGCGGAAGGAAAGTGGAAGCTCGCTTCTACGACAGCGGCCGTTTTCCGCAAGCCCGCATCGACGGAAGGCCGGGAGGCGTGAAAAGCCCGGCGGCTCACTTCAGGAGTTTGGAAGACCGCCCCTCTCACGACGAGCTTCCAGTAATTTTCGGGCGACGTCGCGAGCGATTTCGAGCGTCTCCGCCACCGTCCGGCCCTGCGCCACAAGGCCTGGAAGTTCGTCGGAAGTGGCTAAATAGAGCGCCCCTGGCAATTCCTCAATCTGTATACGAATCGCCAGTTCCATCGCCCATAAGCTATCAAAGTCTGCCTTTGTCCGCGTTACGATGGGGGTGCGCGCCGCCGCCGGCATTCTGGAACGGACGCCTCAAAGTGTCCAACCTTATGGCCGAAGTGACTGAATGAAAATCATTGTTTCCGTGAAGCAGGTGCCCGCGCGCGATTCCTTGCTGCGCGTGGATGGCCAGGGCAAGTGGCTGGAGGAAGCGGATCTCACCTATGAGATGAATGAGCCGGACGCGTATGCGCTCGAAGAAGCGCTGCAGTTGAAGGAAAAGCTCGGCGGCGAGGTGGTTGTCTTGTGCGCCGGACCCAAACGCGCGTCTCAGACTATTCGGGAGGCTTTAGCGAAGGGCGCGGATCGCGCAATTCACGTCGAAATCGAAGAACCTGTCGGACTGGATGCGCTCGCTATCGCGCAACTGCTGGCCAATGCGGTAAAGGCCGAATCGCCCGATTTCCTTCTGACCGGCCTTCAATCCGACGACTTGGGATACGGCCAAACCGGTGTGATTGTCGCGGAGCTGCTCGGATTCGCACACGCGACGATTGTTATGGAAGTTGAGCCGCAAGGCAATCTGGTCCGCGTAAAGCGCGAGCTCGAGGACGGCTGGTTCCAGCATGTCCTGCTGCCTCTGCCGATAGTGCTCACCATCCAATCGGGAATCAAGAAGCTTCGTTATGCGACGCTGATGGGAATCAAAAAGGCGAAGACAAAAGAGGTGAAAACCATTCCCGCCTCACAGCTTGGAGGGGATCCGCAGTCCGCAAGCGTGATGGAGCGCGTGTATGCGCCGAATCGTAACAAGCAGACGCAAATCTTCTCAGGTGAGCCGAAGCAGGCGGCGCGGCAACTCGTGGAAAAGCTGAGATTCGAGGCGCGCGTCTTATGAGCGTGCTGGTGGTTTTGGAGCAGCGCGGCGGCAAATGGAACCGCATGTCGTTTGAGGCGCTCGCCGCCGGACAGAAAATCGGGCAAGCTCTGGGCGTGCCCGTCGCAGCGGTGGTCTTGGGCGCGGGTATCGATGCGTTAGCCGAAGAAGCGGCAGCTTACAAGCTCTCGAAAATATTTGCGATCGACGACGCGGCGCTTGGCGAATACACACCCGACGGCTACACAGCCGCGCTCGAGCAATTAATCAAATCCGCGCAGCCCAAAGTGGTTGTGTTCCCGCACAGCTACCAGGTTCGCGACTACGCTCCCAAGCTCTCCACCCGATTTGGCAAAGCTCTGATTAGCGATGTGGTGGATTTAAAAATAGAGGGCGGCGTTATCGTTTTCGTTCGTCAACTTTTCCAAGGCAAGCTGAGCGCCGATGTTCATGCGAACGGCGATCCGCAGTTTGTCTCCATTCAGGCTGGCGCGTTTCGGGCCGCGGAGCCGGCGGGCGAAGCCGCTACAGTTGAGAATTTCGCGGTAAAGCTGGATCGCTCTCAGATCCGAAGCAAGCCGGAAGAGCCGTTCCGCGAGGCGCAGCGCTCGGTCGATCTGAATGCCGCCGAGATGATCGTCTCGGTGGGGCGCGGAATCAAAGAAAAAGATAATTTACCGGTGGTGGAGGCGCTCGCGGAAGTCCTGGGAGCGGAGCTCGCGGCGTCGCGTCCTATTTGCGATAACGGCTGGCTGCCCATGGAGCGGCAAGTCGGCAGCTCGGGGCAGACCGTTTCGCCGAAAGTGTATTTCGCGGTGGGAATATCGGGCGCAATCCAACATCTGGTCGGCATGAAAGGCTCGAAAACGGTGGTGGCCATCAATAAGGATGAGAACGCGCCGATCTTCGAAACGGCCGACTACGGAATAGTCGGTGATTTGTTTGAGGTCGTGCCCGCGCTCGTTGAAGAGATCCGTAAGGCGAAAGCATAAGAGTTGATGAGAAGAAGTCTGAGCCGGAATGCCGGCGCGGGTTTAGTCATTTGCGCGCTGGCTCTTTTGCCGGCAAGTTGCAACCGGCCCGTTTCCGCGGATGTGGCCGCTACCGTGAATGGACGGCCGATCGCCTACGCGGAACTGAATCGCGCCATTGCCGCCCAGTTTCCTAACGCGCCGTTGAAGGCCAATGCCGATCAGACGACTCAATTGCGTCTCGAGGCGCTTCGCGCTTTGATCGACAACGAGATTATGCTGCAGCGCGCCGAGAAAGAGGGCCTGCTTGCGTCCGATGGCGACGTGGATGCCAAATTCAACGAATTAAAAGCTCCCTATACGCAGGAACAATTCCAAAAATTGCTCCAGCAGCGAAAGATGTCGGTAGTAGACCTGAAGGCCCAGGTCCGCCGGGAGCTGAGCGTAAATAAATTGTTCAACAAAGAGATCGGCTCTCACATATCGATCGCCGACGCGGATGTTACGGCGTTCTACAACGCCAACAAGGCGAGCTTTAACCTGGCGGAGAACAAAGTGCGGCTGGCACAGATTTTGGTGACTGCCGCTCCCGATCCGAACGTCACCAATCTCAAGAACGATAAAGCACAGAACGATCAGGAGGCTCGAAATAAGATTCAGATGATCGACCTGCGCATACGCCAGGGCGAGGATTTCGCGAGCCTGGCGCAGAACTACTCTGAAGACGCCGCTTCCGCTCCGAATGGCGGCGATTTAGGCTTCGTGCCGGAGTCCGCATTGGACAAAGCGAACCCCGAGCTTCGCAAAAGCATTCTCGACATGACGCCCGGGCAAGTCTCTCAGGTGATTCATACGCCCGAAGGGTACCGGATCATCAAACTGATATCGAGGGAGCCCGCGGGGCAGCGCCAGTTGAGCGATCCGCGCGTTCAGGAGGAAATCCGGCAAGGGCTGTTCCAGGGCAAGGAGCAGGTGCTGAGATCGGCATTTTATGAAGTGGCGCGCAGCGAAGCGAAAGTAATAAATTATTACGCGCAAGCGGTCTTAGAGAGCCGCGATACCAAATAGCTACTGGCCGCTCTTCACCGGCTGCTTCCGCACTTCTTCCATATACTCGCGAACGTACTGTTGATACATGAGCGGAATTTCGTCGCGATTGATTTCGCCGCCTAAATCGGCGTGATGACCGATCTGTCCCGAATATTGCGTCTTGAGTTGCTGCTTGCCCGAAGGGGTTTCCACCATTACTTCGCCCGTGACGTTGGCGGAGCGCTTGCCGATGATCTCTTCGAGCTTGCCCATGGCCTTCAGTTGCTCGGCTTCTTTAACGTCGTTCTGGCCGTTTTGACGCCCCACGCCCGAATGCGCATCGGAACTCTTTGCGTCAGGCGATTGATCGGAATTGCGGCCTTGGGATGCTTGCGCTTTCTCGGTAGTCTGGCCCTGCGCCTGGCCTTCCGTACTCTGCTTTTCGCTCGCCTGATCGTTTTGAGCGTTCTGCTGCGACGGATTTCTAGGATCTTGGCTCACTGCCATCTGGTCCTCGCCACGCTGCTCGTTCGAAGACCGCTCGCCGTTCTGAGGCGACTTTTGCGAGCTTCCAGCCGGACGCATTTTCGCCATCAGCCCGGAAAGCGCATCCTTCATCTTGTTCATCAACCCGGAAGAGCCCTGCCGCCTGTCAGCTTGCCGCTCACTGGTTTTTGCCTGCTGTGAACTCGCCGGATTACCGCCCTTAGGCTGCGCTGGGTTGCCTGCATTCGATTGCGCCGTTGACGCGCCGCTCTGCCGGTTTCCCGCTTGCGTGTCTTGCGATCGGTTCTCCCCCTGCGCGTCGTTCTTCTGGGTTGGCGATACGCCGCCGCTCATCTCATTCGGCTTTCCCGCTTCGGCATTCCTGCTGTTGGGCAGTCCGCTTCGCCCGTCTCTTGGTTGCGCTTCCGAAGATTGCGGCAAATTCGCCTGTCGCCGATCGACCGCGTCCAAAACAGAAGCCGGGCGATTTTTCGCAAAGATCGATTTCTCCACGCGCTCGAAAACGGATGCAAGGTGAATCTCGATCAGCGGCCGTTCGAGGCTTAAGCTGCTGGTCGCCAGATAGCGCGCCGCGAATAATCCGAGAGCTACCGCGGCCAGCGCTCCGGTCAAAGCCCAGTAGGATCGCCCGGTAAACGGGAATGCCTGCGAAGGTTCGAGCGAAGCCGCATTTGCTTCTGCGCGCTCGATCTGAAAACGCGACGCGAAATCTTCGGGCCGATCCGTTCGCGAAAGTAAAAACCAAGCCGTCGAAAGCGAATCGCGTAACTCAAATCGACGATCGAGGAGCTGCGCAACGCGATACGGCGTCGCCATCCGAGTCCGCATGCGCGTACTTGCAAGCGCCAGACCAGTCACCGCAAGCAACACGAGCCAGTACCAATTCAGGATTTGCGTGCCCAGCAGCAGCATCAGGATGCCGCCGCCCAATACCAGCGCGAGCGCCGGCGCGAGCTGTTCAACCGCTAAAACCAGGAATCTTCGCCGGCAAGCGGCTCGGATAACGGCTTCTACCCGGCTGCCGCGGGAAATTCTCGAATTGGGCAATCCTTCTTCCGCCTGCCCGATTATCCCACGCAATCAGCGCTTGGCCGAGTCGTCCGAAATGCGTTTGATATCGCGATCCAGCCAATTTTTGAGTGGCAGCAAAGCCCGCAAGGTGAAAAGGTTTAACAACGAGAGCGTGACCGCAATTCCGTAATGATCCATGGCAACAGCCGCGCCAATCACGCCGGCATTCCAAACGCTCGCCGCGGTGGCCGTTCCTTTCACAGTGGCGCCTTCCTTGAGAATCGCGCCGCCGCCGATGAACCCGATTCCGGTGATGAGTCCCTGCAGCAAGCGCGATTGCGCAGCGGCGTCAGGATGATTGCCGAGCAGAAGCAGATAACCGCAGCTTGCCATGCCGACGATCGGGAATGTGCGAACGCCCGCGCTGTGCGCCTCCCGCTCGCGCTCCCACCCAATGCTCGCGGTCAACAAATACGCGATGGCCACGTGGACAAAGTTCCACCAAACATCATGCCAGGAATTCAGGTCAAGCAATTTGCGCCTCCGGACCTTTGAAGCAGCGCGATCTTACACGCCCGCCGCTTATCCAGTTCATCGTAATCGATTCAGAGTATTGAAGCGCAAGCGCGCCCGCGCCCGCGTTTCCCGGCTTGGTTACCATGAGTTCATCCGAATGTTGCGTTTTGAGACGGCGGGAGAATCGCATGGAGAATGCCTGGTCGCTACATTGACCGGCCTGCCGGCGGGGATTCCCGTCAGCATCGAATACCTCGACCGCCAGCTTTGGCGCAGACAGCAGGGATATGGCCGCGGCGGCCGTATGAAAATCGAGACCGACCGCGCGCATATCGTCTCAGGCGTGCGGCATTCTGAAACGATCGGTTCCCCCATCGCAATCCTGATCGAAAATAAAGATTGGAAGAATTGGGCCGGCGCGCTTCCGGTCGAATCGAAAGATGCCGAATCCGGGAAAGAGAAGCCGATCCATCGTCCGCGTCCGGGCCATGCCGATCTTGCCGGTGCAATCAAATATAACTTCAGTGAGGCGCGCTATGTGCTTGAGCGGGCCAGCGCCCGTGAGACTGCGGCGCGAGTCGCCATCGGAGCGCTCGCCAAGACATTTTTAAAGCAGTTTGATATTGAAGTGCTGAGTCACGTGGTGGGCGTCGGACCGGTGCGCCTCGAGCGTCCCGCCCGTTGGGAAGAAATTGTCGCGCTCAGCGAGCGAAATGAAGTTCTGCTGGGCTGCGTCGACGGAGAAACGGAAAACCGGATGAAAGAAGCGGTGGATCGCGCCTATCGTACCGGCGACACGGTTGGCGGCATCTTTGAAATTGTGGCGCGCGGCCTTCCGGCCGGGCTTGGATCGCATATCGCGTGGGATACGCGGCTGGACGGGCGATTGGCGCAGGCGATCGTTTCCATTCAGGCGGTGAAGGGAGTTGAAATCGGTTTTGCGGAAGAAGGTGCCCAATCTTACGGCTCGACCGTCCAGGATACGATTCATTACGATAAGCCGCGGCAGCGCTTTCATCGCGGCTCAAATCGCGCGGGCGGGTTGGAAGGCGGCATGACCAACGGGCAGGATCTTGTGATTCGCGGCTTGCTGAAGCCCATTTCCACGCTGCGGCGTCCGCTCGAATCGGTGGATTTACTTACTCGCGATCCGGCCCTTGCGGCATATGAACGCAGCGATGTCGCGGTAGTTCCAGCGGCGGGCGTGATCGGCGAGGCCATGACCGCTCTCATATTGGCTCACGCTTTTTTAGAAAAATTTGGAGGCGATTCACTTGGTGAGATCAAGCGGAATTATGAAGGATACATCGCCCAGGTTAGAAACTATTAGCCCGGGTTAAAAATTATCAGATGGTTCGGAAAATTTTAAAATATGGCGAGCCGGTGCTCGAGCGGAAAGCGGAAACCGTTACGGACTTTGACACTGCGGAGCTGAATGAATTGATCGTCGATATGTGGGAAACCATGTACGCGGCGAAAGGCGTCGGCCTCGCTGCTCCGCAAATCGGTTTCAGCAAACGCGTTTCGGTGATTGACATCTCGGTGGGCGAAGATGAAACCAAGAAAATCGTGATTATCAATCCCGAGGTCGCCTCCACCGAAGGAAAACAGACCGGCGAAGAAGGTTGCCTGAGCATTCCCGGTTTTCGCGAGCCGGTGACCCGCGCGAATAAAGTCAGCCTGCGCGCCCAGAATGAAAAGGGCGAAAATATCGAGCTCAGCGGCGAGGAGTTGCTGGCCCGCGCGTACTTGCATGAAATCGATCATCTGAACGGCGTGCTTTTTATTAATCATCTGAGCGCGTTGAAACGCGACATCATCCGCCGCAAAATCAGAAAGCTGCAAAAAGTTGGCGAGTGGGAGTAAGGGCCGCCGGAAATCCTATGCGCGTGGTCTTTCTGGGCACGCCTGAATTCGCCGTTCCCTCGCTCAACGCGCTCTTATCCGGCGGACACGAGGTTGCAGCGGTTTTCACCCAGCCGGATCGCCCCAGAGGTCGCGGAAACCAACTTGCGGAATCTCCGGTGAAGCGCGCGGCCGCCGCTGCCGGATTGCCGGTTCATCAGCCGGAGCGAATCCGGCGTCCGGAATATCTCGAATTGCTCAGAGGCTTCGCGGCGGATCTGATGGTCATTGTCGGCTATGGGCAGATCGTTCCGCAAAGCATTATCGATCTGCCCGAACAGGGCATTCTTAACGTACACGCGTCGCTTCTGCCGAAATATCGTGGAGCGGCTCCCATCCAATGGGCTATCGCGAGCGGCGAGACACAAACCGGCGTCACGATTATGCAAATCGATGCGGGCCTCGACACGGGCGATATGCTGCTGAAAACTTCGGCGGCCATCTCTCCGGATGAGACCGCGCCGGAACTGAGCGCGCGCCTGGCGCCTCTGGGCGCGCAACTGCTCTTGCAGGCGATTCAACAGATAGCGAACGGCGTCGTCCAGCGTGAAAAGCAGAAGGAAGCTGAAGCGACCTACGCTCCGATTCTGAAAAAAGAAGATGGGCTGATCGATTGGTCGCTCCCAGCGCGTCGGATTTACGATCGGATGCGCGGATTCAAGCCCTGGCCTGGCGCGTTTACAAATTTCCGGAACCGATCGCTGCTCCTGCTTCGCGCGAAGCCCGTTGATGGTTACTCGCTTCCGCCCGCCGCGCTGCGAGCGGCGAATCGGCGTCTGGTTGCGGGTTGCGGGCAGAACACCGCGTTGGAGCTGCTGGAAGTGCAGCTCGCGGGCAAGCGGGCCATGCCGGCGGAGGCATTTCTGAACGGCTACAAAATCGCCGAAAATGAAATCTTGGGAGATCGGACTTGAGGCTTCCGCCTGGTTTTTATTTCATCTCCTTGGCGGTTCGCAAGAGCTCCGCAAAAGAATGGGGCGGTTCCCCATTTTCGAGCATGCTCTGAAACACAGCGTACGGGTCGGTTTTAGAACCGGCCTTGCGCAGGCTTTCCTCGTCATTGATCCAGGCATACACGATGATCTTTTGCCGGCTGGAGAAGCGAAAGAAAAGCCGGTATCGGCCATGAAATTTGGCACGGAACCAATGGCGGTTATCCGACCCCAGTGTGTTTCCCTGACGGAATTCTGGGCTATTCGGGTCGCGAGGGATGGCTTCCTGGATGTAATGATTGATGCTGGCCAGTATTTTGGCCCCGGGGTGGGAGGCGTATCCGCGCGGGTCCCTGGACGCCAGTTTTTCCACCCGCAGCGTCAGCTTCTCTAATTGCGTTTGAAACAGCGGGTGAACGAAAAGGCGCCAGCCTTGCGATTCCATTAAATGAGCGATTCATCGCCCAGATCTTCGCGCGGGTCAACCGTCATATGTCCCACCAGCGTATCGATCCGCTCCGCCAAAGTCCTTTCCAGCGGTCTGATTTGTTGCGGGGACCGGGCCATGTCCTGCGCGAGGAAACTCAGAAACGATTCCATAACCGGATCGCTCTCCCGCCGCCGCGTTTTGGTTTTCGGCTCGGCAATGACCAGCATGCGCCCTGGCGCGATGACATGCGCGCGTACTTCCCCGGAGAACTCCGGATGACTTTGGAAAAGGGCCTTATCGAACCGCAGTCCCAGAGAATTGCCCGTTTTGGCCTGCTTGCCGCGATACCCGGCTGTCTTTTCCCTCTGCGCTTCTTTCAGCATGGCCATACCTCGCCTTCCGTGATGTTAGCACAGATGTGCTAACATGCTTTTTCGGAGCGAAATCTTGGGAGATCGGACTTGAACCTTCCGCTGGGATACCGCTATGCGGCCGTCTACGCCGGCATTCGCAAACAAGAGCGGGACGATTTAGCTCTGATCGTGCCCGATAAGCCCGCAGATGCCGCAGCCGTATTCACGCGAAACGTGGTCCAGGCGGCGCCGCTGCGGCTGGCGCGGAAACATTTGAAATCGTCGAAAGGTCGAGTAGCGGCGATTATAGCCAACGCCGGCAACGCCAATTGCGCCACCCGAACCGGCGATCGCGTCGCGCTATCCACTTGTCAATCGGTTGCGAAAGCGTTGAAGGTCCCGCCCGAGTATGTGCTGCCGGCATCCACGGGAGTCATCGGCGTCGATCTGGACGAAGGGCTAATCCTGAACGCCGTGCCGAAACTGGTTTCTTCTCTCTCACCGGATGGCTTCGAGGCTGTCGCGCGCGCGATCATGACCACCGATACCCGCATGAAAGTGGCGTCGGAAGAAGTTCCGTTCCGGAGCGGAACCGTCCGCGTGGCGGGAATGACGAAAGGCTCCGGGATGATTCATCCCGATCTGGCAACCACTCTGGGCTTCGTTATGACCGACGCGGCAGTTTCTCCAAAGCACTTGCGCGAAATGCTTCTTGGCGCGGCGGAACGCAGTTACAATTCGTTGAGCGTGGACGGCGACATGTCGACCAACGACATCGTAGCGCTGCTGGCAAATGGCTCGTCGCGCGTGGAGCCTGACGAAAAAGAGCGCGCCGTGCTCGGCGAGGCGCTCGCCTGGGTGATGGAGAGTCTGGCGGAACAAATTGCCGCGGATGGAGAAGGCGCAAGAAAACTGGTGATTATCCGCGTCGCCGGTTTTGAGACCGAGGAAGAGGCGCGTAAGATCGCAAGGTCGGTCGCCAATTCTCCCCTGGTGAAAACCGCTATCGCGGGGAGCGATGCCAATTGGGGCCGAATCCTGGCTGCTGCGGGATACTCGGGCGTCGCGTTTGATCCCGGTAAAGTGGATATCTATCTGCAGTCGATTCTGGTTTGCCGCGGCGGTTTGGCCGCTGATTTCGAAGAGGCGCAGCTCAAGCGCAAGATGGATGAACCCGAAGTGCGGATTCGGATCGTTCTCAACGGCAGAGGCCGCGCGGAGGCCCGTTTTTTCACCTGCGACCTCACCGAAGGCTACATTCAAATCAATGGCAGCTATCGGACGTAAGCTGATTTCAACCGGCGCGATTGTCTTTCTATCTGCCTTTCCCGCGTTTGGCGATCGGGCCGCCGATATGCGTTCCGAAATCGGTCAGGTCGCAACCGCCTTGACCGCCGGCAATCCGGCTGAAGCCATCGCCCCCTTTGATAAATCGTTCGCCAACTACCAAAAGCTGCGCGACGATTTCGAAGGCCTCACCAATGCCTTCCAGCTTGTCAATGAAGTGGACGTCGTCGATGAGCGGGATACGGAAAATGAAACCGAACTGACGTTGAATTGGACCATCACGATGACCGATCCGGCGACCAACTACACGGAGAGCCGCAGCGCCGAGCTAAGCGTTCGCCTCGCCCGCAACGGCCGCAAATGGAAGATCGTCGATCTCTCGCCGATCGGCCTGTTCAATCCTCAGCAGCAGCGAAAGTCGCGGGCTTCACCGCAATGAAACAGCGTAGCCGCATGCGCGAGGTCGCGGTAAGAATATTCGAAACGCTTGCCGTGCTGGTTTCCGTTTCGACAACTGCGCTGGCCGGCCCCCCGTTTCAGACGGACGATCCGGAGCCGATTGACTTTAGGCATTACGAGTTCTATACATTCGCGGCGTCCGATGGCACGCCCGTAGAAACGGATACGGTCGGACCTGCTGTCGAGTTTAATTGGGGAGCGCTTCCCGACGTTCACCTTCACATCATCGTTCCCGCTGCGGCGATTCTGCCCGCAAACAATCCCAGCGTGGCCCCTGCCGGCGCGGGTCCGCGAGCTTTCGGATTAGGAGACATCGAGCTCGGGATCAAATACCGGTTTGTGCGCGAAGCGAAGCACCGCCCCATGATCGGCACGTTTACGATGTTCGAGATTCCGACCGGTAATGCCGCCAGAGGTTTGGGAGTGGGGAAAACGTGGTACAAGCTGCCGCTTTGGGCGCAGAAAAGCTTTGGCCCATGGACGACCTATGGTGGCGGCGGCGTGACACTGGTAAAGGCGCTCGGCTATCGTAATTTTCCATTTGCGGGCTGGCTGGTTCAGCGGGACCTCGGTAAAAAAGTGACGCTGGGAACCGAGATTTTCTATCACGGGCCGGAAGGACTGGCGACCCCGCAGACCCGGGCCGCGACGCTTATCGATGTCGGCGGCTACTACAAATTTCGCGATCCCGGATTTCAGTTACTCTTCTCTTACGGCCACACCGCGATCGGACAAACGGAGAACTACGCCTACCTTGGGCTCTATTGGACATGGGGCAAGAAGAAGGCGAATGGCGACCAGCCTGGCGACCCTAAGTCCACAGGCGCCGGATTCAGCGGCATGGCTCCTCCCGGGTTTACGGGTCGCACCTAAAGCCGGAGTTGCCTCGGGCGCGGTGCTCGCACCACCTGGCAAAGCGGCACACGGATTTGTAGGAAGCCACTGTGCGAGATGCTCATGGAAACAAGGCCCGGCTCTCCATCACGGTTCGTAGACATCTTTGCGGTGTGCAACGCGGACGATGGTTACAAACGCTTTGGCGCCATCCAGTAGATAGACGACGCGGTAATCGCCCACGCGGATGCGCCATTGGTCTTTGTACCCACTGAGCTTCTTGCACCCCGCGGGTCTGGGATTGTCGGCAAGGGCCATGATCTTGCGGTCTATCCGGCAAACAGCGCATCGTCCAGCGCGTCAAGCTCCTTCTGCGCGGACGCCTTGATCCCGAGAAAGAATCTAGCCACGCCGATGAGTACGCTTCAGGCGATTCTCCCGGTACTGCTCATAGGGAACGCTTTTCTCCTTGCGGCGCGATTCAGCCACCAGGCCATCCCAAAAATCCTCCCAAATGGCTCCGTGCTTCTTCAGGTCGATGAGCACTCCGGTCTTGCGGCCCTTTGTATCGGTTACGAATTGGATTCCGCTCATGGTTTCATTCTCTCTCGCCGCTAAGTTTTGCGCCGCCGACCGTCCAAAGCCCCCAACTGCCCCCGCCCTCCACCCCCCCTCACAGCAACTCTCGCAGCTCCTGATAGTTCCGTCTGGTGACCAGTAGAAACTCGACCGGTAGCCGGCTGAAGCTTTCAACTCCTCGAATGCGCCGGAAGCCGGTACGCGCGAGCCGCTACAAGAAGCCTGCCGCTTCGCACGCGGATGGGAAGGATGCCGAAGCGTTTTTCAATGTGAGCCGGCAGGGAGTGAACCACGCGCGGCTCTGCCGCAAGCGCGGAAATCACCGCGGCCAGGTTCGGCGTTACAACCAATCGCCGAGGGTGTAGAACGCTCGAATAAGGCCGTGCCGCGTTTTTTCGGCATTCTGCCGCGCCAAGAAGGAAAATCCGAAGCTCAGCCGTCGGGAAGATGCCAAAACGCAAAAGCCAATAAGGTTTCCAGGGTCTCCGTGAGAGCTTGAAAACTGATTCTGGAATGGGATTGGAAAAGGATACGTTGCAGGCTGGTGTCGAATCCGATACCGTCTTTTTTGCGAGTTTGG
>Ga0208480_1000066_pt1 | contig 42186 bp, 31 predicted proteins | sample NGESurshal092012_4_FD_184485 | JGI IMG/M metagenome (GOLD analysis project Ga0208480, IMG submission 184485) | Arctic peat soil microbial communities from Barrow, Alaska - NGEE Surface sample F53-1 shallow-092012 (SPAdes) | ecosystem: Environmental > Terrestrial > Soil > Wetlands > Peat ... | reverse complement strand
CGCCCGCCACCAGCGCAGGCGCCGGCTGACCCTTTGAGCCCTACCGAGCCCGGCCGGACGGACGCCACGACGCCGGCCTGCATCGGCGCGTGGGCCTCCTGTCCGGATACGAGTTGCGAGCGGTCGGTGCGGCGCCGCCGCCTGTACCGCCGAGTCCATAGATCGCGGTCGTGGTCTGCCGATGTCTTCGGGACGCGCTCTGTCCTGTCGTGCCCAGCGGTGATGATTTCCTCGGCGACGCACGACGTCTCGTTTGAGCTGTCCACCTTTCGGCCGGGACATTCGTTTGGTGAGCTTGCCGCCAGCACGCGTCCGTGATGCACTCCACGCAGACCATGCGATTCTTCGACCGCATTCGCGCCAAAAGCGCTCCGAATAGCGCGGCACAGCCTCCTACGGCCCCGGCGGTCCTCCCCCGACCGGAAACGCTCGATGTGGCGCCCCCGCCCATTGGGCCTACGGTCCTCCACGGGCACGCAACGCTTGAGGTCGTTGGTGAGTCCCACTACCAGGACCACCTTTGGCGGCTTGCGGGCGGTGTTCGGGCAGAGCAGATCCGATGCACCGTCCAGGCCGTGCTTGCGCCCGAGCCCGAGAACCCGTACGACGCCAACGCCGTCCGTGTCTTGATCGAGGACGGAGTCGTCGGTTACCTGTCGCGCGACGATGCGGCCGTCTACCGACCCGGCCTAGTCGCGTTGATGAAGCAGTACGACAGCGCTATCGCGCTCGGAGGCCACATCCTCGGCGGTGGTCACCGCTCGGACGGGATTGGCCTGCTCGGGGTTTTCCTAGATCACGATCCCGCCGACTTCGGACTACTCACGCGCGAGATCGCACACATTGGCGAGTTACGGACCGGCCTCTCCCAAGCCGTCGCTACCGATCTCGCGGACGACGCTTATGACCTGTCTTGGTACGACAAGCTATCAGGGCGCGGGCCACGTGACATTGTGACGCTCCGCCAGCTTCTAGCGGCGGAGCGCGAACCGATCGACCGGCATTTCATGCTAAGTGAACTGGGCAAGTGCCTCTACGCGAGCCGAGATGCGTTCTCGTCGGCGCTCCCCGAGTTTGACGGCGTATGTGAGCAGCACCACTCGGAAATGCACACGATCCGGGCCGCACTTTACGAGAAGTTTGACTGCATCCCGGTCATCGACATGTATCGCCAAGCGTCGATCCGCTGTCAGAAGGCGCGAGACTGGTACGGGGCGCGGACCTGGGCTGAACGGGGTCTCGCCGTCTACGGCTCGGCCGCCGCTCGCCCCGAAGCCGTCGTGGACCTCCAGAAGCGTCTCGCCCATGCGGAGGCAAAGATCTACGACGCGACGACACCGCGCGACCAACCCCGACCGCGGCCAGCGAAGACGACTTCGCCCACAACCGGTGGGATCGAAAGTCTGACGTGTGTGAACTGCGGGCAGGCGTTCGAGCGATCACGCATCCGGGGGCGAAAGCCCCAGCGCTGCCCCGCGTGCCGGGACCGCTCCGACGCAGCCCCCAAGGCGAGGTGAGCTGCGCAGGCCGAGACGCGATCGCACCGGACGGCGGCCATCGTGTCGGGCAGGAGGCGGCTACAGGCGCCGCGGCGCACAGACCCGATCCGAGGAGATCCGGGCACGGGCCGCGCCTGAGGCCGCGTACTTGGATCGCCTGGTGGTTGCGAGAGCCCGATTCGATCGATGATGCGGGCCAGCGGGGTCGCCGAACCCCAGCCGGCTCGGCGCCAGCAGGACCGCTGCTCGCTGGGGCACCCCTCGGGGTGCTGTCGCGCCCCCCTTGAGGGGCGGGGGGGTGAATTCAGCCGGGCAGGCGACCGGCGCGGCCTCTTGGGGGAAATGGCGATCTCCGCGCCGCTCGCCTGCCCGGGATATCACTCGAGGCAGTAAGCCTTCGCTCCGACAATCGCTCTTGAGTCTGACCGTCGCGGAGCCCCAGGTGGGTCTTCGGTGGGAAGGAGCCGGCGGGGTCGGGCCCCGGTGATTGCCTCGTTCCGGCGGCGCCGGCCGATCATCGGCCGCTTGCTGTCCGCCGGGACCCGATCGTGCCGGGGGCCGCTCCCGAGAGGAGCGCGCAGGCCGTCGCGTGCTCGCGATCCCGCCCTCGGGTCCCGACCGCTACCACCCGACGCGCTGGCGCTGCGAGGTCGTGTGCCAGTTGCCGCAGTGAGGGCAGCGGTAGCTGCGTTGGAGGGGCCGGTCGTAGCCGGGCCGCCGCTGGGTCTGGGACTGGCGCACGACGCGGTCCGCGTCGGTCTTGCTGGCGAATGGGACCTTGCCGGTTCGGCACGGCCTCGCTGGTCGCCGCGGCCGGCGCGTAGGGGCAGGGCGGTGCCCGGGCTGGCGCGGTTGCCTGGCGCGGACGGTCAGCGCGATGCCGGCGACGCCGATGACGCCGAGCACGCTCAGGATCGCGTCCGCGGTGGTCATGCCGTCGTGTCGGCGTGGCGGCGGGCGTACTGCTGAGCGCGTCGATGCGATGCTCGGTGTAGGGGTGCGTCGCGCCCGAGATGAACTGGAAGGGGGTCGGTCGGTCGTTCTCCAGGGCGTTGCGCTCGAGCGCGCTGGCGAGCTCGTCGGCGAGGCCGAGCCTGGCGGCGTACTCGTCGGCCTTGTACTCGCGGGTCCGCCACCACGCGTCCCACAGCGGCCCGACGAGCCTCAGCAGGGCGTGACCGGACCCCAGGCCGACGAGGGCCGCGAGCGGCGCGAGCAGGGACCCGCCACTCTCGATCATCGCGTTGCGGACCGGGATCAGCAGCCGGGCCGGCGTGGACAGCCTGGCGACGGCGACGGTCAGTTGGCAGTCGGTCGTGTTGAGATGCCCGAGCTCGTGCGCGATGACTGCCGTCAAGCCGGGGTCCTCGAGGGTGAAGCTCGTGATCATCATCATGTCGCCGAACGCCGCGGCGTTGAACTCGGGGTCGGCGAGCACGAACCACGCCCCGGGGACGGCGGACCGTCGGGTCGCGCTCATGGATCTCGGCGAGCGCGTCGTCGACCAGTTCGCGCTCACGCTCAGACGGCGCGCGGCCACCGGTCATCGTCTGCCACGCGCGGCCGGCGCCCAGCGGACAGACGAGCGCGGTCAGCGACCAGACGAGCGGCCCGACGACGACCGCGGTGAGGATCACGTTCGCGGCCAGGCCGTTCGGGTCGTGGTGTGTGAGCAGGAGTCCGATCTCCACCGGGACGTAGAGCAGCACGCCGCGCACGAGGCCCGCGACCAGCGCCAGTCCGAAAGTCAGGGCGTAGAGCAGCATCCACGGCAGATCGCGGGCGCGGCCCTCCAGGGGGTAGAAGCGTCGCGTCGACATTCGGGGCCTCCCGTCTCGCTCTTGCAGGGGTCACTCCACGCGCTCCGACGACACCTTCCCGACCGGGACACCCCTGGCCGGAAATGCTGCTCGGCCGCCGGCGGGCGGCGGCTGCTTCAGCGCCGCCCGCGCGACTGCGCGCGGCGCTCCTAGACCATATGGACGGCCGTTCTTTCCGTCCGTTGGGGGTGTGAGGGTCGGCACCCGCGCATGAGGTGCGCGGGTTGAGGGTCCAGGATCTGGCCTGGGCCCCGACCGCAATCATGGGGGTGCCGACATGGGACAGGTTCGCAGTTGGGCGGGTCTGGATGTGCACGCGGCGAAGGTCGTCGCGGTGACTGTCGATAGCGAGTCGGGAGAGATGCAGACGCGGCGGCTGTCGGGCCGCACGGTGGACATCGTCGAGTTCTGCTCGAGTCTGGCTGGCCCGGTGAGGGTCGCGTATGAGGCGGGGCCGACGGGGTTCACGCTCGCGCGGGCCCTCGAGCGGGCCGGTGTCGGGTGCGTGATTGCGGCGCCGGGGAAGATCGAGCGGCCGGCGCAGGACCGTGTGAAGACTGACCGGCGTGACGCGGAGCGCCTCGTGCGGCTGCTGATGATCGGTGGACTGAGCCCGGTCAGGGTTCCCGGCAGCGACGAGGAAGCGATCCGGGATCTCGTGCGAGCGCGCGAGGACGTGCGGGGGGACTTAATGCGTGCCCGTCACCGGGTCGGGAAGATGCTGTTGCGTCACGACATCGCCTTCGAGGGGCCCGGTGGGAGGTGGTCGGTTGCTCACCGCGGCTGGCTCGGCGGCTTGGAGTTGCCTGATCGTGGCGCGCAGATCACGCTGTTGGACTACCTGGGCGCCGTCGACGCGCTCGTCGTGCGCCGCGACGCGCTGGAGACGGCGATCGGCGAGCTCGTTCCCGACTCGCCTTGGGCTGAGACCGTCAGCCGGTTGCGGTGCCTGCGAGGCATCGACACGTTGAGCGCGGTCGGATTGTGCGCGGAGATCGGAGACTTCGAGCGCTTCGAACGCGCTGGGCAGCTGATGAGCTACCTCGGCGTCGTCCCGAGCGAGGACAGCTCCGGGGAGCGTCGCCGCCAAGGCCAGATCACCAAGAGTGGCTCCCGTCACGCCCGCCGGCTGCTGGTCGAGGCAGCGTGGCACTACCGCCGCGCGCCCGCTAAAGGGCAGATCCTGCAGCGCCGCCAAGAGGGCCAATCCCAGCACGTGATCGCGCTCTCGTGGAAGGCGCAGCAGCGCCTGCACCGCACCTGGCAGCGCCTCGACACTGACCGCGGGAAGCGCCGCACGATCGTCGCGGTCGCCGTCGCCAGAGAACTCGCCGGGTTCTGCTGGGCAATCGCCAACGCCGAATAGCTCGGCCTGCACCACGTCGGTCAAGGAGACGGCGGGACCAACCCGACCACTCACTACGCGCGAGAGCATCCGCGATGTGGCTATGAGCAGCCCGCGAGCACCGGGGTGACGCTCGATCCTAGACAGCGGGCTCTCACGACGAAACCCGGTCCTGCGGTACCCAACCCGCGCATATCAGCCTGACCGCGCGTCGCGCACCAGTCGGGCCCGCCGCCTCCTTGATCGACACGATGCCCGCCCTGGCCGCGGGCATCTGGTGCTGAGGGTTGACAAACGGCCGTCCATATCAGCCACGCGACCAATTCGTCGATGTCGAACCGCACGTAGTGCCCCAGCTTGTGATGCGGCACCTGCCCAGCCCTGGCCTGCGAGAGCAGCCACGACGGCGGGACCTGCATCAGCTCCGCCGCCCGGTTCGCGTCGACCAGCGCGCTCGCCGCGCTGACACCCCTTGCGCCGGTCAATCGGGCGCGTGCGCCGCGACTCGGCGCCGGCTCCCCGCTGTGGTCGGGGATCGTCGTGCGTGCCTGGAAGCTCACGGTCAGCTCCGTTCCGTCGAGATCACGGCCCGGCGGGTTGCACCCGCGTCCCCGGGCCGACCAATCCGCGCAGCGTACCCGCCCCGCCCGCCAGTGTCGACATCACGCCCGGGTTCGTGTCGTGCGAGCGTGCTCCACGGCGCTGTCGCGTAGAACGGTGTCGCGTGGAGGAGGCCCCAGCTCGCGCCCCTGACGAGCAGGGCCCGCCCAGTCGGGATTGCCGCTACCTCGCCCGGCGACAGTGTCCGCTGCCGTGTCGTCGAGTACGCGACGGTCTCCGAGTGTGTCGTCGTCTCCGGGCTCCACTTGCTCGTGCTGCTCCTTGTCACGCCGATCGTCGAGCTGACGAGCTGCCGGTCGTACTCCCCGAGCACGAGGCTGACGGCCTCGAGCGTCTTCGGGTCGCAGACGCCTGGCAGGATCAGTTTCGTCTGGAACAAGGAGAGCATGCCGTCGGCGGCCTGGTCGCCCCACCGCGCCCGGGCCTGGCTGAGGTCTTGGAGGCACGCGAGGACGTGCAGACCCTGCCCACCAGCCTCGCTGACGAGGGCGGGGAGGTCGTGGATCGGTGCGATGTTCGCGACCTCGTCGAGACACAAGAACACCGGTAGCCCCCGGATCCCGCTCGCGGCGCGGCGATACGTCGCGTGACGAATCTGCTCAAGCAGCCCGACGACGAGCGGCGCGCAGAGCGCCTGGCGGTGCGCGGGCGCCGTGATGAACACCGTGTCCGACGAGCCGGCGAACTGGTCGGGGTCGAAGTTCGGGGCGGCCGCCGCCTCCCGCGCGGCGTCGGTGCTGTACAGCGCGAGCACGCCCGCGGTCGCGGAGAAGATCGACGAGCGCTCCCGCTGATCGGTCCGCGCGATGCCCTCCAGCACGTCGCACGCCACCTCGGCCTGCTCACGCTCGAGCACCGCGCCCGGCTCATCCAGATCGTGGCGCAGCACCCAACGCACGACGTCCGCGATCGGCTGCTCAGACCGGTTCGCCGCAAGCAGCAGCGGCGCGAGCAGCGCCCCAGCGCGCTCTGACCAGTGCTGCTCGCTCTGCGTGCCTTTCCCCACCGTCGGCGCGGCGAGCGTCATCGCGCGCGCCATCAGCAGCGCCTCATCCCAGCACCCGGCCGCAGCGACCGGCGACCACGACAACCGCCGCACGCCCTCCACCCTGGCGCCGGCGTGCTCGCCGGTCGGGTCGAACAGCCACACGTCGCCCGACCGTCGGCGGGCCGCCAGCGTCGCGTGGAGCACGTCGAGCTTCGTCGATGTCGACACGCATGCCCCCGGCGCCGCCAGCAGCGCGGGGATGACGACGCCGCTCGTCTTGCCCGACCTGGGCGGGCCGAGCAGCAGGACGCCGTGCTCGGGGTCAGCGAACACCCAGGCTCCCCGGTTCGCGCCGAGGTACGCGCCGCCGCCCGCAGCCGCCGCGTGATCGCGAACCAACCCGAACGGGTCCAGGCTGCTCGCGACGCCCGCGGGGGCCGAGACGTCGGACTCCCGGTCGCTGGCCGCGCGCGCCGCGAGGAACCTGTAGCCCACGACGAGAGCACCGATGACCAGGCCGTCGCTGAGCAGCGTTGTGAACGGATGCGACCCGGGGTGCAGCCATCCCCACCACCACACGACCCACACGACGACCAGCCCGAGCGCGATGCGCCGCCCGATCCCGTGTGACTGCCCTGGCGCCGGCCGGTCTTGATGTTCCGGTCCCCAGCTCCTACTCGATGCCATAGCCTCGTCCTCTCGCTCGTTCTCGTTCCTGCTGCTCACGCAGCACCCGTCCAACCCGGCTCTCAACACGAGTCGACTCCTGCTCATGCTCAACGCCGCCCGCGCCGCGATCAACGGGGCCGCGGGTCACGCTCGCCTGCTGCGCGTGACTGACCGACACGCGATCCGCGAGCCGCCCGATCAGATCCGCGTCCGTCCCCTCCTCGCCAAGATCCTCCCGCGAGACGTACACATCAGTCCGGTCCCGCGCCCGGCTCAACGCCACGTACGCCCGCTCGCGGTCGCTCTGCCAGCCACCCGTCAACACCAGCGCCCGGTCGGTGGTGAGGCCCTGCGCCTTGTATACGTGCTGCGCATAGGCGAGCCGGACGTCCCGGAACTCGCGAGTCGAGAACGCGACATCCCGCGGCTGGGGCTCGTCGGTCCGCAACACCACCCGGTCGGTCCGCCCATCGACGCTCAGGACCTGGCCGCGCGTCCCGTTCTCGAGTCGCTCCTCACCCGCCGGTCGCAGCTGGCCGGTCAGGATCACGTCATCGCCGGACCGCAGGTCGTAGGGCCGGCCCGGCAGACTTGCGCGGCGCAGTCCGAGCTCACCCGCCGCGACCCGCCGTTCCTGGGCGGCCGCGTTCAGGCGGTCAAGCTCGTCGTTGGACGCGTCGGTCAACATCACGACCCGCGCACCCGGCTGCTCGCTGCGAGCGCGCGCCCAGTCGTCGACCATCCGCTCGCCCGCCTCCCCACGCGCGTCCTCGACATGCAGGCGGTCACGACTCGCGTATCCGGCCAGGGCCCGCTCGGCGTCGCCGGCGCGGAGCTGCGCCCACGCGTCGCGCTCCCAGGCGTTCTGGGCTCGGTGGACCTCGGTCAGCTCCGCGGTCGGCGCGCGCTTCGTGATCTCGCCGAACAGACCGCCGGCTCCGATCGGCGAGAGCTGCCAGTGATCGCCGACCAAAAGCAGCTTCGCCCGCGACTCGCTCGCCGCCTCGACCAGCTTCGACAGGCGCCGCGTGTCGGCCATCCCCGCCTCGTCGACGACGATCACCGACCGCGCGTCGAGGCCAAGGTGACCGTGCGCATGGCGGGTCGTCAGCGCGTCGACGGTCATCGTCTCCGCGATCCCTGAGTCCGCGCCCAGCCGCTTCGCCGTCGCTCCTGCCACGGCCGTGCCGATCACGCGACCGCCGTCGCGCTCCCACGCCTCCCGCGCCGCGCCGATCACGACGCCCTTCCCCGTCCCCGCCTGACCGACCAGCACCGCAACACCACCACGGCCCGTCACCGTCCCCAGGGCGTCCTGCTGCTCGCGACTCAACGCGCCGCCGAGCCGCTCGCGCGCCGACTCACGCGCCACGTTCAGCGTCGACTCGGACACGCCGGGGGCGTCGCCAGTCGCGAGCTCGTCGGTCAGCTCGAGCGTGCGCAGCTCGAGGTCGCGCAGCTCACGCGTCGTCCACCACCCGCCATCCAGCTCGACCAGCTCGCCGCTGCGCGTCAGCTCGGCGACGATGTGCCGCGCCTGCCCGGGGCGCATCACCCCGGCCGCGAGCTCCGCGGCCCGCGCGTCCAGCTCACGCCGCTCGACCATCGACCGGTCACGCGCCAGCACCCCGAGCAGATCGCTGCCGACCGGCCGCGACTCATGACGCGGTTCCAATGCGAACAGGGCCTGCCCGCTCGCCCGGCTCAGGCCGTGCTCCCCACCGACCGCACGCCACGCCTGATCGACGTCGACCTGCCTCAGCACAGTCTTCGTGCCCCGCGTCGCGACCGTCAACGCACCCAGCTCGCCCGCCCGCGGCTCCCGGCCATACCGCTCACGGAATGTCCGCGCGGCCCGCTCGATGTCCTCCGTTCTGGCCGACCAGCGCTTCGCGAGCTCGGCCGGCACCCCCGCGACCTCGAAGTAGCGGCCGTCCTTGCCCTGGCCGCCTCGAACGTCGAGACCAAGCTCGCCGAGCGAGTAGGCCAGCTCCGCCCTGTACCACGCCCCGTTGACTCGCGCCGAGCGGAAGAGCTCCCTGGAGTCGACCGCCGCGAACACGCCGTCCCTCCGCTCCGCAGCGACGACCACGACATGGGAGTGGAGCTGCGGGTCCGGCACGCCGTCCATCTCCTGACCGCGGGTCAGTCGCGACGACGTGTGCACGAACTCAGCTCGGACCAGACTGCTCGCCGGCTCCCACCGCAGCACGCCCCACTCACGCCGGCGGACCAGCTCGACGTCGCGCTCGACCCTCCTCATCGCGCTCGCGATCGCACCACGATGCGCCGCCTCGATCTGCGCCCGCCGATACGGCCCCGACACCGCCCACAGCGCCGACACCGACTTCGGCGCGCTGAACGTCAAGTCGATCCCCGCAACCCGTGACCCGTCGCCACCGACCGGACGGATCGCGACGCCCGTGACCGGGTGGCGGCCGTTCATGAGCGAGACAAGCGCGTCCCGCTCGACCGGCGCGTCAGGCGCGATCCCGAGGCACCCGAGCGCCGCAGCTGAACCCTGCCAGCGACCCGTCTCGCCGTCCGTCTCGCCGCCGACGTAGTAGTCGCCGCGACCCCGCGCCTCGGTCAGGTACGCCGCGAACCCGCTGGCCGCGTCACTCGAGATCTTGTGCGTCGACTGCATCGCCAGCCGACCGTAGAACCCGCCCAACCAGCCCGCAAGGGGGCCTCAACCTCACCGAATCTCAGCGCACCTGAGCGCATCTGACCGAAGGACTCTTAATATTTCGGTAGCCCTTACACGCCGGGACCGGCACCCCCGGGTGCGTATGGTCTGCGTCGTCGTTGGCTGGCATCGTGAGCTTCGGTCGGCGGACGACCGAGGTTCTCGGCACCGCAGGCAGATCAGCACGTTCTGGGAGGCCGCGGTGCGCCACGAAGCAACCCCGCCGGCCGAAGCCTTGAAGCGCTTCGTCTCGGTGCAGTCGCTACCGCGCTAGACGGGCACCTCGTGGCGTCGGTAGAGGAGCGCCGTTCGGTCAGGCTCAAGGCATCGGCGTATACCGCCGATGCGAGGAAGATGGGCGAGCTCGCGGACGATCATCTTGGCTGACGCCACTGCACCGCTCTCTTCCCGGGCCGCATCGGCGCCGCAACCGCTGCTGTTCGATCTCAACATCGAGGAGGTGCTCGAGCATTGGGAGGTCGAACACGCGCTCCGCGAGCTGATTGCGAACGCTCTCGACGAGCAGCTCGTGACCAGCTGCGCCGAGCTGACGATCAGCCAGGACGACGACGGGTGGTGGCATATCCGGGACTACGGTCGCGGACTGGCGATCGAGCATTTCACGCTCAACGAGAACGACGAGAAGCTCAACGGGCCGCTTGGAACGATCGGCAAATTTGGCGTCGGACTCAAGGACGCGCTCGCCACGCTTCACCGCCGCGGCGTTCAGGTCGTGATCACCTCATCCCGAGGTCGCTACCGGCTTGCGGAGGCAGCCAAGCACGGCTTCGACGACATCACGACGCTCCACGTCGCCTACGAGCCGCTGCCGCAGAGCGTGGCGATAACGGGCACCGACGTCGCGCTCAATGCCGTCACGGGGGAGCAAGTCCGCGCCGCGAAGGACCTCTTCCTCAAGTTCGCCGGCGAGAGACTCATCGAGGACACGCCGTACGGGCAGATCCTCGCGCGGACAGGCCGCGCGCCGCGGGTCTACATCTGCGGCGTACTCGCGGCTGAGGAGTCGAACTTCCTCTTCACGTACAACATCACGAGCCTGACCGACGCGATGCGAAAGCGTCTGAACCGCGAGCGCCTGAACGTCGGACGCACGACCTACGCCGATCGCGTCAAGGCGATCTTGCGCAGCGCAGAGTCCGACGAAGTTTGCAGTGAGCTGGCAGCAGAAGTCGGGGCGCGGGCCCGGGGCGATCAGCATGACGAGCTCTCGTGGATCGAGATCTCGCAACGCGCGTTGAACCTCCTCCATCAACGATCGCGCGTGGCGTTCGTCACCGAGGACGAAATCGCGGTGATGCCTGACGTCCTGGACAACATGCGCCGCGATGGGCTTCAAGTTGTCGTCGTCTCCGACGCGCAGAAGCAGAAGCTGGACGTTCAGTTCCGGTCCGGCGACCGAGACTTACGGACTGCGGAAGGCTACATCGAGCAGTTCAACGAGAGTTTCGAGTACCGCTTTGTGGAGCCCGGCCACCTCACGTCGGACGAGCGGGCCTTGCTCGATCGGGCGCCGGAGATCGTCGATCTTCTCGGTCCCGGCGGGCTGCGGCCACCGGTTCTGATCTCCGAAACCATGCGGACCGGCCTCGACGACACGGCGGGTGTCTGGGATTCCGGCCTGCGGTCGATCGTGATCAAGCGAAGTCAGCTCCGATCGGTCACGCAATTCGCCGGAACGCTGCTCCACGAGCTCGCCCACGCGCGAACCGGCGCCGTGGACGCAACCCGCACTTTCGAGTCGGTCCTCACCGAGTATCTCGGCGTCATCACCTCCCGGTGGCTCGCCGACGAGCGCCCCAGGGCGACAGACGCATCGACCCTCGCGCCTTCAGACAGCGGCTTCGTCCCGCAGGTCGCAAAGTGCCCGCACTGCCAGGCTGCTAACAGGATTCCCCGGGCCGGCATCCTGCGGTGCGGACGCTGCCGGGAGCGCTTCGAGGTCCTTCCCGACGGAGTCCTGCGCCGCGAGCACCACGCCAGCGGTCCGAACTCCGTCCGATCGATTTGAGACCGTCCTTGCCACGCCCGTGACGACTGAGCTCTACTTCGAGGACTGGGATCCGGGCTACGGCTCGCCGTATCTGATCGGCGACGATCAGCCCGACGGCGCCGCGGTGCTCGCCGAGAGCGCCGACGAGATGCGGATCGCGCCAGCGCCGTGCGACCCGCGACCGACCGCGTTCGTCGATGGCGTGCGGCGCGGAGAGGGCCTGCTCTACCGCCAAGGCGACGACGGCGCGTTGGTGCGCGGCACGGTCGGCGCGTTCGGGTGCGGCGCGGTGCTCTGCGAAGCGGGCCGCACGCCGGTCTACGGTCCGATCGAGACGCAGCGGCTGGTGATCTTCGGCGGCGGGTTGCCGGTCGCGCTGCCCGCGGTCGACGGGTATGAGTGGGAGGCGGTCGCGATCGCCTCGAGCGAGCCGGAAGCGCCGCTGCAGGAGCTTCAGACGCGGATGCGGATCGCCGAGGGAAACCTCTCTGAGCGACTCGCGCGATCGGGCTGGCTGGCGATCGCCGACGGGCCGCTGTACTTCATTCGCTCGCGCGATCTGCCCGTCGTTGGCCTTGTGAAGACGCATCATCGGGCGCTGCTGCCGCCCGAGCAGCACGCCCAGGTTGCTGGCCTGCTTTGTGGCGAGCGGACCCCGATGTTCGTGCTTGGTGATGACCGCTACTCGTGTTATGTGCGGATCGCGGTACCCGGCCCCCGGTCCAGCCCGTGGTATGGCATCGTGCGCGTCGAGGTGCCGCAGTCGTTCGGCATCGACATCGCCCGCGACACCGTGAACGAGGTCGCGTGCGTCCTGCCCCGCTACGCCGGAATCCCGCACAGAGACCCTAGGGCGCCGCAGAACCTGCAGCCGATCGGCGCGCTCGAGAAGCAGCTCCGCCACCGCCTCGGGCCGTCCCGGCTTGCCGGGCGCGCCGCGCGAATCGCCGTCGACCTGCACAGCACGCAGGTTGCCGCGTGAGCGCGATGATCGACGTGGGCCTGCGGATCGGTGCGATCGATGGTGCCGCGGACATCAACACCCGCCGCTTCTCGGTCGTCCTCGACGACGACGCGACGGTGCAGCTCGACGAGCTGGTCGTTACTCGTCAGGTCCTGCCGTCAGGCCAGGAGGTCGCGCATTACGGGATCGTGACCGAGCAGACGGGCCGGATCGAGGGCGCCGAGCTGCCTTCCGACACGAGGCACATCGCGTTGACGCAGACGATGCCGGGGCAGACGACGCGCTGCGCTGAGGTCAGCGTGCTGCGCACCGACCCGGAATTCTGGGTCGCGCCGAATCCAGGCGGCGTTGTTGAACAGGCCCGCGGCGGGGACCGCGACAAGGCGCTGTTCCTTGACCAGATGGACGGCGGGCGCCTCGCGATCGGCTTTGACCAGGAGCAGCTACCGATCTTCGGCGACTTCAGCTTCATCAACGGCGTCCAGGGCGGGCACGTCTCGATCAGCGGCATCAGCGGCGTCGCCGCGAAAACCTCGTACGCCCTGTTTCTGCTGTACATGATCCTCGAGACGCGCCAGGGCCGCGCTCTGCTCGGCCCGGCGTCGACGCAGACGCGGGCGCTCGTCTTCAACGTGAAGGGCGAGGACCTCCTGCACTTGGACAAGCCGCACCGCGGCCTTGACGAGACGCGTCGCGCGCAGTGGGCGGCGGTCGGCGTCCCGGACCCGGCGCCTTTCGGATCGGTCGACTTCTTCGTACCCCCGGCGCCGGGCGGCGAGGAGGGCGAGCAGCTCGTATCCGACGCGCAATCGCGGCCTGACGCCACGATCTACGGCTGGACCCCGGAGCGGTTCATCCGCGATGGGCTGCTGCGCTTCTGCCTGACCGATTCTGATGACCGCGCGACCCAGATCGGCTTCGTCGAGCAGGTCGTTCGCGCGGAGCTCGCCCGCCACGCGTACCCGCTCGAAAATGAGCCGGGCGCCGTCGTCGTCTGCGCCGATCCGCATTCCAGGTCACGCACGTTCGAGCGGATCATCGGCACGCGGCCCGCCGCGCGGTCGGCGGGCGCCGGCCAGGTGGTGCGCAGCTTCTATGACCTGCTCGACGTGCTCGACGCGCGCCTGGATCCCGACGACCCAGACAACTGGGCGGGTCGCACGCAGCCGGGCACGATCATGGCGTTCCTGCGGCGCGTGATGGCCCTCGCGCCCCGCCTCGGGCATCTGATCCGGATCGGCGTGCAGCCGGTTGAGATGCACAAGGCCGTCACGGTCGTTGACATTCACTCGCTGCACGAGGCGGCGCAGCGTTTCGTCGTCGGTGCACTCGTCTCCCGCGTCTTTGACGAGAAGCAGGGCGTCGGCCGAGAGCCGTTGCGGTTCGTGATGCTCGACGAGCTCAACAAGTACGCGCCGCGCGACGGTCACGGCCCGCTGCGCGACCTGTTCATCGACATCGCCGAGCGCGGCCGCTCGCTAGGCGTCCTGCTGATCGGCTGCCAACAGGCCGCCGGCCGCGTCGCCGAGCCCGTCGTCAGGCAGCCGGCGCTGAAGATCTGCGGGCGCCTTGATGCCACGGAGGCCGCCGAGTACAGGTTCCTGACCAGCGAGCTGCGCGAACGCGCGACACGGTTCCTGCCCGGCACGATGGTCTGCTCCCAACCACGCATCCCCGTGCCGGTGCCGCTTCGCTTCCCGTTCCCGGCGTACGCCACGAACACCGGCGACGCCAAACTGACCGAGCGGGAACGCGCGGCCGGCGACGCCGCGTTCGACGCGCTCTGATGGCGGTCATCTTCCACACCTCCGACTGGCACGTCGGCAAAACGCTCGCCCGCATCTCCCGCGAGGATGACCACGCCGCCGTGCTGGAGGAGATCGTCGCACAGGCCGGCCAGGCCGAACCCGACCTGATCATCCACTCCGGTGACGTGTTCGACAGTTTCCGCCCGGCGACGGCGGACATGCGCCTCGCGCTCACCGCGCTGCGCGCGCTCGGGCGGATCGCACCGACCGTCGTGCTGGCCGGCAACCACGACTCCGCAGCACTCTTTGAGGTGTTCGCGCTGCTCCTCGGCGAGGACTCGCGGGTCCGGTTCGTGGGCCGCGCGAGACATCCACGCGACGGCGGGATCATCGACGTCGCGTCCCAGGATGGATCGCAGCGGTTGCGCCTTGCGTCGATGCCGTTCGTGCATCCCAACCGACAGGTCGACTGGTTCGAGGACCCAAGGCGGTTCATGGGCCAGTACGCCGAGAAGCTGCGCGCGATGAACAACCTGCTGCGCGAGGGCCTCGACGACGGCTACGACCCGGGACGCGACGTGCTGCTCTACGCCGCCCACCTGCATCTCAGCGGCGCGCACCTCTCCGGATCGGAGCGAGCGCTGCACGTCACCGACACCTACGCAGCCGACGCGCGCAGCCTGCCGCTGGTGTCCTACAGCGCACTCGGCCATATCCACAAACCGCAGCAACTGCCCGGCCAGCCCGCGTTCTACGTCGGCTCGCCGCTGCAGCTCGACTTCGGCGAAGCCGGCCAGGAGAAGTCCTCGATCGTCGTCGACGCCCAGCCCGGCCGAGGCGCCAACGTCACGCGCCTACCGCTACGCACCGGACGGGCGCTGCGTGAGCTGAAGGGGCCCCTCCAGACGATTCAGGCGACCGCGGGCGACGTCGGGCGCGAACTGGTGCGCGTCATCGTCGAGACGCAGGACCCAATCCCCGACCTCGCCCACACTATCGGTGGGCTGCTGCCCCACGCGACGATCGTGGAGATCGTCGAGGACGTCGCCTCTCGCCGCCTCGAGGTCCTCGATCCCGACGCGAGCGACCCCGACGCGCCCGAGCCGAGCCTCGAGGAGCTGATGCAACGCTATCTTGAGGACCGCGCGACGCTCGACCCCGACGTTCCCGCGCAACGGGTGCGAGCACTCTTCGCAGCGCTCAACCAAGAGCTCGACGGCGACGAGCTCCCCCCGATCGACGGACTCAGCGAACTGCTCGACGCCGAGCTGCCTGACGCGCCGCGGGAGCACCAGCCCGCGTGAGGCCGCTCGAGCTACGAATCAGCGGCCTGCGGTCCTACCGCGCCGAGACAACCGTCGACTTCACCGATCTGAACCTGGTCGCGATCATCGGCGCAACCGGTTCGGGCAAGTCGAGCCTGCTGGAGGCGATCACGTACGCGTTGTACGGCAGCGCGACATGGGGCGGCAAGAGCACCAAGGCACTGATCGCCGACGGCGCGATCTCGATGACCGTGAGCCTCAGTTTCCTCGCCGACGACCAAAAATGGCTGATCACCCGCAAGGCCTCACGCGGTGCCTACCCCCCGTCAACCCAGGAACTGCAATGCATCTCTGACCCCGCACGGCCGAAGATCGACGGATCCAGCGACGTCAAAGCCCGCATCGTCGAGCTGATCGGCCTGGACTACGACGGGTTCAAATCCTGCGTGCTCCTGCCGCAGGGACGCTTTGACCAGCTCCTGAAAGCGACCGCCGCGGACCGCGTCGGGATCCTCAAGGGAATCCTCGGCCTCGAAGCGCTCAACACCACCCGCGGCCGCGCCCACGAACTGCGCGACATCGTCAGCGACCGCCTCGAAGAGCTCCGCAAGGCCCGCGCCGAGTTCATGCAGAACCCGCGCGCCACGCACCAGACAAGCACGGCGCGGATCACGGCGCTCACACCACGCCTCGATGAGCTCAGGCAGCTCGAGCGCCGCGCACAATCGCTGATCGAGGACGTCCGCGGCCACCAAGCCGACAGCGACACGGCCGCGCAGGCCGCCGCCAGGCTCGTCGAACTCACCGACAACGAGCTCCTGGATCGCCTCCGCGTACTCGAGCGACTGGAGCGCGACCTCACCGCGATCCACGAGGACGCCGTCACGGCAGCCGGGTCGGCTGAGCGTGAGGCGCTCGCCGCGCGGACAGCCGTCGCCGAAGCCAAGCACGACGGTCGCGACGCGGCCGCGATCACCGGCCTTCGCGGCACGCTCGCCGCCTCCACCGCCGACCTAGAGGCGATCGACGAGACCCGCACCCAGCTCGCCCGCAGACACGCCGAACTCGAAGCGGACCGTGAGACGCTTGCCGAAAAGGTCGAGCAGGTCGCCAGGCTCGCCCGCGCGCACGACGAGTCGGCCGCGGTTGAACAGCAGGCCGAGACCGCTGCCAGCCGGGCCCGCGCAGACGCCGCAGCTTTGATCGCGCGCATCGAGATGATCGCCGCTGGTCGCGCGACGCTCGCCAGCCGCGAAACCACCCTTCGGGAGTCTCGGGCTCGCCGCGAGCTCGCTCGCCGCGAGTCAGAAGCAGCGCGAGAACAACAGCAGGAGGCCGCGGCGGCGCTCAAGGAGGTCAAGGCCGCACTGGACGACGCCGAACGAGCGGACGCCGCGGCGCGCGCAGCGCTCGGCTGCGAGCCGGGTGACCAGTGCCCCGTCTGCACCCAAGAGCTCCCAGCCACGTTCCAGATCCCCGGCTCGGCAGCCGACATCGTCGCGCTCCGACAAGCCTTCGAGGACGCCCAAGCTGCGGAGCGCGGCGCGCACGCCGAGCTAGCGAACCTGCGCGCCACCGAAGCCCGAGAGTCAACGCTGCTCGCGGACGCCACGACCGCGCGGGACGACGCGCAAGCGGCGTGGACGGCGCTCGTAGCGACGCCGCTGCCCGGCGATCTCGATCCCGACACGGTCACCGCGGATCCAGCGACCGTGGCCGTCGTCACCGATCCCGCGGAGAAGGCCGCGGAGCGCTACAGGGCCGCCCGGCAAGCCTCCAAGCAGGCCTCGGGCGAACACCACGCCGCGGCCGCAGTAGTCAGCACCACCGAGCAGGCGCTCGCCCGCCGCGGCGACGATCTCGCCAGCGACACCGACCGCGTCGAGCGTCGCGAGCAAAGCACGCGCAGTAGGCTGCGGCTCCTCCCCCACTGGGTCGAGGTTCCCGAGACGGCCGTCCCCGCCGACCTCGCCGCCTGTGACGCGCCTCTGGCCGAGGCGCTGCGGCACGCGGAAGAACTGGAAGATCTCGCTGCGGGGTCCGCCGCGGCCGCGACAAGCCGACGCGATCAACTCGACGCGGTCAAGCAACGGCTTCAGAACGAACTCAACGGTCCAGCCAACATCGAACGCGGCATCCTTCGCAACTTGAGCGCCGAGGCCAATCGTCATCGCGAGGATCACCTACGAGAAGCTCCGCCGGCGGCCGCGGCCGTCACACAACTCCTCGTGTGGGGCGAGCAGATTGTGGCCGGCGCCGACGACACCCTCGCGACGTTGCGCGCTACCGAGAGCGGCGCGTCGGAGAACGCGCGAGCAACGAAGGCCGAGGGCGTGGCGCTGCTTGCGGGCGCCGGGTTTGAGACCTCCGAGGAGCTCCGCACGGCCGTGATCGACGCTGCCGGCGAGCTCAAATTCGCGACCTCAGAGCACGAGCGTGCGGCCGCGCAGCTCGAACCGGTCGCCACGATCGACGACCTCGTCACGAGAGCCGAGCAGCTACGCGGCGGCTTTTGCGAACTCGGGAAACAGCTCGCCGACGGAAAGTTCGTCGGGTACGTCGTCGAACAGCGCCAACAGACCCTTCTCAAGCTCGCGAGCGGCATCGTCGGCGAGGTAACCGGCGGCCGCTACGGCTTCACGAAAGACTTCGACATCGTCGACCGACAGACCGGCGCGTCCCGCACACCAGACACGCTGTCCGGCGGCGAGACGTTCCTCGTCAGCCTCGCGCTCGCACTCGGCCTCGTCGAACTCGCCGATCGCAGCGGCGGCCGCCTCCAAGCCCTCTTCCTCGACGAAGGCTTCGGCAGCCTCGACCCCGACGCCCTCGACCAAGCCCTCAGCGCGCTCGAGCGCCGCGCCGAAACCGGACGCCTCATAGCCATGATCAGCCACGTACCCGTAATCGCCGAACGCATCGAGCAGGTCCTACAAGTCACCAGAACGACCGACGGCTCCCACGTCAGGCGGCTCGACGAAGGCGAACGTGACGCTCTGCTGCTCGACGACGCCACCCAACAGACGGCGGCAGTAGCCTGAAATGCGCGTCCCACCCACGGAGGCAGCTCATCGCAACCGAGGTTCAGAGCAACCACAAATCCCGGTCTCCGTCACACCCAGCCTGGCTCACGGCCACGTCGGCGAGGCCCGCAGAACGCCTCACAGCGCCCAGGGCGGGCCCCAAACGGCGCTCAACCCCCCGGAATGGCGGACAGGGCCACTCCGGCGAACAGGTCCAAGCGACAAGCTAGTCGTGCTCTTTTCAAACCGGCGCAAGTGGTCCACTTTTACCGGCGTTGACATCGTTGTGCGAACGCTCCGCAGCAACGAATCTGACCGGCCTGCGCTCGCGCGCGGGAACCCTCCTCGCCCCAGCGCCGCTGCCCGCCTTGTTCCCGCCGTCGCAGCCGCATGCGATCTGCGCGGTGATCGCCTTGCCGCAAGCATCCCGCGGGCGGCGGGACACATCCCGTAAGAGCAGTTCCAGCCCGAAAACGCAGAGGCGAGGCGAACGCCGACGGGACCTCGGGTCCGAAGCCACCGCCTCCGCCAAAGGATCTTGTCACCTGCTGGCGAAAGACACGGGCACTCCCGCGTGGCTCGGTGGCGCGGCTTGGTGGACCCGATGCCCGGCTCGGTACACGCGTGAGCGCGTGTTGGCGACAACGTAGACGTTCCGCGGTTCTCTGCGGCGGCAACGACGGCGGGCTGGGACCACCCGACGACAGCGGCATGCACAATGTGTCCTCATGAAGGACGCTGCCTATGAGCGACTCATCGAGTTGCTCGACGACTCGAGCCTCTCGCCAGCCGCGGTGGACTGTGTGCTGGCAGCAGCCGACGGGGAGCCGGAACTAGCGGCGCACTTGGCTGGCAAGGAGGCTCCGGCGCGGCGCTCTCCTGCGGCGCAACCCACCATCGTCCCTGCGCGGGTATATCTGGAGGAGATCGCCGTCGAGGGGTTTCGCGGGGTGGGTCGGTCGGCGCGGCTGCAGCTGGAGCCTGGTCCTGGGCTCACGCTCGTCGTCGGACGTAACGGTTCGGGTAAGTCGAGCTTCGCAGAGGGGCTCGAGGTTCTGCTCACGGGTACCACGCTGCGCTGGGAGGAGCGGACAAAGGTCTGGCAGGAGGGTTGGCGCAATCTGCATCACGAGGGCGTTGTCTCGCTCGACGCGCGGTTTCGCATCGATGGCGAGGCGAAGGCGCTCGAGGTCGGCCGTACGTGGCCGGCAGATGCCACCCTTGGGTCTCCTCATGCGCTGCGCGTGCGCGGGCCGCGGGAGAGTTGGGACGCGCTCGGTTGGCAGCGGCCGCTCGAACAGTTTCGGCCGATCCTCTCCTACAACGAACTCGGAACCATGTTCACCTCGCCGACACGGGCGGCGGTCCTCTACGACGCGCTCTCAGCGGTTCTCGGGCTGGAAGACTTCGACGCGGTCCAGTCGGCACTGCGCCAACAGCGCCTCGCTAGCGACAAGGCGGTCAAGGGCGAAAGGGAAGCCCGCCAGGCGCTTCTCCGGAAATTGCAGGCCGCTGCCGATCCGCGCGCCGCGACCGCGGCGACGCAACTTCGGCCCCGCGCGCCCGACCTGGAGGCCGTCATGAGCTCGACTGTCCTCGCGGAAACTGGCGCGGAGCACGACGCGCGCCTGCTAGTCGCCTTGGAGCTGCCCGCGCTTGATTCGATCGACGCGCGGTTCGGCGAGATGAAAGCGGCCCGCGAGCGGATCGAGGAGCTGGAGATCAGCGACGCGAGCAGACTCGACGCCCTCGCCGCCCTGCTGGAGGCAGGACTGGCCTTTCACAACCAGCACAGCGGACGGTCGCGAGATTGTCCCCTGTGCGGCACCGAGGATGCGCTAGATGAGGGATGGTTGTTGCGAACTCACGCCGAGGCGCAAGAGCTTCGCCAACAGAGCCGTGATCTGCGGGAGGCGCGAAACGTGTTTCCGGCTGCCCGGGCCGGAGCCGCCGACATCTTTGCCCGCGGCACGAGGGCCGCTCTGGCGCAGGGGGCCGGGGCCGGGATCGAGGTCGGTGATGCTGAGATAATCTGGGAGGCCTGGTCAGCACTGCTCGCGGGAGCCGACGACGAGTTCATGGCTCAGGGGCCGGCGGTGGCGACTCAGTTGCTGAATGCGGTCAGAGAAGCACAGCGGAAGGCGGTGGCCGAGCAGGCGACCCGCGACCTGGAGTGGCGGCCGCTGCGAGACGCCATTGTAGACTGGGCCTCCATCGCGCGTGCCGCGGCGCGCCCAAGAGATCTCGTCGGATCGCTGAAAGACGCAGAGACGTGGATGAAGGCCTGCACGGCGCGTCTCCGCGACGAGCGACTCGCGCCGGTGGTCGAGGCCGCTCTCGCGAACTGGACGGAGCTGCGGCACGAGAGCAACGTCATGCTCGGGGGCGTGGCGTTGCGCGAGCGCGGAAACCAGCGGTCTGTCACCTTCGACGTGGTCGTCGACGGCACGGATGCCTCCGCTTTCGGCGTGATGAGCCAGGGAGAGCTTTCGGCGTTGGCTATCAGCATCTTCCTCCCCCGAGCCATGCTGCCGGGGAGCCCTTTCGCGTTCATCCTGATCGACGATCCCGTCCAATCGATGGACCCGGCCAAGGTCGACGGTCTGGCGCGCGTGCTTGCCAGGGCGGCCGGCGAGCGACAGGTCATCGTCTTCACGCATGACGAGCGCCTCCCTGAGGCGGTGCGGCGGCTCGGCATCGATGCGCGAATCATGCAGGTCCAGCGGCGAGCCGGGTCAAAGCTCGAGATCGTCGCGGCCCGGCCGCCGAGCGACCGGCACATCGGGGAGGCATTCGCCTTCGCGAAGGCCGACGATGTGCCCGAGGAGGTACGCGCCCGCGTTATTCCGGGCTTATGCCGGTGCGCGATCGAGGCGGCCTGCGCCGCACGCGTGAGACGGACCCTGCTGGAGGAGGGGACCGCTCACGCGCTGGTGGAGGAGCGTCTCGGTTCGATCACATCGCTGACGGGCTGGCTTGCGGCAGCACTGGACCTTACGGTCGCTCAGGGCAGGGAGATCCGCGAGGCGATCCGCCGACTCGGGGGAGATGACGCCGTGGAGGTGGTCGACCTGGCGCGCAGGGGCGCCCACGAAAGACTCAACGTCGACGGGCTGCAGCTCGTCCAGGGGGCAAGACGGCTCGTCCGCGCGCTTGAGGAGCGGCCGCGCCCATAGCTCCTTCCGACCTCCTGATCGAGGCGCGCCGGATACTCGACGATCCCAGGCGCAGTACCGTGTCCGCGTGGCCACGCGCGGCGGCGCTACTCGCCCGTCAGGCGCTCGAGGCTGGCCTCGCGGCGGTATGGGGGACTCGTGCGCCCGGGGTTGAGCACCTCAACATGCGCGCCCAACTCAGCTGCGCCCGCGTGTACCTGGACGCAGATCTGGCCGGGGAGCTCTCCTACACGTGGCATGCCCTCTCGCGGACCACCCACCACCATCCCTACGAACTCGATCCGACGCACGACGAGCTAGCGTCGCTGCTTTCCGCAGCAGAGAGAGTGATCCACTGCCTCGAGGCGGCGGGCGGTGCTCCGGTGCGAGCGAGCGGTTCGTGCGCCGGAGGCTCGGTAGGGTGACGCGTGGTCGGCCAACACCTGCCGAGTTCCCAGAACGTTCAAGGGTCGTCGACACGCGATGCGCGTCAAACCAGCGATCGGAGGAGGTCACAATCGCACCGAATCGGTCCGATCGCACCGGAGCGGGGCCTGCGCTGAGACGGCGGGCTTATGCTGCTGCGCGCTGCGCTCCGCGCAACTCGTCCGGCAACGCCATTTCAAAGCCGAGCTTCCGAAGCGCCGAGACAAGGGTCAAGTACTTCTCGCGCTTGACCTCGGCGTATGCGGACGGGTCGTCGGCGAGTTCGGCGATCGTCACCGCGTGGTACTTGGCGTACCAAGCGCCCGCGCCGCGTAGAGCGTCGAGCTCGCCGACAGTCAACTCCGGCAGCTGGTTTGGCTCGTCCACGCCGAGGAAGCTACTCGTCGCCGCGGACGTTTCTCGTCGTTCGGCGCCATTCTCGCCGCTCGTTGCGGAACTATGACGGCCGGAAATGCGATCCCGCGGCGCCTCGTCGTCCTCGGCGAACTCTTGGATGCGCAAACAGGACGTTATCGCGAGCTCAACGGAGCCACGAACCTCCGAGAGTACCTCGAAAGGACGCGCATTCGCGAGGACGAGGAGCTCTTGACCGAGCCGGCCCTGAAGGACCTCATCGAACGGGTTCTCGGGTTCCCTCCGGACACGTATTTTCCCCAGCTCGGTCGAAGCGGCCTCAAACCCGACTTCACGCCGATCGACTTGGTGGCGCATCCGTTCGTCCTCGATGCGAAGAGCTCGATGCAGAGGCTCAACGCTCACGAACGGCAAATCCGCGCTTACATCGAGCAACGCCACCTGGACCTCGGCGTGCTCTTCAACCTGCGGGAACTCCGGGTATACCGCCGGGGGGCGCGCGGCCATGACCCACAACTTTCATTCGACGTGCTGCGGCTGTGGCAGGTCGCGCGCGGCGAGGCCCTCGACATCGACGAGGTCGATCGGTTCGAGCGGTTCTGCGGCTTGTTCGGACATCGACCCATGGGACTCGAACAGAAAATCGCCCGCGTTGCCCACGCCGAGCCGTGGCGCCAACGGGCGGGCTCGGGCGAGCACCTCCAGATCGACCTCGAGTTCCTCGTGAGCCAGCTGCGCCGGCTCTCCCAGGCACTGGCGCACGACGCGGCCGGCCAGCACGAGCGGCTGGCTGAGAACCTCGACCTGAATCCGGATAACGAGCGGCGTCTGCGGCTCGAACTGGAAACGCTGGCGCGGGAGATCGAGCCTCGCCTCGACGAGGCCGCGCTGCCCCGAACCGCCACGGCATACCGCGACGGCGATGGCGTAGCCGGCCGGGCGTGGTCGCAATACATGATGCGGGTCTCGCAGCTCACGCTCACGCGCATCCTGCTCTACCGCTCGTGGGAGGACGCCGGGTTCGTCGAGGACTGCTTGTACGACGGCGGCTTCGAACAGGTCTACGAGCGGCTGGATCGCAGTCTGCGTCGAGTGCTCGATGAGGCATTCCAGCGCGGCCGCGACCGCTACCGCTGGCTCTTCGGCGAGAACAACAACTACGACTGGTTTCGCCCCCGCGATGGGGTGCTTGCGGACGTTCTCTACCGACTGGTGCCGTTCCCGCTCGCTCGCCTCGGCGCGGACGTACTCGGGGGACTCTACGAGTCCTACGTCGACGAGATCGACCGTGACCGCCTCGGCCAGTTCTACACGCCGCGGTCTGTAGTGCGCTTCATGCTCGATCGCGCGGGGTTCAGAGGGCCAGAGGGCGTTTTCCGGATGGAGGGTGACCGCCGCAATGAACGCACTGTTTTCGACTTCGCAACGGGCTCCGGCGGCTTTCTCGTGGAGGCTGCGCGGCGCGTCATCGATGACGGAGGCCTGAACCTCACGGACGAGCGGGATCTGCGCGAGGGACTCCGCGCGATCGTGCGTGGCTTTCACGGTTGTGAGATCAGCCCGTTCCCGTACTACCTGACGGAGGTCAACCTGCTTCTGCAGGTTTCTCGGTTACTCGGCAGGCTGCGCGAGGTCGGTGAACACCCAGGCGCGTTCACGCTCGGCGTCGTCCATACCGATTCGCTAGGCGCGCGCCGAGGAGTGGACGAGAGCTTCAGCGCAATGGAGCCAGCGCTTCGCCACGACGTAGCGCTCCTCGCGTCCGATGAGCGCTACGGAATCGTTCCGCTTGACAGCGCCAAGGAGCCGCGCTTCGCCAAGATCCGGGAGGACGGCGCCTTCGATCTAGTGATCGGCAATCCTCCGTACGTTTCCGAGTCCGGTAACAAGGTTCTCTTCGACCGCCTCCGAGCGCTCCCTGGGTGGCAAGGGGATTACCGTGGCAAGAGCGACTACCTCTACTACTTCCTCGCTATGGCGGCGGAGAAGGTGGCGCCCGGAGGTCGACTCTGCGTCATCACCCCAGCCGGGTGGATGAACGCCGGCAACGCCGACTGGCTGCGCGAGCGCCTCGCGATGACCCTGCGGTTGGATGAGCTGTACCTGTTCGGAAGCATGCGCCTGTTCGCGACCGAGCACGAAGAGCGCAACGTGCGGGCCGGCATGACACCGCCGACGGTCGAAAGCGCGATCCTCGTCGCGACGAAGGTGCCGTTTCCAAGGACGCATCGGCTCCGCGTCGTTCTACTCGAGAACGAGGTCCAGGCGGCCGTGGAGATCACCGGGGACCCCGCCGCTCGCATCCCTCCACGCGATGCACTCTTGCAACTGATGGGCAGCCGAGGGCAAGGTCGCGCCGGTCGGTCCAAGGGGATCCTCGTACACAGCATCCGGCAGGACCAGATGCGGTCGACGCGCCCGTGGCCGATCAAGCACGCTCAGCGCGACGCCGCAGCAAGGGTCGTTGCCCACCTCCAGGCGCAGATCGACGACCCGACGAGCGATGTCGAGCGCCTCGCGGAGCGCTGGGAGGTGGTTCGCGGCATCGAGACCGGGGCCGATGCCTACTCGAATCGTGTGCAACGGCGCCTGACGCAGCAAGCGCGCACGGCGCTCGCAGCCGCCGGGGCCCAGACGGGCGACCCGATCCTTGAACTCCCGGCAGGCGTCGAGCAGCGCGCGCCGTGGCGCGACTTCCCCCAGTTTCTCGCGCGCACCCCGGAACCGCGCGCGCTGCTGTACGGGGCGATCGACGACACCGATTACGCCAGCCTCGTGTGGCTGCGCGCCGGAGACGATCCGCCGCCGCAGATCCGCGAAGCGCTCGAGCCCTGGCGAGAGGTCCTACGTACGCGCGCCGAGTTCGCTCGCAACCCTCGGCGCAGCTGGTGGGAGACGGCCTGGCCGCGAGATCACGGCATGCTGCTTCGCGCCAAGGTCATCGCGCTCTACCGGACCGACCGCGGCCGTTTCTCGCTTGACGAGGCCGGCGAGTGGCGGCCATCGAACAAGACGACGATCGTCACACCGCGTCACGAGGACTTCAGCGTCGCATACCTCTGCGGAGTTCTAAACAGCGAATTGCTGGATCTCTGGTACGCGGTTCGCGGCAAGACACCGTGGCACGTTCGTCGCAACTACGAGCCCAAGCCGATGAAAGAGATGCCTTACCGGCACGTCCACCGCGCAACAGGGGGTCCGGCACACGACGGCGTCAGCGGTTTGGCAGAGTCGCTCGATGCCGGCGATGTCGATCGCGCTGTCGCCCACGCCGAGAAGCTCGCCGCCGCTACTACTAGGGGGTCATCTGATCCAGACGTCAACGCTGCCGACGCTATTGAGCACCTTGTGCGCGCCCTTGCGGCGAATCGCAGAGCCCTACTGCCACTCCGCACGATCGCGCCTGAGCTTGGCCGAGCGGTAAAAAGTCCGTGGCGAACCCATGACGTCAGGGTCAACCGCGCGGCACTCGTGACCGAACTATCCGCCGCGGACGTGCGGTCGGTCCGCCTCGATTCGGCGCTGAAGGCTACCTTTTCTACAGAAGGAGTCCTAGGCCGCGCCCAGCTCATCGATGGAGCACTCTTGTTCTCGCACGGGCGCCGCGCCACGGTGCGGGTAGACGGTCCCCGGGACCGGCTAATGATGCTCGAACAGGCGGTCGGATCCGCGCGGTTAATGCCGGGCGACCTGTTGGCTACGCTCCTCCCAGTCGACCTCGACCGGTTTGAGCGGGAGGCAACTCGTCGTCAGTCGGAAATCGAAGAGTTGCTCAAGACCGGCCGCCGTCTTGTAGAGGCAATCGAGCGGCTGGTGTGTCGGCTCTATCGCGTCCCCGACGAGCTGACGGACCTCGTCGTCGCGAGCGCCGTGTCCCGGGCAGGAGTCATTCAGGACGACGATTGACCCAGCGGTCGGTCTGCCGTGATCGGCCTCTGCAATCTCGCGGCACATCCGCCGGGAATCGGACGACGGTTTCGCCCCCGAGTTCTTGGCCGAGCTCGAGGCGTTGGCGCGAGTGATCCTCTACCGCGATCGACGCGGAATCGACCCGCTTGTCGTCGACGGACGCGCTCCAGCCAGTGACGAGTCCTCCCCACGGCTTCACCGGCCTTGACACGAACCCACCACCGCACGGCCGTTGAGCTCAGTACGCTGCTGCGATCCGTGTCCCGAAACGTGTCCCGAACTCGGCAAATATGAGGGCGCTTGACCGCACCTGAGAACACCTGACAAGCCTGAAAACACCGGATATGCGGGGTTTCCAGGGCCATGGTAAGGAAGGGGTCTCCGGTTCGAGTCCGGAAGAGGGCTCTGGGCATCTCTCACAGGTCGCCGAACCCGCCGTCGCCGACAACGGAATCGGCGGCTGCGTGTCCTGGCTGTGATAGGACCCCGGCGACCATGAATTCAGAGGCTCGGAGCCCGATGCGAAGAACTGCAGGATCGGGCAGCGAGCCGCGCGACGGCTTGAGTTGGAGCGAGATTGAGGAAGCCGGGCGTGCAGCCCGCGCCGACTTCGAAAGACGACACCTCGACGGACTACGCCGGCTGGCCGAGCTTTCGCCAGACGCCTGGGCCGACGCGTTGATCGTGCTCGGGTCGTCGTCTGGGGACGCGAGCCCGACATGCTCGCAGAACGCCTGACGGGGGCGGCACCGGGGCTTTCATGCACGACGCTTGTCGGCCTGGCCGTCCGCCTCGGGCAGCTGCGGCCGCTGGATCCTCCGCGCGAGACCGCCGAGATGCTGGCCTCGCAGCTCTGGGGCCCAGCTTGGCGGCCCCGAAACGGCGCTCCTGGCTTGCCGCCTGTGCGCGCTCGCCGCACCGTGGGTCCTCGCCGCGCCGCCGCGACGTTCAACCCGCCAGCCGTCGGGGTGCCACAGAGGCACCGTCACCACCAGACGTCCAGGGCGCTCGGCCTGCTCGCCGAGCTCCCGACCGGGGAGTGGCGTGCCGCGTTGTCGGTACTCGAGCGCTCGGCGCTCGCGCCTCCCCACGAGGTTTATGCGCTGTTCGCGGCCGCCGCGCCGACGATGACTTGGAGCTGCGCACACCGACTCCTGCTCGACATCGTCTACCCGCCGAGCGGGCTGAGGACCAGCTAACCGGTCAGCGCCGATGCGCTCGTGAACGCGTTCGGCAGCCAACTCGACCCCCACCGCCACGAGCTCGTCGTCTCGCGCCTCCAGTCGCTGATCTCGACCCCGTGGGGTTGCTCACAGACGCGCCACGACCAGCGGCGATCCCCCGAATTAGTGTGGCTTGGGGGGAAGGCCGAGATCTCTGGCTCGATGACGAACTGCTGACGACATTCGGGCCCATCCAAGCGGCTCAACCAAACCACACGAGTGCCGCGACAGCTGTGCTGAAGGCCGTCAGGGCGAAGCCTGCCTGACGAAACCGAACGGCACTGGCGGCGAGACCGCCCAGCAAAGTGAAGAGGCTCGTGATCAGTAACGCAACGACCAACAGGTACTGGGGACTGCCCCTCGCGTTCTTCGACATCCACCACCTGATGCTCTGGTTGCCGCGCTGACAGCCGCTCGGCGCCGCGTGGCCGTTCAGAGGCTGCCAGGGCCCCGACGGTCGGGCCTCTTCGCCGCCCGCGACATATTGAACGGGCAGGAGGGTGCTGACATCGCTCCAGACATCGCTCCAGACAATGCAGTATCGCCCAGCTGCGTCAGTCGAGAACCCCCCGACGGGGGGATTGAGCGTGAAAGGGAAGTCGACGTTGAACGACGTGTTGACTCTGGGTCGGCCGAGCTGGTCGACGAGGACGCCCCGATACAGGCCGTTCTTGTCGGTCGTGGAGGCGCAGCCCCCAGAGTCAAAGTCGCATAGTCCAGCCACAAGGCAATGGGCAGCTAACAGCGCGGTGCACCACACCAGCGCCAGCGCGACCAGCAGGCGCGCTCCGCGTCGCTTGGGCATCACCGCTCCGTTCGGCTGCAAACGCCTGTCACCCAGCCGGGCCGCGGGGCGTGCCTGGCGAGCGGCTGCGCCATCTCGGAGACATCACGCGCCTCATCCGTTCGTACCGCAGACTTTGAAACCGACGGCGACGGCGTCCTGGCTCACGGTGTCTTCACTGAGTCCGCTCTCGTTGAAGGCCACCTCGGCCTGGTTGTGCTTGGCCTGGCCGTCACCGCTCGCAGGTAAGAGCGCCGCGAACTGGCCCAGGTACCCGATTTCACTGGCGAGCGCCGCCAAGAACGCATCGAGCGCCTTCTGCTGACCCGCCGGCGGCCTCAGTGCGCGGAGGCGATCGAGTTCACCGCGAACGCTGACCAGCAGCTGTCGAAGCGCCGACGCGGCCGCCAAGCGCTGCGCGTTGGAGCCGTTCCCAGTGCCGCCAAGCAGCGCCCCGAACTTCGTTGCGGCTGGTCCGCTGGCGCGATTCGCGGCGGCGCAGATCTGGTCGGCCTGCGCGATGAACTTCGCGTCGGCCGCGGTCGGCGCGACCGGCAGCGGCTGGGGCGTAGGCTTGGTCACCTCGGCTGCTGCGGGTAGCGCGATGACCTGGTAGACCGAGTGGTGTCCCTGCGCGTCGTAGAGCGTGCCGGTGATGCCGTCGTTGCCCACCGCTGGCGCCGCCGTCAAGCGCACCTGCCCGCCCCTGGCGTTCGTGAACTTCTGCTCACCGGGTCCATCGGGGCCGAGCGATTTGCTGGAGGTGAACTGCAGGTCGAGGATCGGAAAGCCCGCTGGCTGGGTCCGCGGCAGCCGTACCCGGTAGGACACGATGATCGCGCCGTTCTCCGGTTTCGCCGAGGCCAGGCGAAGCTCGAGTCCCTTGGCCTGGTACGCCTCGATCGCCTTGCCGCGCGCGATCTCGCTAGGCGTCGCCGGCCGCGCACGACTCGGTGACATCCCAGCGGCTTGGCCGGGCGTGCCGGCGGACGTGGCTCCGGTCGCCCCAGGAGGAGGCGCCGCCGGGGAGACCGCAGCGGACGTCGGGCCGGTGCCTGCGACCGGCTGGGTGGGGTTCGCGTGAGGCGCAACGCTCACGCCGCTCGCCGTTCGGCCGCCGCTGCTACCGCACCCGCCGAGCGTGATCGCCGCGGCCACCCCGACCGCCATCGCGGAATATCGAGCACGAACTTGTGCGGCCGGCCTGAACTGGTCGTGGGAAACCGCCGCCGGTCCGGACGGGCTCTTCCCCAAGCCGACCAATTCGCGATCGAATTGCCCGAGGTGCGAGACCAAGCCACGCAGGAAGGAGTCGGGTCGGTGATGTCCGCTCGCTGCCGTCACGTCAGCTTCCGTTCCCGTGGTCCGTGTGCTGGCCGAGCGCGCTGTTGACGGTGTCGGCCTGCGCGATCGCGTGTCGGCGGGTCGTTTCGTCGGTATCGAGTTCGCCGTAGCGGGCGGCGTCGTACAGCGTCGTGAGCTCGCCGAGGGCCCCGGCGGCCGGGGCGGCCGGTCCGTCCGTGAGGCGGTGGCGGAGCTCGCCGGTCGTCTCGCTCGCCGCGCGCGCGTTGCCGTTCGCGCGTGCCGAGGTGAGCACCCGCCGGTAGGCGTCGCGGATCGTCTCGGGGCCGCCGCCTGAGCGGGTCGGTGGGGCGACGCCGGTGGCTGAGTTGGTGGGCGTGGAAGCCCCTCGGCGCGGAAGTCTCCGGAAGAGTGCGAGGACGGCGCGTTTGATCTGCTGCGCGAGGTGGCGCCAGCTGAACACGGTGTCGCGCTGCTCGTCTTCGGCGACGTCCCCGTGGCGTGTGCGACGGCGCTGCGCTGCCACCGGCCAGAGCACGCGGATCAGGAAGCCGGCGAACACCAGGAGCAGCACGCCGCCGGCAATCAGCCAGACGCCCGACGTGCTGACCGGCGCGAGTGGGTGCCGATGCACGACGTGATGGGCTGGCGGCAGGTGACGGTGAGCCGGGCGTGTCCGGGGCTTGGGCATCACGTGTGTGAGGCGGGCCGGGGCGTGCCTGAAGCCCCGGCCGATAGCGCTGAGGAGCCGCCAGATTTCGCCGGGTATGAGCCCCAGCGCGTGGAGCATCGCCGAAGCGGCAGACCCCAGCACGGCAGCGATCAGCAGCGCGGCGACGGTCAGTGCGAGCAGTGGCCCGGCGAGCACCACCGTCCACGTGCTGGTGGGCTGCGCGCTCGCATGGTGGAGGATCTCCTCCTCGAGGTCGCGTTCGTGGACGAGCGCGAGCGAGGTCGCGGCGAGCGCGAACCAGGCGACCAGGAGCCACCCGCTCGCAGCGGTTGCCGACACGAAGGAGTCGTGGCCGCTCTCTGCCCGGGCGACGAGGATCGCGACGTAGACGACGGCCCCGGTGGCGACCGACAGTCCCACGTCGCGCAGCGTCGGCACGACGAGGCCGAGCCAGCACCCGCGACCCCAGACGACGACCGCGGCGGCCCATGCCGCGGCCGCGATCACCGTCATCCGCTGACCCGACACGGTCCACGGCTCGAATGCGACGCGCATGAACCACCCCGACCGGGTGAGCTCCCCGATCGCGCCTGCGGTGAGCGCGCCGCCGATCGCCGCGATCGGGGCGAGCAGCGCGGCGCGGCGCCACCGCGTCCTGATCAGCCGCGAGCTCGCCGTGGCGGCAGCGACGGCGACGGCGACGGCGACGGCGACGGCGACCGTGCCAGCCACGGCAAGCGCCAGAAACGGCAGCGACATCGTCGCGCCGAACCCGGCGTCGGCGACCGCGGCGAGCAGCAGCGAGATCCACGTCGCCTCGGCGACGATCACCGCGGTCGCGGCGGGGGACGCAGACCTAGTGAAGGTCGATGATCTCATCGTCCCGCCAGTCGACGCCGTAGCTGACCTGCCTGATCTCGTCGAGCCGCTCCCGCGGCGGCGGCTCGCCATGCGCGGTGGCGACCCAGACCGCGGTGACCGCCGCCCGCCGCCGGACCTCCGTCAGCGCGACGAGCATCGCGTCGGGGAAGCCGGCCGCGACGACGATCACGCTGACGCCGCGGCCAAGCCTTGCTCCCTCACCGATCAGCAGCTCCTCGATCGGGACGGGTCCGCGGGTCGTGGTTCTCGCCAGCAGCTCCAGCATCGTCGTCAGCGCCGTCGGGGAACTGCTCGGCGCCTGAGCGATCGGGCGGTCCTCGACGGCGCCTGACGCGTAGAGCCCGGTCGCGATGCCGCGGCCGGCGAGGTCGGCGACGATCGAGGCCGCGAGCGCGATCGCGAACTCGATCACGTCGCGGCTCGCGTCGATCGAGGCGAGCGTCGGCAGGCGCGTGTCGAGGAACACGGCGACCTTCGGCGACGCGCTCGGCTCGAACTCGCGGACCAGCAGTGCCCCGGTGCGCGCCGTCGCGCGCCAGTCGACGTGGCGCAGCGGATCGCCCGAGCGGTACTCGCGCACGCCAGCGACACGGCTTGGGTCATCAATCAAGCTCCGCGCGGTGCGGGTGTCGCCGAGCGGCAGCAACGACGCGGCGGGCAGACCGGCGAGCGCGAGCAGCTTTGGGTAGACGAGCAGGTGATCCTGCGCCTTCGCGTAGGCGAGTTGCTCGCGCAGGCCGATCGGATCCCCCGAGCGTAGGCGGGCCGGGCCGAATGTGTGAGCGCCGCGCTGGTCGCAGACGACGGTGAAGCGGCGTCGCACACGCTGGAACGGCAACATCGTCAGTAGATGGTTGAGCTCGCCGCTTGCGAAGCGTGCCGCGGCGACGGCGCCGCCTCTGATCTCCAGACCGGGCGGCACCTGGTCCTGGACGTGCAGCCAGCTCAGCGGGAGGAGCTTGTCGTTGACGAGCTCGACCTCGAGCGAGACGTGCTCGCCGAACGCGGCGCGCTGCTGGCCGAGCGTGCGTCGGTAGCTGACGGCGGTCAGGCACGCGCGCTGCCAGACCCACAGCATCAGCGCCGCGAGCGCGCCGAGCATCCCCGCGAGCGCGAGCAGCGTCGAGTGCGCATCCCAGCCGAAGCCAGCGAGCACAAGCCCAGCGGCGATCCACCGCCACTCCCGATCGATCCGACGGGCCATCCCGGGGTGCCTAAGCGACCAGCTCGTCCTCAACCGGGACCGCCACCGAATCCATCACGTCGCCGACCACCCCTGCCGGAGTCTGTGCGCGCAGCCTGGCCGTGCCGGCGAGAACCAGGCGGTGTGAGAGGACGTCGGCGGCGAGCGCCTTGACGTCGTCTGGGGTCGCGAACGCGCGGCCTTCGATCAGCGCGCGCGCCTGGACCGCGCGATGCAGCGACAGGGCCGCGCGCGGGCTCCCGCCCAGCATCACCCGCTGATCGGTGCGCGTCGCGCGCACGACGTCGAGCAGATACCCACGCACCGGCTCGCTGACCGTGACCTGCGCGCGCTGCTCCTGCAGCGCGACGATGTCCTGCGCGCTCGCCACCGCCGACAGCCGCACAAACGGATCCTCATGCTCGAAGCGCCGCAGCATCAGGTCCTCCTCCTCGCGCGACGGATACCCCGGCGCGATCCGCAAAAGGAAGCGGTCGAGCTGCGCCTCCGGCAGCGGGAACGTCCCCTCGAGCTCGATCGGGTTCTGCGTCGCCAAGACCAGGAACGGCTCCGGCAGCCGCCTGGTTTCACCGTCGACGGTGACCTGGCGCTCCTCCATCGCCTCCAGCAGCGCCGATTGCGCCCGCGGCGTTGCCCGGTTGATCTCATCGGCGAGCAGGATCTGTGTGAAGATCGGCCCCGGCCGAAACTCGAACTCGCCGCTGCGCTGGTTGAACACGCTCGACCCCGTCACGTCCGAGGGCATCACGTCCGGCGTGAATTGCACCCGGTTAAAGTCGCAACCGAGCGCCGTCGCAAGCGATCGCGCGAGCAGCGTCTTCCCGACGCCCGGCACGTCCTCCAGCAATGCGTGTCCCCGGCACAGCACCGCGACCAGCAGCCTGTCAACGACTTCGTCCTTGCCCACGACGACGGTGCCAACCGCCGCGCGGATCGCGGCCATCGTCTGCGACGCAGCCGCCGCGTCCAAGGTCTCCTGGGGCGTTCGAATGCTGCCTTGACTAGCGATGGGGCGTCCTTTCGTCGATCAGGTCGCGGGCGCAGCCGCCGCCGTCGTCGGGCGCTGGAGCGATCACCGCTCGACCATGACTTCTGTTGACTTGATCAGCGCGGCAACGTCCACGCCGGGCTCGAGGCCGAGCTCGTCGGCGGCCTCAGAGCTCATCAGCGAGATCACACGGTAGGGGCCGCACGCCAGCTCGACCTTGGCCATCACGCCGTCACGCTCGACCGTCAGGACAACCCCGGTCAGGTGGTTGCGCGCGCTCACCGTCCGATTCATCACGTGGTGCGACGCGACGAGCGCGCCGAGCTCGCCGGCGGGAAGGAGGCGCTGGTTGCCGCGGCGCACGAACGTGACCCGTCCAGCGCGCTCCCAGCGGCGCAGCGTGTCGATGCTGACCCCGACCGCCTTCGCGACCTCCCCGATTCGCAGCAGCTCGGCCATCAGCGGCTCGCCTTGAACGTGACGTGCCGCAGCGTGGCGCGGGAGGTCCCGGTGCTCGTCCTCTGGGTTGCCGCGACCGTGACCGGGAGCTTGCGGAGCGCTTTGAGCGCGCGCCGAGCGGCGGCGTTGAGCTTCACGTGAACGGTCTCGCCGAGCCCGGCGGCAAGCGTCAGCGTTCGCGTACCGACCGTGACGGTCCGCTCAGTGGTCTTCGCTGCGGTGGCGGCGACGAGCCTCCCGCGCTTCGTCTTCTCGCGGCTGGTGAGCTTGATCGTGACCGTGCAGCGCTGCCCTCTCGAGCCTTTGCAGGTCACGATCAGGTCGGCCATCGTCGCGGTCGCGCTCGCCCGCCCGAACGCTGCGCGCCCGATCTTGCCGCGGGCGGGGACCGGAGCGGGCGGCCCGGCGACGGTCACGGTCTGGGGCCCGGAAGCCGAGCCGGTGAAGTTCTGATCGCCGCTGTAGGTTGCGGTGATCGCGAACGGCTCGGTGCCGGTCCCGGTCGTGAAGGTCTCCGTGCATGCTGCGGACGCCGACGCCGGTCCGGCGCGCAGCGGGACGCCGGCGCAGCTCGCGGTCCCGGTGGCTCCCTGCGCGAGCGGTTGGCCGTTGACGAGGAAAGCGACGGCCCCGGTCGGGACGGTGGCGCCGGTCTGGTTCGCGGTCACGGTCGCGGTGTACACGGCTGCCTGGTTGAGGCTGACGAGCGACGGAGAGACAGTGACCGTCGTCGTCGTCGAACCGCGAGCGACGGGCGGAGTCAGCGCCGGGCTCGCCGAGCCCGCGATCGTCGACCCTGCGCCCGGCGTGAACGTCGCCGTGACGCTCGGGGGGGCTGCCGCTGCGAACGCGGTCTGGCAGGTCGCTGTGTATGAGTCGCCCACGACCTCGGCTACAACGTCCTGGCAGCCGCCGATCGCCGCCCCGGCGTTGGAGAAGTCGACGGTCCCGTTCGACGCGCCTGTCCCAGGCGTGACGGTCGCGGTCAACGTGACCGGCTGGTTGGTCGCCGGATCCGCCGGGTCGATGGCGAGGGTCGTGGTCGTCGCGGCGGGCGGTGTGCCCGCGCTGATCACTGTCGCCGTGACCGTGTTCCCCAGGTAGTTGATTCTCGCCGTCGGAGGCGTGGCGCCGCTGCCGAAGCAGTCGAGCGTGATCGTGCTTGCGTCGGGCGCGTTCGTGAACTGCCCGGTCAGTGTGCCGTTGCTCGTGATGATCGTGTCGACGTCGCCCGGGTTGAGCTGGCCGCAGACCCCGTCGTTGCCCACGCCGTCGCCGAGCAGCAGGCTGGCCCCCGCAAGGTTGACGTCGCCTGTCGCCTTCAGCTGCGAGAAGTCGCTGCCCGCCGTCGTCCCGGGACCGTTGATGTAGGCGAACAGCTCGCTCTGCGGGTCGATCGACGCGCTGCCGGCGACCGTCAGCTCGCCGGCCCGATCGTCCTCGCCGACCTGCACGATCCCGGAGGCGATGAAAAGCGGCCCGATCGATCCGTCGAGGGCGAACAGCCCGGCGCCTTCGAAGAAGCTGACGGGCTGAGCGTCGGTTGCGTTCAACGACCCAGCCGTCAGCGTCCCTGACTTGTCGAGCGACCCCACCTGGATCGCGCCGTCCTGCGGATCCCCGTCACCGGTGACCGTGACCTCACCGACGTTCGCGCTCGTGAAGGCCAAGCTCACCTGGTCGTTCAAATCGATCGTGAGCGAATCGGACCCCGAGACCGCGCCGCCGATCAGTACCAGCGGATCGCTGGCGCCGCCCGTGAACGACCAGGACTGCTGCCCCTGGAGGTTCAGGGGCGCGCTCAACGTCAGCGTCGGATCGCTGCCGCCGGCACTCGCGGGATCTGCCGTGGACGGCGCCGCCGTGATCCCGCCGCCGCCGAGCAGGATCTGGTTGCCGGAGATCACGTAGCCGGCGCCATCATCGACGTTGATCGAGTTGGCGCTCACGCTCGAGTCGTTCATGCTCTCGTAGCAGCTCGCCGCCGGAGGGCTCGCCGCACACGCCGGGCTGCTCAGCGCGGGGAAGGCGAGCTCGCCGACACTGCCGCCAGGCGACGCGGAACCCGCCCAGTTGCCGGGGACCGACCAGTTCGGCGTCGACGCCGCGCCGCTCCACGTGAAGTCCGCGGCACGAGCTACGCCGGGTGCTGCCGACACTGTGAACGCGGCGGCGATCGCGGCAAACGACGCAGCGCGGAGGGCGGTGATCGGTCGGCGCACGGCGATCAGCCCGTGACCGAGACGTCGGAGATCGTCAGGGAGCCCGCGTTGACGCCCGGTGGAGCATGCGTGACCCAGATCAGCAGGTGGTCGAACTTCGTCCCGTGCCGGTCGACCGTGACGGTTGACTGCGCGTCGATGCTGGCGCGGGTCGCGAGATGCACCCACCCCGCGTCGGTGATCAACGCGGGCAGCGCCCCCGCGGCCCCGTAGAACTCGACGCTCATCCCGGGCGAGCCGGTCGTCAAGGTGATCGCGCTCACGCTCTGCGCGGGCTTCAGGGTGATCGCGAGCCCGACCATCGTCGCGCCCGCTGTACTCGGATCGAGCTTGAAGCTCCAGGAGCTCAACGGGTCACCCGCGATCGCCTTCGCTGGCGAGCCGAGACTCGCCGCCGGGGACCCGAAGGGGTTATAGGTCGCGGCAGCGTCCTTGGCCAGCGCGACGGCCACCGGCGGTGAGTTGGCCGCTGTGGATGGAGCGCTGGCATCGGGCGTCGTCGTACCGGTCGCGGTCGTCGTCCCGGTCGCCGGGGTCGGGGCCGGTGCCGTTGTGGTGGCGGGGGTCGTCGCGCTCGTCGGCGCCGTCTTCGGCGGGGGCACGGCGGGCTTCGTCGCGGACGGGGTGCCCGGGGTGGTTGTGCCAAGCGCCGGCTTCGGCGTCGGCGTGACGGCCGGGATCTTCGGCGGCACCGCTGCCGGGGTCGTTGGCGTTGTCGCGGCCGCCGTCGCGCCGGTCGCCCCTACGCCCGGCGCCGGCTGCTTCGAGAGCGGGCTGCCCGTGCTCCGAGTGGTCGCCGCGTTCGGGCCGGGGGCGAGGATCGCGTAGGCGCCGCCCGCGACGGCGGCAACAATCGCCAGGCCGATCGCGGCGATCGCCGACGGCGATCGCGGACCGCTGATCGGACCGAGGCGGCCACGCAACGCGCCCCCGCAGGCTCCGCACAACACCTCCCCCTCCGCAACCCGTGTGAGGCACGCCGGGCACGCTCGCAGCCCTCGACCCAGCGGGAAGAATCGAGCCAGCCGGGTCGTGAGGGGAGTCGCGTCTGTGTCGAGTTGCTCGGGCATGGTCAGGTGTGGGCGATCATCACGAGGATCGTCGCGAGCACGATGCCGCTTGCCAGTTTCGTCACGTTGGCGACCTGATCACTGAGCGCCTCGTACTCCCGGCTGAGCACGCCCGCGTCCGAGCGCAGGTCGCGTTCGGCCATCTCGGCCAGGCGCAGCTCGCGGGGTGAGAGGTAGCCGCTCGTGATCGCCCCGAGCGCCACAGCGGACAGGATCCCCAGCTTGACGTAGAACGTCCCGAGCGTTCCGACGTCCTCAGCGAGAACCAGGCCGCTGACGACCACCGTCGCCAGGCCCGGCGTGACCAGCCGGCGGATCAGCTGCTGCTGCGCGCGGTGAAACAGCGGCAGCCCGCGCGGCTCCATGACGCTGTTGCCGACGAGCACGAAGACCGGGTAGCCGAGCAGCACGCCGAACGCGACCAGGACGGCGCCGACGTGGATCACGAGCAGAACGTCGTCGAAGCTGAGCGAGAAGTGCGACATCGAGTCAGCCGGCCGCCGGGGGCAGGGTGGCGTGGCTGTCGCGCGCGTAATCCAACAGCGCGGCCGAGCCGGGTTTCAGCAGCACGGGCGAGAGCGCGACGTTGAAGCCGGGGTGCCCGCGCATCAGCGCTGCCGGTACGCCGGTCACGGCGTCGGCGATATCCCTGAGACGCACAGTCGCGAGCGCGCGCAGGACGTCGTCGCGGCGCAGCTCACGCAAGCCGGGCTCAACGAGGCTCACGTCCTCGTTCGCGAGCTGGCTACCAGGCCCCGAGGGGAAGAGGCTTAGCCCAATGTTCGGCGTTCCCAACCCGCCGACATAGATGTCGGCGCGCTGCGCCGGCGAAAGCTGCCGGCGGAGCGCCTGCGCGATCGTCACGGCGTCGAGGTCGGAGGCACAGATCACAATCCGCAGGCCGGGATAAGCCCTCAGGTACCCGGCAGGGTCACCGAACAGGTCCAGGCCGCCCACGCTCTCACCCGACGGCGCGTCGGCGACCATCACCTCGACCTTCGGCAGCACGCGGAACTCAGCCCGAACGGCCTGCTCGTCAGGCACGAGCACGGCCGGATTCGGGCGACCCTCCCCGACCCAGTTGGGCGATCCAGACGGCGAGATGCCGGTGTAGAACATCGCGCGGGCGGGCCCACGAAGCCGCGTTCGCGCCCAGCTCACCGCGTCGGCCGCGAGCAGCGAAGCCAGGGCCCCGGGCGCGAGCGTTATCTGCGCGTTCTGGTAGCGCAACGGCGCGAGATAGGTGACGATCTGCACGCCCTGCGCCGTCACCGTCCGAGCGACCGCCTCGTCCGCGCCGCCCGAGATGACGACCAGATCGGTGCCGCGCTGGTACTGGTCATACACCGGGTCGAACGGCCCGGCCAGCGGATCCTCCGCGGTCAGCCCGGTCAGGCCGCCTCCGTCGTTTGGGACGACGAGCGGCGGGGCGATCCCGATCCGTGCCGCCCGCTTCGCGACGAGCGCCGTCAGGCCCGCGGGCAGCGTGCCGATCGACAGGTAGTAGCCAGGGATTCGCGGCTCCGGCTCGATGTACGTCGCACAACCTGTCAGGGCGCCAGGCAGGGCGAGCGCGCTGCCGGCGAGGGCAGCAGTGCGAAGGGCGCCGCGCACGAAGGTGCGTCGGTCGATCGGTGATCCCCCGCGCGAGGAGAGTATCGGCGTCGAGCTTCTGGGCGAGGGTTCGGGCATCCTCATTCGAGGTCGTCAGCTTCCCGCGGCTACGACGCCGTCACCGGTCGGTCCGGGAAGCGCGGCGTGCGCCTGCCGGCGCCGCTGACGGCGGCGGCGCAGCTTGCCCCACTGCTGGACGGTGGTGAGGATCGATGCCAGGATCAGCAGCAGCACCAGCACGACCATGGCGTGCTCGAGGCTGGGCGGAAGCCCGTCGCCGTAGAAGGCCGTGAAGCCGTGGCCCTGGATGTCGTTGAGGATCTCTGAGGAGAGCGTCGTCGTGACGTTGAGGTTGTTGCCGCCGATCACGGTGACCGCGCCGACCTCGGCGATCGCGGCGCCGAGCGCGTAGATCACCGCGGTGAGCACCCCGATCCGCGCCTCGCGAAAGGCCAGCGCCGCGAGGCGCCAGCCAGACGCGCCGCACGCCCGCGCCTGGTCGATCAGGCCCTCGGGTAGGCCGCGGATCGCCGTGGCGCCCAGCGCGACGATGATCGGCAGCGCGAGCAGCGTCTGCGCGTAGATCATCCCGTTCATCGTGCCGACCCAGTTGCCACCCCACGGCGTCTGCCCGGGCAGCATCGGTATCAGCAGGACACCGACCGCGACCGGAGGCAGGCCGAGCCCGGCGTTTGCCAGCGTGTGCGCCCAGCGGGCCCAACGGGCGTGCCGCGATCCGATCAGATACGCCGGAAGCAGTCCGATCGCCAGGGCGATCACCGTCGACTCCAGGGCGAGGTGGAGCGTGCGGCCGATCAGCGGGTGCAGCTGCGGGTCGTAGCGCAGCAGCCGGAACGCCTCGCGAATCTGCTCAAACAGGAACTGCACGCGCGTCCCCCTCCCCGTCAAAGCGCACGCCGCCCGCGACGCGCACACCCACGCTCGCGCCGGGCTCGGGCCCCGGATAGTCGCTGCGCACCTGGACCGCACCCGCCGGGAGGTCGATCACGCAGAGCACGTGATCCTCCTCGGGGATGCGGCGCGAGACGACGCCCTTCAGTTCGCTCGCCATGTCGAGCGAGACGTGAGCCGGGCGCAGATAACGCCACGAGCCGTCGCTCTCGCGCAGGCGACCGGTGAAGCCGAGGAACTCGGCGACCTCGGGCCGCTCGGGATGCTCGAGCACGTCGCTCGGCGAGCCCTGCGCCGCGATGCCGCCGTCAAGCAGGACGACGAGGCGGTCCGCAAGCGCCCACGCCTCGGCCCTGTCGTGGACGACGATCATCGTCGCGCGGTCCGGGTCGCGGAACGCCGCCGAGGCCTCGCCGAGCAGCTCGGCGCGTGTCGGCGGATCGAGGCCAGCGAACGGCTCGTCGAGCAGGAGAATGTCGCTGCGCAGCGACAGCGACCGCGCAAAATGCACGCGCCGCGCCTCCCCGCCCGAGAGCGTGTCCGCGGCTCGGCCGGCAAGATGCTCGACATGCAGCGACGCGAGCGCCGCCTGCGCGCGGGAGGCGCGCTCGCGGCGCGGCACGCCCCACCACCCCATCGCGGCATGGAGGTTCGCCCGCACGGAGCGTTGTGCGAGCGCCGGCGTCTGCAGTGCGGCCGTGACCCGCCCGTCGAGGCGAACGCGGCCCCCCGCGCGAGGCAGGAGACCCGCGAGGACGTGCAGCAGCGTCGACTTGCCGACACCGTTCGGGCCGAGGACAACGACCGTCTCCCCCCGGTGGAGGTTCAGGTCGACGGACTCCAGGAGCACCCGCTTGCCGCGGGCCACCCGCAGCTGGTCGGCGATCAGGACTGGCCGCCGGCTATCCACGAAGCCCTCGAGTGCTGGAGAAACGTGAGCGCGATCGCGGTCACAGCGAACAGCCCCATCATCAGCATCGCGTACGCGAAGCTGAGCGGCCCCGTATCGAACCCCGCCGCGGTGCTCTGGCTCGTCGTGCCGTAGTGAAGCGTCGCCAGCCCAAGGTTGGTGTAGCGAAAGCACTGCGAGGTGTCCACCTGCCCGGCGCACGTCCCCTCACCACTCGTCGTGAGAAACAGCGCCCCAATCGCCGTCATCGTGACCCCCAACGCCACGATCATGCTCGCGAGCACCCCGGCACGGGCCTCGCGCAGCGCCAACCGGCCGCGCGCGAGCCACGACGCGCCGCACGCCTCGGCCTGCTCGAGCAGCACGGGCGGGACCCGCTGCAGAGCCGTCGCGGTCAAGGCGGTCACGATCGGCAGGGCGAGCAGCATCTGCACGAACACGTCCATCGAGATCGCGACGTGAAACCAGCGTGTCGTGACACTCGGCGGGATCAGCCCGGCGAGCGGGCCGCGGTACACCCGACTCGACACGTTGACGTCGCCGTGCCCCGGCGCGGCCTGAAACGCGCTCTGCGCGGAGATCGACAGGATGACGAAAACGCCGACGACGACCGGCGGCGCCCGCGTCAGCGCGTTGCCGATCGCCAGCAGCGGGCCGCGACCGCGGAAGCGCCCCAAACCCAGCAGACACCCGACCGGAAGCCCGATCACGGCCGCGATCCCCGTCGCCCACAGCCCCATGCGCAAGGTGTGCTGCACCGTGTACCAGAAGTCGTCGTGCGCGCCCTCGCCGCCGTTGTATGAATGGCCCGCCTTGATCACGTGCCACCCGGCCTTCAGCTCGCCCCACAGGCCGGCCGGGTCCCCCAACAGGCTCGCGCTCACGGCTTCGCCGTGTTCGTCACGTAGACGAGCTGGCCGTCGGGGTCCTCATAGACCTGACCGAGGCTGCGAGCGCCGTTGGCGACCTGCACGCGCTTCTGGCCAGGCTTGACCGGGACGATCTTCTGGTTCTTGTCGATCGCAATCGACGACGGCGTCGCGCGGCTCGCCGCCTTCGCGGCGCGCGACGTCAACAGCTGGCTGAGGCTGAACCCGGCGATCAGGAACGCGACCGCGAGCACGATCCCGAGATCGAACATGTTCACTAGGCCGTCGAGCGGATCGCCGGCACGGTCGGCGTGGCGCTGCGCGCGGCGCTTGACCTCGATCATGCCGACCCGCCCTGGACGGGTGCGCTGTGAACGGCGGCTTCGAGCTCGGCGGCTATGAACTCGACGTCGGAGAGATCCTGCGCATACATGCGGTCGCGCACCAGCGAGATCCCGAACGCGATCACGCCGATCAAGAGGCCGAGCACGGTCACGCTGAACGCGACGCGCAGGTTGTCGGTCAGCTGCTTGATGTTCCCGCTCGCCAAGCCGCTGAGCGCCGGCG
>Ga0208480_1000065_pt1 | contig 42354 bp, 40 predicted proteins | sample NGESurshal092012_4_FD_184485 | JGI IMG/M metagenome (GOLD analysis project Ga0208480, IMG submission 184485) | Arctic peat soil microbial communities from Barrow, Alaska - NGEE Surface sample F53-1 shallow-092012 (SPAdes) | ecosystem: Environmental > Terrestrial > Soil > Wetlands > Peat ... | reverse complement strand
CGTGCTTACGCCAAGTCAGCACGTCCGGTCCGCTGGACTTACACCAACCCAAAACGGCGCATCCTCGCTACAGAAATCACTGGGACAGCCCACTAGTCGGTGTTAGCGCTGCCGGCGGCTCGGCCCTGGGCGATTTTCATGCAACAGATCGCGGGCACGCCCGGATTTGAAGTAGTGCGACTGTGCGTTTTGACCGATGTGATCTGATTTGGCCGCGTTATTGGGCTCTCCGTTTTCCGGTTTGGAGCCAACCGTCATTTCGCAATGGTCCGCCATTGTTGTTCAATAGCTGGTGATAGCTTGTCCATGTGATCCAGGAAGGCGCATACCTGCCAGATCTGCCAGTCTGTCATCGACTGTTTCCAAGCCGCCATGCCGCTCCAGCGAATGCCGTGTTTGATCAAATAGAAATTCTGATTTCCCGGCATATCGGGTGCGTCGTGCTGAAATTGCGGAGCACGGGGATAAAAAGAATCCGCGAACGAACTCTCTGCATGATTAACGTCCCCGTGACAACCGGCACAATTGGACTGATATAGCTTCATCCCGGCGGTCAAGTCTGCTTCATCGGCCACGATCTGATTCTTTGCCTCCGGCGCGCGGCGGTCGATCGAACTATCGAGAATCGCCATAGCCTGGCTTGCCTCCAGAGACCGCACAGGAATGTCCGCGCGTGGATCAATGAATCCCATCTGGGCATACAGATAGAATCCGCCGACAAGTAGAATGACCGCGACAACAAACCCGATTATGAATGTGCGCATTTGTAACCTTCTGACATCGCGAGCATCTCTACTGCGCTCCACCGCCTCCGGCTGAACCTGGCAAATTGATTGTCGTGCTGTAAGCGCCCGAGCGCGTTGGAGCGCCGAGGCCGTCTGAAAGCGTGTAGTTTTGGAGGGCGATAGCAGTCATCCAGACCTGCTGAAGCGCGTTGATATAACCGACCTGCAACTGAAAAGAAGTCCGTTGAGAGACGATTACTTGCGGATATGCCGCCCCATCTGCTGGTACTTCGCCAGGTAGAGCTGGTATGCGCGGACCGCTCTTGGAATCATTTCGTTCTTGTACCGGTTCGCCTCCGCCCGGGCGGAAAGATATGCCTGGAGCAGAGGCTGCGCACTCTGCCTTAGCGACAACTGGACACGCGTGACCTCGCCTTGAGCGCGCTCGAGATCAGCCCGGGCCGCTGCAACGTTGCCCTGATTGCGGTTAAAAATGGGAAGGGTTACACCGACGGTCGCAAAGCCGATGAATCCGACGGGCTTTGGATTAAAGTTACTGAGCGGCTCGAAACTTTGCTGTGCACCCGCATTCACCTGAAGATCGGGAACGCTTTCGCGTTTGGCGCTCTTTAGCTCGGCTTCGGCGCGCGCGATATCCTGTTGCGCTCGCTTCACCGACGGACTGTCTTGGGCGATCCGGTTTACCACTTGATCGACGTTGATGCCAGGCGGATGCTCAAGATCGCCTTGGAGGAGAGAAACTGGCAGATCCGCTCTCCCGACAAGCGCCGCAAGAATCTGAAACTCCTGTATGAAGATCCGTTGCGCCGTGGAATAATCCACCTTCGCCTGCTCCGCTTCCACTTCGGCTTGCAATACGTCCGGTGCATCGGCCTGCCCAACATTTGCCAACTGATGAGCGGTTTCGGTGGCATCCAGTGCGATCCCAAGCAACCGTCTCCGTACATTGACGACCTCCTGAGCTGCCAAGGTGGAATAAAAGCTTTGGCTCACGTTGCTCAAAACGCGATATCGCTGCTCGGTGACGCCGATCTCGTCTTCACGGCGTTGCTGCTCGTAGATGTTTCTTCGCAAGCCGAGTTTGCCGCCGATAACGAACGTCTGTTGGATGAAGCCTCCTTGTTCGCCGCCACCGAACTGGCCACCGCGGATCTCCTCGCCGCGATAGCCGATTACTGGATTCGGTAACAAGCCAATCTGGCGAGCCTGTGCAGCAGACTGCCGCACAAGCGCGTTCGCTTGCTCCAGAGTGGGGTTCGTTGACAACGCGTACTGCTCGAAAGTTCTAAGTTCCATCGGGGCGCGGGCCGCTGCCTCGGTTAACAGTTCCGGCACCGGCATCTCGGGTTCCATTTGTTGAGCCGGAGCCTTGTCGTGCGCGACGGCTGGAGGATCTTGCGCAAAACCGATGGCTACCGAAACGGAAGAGAGAGAAAACAAAAAGTAAGCAAAGGTGGATCTCATACTGTTCATCCCCATCTCCTACATCGGGGGCTGCATGCCAGGCATGTTCATGGACCGCCCTTGACGGATCTGCTCCATCACGCGGTCGTACCGATCCGGTGGCAATACTCGAAGGAACGTCATCATGCCTTGCATGAACCCGCTCCAACCGGGGCGGAGGCCGAAATTCTGAGGCTTCTTCACCATGTCGTCCATGGCCATCATGGGGCCTTCCATGTACGCATCCTGTGGAAAGCCGGGCACGTTGTTCGCGTCTTTGCTCACGTCACTTTCCATCCGCATGCCCGCCATCGCCTTTCCCTGAGAAAGCGGAGTGTTGGCAACGGGTCGATCGCTGGTGGATCCCACGCCTAAACCGCGTCCCAAACTTGGTCCATAATCTTCTCCGGTTGGTGCGCCTGGTGTCCCGCGTAGCATTCCCATGCCGGTTTCCATATCAACGCCGGCCGGCGTGCCGGTTCCGATACGGGACATAGGACCCACGTTTGAAGACATTTGGTTCATCATGTGATGGGGCAGGTGACAGTGGAACATCCAGTCGCCGGGATTATTTGCGATGAATTCAACATCGCGCGCTTGCGCCACTCCAACCAGGACCGTATTGCCTGGAATCCATGCGGTCTCTGGAATTCTTCCTCCCTCGGTACCTGTCACATAAAACGTGTGCCCATGCAGATGCATCGGATGGTGATCCATGCCGAGGTTGATCATGCGAATGCGCACCCGATCGCCGAGGCGGACAATCATCGGCGTGACCGCCGGTGCGGCCTTCCCGTTGAGCGCAAGCCAGTTGAATTCCATATTCATGGTGTTGGGGACGGTGTTGTTCGGAAGAACCGCGTATTCCTGCAACATGTACACGAAATCCTTATCAACTCGAGGGCTGTATGCATTCTTCGGATGCATGATGAAGGCGCCCAACATCCCGAGCATCTCTTGCATCGCCATGTGCGAATGGTAAAAGTACGTTCCCTCTTGATGCAGCGTGAACTCGTATACGAAGCGTCCGCCCGGCTTTATTGGGTCTTGACTGATACCGGGACCACCATCCATGCTGTGCGGGATTTCAAAACCGTGCCAATGCATGGAGGTGGGTTCAGGCAGATGGTTGTCTACAATCAAGCGGACGCGATCTCCCTGGATCACCTGAATCGTTGGACCCGGGGCGCTTCCATTGAATCCCCAAAGGTCAACTGTCTTATTCGGCGCCAGCTGTTGTTTCACTGGCTCCGCGGTCAGGTGAAAGATTTTCACGCCGTTGTCGACGCTGAATGGCAAATCTGGAAGATTCGGTGTTTGCACTGGGACCGGTGGCTCGCCCGAGCTGCTTTCGGCGTGTTTCGGTTTCGGGCCTACGGATCTTTGCGGTCCATTTTGTGGCTTCAAGGCCGAGGCGGAAAATAGTCCCGCACCCAGACCAAATGCATTGCTAAAAAATCTACGACGATCGTTCATAAACCTCTTTCCCAAATGACTCTCGATTCACGGACGCCGAGGCGTCCAGGAGCTGTGGCCGCGCATGCTTCTGCGCAACCACGCCGCACTGTCGATTTGTATTTATTCGAGGAAAGAGATCAGATGCGAAGGACGGAAAGGCACGCTACGGCCCTGGTACTTGGAGGCGGAGCCGCGCCGGACCTCGTAGCTAACTCACGAATCGACGCCAGCATGACCGTTTGCGGAGGTACTAACGCCGAGAGAATCTGCCGGGCATGTGCCTGGGCGCGTTGAACTACATCCGGCCCTGACTCCGGGCTAGAGAATGGAGAGTGCCCATATGGGCAGGCGGTCTTCGATGGTCCGTCCTCTCGAGAGGGATGGCAGCGATGACAATGATGCGCTTTCCCCGCTGCGGACGAGGCCCATACGGCTGTTGTGCAGTATGCGGCGCATTGCGCGCCTATAAACAGCGCGCTTATCAAAACCAGCACTACGAGTTGAAAGCAGCGCTTCACGATTTCATCGCCGAACACGGATCAGTATATACCCCGGGCCGGGGGGCCTTTCACAACGCAGGCGACCGGAAGCCGATAATGAAGCTAGCATGCGGTTAGCTCCAGATTCAAGCAACAGCCGGGCAGGGCTCGCCGCAGTGACGCGACGGTCGCTTCTTGCCTCGTTCGCGGGATCGGCATTACTTGCCGGTGTTCCTCCCCAAAAAGAGGCTATTCTGCTCAAGACCCCCCAAGGAGGCTTGCAGCCCCAAGCTGTTGTCGATTCGGGGGGGGTAATTCACTTGATCTATTTGTATGGTGATCCCGCTGCCGCGGACATCGGTTATGTCAGGAAAGCACCCGATGAACAAGACTTCTCAGCTCCAATTCGAGTGAATGACCGTCCAGGCAGCGCGATCGCGATCGGCTCCGTTCGAGGAGCGCACATTGCGCTCGGAAGATCCGGGCGCGTCCATGTTGCATGGAATGGGTCTTCGAAAGCCGAACCCAAAGGGCCGCGAGATTCCATCCCGATGCTGTACGCTCGGATCGACGACCGCGGCGAATCGTTCGAGTCCCAACGAAATCTTATGCAAACGGCGACCGGCCTCGATGGAGGCGGCTCAATCGCGGCCGACCCCAGCGGCAACATCTACGTAGCTTGGCATGCGCAGGGCCAAAGGGATGGGAAGCCCATTCAGGGCGAGGACAATCGGCGAGTCTGGCTTGCACGCTCGAGCGATGACGGCAGGACCTTTGGCCGGGAGACAGCCATCTCGCCGCCCGGCACGGGTGTTTGCGGTTGCTGCGGAATAGGCGCCTTGGCCGACAATAAAGGTGTTCTCTATTTGCTCTACCGATCGGCCCGCGCCGTGATACATCGGGACATGTACCTTCTCATTTCCCGAGATAAGGGCAGGGTGTTTGATGCAGTTAACTTGCATCCCTGGCAAATTGGAGCTTGTCCGATGAGCACTTCATCCCTCGCGCAGGCGGGCGAACGCGTCTTTCTTTCCTGGGAAACGAGCAAGCAGGTCTATTTTGCGGAGGTTGACACCCGCACCTCGTCCGTAGGCGAGCGAATAGCCGCACCCGGTGAATCGATGAATAGAAAGCATCCAGCCATTGCCGCAAACCGTCGCGGTCAAATTCTGTTGTGTTGGACCGAAGGTACGGGATGGAGGAGGGGCGGCTCACTGCACTGGCAACTCTTCGATCCAGCTAGACGGCCACTTGCACCCACCGGCGAAGAAGCCGTGGTTCCCGTCTGGGGATTCGGAACGGCAGTTGCCGTCCGCGAGCGGTTCGTCGTGATCTGTTGAGCAGCTCGGGATTCACGGCATTCCTGAAGAAGGCGTGTCCATCCATGCCGGGTTTATCAGAGCGGACCCGCGCTTTATCCAGTGGCCCCGGTTCGAACGGCGCTGGTATGGCGGCTGTAACCGAAGTAGATCGCGAGGCCGATGGCCATCCAGATCAGAAAGGCGGCCCACGTGATCAAGCCCAAGCCGGCCATCAATGCCACATTAATTAAGACTCCGAGAATCGGCACGACGGGAACCCAAGGCGTTCTAAAGGGGCGGGGAAGGTTGGGCTGTTTCTTGCGCATGATCACAACCGCGATGCACACCACCACGAACGCGAAGAGCGTCCCGATGCTGGTTAGGTTTCCCAGACGCGCGATGGGCGTGAACGCGGCGCCAAGCGAAACGAACACCATCAGCAGCAGGTTCGATTTCCAGGGCGTGCGGAAGCGCGGATGGACGTCGGAAAAAAGCTTCGGCAGCAGCCGGTCGTTCGACATCGAGTAAAACACGCGCGACTGTCCCAGCAGCATCACCAGCATCACCGAGGTTAACCCGCACAGCGAACCGAGCTTCATCAGAAAGCCGATCCAGGGCAAGCCTTTCATGCGATCTACAGCGACGGCGAGCGGCGCGGCCACATTGAGATCCTTGTAATTTACGATGCCCGTGAGCACCAGCGAATACAAAATATAAAGGATGGTGCAGATGGCGAGCGAGCCAATGATGCCGATCGGCATATCGCGCTTGGGATTGCGCGCTTCCTGCGCGGCCGTCGAGACGGCGTCGAAGCCGATGTAAGCGAAGAATATCTGTCCGGCTCCAGCCAGCACGCCACTCCAACCGAAGTCGCCGAAATGGCCGGTATTGGGCGGCAGAAACGGATGATAGTTTTTGTAGTTGATGAAGAAGTAGCCGATTCCAATAAAGAACACCACCACCGCGACTTTGAGGATTACGATGATGTCGTTGAAGCGCGCCGATTCGCTGATGCCGCGAATCAGAATGCCGGAGATGATGCAAATAATGATCACCGCGATCAAGTTGAGGCTGCCGGGAGTCGGATCGAACGGCGAGCCTACGATGGCGCGCGGCAGTTTGATTCCGAAGGACAGCAAAATGGAATCGAACGTAGCTGCCCAACTGACCGAGACGGTAGCGGCTCCTACCGCGTACTCGAGCACCAGCGCCCAACCGATGATCCACGCAACCAGCTCGCCCAGGGTTGCATACGAATAGGTATAGGCGCTTCCCGCAATGGGGATCATCGTCGAGAATTCGCTGTAGCATATGCCGGCAAACGCGCATCCAATCGCGGCGAGCGTAAACGAATAGACCATGGCCGGTCCGGAGTGAGTGGCGGCAGCCACTCCAGCGAGTGTGAAGATTCCGGCGCCGATGATCGCCCCGATTCCGAGCGTCACCAGCGAGAGCGCGCTCAGGCTCCGCTTGAGCGCCTTGTCGCCTTCCGCCTGTGCCATCAGCGTTTCGATCGATTTCGTAGCAAACAGGGAGCTCATGAATAAACCGTTAAGCTAACATATCATCCGGTGTCCGGGCGTTCGCACGTGGCGCAAGCGCCGCGTGTACGCAACTTACCTCCAACCGAAGACAATCAGGCGAGTGAGTATCCCGCCGAAAATCCCAATTAGGCCATATAGAGACATGAACGCTCTGACCGCGTTTATATATTCGGAGCGGTTGCTATAGGCATGCAGCCCAAGGAAAGGGAAAGGAAGCGCCGTATACAGAGCTCCGAAAAGCATAAACCACTCGAATCCAAGTCGATTCCAGCGATATAGCAGATACAGGGTCGGGATGCGAGAAAAACGACGTAGCCCGGGATCGCATAATAACACGCAAGAGGCACGGCGAGAAGCAAATATGCTGGCGAGTTATCTCCTCCAGGAGACTTCCGCTCGAAGGCTTCGCCGATCATTTCGGGCACCACCACGGTAGCTATGGGAACCACAATCATAGCGATCAGCGCCCGGACAATTGGAAAGCGTCTGCGCGAAGCCGCGGCGTTCGCCTCCGGCGTAATCGAGCCGTTCATCATTGCCCGGAAATCTGCCGATCAAGCAGTTGACGCGCCAGCGCAACGAATTCTTTGTTGGTCGAAGTTTCCGCCAACCGGCCAATCTGAACAGAATTGAGCGCAATCGCCGGACTACCCAGCTTCCCAATAGTCTCCAAAGCCGCCCTAACCACGTCTTCGTCCTTGTCGGCCAGCAGACTTCCTATGCGCGAATCCAAGTGAGGATCAGTCACATTCGCGTCTCCGATCGCTTTGATGGCCGCTGTCTTCCGCGCCGGAGAATCGGTTAGGGCTCTATCGAGAACTGCCGCCGCTCCTGCGCGCGTACTCGCCATGCGAGCCACGCCATAAAAGGCTATCTGGGTTACGTCTTGCCGATCGGGGCTCGGTCAGCAGCTCCCGACGGCGCGTTCTGGAATGCTTGGATTCAGCAGAGCGAGCGCTTGCACCGAATTTCTCCTAATCTCGGGCAGAGAGTCATCCTGTGCGTGCTCTATCAGAGCCGAGAGCGCCCCAGACAAAACCGTTGCAGAATCCGTCCGAAACTGCGCTATAACCATCAGGAATGCAATGGCTTGCCGGCGTGCTCCGTCGTTGTCGCTCCGATTGAGCTGGGCAACCAGCCCGGGGATCTCCGCGGTAACCAACTCCGGTTTCCCCTCGCCAAGTTTCGGAAGAGTGACAGTGGCGATCTCGGTCCGGGCCGGATCACTGATTGCACGATCACGGCTATTTAATCGATCGAATAGCTTCGCCCAGTCCTGTTGGGGAGCGGCAATAGCAGCCGTCCCGCACAAGAACACCGACGTACCTAGCATCCATCTCATACAAAACCCTCCATCAATTCACGGTGCCGATGGTAGTGCCTATTACATTGTTAAACGGTTGAGCCTAGATATGAAATGGCAGGGAGTGGATTGTCGCCGTGCCGTAGAAGTTCGTGATGACGCGCCGCCCGCGCTCGGCCGAGGATGACAGTCCCGCCAGCATGGTTCTGCGCCCATTCGTGTGAAATGCTCGATTGTGCAATTCAGTGCTCGCGTTCTTCGCAGAAGGAGATCGGCGATACGATAGGTTTTACCGGGCGAGATCGTCTAAGATATGTTCGGTATTACGAGGAGGCAGGCTTTGAAACGTGATGGAGTAACGAGGCGGCATTTCTTTTATGGCACTTTGCTGGCAGGCGCCGTTCCGCTGGCGGGGTACGGGAGCAAGCCATCTTTGAAGGCGCTTGGGTACAAGTCTCCCAACGAGAAACTGAACATCGCTTCGATCGGCGCCGGCGGCAAAGCTGCGAGCGATATTGCAGGATGCGCGAGAACGGAGAACATCGTGGCGTTGTGCGATGTAGATGAGAAGCGCGCCGAAATGACGTTTAAGAAGTACGAGAAGCTTCCGAAGTACAAAGATTTCCGCGTGATGCTCGATAAAGAAGACAAGAACATCGATGCGGTGATTGTCACTATTCCGGATTTCATGCACGCGACCGCAGCCACGTGGGCGATGGAGCGCGGAAAGCACGTATATGTGCAAAAGCCGCTTGCGCACACCATCTGGGAATGCCGCGAGCTGGCGGAAGCAGCCTCGAAATACAACGTCGCCACGCAGATGGGCAACCAGGGTTACTCGAACGAAGGCACGCGCCAGTGCGCGGAGATGATCTGGGCGGGCGAAATAGGGAATGTAACCGAAGTGCATGCCTGGACCAATCGTCCCGTGTGGCCGCAAGGTTTGCCGGATCTTCCTCCTGAATCGCCGGTTCCGCCCACGATGGATTGGGACCTATGGCTGGGCATCGACAGCGATCGCCCGTATAGCGACAAGTATGCGCCGTTTGCGTGGCGCGGATTTTTCGACTTCGGCTGCGGCGCTTTAGGCGACATGGCCTGCCACATCCTGGGCGCGCCGAACATGGCGCTGAAATTGGGTTCGCCCACCAGCGTCGAGTGCATCAAGCAGGAGGGTAAGACCGATTATTATTACCCGACGAAGGCCGATATTCGTTTCGACTTCCCCGCTCGCGGCGACATGCCGCCGGTGACCGTTTACTGGCATGACGCCATGCTCGAGCAGCCCGATATTCCGGGCATTCCCAAAGGCGAAATTTTGGGCGATCTGCCGCGTGGACGCCATGCGAGCCTTCGGGAGAGCGTCCAGCCGCGTGAATCGCAGCCGATCGGCGGGGTGTTCACGGACGCCTTCTTCGCGCCTCCGCCTGTCCCATCCGAGGAGCCGGAGCAGAGACCGCCTTCCGCCGCACCTCTCGATGCGGCTGCGCAGCGGGAGAGAGAAATCAGCCGGCGCATCGATACAGGCAGTAACGGCAGTTTGTTTGTGGGCGACAAGGGTTTCATTACCACCGGCACTTACGGAGAATGGACGCGCCTGATTCCAGTCGAGAAAATGCGGGACTACCAATTCCCGCCCGAGGTTTTGACGCGCTCGCCGGGCCACTATCAGGATTGGATTCGCGCCGCGAAAGGCGGCGATCCAGCCTGTTCGAATTTCAACGTCTCCGCGCGATTCACAGAATGGATAGCGCTGGGAGCGCTTTCGCTGCGCTTTGAAGGCAAGCTCGAATGGGACAGCGAGAAGATGCGCGTCACGAATAACTCGGACGCGGATAAATACCTGAAGCCGAAATTCCGCAAGGGCTGGAGCATCGGCTAAATAGCCGCGTCGTATGTAGCAGTTCCCGTTGTTAGGTTAGACTCACGCCAACGGCATGGTATAACAGTTATACCAGTCTATGCGCTTCACACTTTCGACCCTCGAAGGGAGCAAGCGCTTTCGAGCGAATCCGCAGCGTGGCATCGGATTTGAGGAAGCGCAGGAGTTGTTCTTCCGGCCTTATTGGCTTGACCGGCGATCCGATGTCCCGGAGCAGTATAGGGCGATAACTACCTTGACTCATCAAGGTGGGGTGGCCTATGATTGTGGGCGATTCTGTTTTGGCCCACAAGGGCACTCAGTCGGAGGTTTTCATGTCATCGATCCTGGAGCAGTACAGGATAGCGGATTTCTTAGAGTGGCAGCACGAGAAGCGATTGGAACTTAATCCTGATTTTCAGCGTGGAAGCGTCTGGAGTCCAACCGCCCGAACGTTCCTAATCGACACTATCTTGCGTCGCCTTCCGATTCCGAAGGTGTATTTAAGAACGCGAGTTGATGTATCAACTAAGAAGTCTATACGCGAAGTCGTGGACGGCCAACAGCGCCTCAGAGCAATTCTTGACTTCGCTGAAAACAAATTCCCCCTTTCTAAACGCGCATCCGAATTTGCCGGAAAGCGATATGCCGATCTCCACCCGAAGCAACAAGAGCAATTCCTTACCTACCCCATAGCCGTCGATCAACTTATTAACGCGTCAGTTGATGACGTACTGGAGGTGTTTGCACGCCTAAATTCTTACACGGTCGTGCTCAACGGACCCGAACTCAGGCACGCTCGATATCAGGGCGATTTCAAATGGTCTATCCGCGCAGCATCCCGCCGGTGGGCAGACTTATGGAAACACGTTTTGACCGTGCGAGAGCGGGTGAGGATGCTGGATGACTCCCTGACTGCCGAGGCGCTTGGTGTACTACTTCTTGGCGTTGCTGACGGCGGCCAACCAAAGATAAATGCGCTGTATAAACAATTCGACAAGCGTTTCAAGTCAAACGATCTGCGCATTAAACACTTAGACACTGTTTTGGTTTTTATAGAGAAGAACCTTGTTGATCATTTAGCAGATACTCCGATCATGCGGCCCCCTCATTTTTTGATGCTATTCAGTGCTGCGGCGGCTATCTTGATTGACATTCCGCAAGGTGAACTGACGCTCAAGGAGTGGCAGCATCCAAGGTCGATTGGCAAGAATCTTGACAACGTAAGGGCCAACCTGTTAACGCTAGGCTCCATCATTGACGATGACGCTGAACCGTCGGGACCTTATGCTGAGTTTTGGCGTGCATCGCGGTCAAGCACGCAGCGGATAGCGAGCCGTCGTGTTAGATTCCCGGTGTTTGTAAAAGCGCTGGGTTCTGGAACGCTATAGAGCCAATGACTAAATGGGCACGGTATGGCTACTATGTCTTCGGCTTTCATTTACCCGATAAGAAGATTGCGCATGGAGACCCACTGGCTGCACCGAGAGTTTAACCTAGCCAGTTCTCGAGGTGGACGTGGCGCACAGCTAATATGCGAAATGGCAATCGTGAGATTGCACGACGCCTGGGCACGTTTTTGCAGAGAACTTATCGTTACTTCGGCGTTTGGTCGGACGCAGACGCTCTCGGGCCTCAGTCTGGGCCCATCGAACCCGTCGATCAGACGTAAGGGCGGAGTAATTCCGCTTCTTATCTCCACGTATTCGGGACGGGTTCAATATGAACCCAAATGGGGTCAGGCAACCGCCTCTATCGATGCAGCCCAGAGGCTGGCGGTACAGAATCTGCCCACGGTCTCTGCGGCGCTTGGTGCATCTAATTCGCCGGCTGAGGAGATTAGATGGGTCCGAAATTACTATGCTCACCGCAAACGGGGATCGGCAATTAAAGCTACAACGAGCGTTCCGTTTACGCATCCACTGCATCCGAATGTATTCGAACTGGCGAGATTCACATCCGGAGGTATAACAATCATCGAATCATGGGTGAGCAATCTACTCACCGTGGCCGTCTCCGCGTGTCAATGATATTAAAACAATCATGAGGACCAACAATGAAACATTCAGCCGAGTACGAACGCTTCACGGCTATCGTGGATCAGGTGTTGAGCGTTCCGCACAGCGTTATAAAGCAGCGGATCGAGGAACATCGCAAACAGGCTGCGCTAAACCCGAACCGCAGAGGACCGAAGCCGAAACGAAAAACTGTTATGCCTTCCGCTTCGGACCCCGAGGTAAACGGTCACTAGTTGACCGTTTGTTTTTCTTCCACCTTGCCGGTGACTTCGGCCCACGTCAGGCGCTTTCCGACGATCTGACGAACGGCCAGATCAAAGCGGTCACTGTCAGTCATATCCCGCCGATTATTGAAGCGGAACGCCTGTTCATCAACATCGCGAAACAAGTGAAGCGGTTCCACGGAAATATAGGTGCCGTTGATCCTACGCTTCAAAAGACTCCAGAAGTTCTCAAGGCCGTTCGTATGCACGTTCTCGCGAACGTATTCAACGGCGTGGTCAATTACTGGTGCGTGTACTCCTCAGAGAGTCCATCATGGGACTTCAGCGCATCGGTGTAGAGATGGGCCTTAGGTTCTACGTGCTCACGGACCATAGCCTGAAGTTCCGGCTTGCGACGGGTGCTGATAACTCTCGCCCGAACCTTTCCACCGCGCTCCAGAATGGCTGCGACAACCGCCTTACCTTCCGGTCCGGTTCCATGGATTCGACGCGCTCGCACATCCTGGTGCATGTTCCGCGCTTTACCACCAATGAAGGTCTCATCAACTTCGCATTCGCCGGAAAGCTTGCCGCCCCTCGTTCCATCTTGCATGGCAATGCGAATACGCTGAAGCATGAACCAAGCAGACTTTTGGCTGATTCCGGTAGCGCGGCTGATTTCGTAACTACTCACGCCGTTCTTACAGCTTCCAAGCATCCACATAGTAAGCAGCCACTTATCAAGCGTGATGGGCGAATCCTCAAAGATCGTCCCCACCTTAATCGAAAACTGAGACTTCGGATGACGGCTCTTGCACTGCCACACGCGACGGACAGGAACAAAAGAAACATCGGCGCGGCCACACGTGGGACAAATTACGCCGTTAGGCCAACAACGCGCTACGAGGTAATTGAGGCAGTTGCCGGGGTCTGCAAAATAGATGATCGCGTCCTGAAGTGTCTTTGGTTCGGCTGCCATGACTCAATTATGAGGCAAGTAGCCTGATGAGTCAAGGTAATTATTACCCAGTATAGGGCCATCGGCTGGGTGGGTGAGCGGTTGTACTCCGTCATTTTTGAGTCCCGTGAGGATGCAGATGGAGAGATTGTGCACCTGGGTCACGCTATGGAAGTCGACGAAAGAGGAGGTCCGTCTGTATGAAGAAAACTCGTAAGCCAGCGAAAGCCATTTCTGCCGATACGATCGCGCGGTTAGCCGATGATGGTAAGGACATTTCCGGTTTCTTCAGAGGCGAAGGCCGCATGGCTCGCCCGATTCAACGCGTCAATGTGGACCTCACTGCGGCCATGTTGGATGAACTGGATGCTGCGGCTCAAGAGCTAAACGTCAGCCGCCAAGCCGTCATCAAGACACTGGTCCGGCAAGCTCTTGATCAACATTACCTGGCGCACCGGGCAAAGCACTCGCGGCCTCGATCCTAACCGCGGTCCATCCGATTTCCAAAAAACCGTAAGCGTTACCTTTCCCGCCAGAAAGCTTCATCTCTCCTTGACATTCTACATATAGCCGGGGCATCCGTCCGCTTCTGCTTACGCTATTCGCCCTTACGGCCATTTCACTCGCCGCGATTGGTCTTTACGGCACGCTCTCTTATTTGGTCACTTTGCGCAGCCGTGAAATCGGGCTTCGTATGGCGCTGGGCGCGCTCCCCGGCCAGATCCGGGTCCATTTCCTGGCGCGAGAAGTAGGCATTTCATTACTGGGCTGTCTGTTTGGCCTGATTTCCGCCGCGGCTCTTTCCCGGCTGCTCGTAGGGATGCTGTATGGCGTATCGAGAGCGGATTTCATTACCTATTTCGGGGTCGGCATCGGTGTGCTTACAATCGCGGTGCTTGCGAGCGCTCTTCCGGCTCGGCGGGCCGCGCATCTCGATCCTATGCAGGCCTTGCGCCACGACTGATTGACTGGCATCCGCGACGGGGCTGCGCGAGGGTTTTAAGTGACGTGACTGCGCAACCATGGGACAAGCTTGTCGAAGCTGAATTGGTTCTCTGCGTAGAGAGCGTCAACAAAAACGTAGGTCTCCTCGGCGTCCGCCGTGAGACGCGCGCCGTTGATGGCAAGAAACGTATATGTGGCGGCGAAAGCTGTCCGCTTGTTGCCGTCGAGGAAGGGATGGTTCTGCGCGAGGCTCTCCCACAGTGCAGCGGCTTCCTCGATCAAGTCGGCGTAATAACCCGTCAACGGCCGGTAGAGGGCGGCCTCCAGCAAGCCTTGGTCCCGGACGCCGCGGGAGCCGCCGTAGCGTTCGGTCATTCAGGCGCTGATTCAAAACCTACCGCTTTATGGAGCGTTTTTAAGGCCAGTCTTGCGCGCCGTGGAAAACGCGCGAAATCTCAATCGCGTTTAGAGTGACCTGATAGACGACAACGTAAGGCAGAGGTGCGAATGTAAGTTCACGCCGTCCGGCCATGCGGCGGCTGGCTCGTCCAAGATTGGGGAAATTCTTGAGCCGGGCGCACTCGTCCTAGATTGTTCGAGCAACGCGATGGGCTCCTTCAGGGTTGTCGCGTTCGATCCATTCGCAGATGTGCTCTAAATCCTCGGCGGCGGGCAGGGACCAGCGAACCTCCATCAGGGCCGTAAGAACCGTTCAAGACGCTGGCCCATTTGCTCATGCGTGAGGTACTCGCCGCGCTGTAACGCTTCCTCGCCACGGTTCACCGCATCAATGAAGCGGCTTTCCTCGTCGAAATACCGCGTCATGACGTCCTGTACCAGCTCGTCGGGCTCACGGCCCTTCTGAGCGGCGGATTGCGCGAGTTTCGCCTCGAGTTCAGGCGTGAAATGCACTTGCATGTCTTCAGCCTACGAGAAACGCGGCATCCGGACAAGTTTCGGGTTGGACCTGTCGCCACATGCGGTGCTGTGCTTCCCGATCAGATCTTCCGCGCGAGCGTTAGGCCGTCCGCAAACGGCAGCAGGACCGCCTCGACGCGCGAGTCTCCATGGATTTTTTGGTTCAATGCGCGGATGGCCAGAACGCCGGGATCGTGGCTTTGCGCATCGAGCACTCGCCCGTGCCACAGCATATTATCGAGTGCGATCAGGCCGCCTGGACGGATCAGCTCGAGCGCAAGCTCGTAGTAGGAGCCGTACTCCGATTTTTCAGCATCGATGAATGCAAAGTCGAACGTTCCGGCAGCGCCTTCCGCGATCAACGCTTTCAGAGTTTCGAGCGCGGGCCCCAGGCGCAGCTCAATTTTGCGTTCTACGCCCGCTTCCCGCCAATAGCGCCTCGCGATGGACGTGAACTCCTCGCTCATGTCGCAGGCGACTAGCCGTCCGTCTTCGGGCAAAGCCATCGCCGTTGCGGTTGAGCTGTAGCCGGTGAATACTCCCACTTCCAGAGTTTTCTTTGCATGAATGGCGCCCAGCAGCACGCGAAAGAATTGACCTTGCACGGGAGTGATTTGCATTTGGCTCTGCGGATGGGAGGCCGTTTCCTCGCGCAAGCGGCGCAGAACGGCGGGTTCGTTCACGGCGAGCTCGCGCACGTAGTCGCCGATGACGCCGCTCGAAGCGCATGTTTTGCTCTGTTCCAAATTCATCGTTGTCAAATCCATGGGGCCATTATCCACCGCAATGTTGTTAACATTAGTGGAGAGCCCCCAAAAAACTTTACGAACTTGCCCGCCTACTGCATCGAACAGCGCTCCCTAGCCGAGCGACTGAAGGCCAGGATCGCCGTCGAAGAGCGCTTTGCGCGGACCGGCAGTAAGCTCCGGAGCAAGCCGTATTTGCTTCGGCATGAGCGCACTCTAGTCAGGCCGTTGGTGAAGCTCGGCCTTCAGATGTCCGGTCTCTACGGAAGGGGCACCAGAAACGCTCTGAGCCCCGTCGTTCGTAATGTGCGGCTCCGGTTCGCCAGTCTTCCTCCCGCCTTCGACGGCTTTCAGATCCTGCATATCTCCGATTTTCATGTGGATGGCGGCTATGCTTTGGCGGAAGCTCTGATTCCCGTTCTCGGCCGATTGAAACCGGACGTATGCGTGATGACGGGCGATTACCGCTATGAGGATTACGGCTCGATGCACGAGGTGTATCCGCGCATGAGAGCGATCCTATCGAGCATTTCAGCAAAGCACGGCATTTTCGGGATTCTGGGCAATCACGATGTCTCGGAAATCGCCTTTGCGCTCGAAGAGATGGGAGTGCGGATGCTGATTAACGAATCGGCTGAGATTTGCGTGAAGAACGAGTCGATCCGGCTTGCCGGTGTTGACGATCCCTTCGATTACCAGTGCGACGATTTGCCGGGAGCGCTATCGGCTGTCCCTTCCGACGCGTTCAAAATCCTGCTTGCCCATACTCCGGAGTTGTATCAGGCCGCTTCGGAAAGCGGCATTCAACTCTATCTGTGCGGCCACACTCATGCCGGCCAAGTCCGCTTTCCTTTCATCGGTTCGCTTCGCCACAATGCGGACTGCCCGAGATCCTACTCGAGCGGCCTGTGGTCACATGACGGAATGCAGGGGTACACGACTGCGGGCGTAGGCTGCTCCTCGCTGCCGATTCGCTTCAACTGCCCGCCGGAAGTTGTGCTGATCGAGCTTCAATCGGACGACCGGAAATAGTTCGCGGACGGTGAGCTATGAGCCCGTATGCGCGCCGGGTGCCGGAGCTTTCAGATAACGGCTTGCGAACTCAAGAAAAGTTGGCCAGTTTGGTCCGGCGGTATGGCCGCCGGCATGCTGGCGAAAAGCCAAATCGCCGTCGATCAGCGCGGTTTCCATGGGTGGAAACTCGGTCGTGCCCAAGCCTTTCTTTCCAAGCAGCGTGTAGACCGGGCCGGCCGCAACGGTAGCCAGAAACTGACCGCGATCGTCCAACCAATTCCCTTCCACTTTCGGTGAGCCGCAACTGATGAACACGGGACGCGGCGCGCACAGCGCGATTAACTCGTTGGAGTCAACGGGCAGATCGTCAGCCGTCAACGGACCCGCGTATTTCAGAAAGTTGCCGGCCATCCAGTGATATTCGCCAGTGCCGGCGACGTTCTCGACAAGCTCGCCGAAATTGCGGCGGTGAGGTTTGACGCCTGCTTCGCCGGAAGAAGCTATAAAAGCGATCGCAAATCGCGGGTCATAAGCCATAGTGACAAGCGCCGCCTTGCCGAAGCGCGAGAGCCCCTCGATTCCCACTTGCTTTGCGTCGACGGACTGGTCGGTTTCAAAGTAATCCAAAGCGCGGCCGGCGCCCCAGGCCCAGGCCCGCAACGTTCCCCAGTCATCTAATTTACGAGGCTGGCCTTTGTTGACCAGACCGATGATGCCCTCTGTAAGACCCGCGCCGTTATCCGCCTGAAAGCTGGTAGGAATGATCACCGCGTATCCCCATCCCTTGGCAAGAACCTGTTGCTGCCACGTCGGGCCGGATTCATGAGGCGGCGTGAACCCCTTGGGCCACTTGAAACCGGGCGGAAAAACGAAACCGAATTCCATGATCACCGGCACCGGCCCACTAGCATTCGCCGGCGTGGTCAGCGTCAGTTGAATGGCTACGGTGATGAGGGGATATGAAGAGTTGTCGACATGGCCAATGAGCTTCTTGGTAACGACCGGCACGGAGCCGTTCATTTCATGCACCGCGCTCACTAGCTCCCAATTCACCTTGGGCGTGTTCGGAGGCACCCGCCCATAAACCTCTTCATCGAACATCTCAACGAGTTCCGGACGGCGTTCGCGCCACCACATCGCGGGCGTCGTGACTTTCCGGCCGTCGTTCAGCACGAGCGCATCCGGCAGTTCGATGTGATTTACTTTCGATTCGTCGTAGTTCACGGCGTTCGGGGCATCCGGATGCTTGGGATCCGCTCCGGGCCTGAGCGATTTGATGTGGAGGAGATCCATCATCCGCTGGTGATCCTGTTCAGCGGTCAGATGTACGGGCGGGAGCGCTGCAACGGATTGCCACGCTGAATTGGCGCTCGGCGCTGCCGAAGCCACGAGCAACAACAGCATTCCGGAAGTGAGATTCATAAGCGCAAAAGATTTCGCGCTTACTATATCATTCGAGCCGAAGAGGCCGGACTTGAATCAGGCTGGCCTCTTTTTAGCTACTTGGGTTCTTTGGTGTCCTTGGTGGTCTTGGGCGTCGGATGGTGAGCAGGCGGCGTTCCGTGCGCTGGTTTCGGCTCAGTTCGTGCGGCCGGTTTCGCCTCGGTTCGCGGAGCCGGTTTCACTTCACTCTTGGCAGGCGCCGCAGGCCGTGCCTCCGGATGTATCGCCGGCTTCGGCGCAGCACGTTCGGCGGGAGGAGCTGCTGGGCGCTCTACTGGTTGCGTCGCGGGAGGCTCGGCCGGGTGCGCTGCTGGATGAGTTGCGGGCTGAGGAGCGACTCGTTCAGCGGGATGAGCTTCTGGATGTGTCGCCGACTTCGGCGCAGCGCGTTCTGCGGGAGTTGGGGCTGCTGTCGCCGGTTGCGGTGTGGCGTGCGCTGCAGGAGTTCGGGCTGCGGGAGTCGCCGCTGTAGGCCGAGCTGCTGGCTGCACTGTGGATGCCGGGTGTCCAGTTGCGGCGGCGGCACGAAAAGCGGTCGGATTGCCCACCTTCTGTCCGGGGCGCACCTGAACGGTTTTAGCCGCTGGAGCTCGTCTCACAGCCGCTGCCACGGCTGGTTGCCGCGCAGCTACGGCCTGGTGCATGGCTTGCGAGTCATGAAGTTGTCCCGCATGCTGTTGCAGATAGGATTGCCGGGCTGCAAACGACGCTCGAGGCGGGGGAGGCGCAGCCTTCGCTACCACTTGCCGCGCCATCACTTGCTGCGGCGGATGAGCCGCTGGTCTGTTTCCCGCGCTCGGTATCAAGGCTTGACGAGTGGGAGCGACCGTCGGCGCCACAATTCTAGCCTGGGCCGGTTGAATTCTTGCCACTTCGGCGGCCGGTACCGGTCTCCCCTCGCGGGCAGCGGAACGGCCGCTCGCAAACGCACTTTGCGGCATCGCCATCACGGCGTTCGGAGCCCTCATGTTCACGTAAGTGATGTTAGTGACCGTCGTGGTCTTATTGACGTACGTGGTGTTATAGACGTTCGTGATGTTGACAGTCCGGTTGATCGTGGTATTCGCTACGTTTACTTGCCGAAAGTAGTTTGAACTGACCCTGTAGGGAGGCGAGTAAACCTCGCCGAAGCCTAGCGGCACCCAGCCCATGCTCGCGCCGCCACCGCCGAATCCGAGCGAGATTCCGACGCTAAAGTGCGCTCCTCCGAAGAACGCTACCAGAGCGGGTGCATAGTAAGGTCTAACCACCGGGCCGCGGTAGCCGACGCTTACGCCGACAGCCATCGGCCCGGGGCACCAGCCCCAGCGCCCGCTTATATACGACCACCGTCCGTAGTGAAAAGGCGCGAATCCCCAGGGCGCGTCATCGACCCAGGTGTAACCCCAAGGCTCAACCCACGCCCAGTGGCCCGAGTGATAGGGCGCCCAGCCAACCGCGACCTGCCGCGGATACCACACTGCGCCGTAAGTCGGAGCCTGCTGCCATCCGCCGTAATCGTCGAGGTCTTCATAGCCGATCACCGTCGGAGGAAGATAACGGGCTGATACCAGATGCGCCTCATGGTTATCCCGCTGTGCGGACCAATTGTCGAACTGGTCGGGCTGTGGCGCAGTTTCGATATCGTATGAAAGTCGATCGGTACCGGAAAGATCGGCGCTGTTTCCAGGATTAAGCGTGAAAGCCTGGCCGCCGCCGGTCACCTCCGCCTGGCCGGATCTCACAACTACAAAGCTGGCATTGCCGTTCGGATCGACGTTGAAATGATAAGTGCCTTCCCGCAGCAGCGTAACCGCCGAATTCGGTGTATCCACTTCAAACACCTGATTCGGGCTGAAATTGTGAACTCGGATGTACATCTCGCCTTCCGAGAGCTTGATTTGCACGGTTTGATCGTCCAAGTTGAGGAAGCCGAAGCTGGTCTGCGGGGCCATCCGCATAACGGCCACATCCATATGCAGCTCGGCCTGGGATCCCTGGTCGGTATACAAATAATCCCCGACCGTGAAGGGGCGGTTGACCACTGCCGGCGCCCAATCGTCCGCTCCAGCCGGTTCCATGGAGACATTGCCCTGCATGTAATTGAGACGGGCAACGCGCGATGGAGGGTCGTCCTGAGCGGAGGCCCCCAACGCGAAAACTCCGCAACAAAGCGCGGCAAACGCTATTCTCCTACCGGAATTTCTCAGTGCTTGCACCATTCTCGGCACCTCCCCTTGGCTGCATAGATGTAGTGGCTCATTCTACCGTTACTGGAATACAGCACGACTGCCGGGTTTCTAAACCGGATTTAATTCCGGATGGCCTAATCGGTTAGAAAAGCGGTGGTCTTGATTCCGGAGATGTCGAAGGTCTTACGGCAGCGCGGATTCTTACAAGACGCCTTGTCGTCGAGCAGCACCATGTAACTTGCCGACTTTGCAAACTTAGCCCGATCGCGCTCATCGGCCTGGCGCGGCAGCTTGTCAATTTTGCGCCGCATGAGCCAGCGAAGGTCGTAGCTATTCGCCATCCGGCAGAAAGGACAATTCAGAGAGGCCGGTTTCACAACCTGCGATTCCCGGTAAAACGCGCGCTCATCCACGATGTTGCATCCGTTCCCGGCTAATGACTCGAGAAACGGAAATTAGAAACCGCTATTTCATCGTTTCCCGGAATATAAAAGCCGACTTTGTCTTGTGTGAAGTCGCGGCCGTCGCTATCCACAGTTCCCAGATCGCTCCAAGAGGTATCGGGCGTCTTCACCCGCGCGTCGATTGCATTCGGCCTGACGCTCAAATCCACTTGCACCCATTCGTTCGTCTCGGCGTTGAAGGGAATGCGGCTGATCTCCTTCGATTTCCCGTCGTGAACCTCGCGGATGCTGGCGTGCTTGCCGTCGATAGTGAACAAAACATAGTTCTGGCTATCTTGAAATCCGGCGTACCACTGCAGTTTGCTGCGCTTTAAGAAACCGCCTATCCGGCCTTGAGCCGCGAAGCTGTAGTGGCCGGCGACTTTAGGAGTGTTATAAGGGACGAACCCGCCTCCACGGCGCACTTGCGAGCCATCCACCTCCATGCCGTAGTTCTGAGCCGTTGAGTTCGGCGAAGGAGCGGGAGGCGGAGGCGCGGGCTTATTGTCGGCAACGACTTTATCCAGCGTTACATCCGTGCCCGATAGCACGATTACGTCGCCAGTTTTAAAGGTGCGTTGAAATTTCTTGGGCAGCGCCTGCTCCCGTTCGAGCTCAATCGTGTGATCGCCAGGCTTCACATTGGAAATGCTGCTGTTGCCGTCCGGCCCGATAACCGCCGCCAAATCCTTGTCCAGATAGACCATGGTGCCCGGCAGCGCGCTCTTGATTTGAAGCGTGGCAATCTGCGGAACAGGCTGCAGCTTAAACTCCACTGCGGTCTCTTCCGCTTTTTGAACTTCGACGGTCTCCGGAGGAGGATCGATGAAGCCGGCTTTATGTACGCGAATCGTGTACTCACCGACCTTCAGCGGAATCCGCACCTGTCCGCGATCGGTTTTCCGGCGATACGCTTTATCGTCGATAAAAACGTCGGCGTCATCCTGGCCAGTGACAACGACCACCGTCCCGGCGTTCGGATCGGACTTCACGTAAACAGTCAACGCCGGAGCGGCCGTGTAAGTCAACACGAACCGTTGATGGTCTTTATCCTGAGTTACCTGCAAGTCGTGATCGGCCGTTCCGAGATTTTCGAGAGTCAATCCGTCCGGTCCCACTTCGCCGACGGACTTTCCATCCAGCAGAACCTCGGAATGCTCCGCGTTGGTAACTAGCCGTGCTTTGCCGTCTTCCTCCGAGACCAGAACGGCCATCACGTTTGAGGCGGAGGGAAGACCCACCACTCGCGGGGCCGATTTTTCCGACACGTCATAACTAAATGCCGCGTTCCCGCTCCGGCCGGTGACCGTAATGGAGTGCTGGCCCGGCTGTAAATTATCGAGCACCAACTCGCCATCTTTTAGATCCTGCGGCGGGCCCTCATCGATCGAAACGGTGCCCGGCACGAGATCCGTGTAGAGACGCAATGCCGGATGCGTAGGGACGACCGGCTGCGTCGTGTTGGATGCATTCTGCGTGGGCGCACCCTTTGCGCCATTAGCTTGCTCAGAGGTTTGGCTCGCGGCGGAGGGCATATTGATTTTCCGAGCGGCCTGAATCAAATAGAAGAAGGTCGCGACAATGATGAGCGTTAAGAACAGCGCCAAGTAGGTCGCGCGTTGCCAGGTCTTCGCGTCGAGGCGCGGAACGTCCGGAGATATTTCGGCGGATTCCGATGGTTCCTCGGCTTGCGGCTCGTCGGGCAGGGAACGCACGGGCGCTCCAACGGCTTCGAAAAGGGAAGCGGGCTCCTGGCGGAGATGACGAGCGCGGTCGATGATCTCATCCCGCACCTCGGCGATGAACAGTTGCAGATCGAAATCTTCGGCGTTCGCGTGCCGCAGGTTTTGGACCCGCTCAAAACAATGGCGCAGAGTATCGAGCGAAGAGGATTGCCGCGCTTCCCTCTGGATCTGTCTCAATTCGTCGAGCGAGGAAGCTGTGTGTTGAGACGGATCCACCGAAAAACGAGGCTCTTTAGTGAATTATAGCGAGACTATCTTATTGAGCCGCGATTTGCGTAGTTTAATTCGTAAAAGTGCCTGTATTCTCCGCTCTTTATCCGCTCAACCCAATCCCGGTGCGCCTGATACCATTCGATGGCGGCGGCAAGACCGCGCTCAAAATCCATTCGCGGTTCCCAGCCGGTTTGGCGGGTCAGCTTCCGGTTGGTAAGAGCATATCTGCGGTCGTGTCCAGGCCGGTCGGCGACGCGAGCGATCAGCGTTTCGGGCTTGTCGGTTGCTTTGAGAATGCGGCGGACCACTTCCAGATTGGGGAGCGAGCAATTACCGCCGATGTTGTAAATCTCGCCCGGCTCGCCTTTCTGAAGCACCGAGAAAATGGCCCGGCAATGATCTTCGACATGGAGCCAGTCGCGCACCTGCTGCCCGTCTCCATAAACAGGAAGAGGCTTGTCTTCGAGCGCGTTTGAAATCATCAGCGGAATCAGCTTCTCCGGAAACTGATAGGGCCCATAGTTGTTGGAGGCCCGAGTAACCGATACGTTGAGTCCATAAGTGGCGTAATACGAGAGCGCTAAAAGATCGGACGCAGCCTTGGAGGCGGAATACGGGCTGCTGGGATGCAATAGATCCGTCTCCTCCGCTTCGCGAGGCGGCTCGATGCTGCCGTAGACTTCATCCGTCGAGACGTGGATGAAACGAGCGATGCGATTGTGACGCGCGGCTTCGAGCAGCGTGAACGTCCCCTGGAAATTAGTCTCGATGACGGGAGCGGGCGAGTGGATGCTGCGGTCCACATGCGACTCGGCCGCAAAGTGCACTACCGCGTCGGGCACTTCGCTGCGAAATAATTCTTCAACCGCCCCGCTGTCGCAAATGCCAGCTTCAACCAAACGGTAATTCGGACGATCGGCGATCGATTGCAGGTTCTCAAGATTGCCCGCATAAGTCAGGCTGTCGAGGTTGACGATTCGATCCGCCCATCGTTCCGCGAAGGCCGTGCGAATAAAACAAGAGCCGATAAATCCCGCGCCGCCGGTAACTAACAGTTTCATTTGTATTGCAGCTCCCAATCGTAGGCGATCGCAGTGTCGTTGTAAGGAATGCGCCCTTCGTCTTTTGGATCGTAAGTGCGATTGGTAACATACACCAGCACGGAGGGCTGGACGCCGATTACTTTATATCCGTGCGCAACACCTGGCGGTATCAGCAATTGCCAGGGGCGCAATGCTCCCACGTAGAACGTATTTTTCGCGCCATAGGTGCGGGACCCTCGCCGCAAATCGACGAGCGCGACTTGAAGCAGTCCGGCTGCCGGAACCCAATAATCGGTCTGAAATTTGTGGAAGTGAAACGCCTTGATAATTCCCGGATAATTCAGCGCTGTCGAAATCTGCGTCGTCGCGGATGGAAATTCGCCAATAAGGCCTTTCCCTAAACGAGCGACTTCGAGAAAATATCCACGATCGTCCGGCCACAAATCGAACGGCTTCACCTGGACGTCGGCAATAAGGTCGCCGCTCCCTGGCGATAAGATCACCTTGCCGATGCCCGGCTCGCAAGCGGGAATGACCATTTCTATTGACGATTCCAAAACGCCTAGAATCACGCTGCTCATTTACGTTTCGCTTCGGCTGCGGCGGAGCGCGGCGCTTCCTGCTGTTCTCTGGTCCGGTGAACCAGTTTGGCCGCCCTCAGCAGAGATTCAAACGTTCCGGCGTCGGTCCACCAGCCTTCGAGATAATTGAACGTCATCGTACCCTCGCGGATATATGCGTTGTTGACATCCGTGATTTCAAGCTCGCCGCGAGCCGAGGGCTCCAGGGTGCGGGTTTTGTCGAAAACCGTCTCGTCGTATAGATAAATTCCCGTTACCGCGTAATTGGATTTGGGCTTCGCGGGCTTCTCTTCAATGCCGACGACGCGGTCGCCTTTAATTTCAGCGACCCCGAAACGCTCCGCGTCGTGTACTTCCTTGAGAAGGATTTTGGCGCCGTGCTCCTGACGCTCAAATTCGCGGACCGCTTGCGCAATGGAACCCTCGATGATATTGTCGCCCAGGATTACGCAAATTTTACTGCCGTCGGAGAAGTGCTCGGCGAGGGCCAAAGCATCGGCGATTCCTCCCTCTCCCTCCTGATAGGTGTAATTGATGTGTTTCAGCCCAAATTCTTTACCATTTGCGAGCAAACGCAAAAAGTCGCCGGAATTTCTCCCGCCGGTCACGATGAGAAGATCTTGAATTCCCGCGTCGACAAGCGTCTGGATCGGGTAATAGATCATTGGCTTGTCGAAGATCGGAAGTAAATGCTTATTTGTAATTTTTGTCAGAGGGAACAGGCGGCTGCCCGTTCCTCCAGCTAAAACAATGCCCTTCATAAATTAATAGATGTAAAACAGGAGCATAGCAGCATGCCCGCCGTTTTAGGCGGTGGCATTTAATTGAGATTTAATCGCGATCGTGGGTCGGGCTGCGCGGCGCGGGGCGCGTTCCGTTTCAGCCGACGAGTGGTCTGCCGCAGGATCAGAAGCAGAACTGCCAAACCGATGGCGGTCTTGGAGAAAAATCCCGATGGAGCTGAGCTACTCAGTCCCAATATCAAAAGAACCACCACAACCAGCGCCAATCCCGCCGTCCACAGCATCATGGAAAAGCGCGGGGCCGCTTTGCGTTGCTGCTCGGCGCGCAATTCGTACTTATTCATAGCAGCCGTCTTTAGCTTATCTCAAAGCGGGAGGGGCAAATCGATCTGCCCGCTCTTGATCGCGCCCGTGAATTAAGGTACTCTCCAGAGCAGTCGCATGACCGTTCGCGAAACAAAAACCGGGTATAACCGTTTTCTTCTGCTGGTGGCGGGACTGGGTGGCCTGCTCTATGGCGTCGACGTGGGCATTATCGGAGGCGCTTTGCCCTATCTCGAGGCGACTTCCGGCCTGAATGCGGGCCAGCTTTCGGTCATCGTTGCGGCTGTGTTGTTAGGCAGCGTGATCTCGACCCTGTTTGCGGGCATGCTCGCCGATTCGATGGGACGTAAGCCTTTGATGGTCCTGAGCGGGATCACCTTTGTGCTCAGCATTCCGGTGATCGCTCTTTCGCATGGCTATGGACCGCTGTTTTTCGGACGCTTGTTGCAGGGCGTCAGCGGCGGATTAATCGGTGTGGTTGTTCCGTTGTATCTCGCGGAATGTCTCTCCGCATCGAGCCGCGGCAAAGGAACCGGCATTTTTCAGTGGCTGCTGACGCTCGGTATTGTTGCGGCGGCGCTGATCGGCATCTATTTCAGTTACCGGGTCGAGGAGGTGACCAAGTTCGCCGGCGCGGCCACAGTCTTCGCGTTTAAAGATCAAGCCTGGCGCAGCATTTTTTGGGTTTCGCTTCCGCCCGGCATCCTGTTCGTCATTGGGAGCCTGCTCGTATCGGAATCTCCCCGCTGGCTATTCCGCCGAGGCAGAAAACAAGCGGCTGAGGCTGCGCTGTTGCGCTCCCGCAGCGCGGAGCAGGCGAATGCCGAGCTGCGGGAAATGGAAGAAATTGCCGCCACCGAAAAAGCTAAAGTCCCAACCACCGGCCAAAAGGTCCGGGAATCGCTGTTACGCCGGAAATATGTCATTCCGTTCCTGCTCGCCTGCGTCATTCTGTTCTGCAATACGGCTACTGGAATCAACTCTCTCATTGGCTACAACACCAACATTCTTCTGCAGAGCGGGCTGTCCGATTTAGAGGCGCACTGGGGTTATGTTGTTTTCACGTCCGTGAATTTTCTGATGACCATCGGCGGAGTGATGCTGGTGGATCGCAGCGGCCGCAAGTTTCTCCTGGTTCTCGGGACGGCCGGGATTATCGTCTCGTTAACCGGCACAGGCTTGCTCTTCCGGCACACTGAAAAACTGGGCTTGAATTGCCGGCGATCCGTTCAATCGACAGTCGATCCGGACCAAACTCTGTCACTCCGTTTCGATGAAGCCGAGGCCAAAGCGCTTTTGGCCACCGAAGGCACCGCCGCGGCGAAAATCGATGCCGGCCGCGCCTCGCTGACGGTGGTGTATTCGTATGGAAATTTCGACGCGGCGACCAACGTCGCGCGCTCCGACGATACGCCGGCATCCACTATCAGGATTACGCGCGGGAGCTGCGTGCCTGCCAATAAACTCGAGGCCTTCTTTAAGAATCCGTTTGCAAACCTGGATGCCGCGCGCACGGCCCCGCTGAAGATCGACAAGGCCTTAATCAGCCCCATTCCCGACCAGCGTAATGGTTGGCTGGTGGCGATAGGGATGTATATATTTACGGCGTTTTATGCCGTAGGTCCCGGCGTCTGTGTGTGGCTGGCGCTCTCTGAGCTGATGCCCACCCGTATCCGGTCGAACGGTATGAGTATCGCTCTGGTCATCAACCAGGTAGTCTCAACCACGCTCGCGGCCATTTTCTTACCGGTCGTCGCCAATTATGGATATTCGACGATGTTCTTTTTGTTCGCCGGGTTCACCGTGATTTACTTCGTTACGGCCGCGTTTTTTCTGCCTGAAACGAAGGGAAAGACTTTGGAAGAAATCGAAGAATATTTTGAAGGAGCCGGGCAAACGCGTTTGGATAGCGCACGGCCCGTATCGTAATACAGCCTACAACCTTTCCAGGTAGACGCGCCGTTATAGAAGCCTTCCTTACGCAAAGATACGAGCCGTGCTTCAAATCGCACGATTCGCTGCGACACTCAGGTCGGAGACCAGCGTCTACAAAACGTGACTCGGCCTTTGGTGCTGCACGTTGAGGACGATGATGCGGCCGCTCAGCTTTTTGAGATCGCCATTCAGGAGACGGACCTGCCGATTCGTTTTTCCCGTTTTCGGAACGGCGAAGAAGCGCTTGCCTATCTTCGGAACTTAGCGGAACAGCAGCCGTCTGAAATGCCTCAGCTCGTTTTCCTCGATTTGAGCTTACCCGGGAAACACGGCCTCGAGGTGCTGAGCGAAATGCGGCAAGATGCTTCGCTCTCTTCCATACCGGTTGTGATTCTTACCTCGTCGGTCCTCGCTATCGATAGAAGCCGGAGCTTGGCCCTGGGCGCGCGCGAATACATCGTTAAGCCATCGACTTTCCAGGGCTACATGGATGTTGTCCGCGACACATGCTCACGGCCCTTCGATAAAAACGCATGAGCGATCCAATCCAACACATCGTTGTCCTGATGTTGGAGAATAATTCGTTCGATCGCATGCTCGGATGCATGAACTCCATCTTCCCAGCGTTGGACGGGCCCAAACCGCCTAATGAGAGCCCATTTACAAATCCGGATTATCCGGATTTAACTCATTTATTCGCGCAACTGCCGCAAGCGGCAAGCTCTGTCCCGATTGATCCAGCCCATGATTTAGACGATGTGCTGCGGCAGATCCATCAAGGAGATTGCACTGGATTTGTAACCGATTTCGCTCAGCACAGTCCGCAAGCGCCTGAGAGCGAGCGCTATCAGATCATGGATTACTTTCAACTGGGCGATCTTCCCGTGCTGCATACATTGGCAAAGGACTCCCTGATTTGCGATCATTGGTTTTCTTCGGTTCCCGGGCCGACCTGGCCTAACCGGTTCTTCGTTCACAGCGGCACGTCCCTGGGGCACGTGGAGATGCCCGAGGGAATTTTTCACCCTGCTTTTCATCTCTACGATCAGCCCACTGTCTACCAGAGATTGAGCGAGAAGAACATCTCGTGGAGGATTTATTACGGCGATGTTCCTCAATCGCTGGTAATGACCAAACAGCTCGAATTTCCGTCCGGTTACCGGCGTATGGAAAACTTCGCGGCTGACGTACAAGGCGCGGCCAACGACTTTCCGCAATATGTATTTATCGAGCCCTGCTATTTCGGAGCCGGCCAAAACGACCAGCATCCCCCTACCGATGTTGCCCACGGCGAGGCGCTGATTGCGGATGTTTACAACGCGTTGCGCGGCAACGAGGAGCTTTGGACGTCTACTCTGTTTGTCCTGCTCTATGACGAGCATGGCGGCTTCTTTGACCACGTTCCGCCTCCCGCAACCGTTGCTCCCGACGACAATACAAAACAATTTGCATTTACTGAACTAGGTGTCAGGGTTCCGGCGCTACTGATTTCTCCCTGGGTAGATCCCGGCGTATTCTCAACTGTTCTCGATCACACCAGTCTGCTGAAGTATCTGACCGATAAGTGGGGACTCGGCCGGCTTGGTAATCGCGTCCCGCAAGCTAATACGTTTGCGAGCGCCATCTCGCGGAGCAGCGCCAGGCCCGATTGCGTGAAGTCGGTCAATCGCCCAGCGGTGCAGCCCAACCAGATGGACTACCCGGTCAACGCCCATCAAGTAGCGCTGGCCGGTTTCACGCAGCATCTTGAAGTAAACCAAACGAAATCTGCCGATCAAGTGGTCGCGGGGCATAGCCGTGCCATGGCGTCCGGCCCTGCCGCGCAAAGCCAAGCGGTCTCGGAGCGCATCGAGCAGTTTTTCGCGGCTCAAAAGCGAACTCAGGCTGCCCGCCCCAGGTAGCCCTGCCTTAATTAACGCGCGATTAGGGCGCGGGCGCCTCGCTTTTTCCAAGCTCCTTATCGAAAAACCGAGCCATGATCTGGTCGGCCTCTTTCGATTCCGGCAAGTGGGGATCATTCCAAAAGGCATGCGGCAGAGCTTCAAATACAACCAATTGCGCATCGACTCCGGCGCGCAGAAACGCTCGATGTAGAATCGTTGTTCCGCTGAGGAGCATGTCGCGCGTGCTGGTAATGAATAGAGTCGGCGGAAAGCCTCTTAGGTCCGCATAAAACGGCGAAAGCACGGGGTCCTTGCTATCAGTCGAACCTACGTAAGAGGAATCGCCGTTTTTCGCCCGCGAGGGTGGAGACAATGGTCCCGAAAACCCGTTGAGCGCATAAATCGCTCTCGAATCGCCCTGCATGCTGAAGTCTCCGAATCCCGAGAAAATGCCCAGCGCTCCGGGAAGCGGCAAGCCTAACTGGCGCAGTCTGGACGCTATCTCGCCGGTGAGAATAGCCCCGGCCGATGTTCCATACAAAGCAACATTCCGCGGCTGATGCGTCTTGAGCACTTCTTTGTAGACCGCGATTGCGTCGTCGACAGCGGCCGGAAAGGGATGTTCGGGCGCGAGGCGGTACAACACGGCAATCACTGTGGTCGCGGTCAGGCTGGCGATGGGAACCGTCTCGGTGAGCGATCCTGAATCTGAGTTGAAGCCTCCGCCATGAACATTGATCAGCACGCGATCGCGCTTTTCCGCGGGAATATCGGGCGGAGTAATGATTTTCACCGGCACTCCCGCGATCCTCTGTTCCTCAACTTTCACCGAATACAGCTTTTGAAATTCCGCTCCCGCGCCATTCTGCCATTTGTCCGTCTTGCTGCGCCGCTCCGCCAGCGTCTGCTCGACCGGGGCGTCTGAAATGCGCCTCGCGAGCGACTTGCGCGCTTCCGGACTCACCGTCGGCGGCGCCGGAACCACTCGCGTGACGTGCGCGGCCCCGTCGGCATCGATGTAACTGGTGTCGTTTTGCGGAATATTTTGCGTTTGCCCCGTCACGCAGGCGGCGGCAATCGCGGCGATTGCAATGCAACTTACCCGGATCGTTCTTCTCATTGGTTTATGTCTCTAATGAGTGTATCGATGGGTATTCTGAAACTTGCGGATCGGCATCCATTGTTCGACGGCCGGAGCGCTCGAAAATGCGGCCATTAAGGCGCACGAGCTGGGCGCGAACACCTTTCAGATCTTCTCGGCAAGTCCGCGCATGTGGCGCGCAAGGGCGCCCGATCCGGAACAGATCAAGCGGCTGCGGCAGCACCGGGAAAAACACGATCTCACGCCGCTGGTCATCCACGATAGTTACCTGATCAATCTCGCCGCGCCCCCATCTCCGATTCGTGAGCAATCGATCGGCGCGTTCAAGGGCGAGTTGGAGCGGGCGCTCTTAATCGGCGCGGAATACGTTGTCGCGCATCCGGGAAATTACAAGGGCTTGAGCATCGAGCAGGGCATGTTTAATGTCGCCGAGGCGATTGCGCTTGCCTGGCGCGGCGTCGATCCGGCGCTCAAAGAGAAGCCGAAGCTGGGTATTTTGCTTGAAAATACGGCTGGCGCGGGTGCGCAGCTCGGCGGCAAGCTGGAAGAGTTATCGATAATACGGGAAGCCGTCCAGCCTTATCTGGAGATTTCGATCGGCTACTGTCTCGATACCTGCCACTGTTACGTGAGCGGTTTCGATCTGGCTCAGGAGAGTGGATTGAGCCGGCTGATTGAGGTTGCATCGGAAACGCTGGGACTCGACCACGTGCCGGTGATTCACTCGAACGACGCAAAAACTCCGCTGAACTCGCATCTCGATCGTCACGCCAACATTGGCGCTGGTTATATTGGTCTGGAAGGCTTCCGCCGCATTCTCAACCATCCGGAGTTGCGAGAGAAGGCGTTCATCCTCGAAACTCCCGTAGATCAGCCGGGTGACGATTTTCGCAACGTAACGGCATTGAAGGAGCTTGTATTCCCGAAAAAGCGTTCGATCACAAAGAAATCGAGCCGAAATGGCAGGAGCGCTGGACCGGCGATCCGTCGCTCTACGTAGCCGGCGCGCCGGATAAGCCCAAGTATTACGTGCTCGAAATGCTGCCCTATCCGAGCGGCCAGCTCCATATGGGACACGTGCGGAATTATTCGATCGGCGATGCGCTGGCGAGATATATGTGGATGCGCGGCTATAACGTTCTGCATCCCATGGGCTGGGATTCGTTTGGGCTGCCCGCCGAGAATGCCGCGCTGAAGGCCGGCCGCGATCCTGCTGAATGGACCCACAGCAACATCGCTCACATGAAACGGCAGATGCAGCGGCTCGGATTTGCGCTGGATTGGGGCCGCGAAATATCGACGTGCGAACCCGAATACTATCGCTGGAACCAGTGGTTCTTCCTGAAAATGTTCGAGCGCGGCCTTGCTTACCGCAAACAGGCGCTTCTGAATTGGTGTCCGGAATGCGGAACTGTTTTAGCGAATGAGCAAGTCGTGAACGGATGCTGCTGGCGGCATGAAACTACGCCCGTCGAGCAGCGCGCCATGCGGCAGTGGTTCCTGCGCATCACCCACTATGCTGGCGAGCTTCTCGACGCCTTGCGGGATCTCGAAAACGGCTGGCCGGAGCGCGTCGTTTCCATGCAGCGGAACTGGATCGGCCGCTCCGAAGGCGCCGAGGTCGATTTCGCCGTCGAAAATGAACCGGAGAAAATTCGCGTTTTTACGACTCGCATCGACACCATCTACGGCGCGACTTGCCTGATCCTCGCTCCCGAACATCCGCTTGTCGAAAAGCTGCTGGCAAGCGAATCGGAACGGCTGAAGGTCAAGGAAATGATCGATGCCACGGCCCGCCAGGATCCGGGAAATTTGCAAAAGGTCGGACTCTTCACGGGCCGTTATGCCGTTCGTCCCTTCGACCAGGCCATCATCCCCATCTGGATCGGCAACTTCGTGCTGATGGGATATGGGACAGGCGCGATTATGGCGGTCCCGGCGCATGACGAGCGCGATTTTGAGTTCTGCCGAAGCTACGGCATACCCGTTGTGCCGGTGATCAGGCCTGTCGAGGGAGAGCTCGCGGACTCAGCTTCCATGACCGAAGCATTTCCGGATTACGGGATCGTTGAAAATTCCGGCGATTGGTCGGGCTTGCCGAGCGCCGAGGCGCAGAAGAAGATGGCAGCCTTTGCGAATCGGCAGGGCTTCGGAAAAGAAGCGGTCACCTACCGCATTAAAGACTGGGGCATCTCTCGCCAGCGCTATTGGGGCACGCCCATCCCCATCGTTTATTGCGAGCAATGCGGCGCAGTTCCCGTATCCGAGAAAGATCTTCCCGTCAGGTTGCCGCTGGATGTGAAGATCACGGGCAAAGGCCGTTCGCCTCTCGAAGCAGTCGATTCGTTCATGAACGCTCCGTGCCCGAAGTGCGGCGGCGCGGCCCGGCGCGAGAGCGACACGATGGATACGTTCGTCGATTCCTCCTGGTATTTCTATCGCTACTGCGATCCGCATAATGACGGCGCGCCCTTCGATTCCGAAATCGTCGCCCGCTGGTTCCCGATCGATCAATACATCGGCGGCGTCACTCACGCGATTCTGCATCTTATTTATTCACGGTTTTGGACCAAGATGATGCGCGATCTCGGATTGATCGAGAACAGCGAGCCGGCCCGGAACCTGTTCACGCAGGGTATGGTCCTGATGAATGGAAGCGCCATGTCCAAATCGAAGGGCAATGTGGTCGATCCCGACGAAATGGTGGAAAAATACGGCGCGGATACCTGTCGCCTCTACACCCTGTTCGCCGTCCCTCCGGAAAAGGACATGGATTGGAATGAATCGAGCGTGGAGGGGCAACACCGGTTCCTGGGCCGCGTTTATCGCTTCGTCACGCGCAATGCGGATCGCAGCGGAGAAGGGGAACGGAACGAATCGGACCGGCAGGCGCTTCGCAAGCTGCACCAAACGGTTCGTAAAATCACCAACGATTTCGATAGCCGCTGGCATTTCAATACCTCCATCGCGTCCTTGATGGAGCTGGTGAACGAGTTGTATCAACTGGAGGCAAAGCTCTCGCCCGCGCCGGTTCGTGAGGTCTGCGAAAAGCTTACGTTGATGTTGGCTCCTTTTGCGCCTTACACCGCGCAGGAATTGTGGGAGAGCCTGGGCAACAGCGGCCACTTATTCCGTCAGAGTTGGCCGGCTTACGATGCGGAGCTAGCCAAAGAGGAGCTAGCCGAGATTGTCGTGCAGGTGAACGGCAAACTGCGCGGCCACCTTTACGTTTCCTTCGGCAGCCCCATGGAACAAGTGGAGCGGCTTGCGCTGGCAAATGAGAAAGTGCAGCCATTCCTTTCCGGCAAGCGTGTGATGAAGGTGATTATCGTTCCGGACCGGCTCGCCAACATTGTTGTGAAGTAAGAGACCATTCTGGCTTCGCCTGTTCTACTCTAGAGGTGAAGGCGGGAGTTTGAGCGCAGAAAGTGCGATTCGGGCGGATTCACTAACCAGGATTTACCGCTCCGGGGGCGCTGAAGTTGTTGTTTTTCGAGAGCTTTCCCTCCGTGTGCGCCGTGGCGAACGGCTCGCGATCATTGGTGAATCCGGCGCTGGTAAATCTACGCTGTTGCACCTTCTAGGCGGTTTGGACCGTCCTACTAGTGGGAGTATTTGCTTCGGCGATCGCGATATAGTCTCGCTGGCCGATCAGAATCTGGCGGATTTTCGCAACCGGGAGCTTGGCTTTGTTTGGCAGAATCCCTCCTTACTGCCGGAGTTTACGGCTTTGGAAAACGTGATGATGCCTCTGCTCATTCGCGGGGTATCGCCCGATGAGGCGGCGGCAACCGCGCGAGCGAGATTAGAAGAAACCGGATTGCGGGCGCGCGAATTGCACCGTGCCGGAGAGTTGTCGGGTGGGGAACAGCAGCGGGTTGCGCTGGCGCGGGCCCTTGCGGGCAATCCGAGTGTTCTGCTGGCGGACGAACCGACCGGCAATCTTGATTTCAGGACCGGAGAGATGATCATCGCCCTGCTCAACGATTTGCACCAAGTCCATGAGCTAACTTCGGTGTTCGTCACGCACAATCTTTCTTTCGCGGCCCGTTGCGATCGAGTTCTAGAGTTGAGGAAAGGCAGCCTGTATACGCCATCGGCCATGGAGTTGCAGGAAGCGGGAGTTGTTATGCAAGACGCAACCCGTCTTGACGGTGGTACTTATGTTTGAACGATATACCGAGAAAGCGCGCCGCGTAATCTTTTTCGCGAGGTACGAGGCGAGCCAGTTCGGAAGTCCTTACATCGAAACCGAACACCTGTTGTTGGGCCTCCTACGCGAGGATAAGACGCTTGCCAACCGGTTCTTGCGCTCACATGCCGCAATCGAATCGATCCGCAAGCAGATTGAAGCGCACACCACGGTTCGTGAGAAAGTATCGACCTCCGTCGATCTTCCCTTGAGCCATGAGTGCAAGCGTGTTTTGGCTTATGGCGCGGAAGAAGCCGAGCGGTTGAGTCATAAGCACATCGGTACTGAGCACCTGCTGCTGGGCCTGCTGCGTGAAGAGAAGAGCTTTGCGGCTGAGATCTTGCACGAGCGCGGACTGCGTCTCTCGGCCGTCCGGGAGGAAATCGCGCGCACCGCCTCGGAAAAAACATCCGCGAGCAGACCTAAGGAAAGCTCCCTGCTCGCGGAGTTCAGCCGCGATCTCACCCAGGCTGCTGTCGATGGGATGCTCGATCCCCTCATCGGACGCGACTCGGAGCTGGATCGAGTGGTTCAAATTCTGTGCCGGAGAACGAAGAATAATCCGGTTCTCATTGGTGAGCCCGGCGTGGGGAAAACGGCGATCGTCGAAGGCCTGGCGCAGCGCATCGCGGATGGAGACGTGCCGTCTTTTCTCTCCGACAAGCGCATTCTCGCGCTCGACTTGTCCCTCATCGTTGCCGGCACTAAGTATCGCGGCCAGTTTGAAGAGCGCTTGAAGACCATCATGAAAGAGTTGATGGAAAATCAAAACGCCATCATTTTCATCGACGAACTGCATACTTTGGTGGGTGCCGGCTCGGCCGAAGGATCGCTCGATGCGGCGAATATTTTGAAACCGGCTCTTTCGCGCGGCGAGATTCAGTGCATAGGCGCAACCACTCCCGCCGAATATCGAAAATCGATTGAAAAAGATCGTTCGCTCGAGCGGCGCTTCCAGGCGGTGAAAGTTCCTCCGCCGAATGAGACCGATGCCATTCGCATTCTGTTCGGCATCAAGGAGCGTTATGAGAAATTCCACGCCGTCGCCTATACGGATGAGGCGATTGAAGCCTCGGTCTACACTTCCACGCGCTTCATTCCGGACCGTTTTTTGCCGGACAAGGCGATCGATTTGATCGATGAAGCGGGCGCCAGGGTGAAGCTGCGCCAGACCACGCTGCCTACCGAGGTTGCGGACATTCAGAAGCGCATCAAGTTCATCGTGCACCGCATGGAGAACGCCATTGCGAACCATGAGTTCGAAAAGGCGAGATTCTATTCGGACGAAGAGCGCAAGGAGCGCGAGAATTTGCGCCAGCTTCGCGAGAAATACAACCTCGACGACACTTCCACCGGCATAGTTACAAAAGACGATATCGAAGACGTGGTCGCGCGCTGGACCGGCGTCCCGATGACCTCCATCAAGGAAGAGGAAATCAACAAGCTCCTGCGGATTGAAGAAGAATTGCACAAGCGTGTGATCAGCCAGGAAAAGGCCATTAACGCGCTTTCCCGGGCGATTCGCCGTGCGCGCGCGGGCTTGAAATCTCCGAAGCGGCCGTCCGGATCGTTCTTGTTTCTGGGTCCGACCGGCGTGGGAAAGACGGAAGTGGCGCGGGCTCTGGCGCATTTCCTGTTCGGTAGCGAAAAATCTCTCATCCGGTTCGATATGTCCGAGTTTATGGAGAAGCATTCGATCTCAAAACTGATCGGCTCGCCTCCCGGGTATGTCGGCTACGAGGAGGGCGGCCAGCTCACTGAGCGCGTGAAACGAGCTCCCTATTCGATTATTCTTTTGGACGAAATCGAGAAAGCGCATCCGGATATTTACAACATCCTGTTGCAGGTATTCGAGGATGGCCAGTTAACGGATGGCTTGGGCAACACTGTCGATTTCAAGAACACCATCATCATCATGACCTCGAACCTGGGTGCCAGGTTCCTCGATAAGCGCGGTCAGATCGGCTTTTCCGCGCCCGCCACCGGTATTCCACAGAGAGTGGAAGAACAAGTGATGGGCGAGGTGAAGCGCGCATTCAATCCCGAGTTCCTGAATCGGCTCGATGAAGTGATCCTGTTCACTTCGCTGATCGATGAAGACTTGCTCAAGATCATCGAGCTGATGGTCGAGCAGATTAATACGAACCTGGTTGCGAAGCAGATCAAAATTCGGCTGGAGCCGGACGCTGCGAAATACATCCTCGATAAGACTTGCGGCGATCGCAGCTATGGCGCGAGGCCGTTGCGCCGCGCTCTCCAAAAATATATAGAAGACCCTTTATCCGAGGCGCTGATTCAGGGCTCGCTGCCTCGCCCTGCGGAATTGGAGATTTACCTCGGCGATAACGGCATCTATTGCCGGCAGGTCGGGGACCTTGAGGGTCAGCCCGTTGCGGCTGGCGACATCGATGCGGGTCCACCCGTTCCCGCCATGGCCTTGTCGCTATATCCGTTCTAACTTCAAGGCTTAGTCGGCGACGCTGAATTGGATTGTCCGGGCGCTCATCGCGTTGTCCCGGTGTACTTCGACATAGACGTTCCACTCTCCCGCAACCGGAAACACGGGTTTTGCGATGTAAACTCCCGGGCTAATCGCGGGTGCTGGAAATACTTTGACGCGCGAATGATCCGTCATTTCAATTTGCAGCGTAACTTTGGCCTGCGCTAACGGCTTCCGCAGGTCGTCCTTCACATCGATTTTGAACGGCACGGCGACTTCGGTCTGCAGGATCGCTGTCGGCTCAAAGCGGATATCGAAATTGCCTTCGCGTTCCTGCCCGAGCAACAAGCCGAAGACACACAGCAAGAGAGCGGCGAATTTCACGTCCCCATTTTAGCGGTTAACCGCGCCGCTCGTGCGGCGAGATTCCCAGGATGCTGGGCGACAATTGAGAATTCATGAGGAAACTACTGGCTTTGAACCGTGGCGAGATCGCCATTCGCATCTTGAGAGCCGCAAACGAACTTAGGCTGCGCACGGTCGCCGTCTATTCGCAGGAAGATCGCTTGAGTCTGCACCGGTTCAAAGCGGATGAAGCGTATCTCATCGGCCAGGGGAAAGGCCCGGTGCAAGCTTACCTGGACGTGGATGCGATTGTCGCCTTAGCCGTCGAGAAGGAAGTAGATGCAATCCATCCCGGATACGGTTTTCTTTCGGAAAATCCCGCTCTGCCGCGCGCGTGCGAGCGCTCCGGCGTCACTTTTGTGGGACCGAGCGCTGAGATTTTGGATTCTCTTGGGGACAAAACCGCAGCCCGCAGGCTGGCGCGGAAGTCCGGCATCCCCATTGTTCCCGGGACCGAACAACCGGTCGATCCGAATAGCGAAGACGCTGGGAGGATCGCCCAAAAAATCGGATTTCCATTGATCGTGAAGGCGGCCTTCGGAGGAGGCGGCCGTGGAATGCGAGTCGTCGATTCTCCGGCGGATTTTGAATCTAAGCTGCGCGAAGCCAGTCAGGAGGCCGCGGCGGCATTCGGTAACAATGCCGTTTTCCTGGAACGCTACATCCGGCGCGCGAAGCACGTTGAGATTCAAATCGTCGGCGACACGCAGGGCAATATGCTGCATCTCTATGAACGCGATTGCTCCGTGCAAAGGCGGCATCAAAAGGTGGTCGAGATCGCGCCCGCGATTGGTCTTCCGAATAAGGTCAGAAGCGAATTGGCGGAAGCGGCCGTGACGCTCGCGCGAGCTGCCGGTTACTACAATGCGGGAACCGTCGAGTTCCTGGTGGACGCGGAAACTCACGAGTGGTTTTTCATCGAGGTGAATCCGCGCGTGCAGGTCGAGCACACAGTCACCGAGATGATCACGGGCATCGACGTGGTTCGCACCCAGATTCAAGTCGCGCAGGGATTCAGTTTGCACAGCGAGGAAATCGGCCTGCCCAGGCAGAGTGAGGTTCCGCTGCATGGGACCGCCCTTCAGTGCCGCGTAACCACTGAAGATCCTGCCAATAACTTTGTGCCGGATTACGGGAGGATTCACACTTATCGCTCGCCGGCCGGCTTCGGGATTCGTTTGGACGGGGCCTCCGCATACGGTGGAGCGGTGATTTCGCCGTTCTACGATTCGCTGCTCGTGAAGGTCACCGCTTGGGGAACTAACTTCAAGCAAGCCTGCCAGCGAATGGATCGAGCGCTTCGCGAATTCCGCATACGCGGCATCAAAACCAACATTCAGTTTTTGGAGAACGTCGTCAATCACCCCACTTTCCAATCCGGTGAGATGACCACCTCTTTCCTGGATGAGACGCCGGAATTGTTCCAGTTCCGGGAGAGGCTCGATCGCGCGACGAAGCTGCTGACCTATCTCGCCGACGTGATTGTCAACGGTAATCCCGAAGTAGCGAGCAAGCCGCGGCCCACTGTCATTCGCGAGCCGCCGGTTCCGCAATCGCGAGCCGCCTCATCCCCGGAAGGCACGCGTCAACTGCTCGACCGGCTCGGGCCGGAGAAATTCGCCGAATGGACGCGAGGCCAGTCCCGGCTGCTGATCACCGACACCACCTTCCGCGATGCGCACCAATCGTTGATGGCTACCCGGATGCGCTCCTACGACCTGTTGCGTATTGCCGATTATGTTTCGAAGGAACTGCCCCAGCTATACAGCCTCGAAATGTGGGGCGGCGCGACATTCGACGTGTCTATGCGGTTTCTATTGGAAGATCCCTGGAAACGTTTGCAGGCTTTGCGTGAAAAGATCCCGAATATCTGCTTCCAGATGCTGCTGCGCGCTTCGAACGCTGTTGGCTATACGGCTTATCCGGACAATGTGGTGAAAGAATTCATCAAGGAAGCGGCACTTCAGGGAATCGACCTTTTTCGCATTTTCGATTCGCTCAATTGGATGCCGAACATGCAAGTTGCGGTGGAAGCCGCTCTGAAAACCGGTCGGCTCTGCGAAGCGTCCGTCTGCTACACCGGCGATGTTCTCGATCCCAAGCGGGAGAAGTATTCACTGAACTACTACGTGCGGCTTGCGAAAGAGCTTAAGCGCATGGGGACGCACATTTTGGGGATAAAGGACATGGCCGGGCTGCTGCGTCCCTATGCCGCCTACAAGCTCGTGAAAACGCTTCGCGAGGAGATCGGGCTGCCTCTTCATCTGCACACTCACGACACCAGCGGCATCAATGCCGCGACCATTTTGAAAGCCGCCGAAGCGGGCGTGGAAGTGGCGGACGCGGCCATCTCGGCGATGAGCGGCGTCACCAGCCAGCCGAACCTGAATTCGATTGTCGCCGCGTTGCAGCATACGGAACGCGATACGGGCCTGAACTTGGAGGCGCTGAACCGGTGTTCGGATTATTGGGAGACGGTGCGCGCCTACTACACGCCGTTCGACAAAGCGCCTAAATCGGGCAGTGCGGATGTTTACCTTCACGAGATGCCCGGCGGGCAGTTCACAAATCTGAAGGAGCAGGCGGAAGTAATGGGCCTCGGCGGCCGGTGGCCCGAAGTAGCACGGATGTATGCCGACGTGAACGCGGCCTTCGGCGACATCGTCAAAGTGACGCCGTCCAGCAAAGTGGTTGGAGATCTTGCCCTATTCCTGCTCAGCCATGAGATGACCGTGAAGGATCTGGAAAGCCTGCCGACAGATCATCAACTGACGCTTCCCAATTCCGTTGCGGACATGTTCATGGGATCGCTGGGTCAGCCTGAGGGAGGCTGGCCGCCGAAGCTGCAAGATATCGTCCTGCGCGGGAAGAAACCGAATGAGGGACGCCCCGGCGAGCGGCTTCCGCCCGCGGATTTTGCGGAAGTCGCGGCCAAGGTGGAAGCGCAAACCGGATCCAGCAGCCGTACTGACGTAATCAGCTACTTGATGTATCCCGAGGTGTTCTCTAAATTCGCCGCGGCTCGCGCGGAATACGGCGACCTCGAGGTATTGCCGACGCCGCAGTTTTTTTATGGTCTCCAGGAGCGGGAAGAAATCACCATCGATCTGGAACCCGGAAAGACCCTGATCATACGGCTCCTCACTGTGGGAGAAGCCAGGCCGGACGGAATGCGAACGGTCTTCTTTGAGCTGAACGGTCAGCCCCGTGAAGTGGAGATCCGGGACAAATCGATTAAAGAAAGCGCCAGCCTCCGCCGGAAAGCCGACCCGGCAAAGACCGGAGAAGTCGGTGCGCCCATCCCCGGCGCGGTGACTATTTTGCACGTGACCGCGGGAGAGCACGTCAAGAAGGGCGACCGCCTGCTGGTGATGGAAGCGATGAAAATGCAAACGACCGTATACGCGCCAGTGGAGGGGAGGGTGGCAGAAATCACTGTGAATGCGCGGGACACTGTGGAAGCGCGCGATTTGCTCCTCAGGATTGAGTAAAATTCCACTCCGCCGTTAGACTGAAGAGTGTAGCCAATGCGGGGGCGTAGCTCAGTTGGATAGAGCACCGGCCTTCTAAGCTGAGGGTCATTGCTGTTTATAGGCTATTTTTGACGGTTTACCCCGCAAAACTCCGCAGAATGATTTGGCGAGTCTCCAGCACGCCGCGTAAAATGGAAGAGCCTCACGCACTGTGTGTGGAGGCTCTTGATCTCCGGGAGCGTAGCTCAGTTGGATAGAGCAACGGCCTTCTAAGCCGTAGGTCGCAGGTTCGATCCCTGCCGCTCCTACCAAGCTCCACGCAGCCGCGGCGAGGGCGTATTCCCATCCGCAGAGACCAGCTTGCACTCCGCTTCATACTTATCCTTGCCGCCGAATATCACTGTGGCGACCTGTTCCACCCAGTGAGAACCGGTTATTTGCGAAAAGCCAGTTAGGACGTATTGCGCGTCCTATTGCTTGAGGACCACCTCCACCGGTAGCCTCTGCTTCTGAATCTCTGCTGTGATAAAGCCATCGAGGTTCTTCTCCATCGGCATGATCAAGATCTTTGATCCTGGCGGAATCGACCTGTTCTGAGCATGGGCACGAGGAGCCGTAGCAGCGAGTAGCGTGGCGGCGCACAGCAGCAGGATGCAGCGCATGTTGGTAGTCGTAGCAGATATAAAAGCCGATGTCCATGTAAAGGTACTCGGCAAGCTTATGGCCGCTGACTTGTAGGAGCGTGGAGCTTTTCGACGGCGCCTTTAAGGGACTTTGGTTGCTTATAGCGCGGTTCACACCTCCTCCGGGCGGCGGGGAGATCGTCACGGGGTTCGGACCTCAGGCCGGGCGAATTGCGGGCGTGCAGTTGTGCAGCGTGCATACCCCGCTCCGGGTGAATCTGCTCGTATGGGCTTCACCATAGTATTCCGTCCGATTCACCCGTTCGTAATAGTGATAGACACTCATGTAGAACTCGTCCCACCTGATCGGTGACGGGTTCTTCGCTAGATGAATCCTCCAGATCGGTGCAAGATATTCCGGCCCCATGAACAGTTGAATCCGCGACGACAGATTATACTCATCCACTTCGGCAGTGGTCAGGTGAAGCCAACCTGAAGGCTTCAGGCCCATGTGCAATTCAGGGAGCAGTTGTCCGTTGTACCGCAACACGAAATCGCCGTGTCGGTAATAAGTCAAGATGTCCGGGTTTATTAATACGTCAAATGTCCGGTTTCTAGTTTTAGGCGGCGCGAGCCGCCCGGTTCTTTCGCTTGACAC
>Ga0208480_1000064_pt1 | contig 43279 bp, 41 predicted proteins | sample NGESurshal092012_4_FD_184485 | JGI IMG/M metagenome (GOLD analysis project Ga0208480, IMG submission 184485) | Arctic peat soil microbial communities from Barrow, Alaska - NGEE Surface sample F53-1 shallow-092012 (SPAdes) | ecosystem: Environmental > Terrestrial > Soil > Wetlands > Peat ... | reverse complement strand
GCGACTATACGCAGGCGCAAAAAGGAGAACGGCAAAGCAGCTTGACCGGACAGATCGTGTGTGAATAAAAGCGGACAACTTGACTTGTTAACAACAGCGCCTGGCCCAAGTCGTGGTTGACCATCCGCCTCGAATCCCTATCAATTTCTTCGCTCTCGCACCCGATGGTTCGTCGCTCGCGATTCTATCCGATGGATTGCTGCAGGTCACGGCGCTCAATGTTCAATGAGCTTTGACGGGCGACTCCGGAACGGTGAGGCATTGAGTGTATCGGCGGCTGTTTCTGACAAATCTCGCGTTTTGCGCCCTAGCGCTGGGCTCAAGTTTGCAACCGCAGTCCCGTACTGTGAACTTGCGGCAGTGGGGATATGCACTGCCGGCGAACTTCAGGCACATCTCCCAAGAAGAGCGCGCTGGCTCCTCGCGCTTATTGGCGTTTTACGAAAATGGTAGCGTCGTTGCGGGATTCGTCACGCGCGAGGCGGACACGCTCGCGACACGTGATCACCCGGCGTTGACTTTGCACGTAATTACGTTCAGCAAAGGTGGCAGCTTCCTCTCAGAGCTGAAGTTCCCAACTTCTATGTGGAACGGCAACGGCATTTTCGTCAGCAGCTCCGGCGACCTGCTGGTTCGTACACCTGACGCACTAACGTTGTACTCGGAAGCCGGAAAGATCCTCACAAAGCGGCCCTTGGACCGCCGCGTGTCTCTACGAGTGTTTTCCAATCGACAAGAGGCCGTGCTGGAACAAGAGCATGATATCCAGGTCATTAGCCTGCGGACCCTCGCGACGGTGAAGCGATGCTCGTATCCGTACTGGTTCGGCTGGTTTTCAAATCACAACGTAATGTTTCTCCTTCCGCGGGACCCGGCGGACCTGCAGCGGCCCTTTGGCCTGAGAGTAGATGAGATATGCGGCCCTACGCAGTTTACCTATCGCTGGAGGCTCTTGCCGGGCGCGGGTCTCGCGACTCTGTTGGACGATACGCGATTCATCACAATTGGCCTGAGGGCCATTGAGGTTGTCGACAGAGACGCTCCCCAATGGCGCGATTCGTTTGGAAAATACCGCTGCCCCTTGGAGGCTCAAACCGACCAAGAAGCTCGAACTTTTGCTATAGTCTTAGCCGAGTCCGTCGGCGGCAGTCGCATTCTAGACATAAATTCTCGTCTGAAAAGCGTGAAGATCGTTGTGTACAGGACCACGGACGGGAAGCGCTTGGCCGAAGTTCCGGTCGAGCACTTGGGGAAGCCCGCATTTAGTCCCTATCTGTTTCACTTCGCCCTTTCTCCGGACGGGTCGCTTCTAGCTGTGCTCTCTGACGGCTTCCTACAAATCACGCCGATCAGCGGAGAGTGAGGTTTACCGGCCAGTTTCGGGATACGGAAACGGGTGAGGATTACTTCAATGCGCGGTATTTCGGAGCGGCTTTGGGACGGCTCATCAGCCCCGATCCCATGAACGCGGGCGCGAACCCTGCCGACCCGCAGACCTGGAATGCCTACGCGTATGTCCGGAACGATCCACTGAACGCGACGGAGCAATCTCCACTAAAGACTTTTTACTATCCTCTTATGTTGCAATCGGTTGACAGCTCGCAATCGGCATCTCATACTAAAATGGTCTTATATCTGTATGGCCCGCAGAAAGAGAGGTAGCGACAGCGGCTTGAATCCGGCTCACCGGACGCTTGCCGATATCTCCCGGGGCGAGCGCTGCATACTGGACAGGCTGGACCTGCCGGAGGACGTCGCTCGCCGTCTGATGGAAATGGGGTTCCTGCCAGGGAATGAGGTGACTCCAGGCAGAAAGGCTCCCGGAGGAGGGGCGCGCGTATTCCGCGTGGATGGCTCGGAAGTCGCGCTGCGGAATGACACAGCGGCCCGGCTTTATGTACGCCGCGATCCTGAATCGGATCTGGTCGTGCTTCCATGAGTGGCTTCGATGAGTAGCTGTCACGGAGATGCGCCTCGCGCGGGACTTCTGCCGAATCCGGCGATCCTTCCGCCTCAGCCGGCGCACGACCGCCCGATTATCGTTGCCATTGTCGGGCCGCCTAACTCCGGTAAGTCCACTCTATTTAATCGCCTGACCGGCCTGCACCAGAAAGTGGCGAACTTTCCGGGTGTCACCGTCGAGCATCGCATGGGAAAGGCGAAGTTGAAGGACCAGCACGAGGTCTTTCTGGTCGACCTGCCCGGTGTTTACAGCCTAAATCCCCGCGCCGAAGACGAACAGGTTACGCATGACGTATTGAAAGGAGAGCGGCCGGATTTTCCGAAGCCCGATGCGGTCATCCTGATTCTGGATGCCACGAACTTAGGCCGCCATCTGGTTCTAGCGGCCCCGATCCTCAGCTTAGGATTGCCGATTTTGATTCTGCTGAATATGGCGGACGACCTGGCGGTCCGCGGGGGCAAGGTGGATGTCTCGGCGCTTGCGGGAGAATTGAACTGCCCCGTGGCGCTCATTAGTGCAACCAAAGGCACCGGTATCGACGGCATCCAGCAATTTTTGCTGGGAACGGCTGTCAGGTTAAACGCGCCTCCGCCGAGAATCGAGCTGCCGGTACTGCAGGACGTCCCGAAATGCCGTCAATGGGCGGCAAAGCTCGGCGTGCGGGCATCCTACAAAGCTCCCGCTCCTCCGCTCTGGACGCGGCGGCTGGACGCTGTCTTTCTCCATCCGATCGGCGGACCGCTCATTTTTCTCGCCATCGTCATCGCGGTTTTCCAAAGCATCTTTTCATGGGCGCAACCGGTCATGAATGGACTTCAGCAGGCCGTGCTTTGGTCAGGCCGGTGGATGACGCACGTTTTACCTAATACGCCCTGGCGCTCTCTGCTGGTCGACGGCGTATGGAGCGGAGTGGGATCGGTGGTGGTGTTCCTGCCGCAAATTTTGCTTCTGTTCCTGTTTATCGGAGTGCTCGAAGATTCGGGATATCTCGCGCGGGCGGCTCTCATCGCCGACCGCACCATGGCTAAAATCGGTCTCCAGGGGAAATCGTTCATTCCGCTGCTATCCGCGTACGCGTGCGCGGTTCCCGCCATCATGTCGACACGCGTGATCGAGAATAAGCGCGACCGGATGGCCACCATCATGATTGCTCCGCTGATGACGTGCTCGGCGCGATTGCCGATCTATACGCTATTGATCGCGGCGTTTATTCCAAACATTCCGATCCTTGGCCGCTTTTTCTCACTACCGGCGGCAATCATGCTGGCGCTCTACGCTTTGGGCTTTTTGGCGGCGATAGCGGTCGCGCGAGTTCTGAAATCGACCGTTCTGAAGAGCGGGCGTTCTTCTTTCATGCTGGAGATGCCGCCCTACCGCTGGCCGACATGGCAGTCACTGAGCTTACGCCTGATAGATCGAGGCAGAGTCTTCCTGCGCCGCGCCGGAACTGTCATTTTCGCGGTTGCCGTAGTTCTTTGGGTGCTCGCGCACCTGCCGCTTCAAAACGGGATTGCTCCGCCGATCGAGCAAAGCTATGCCGGCATGGTCGGAAAAGCCATTGAACCGGCCATCAGGCCGCTGGGTTTCAACTGGAAGATCGGAATCGGTCTTATCACTTCGCTTGCGGCGCGTGAAGTAATTGTCGGCACCCTGGGGACGATTTACGGCATCGAAGGCGACGAACAGTCGAAAGGCCTGCAACAGGCTATACACCAGGATCTCAGCACCGCGGGCGCGGTGGCGCTGCTTATTTTCTTTGCCTTCGCTATGCAGTGTTTCTCGACTCTCGCCGTGGTCAAACGCGAGACCGGCGGCTGGAAGTGGCCCATTTTCCAGTTCTCGTATATGCTTGCGCTGGCATACTGTGGTTCATGGGTGGCGTATCACGTCACCAACTACTTCATTGGATGAGCGACATACAAAACGTTGTCGTTCTCGGCTCGGGTTGCGCCGGGAACACCGCATCGATCTACACGGCTAGAGCGAATCTGCAACCGCTGGTCTTAGAGGGCCACGAGCCGGGGGGCCAGCTCTCCATCACGACCGAGGTCGAGAATTTTCCCGGCTTCCCGGAAGGCATCCAAGGTCCTGCGCTGATTGAAAACATGAAGCAACAGGCGCAGCGCTTCGGCGCGGTATACCGGCACGGACGCGTAGTGCATGCCGAGTTGTGCGAACGTCCGATCACCCTCGAATTGGAAGATGGAGAAAAGATCCAAACGCGGACCCTGATCATTGCGACCGGGGCTTCGGCGCGATGGCTGAACCTACCCAACGAGCAGAAGTTGATCGGACATGGAGTCAGCTCCTGCGCCACTTGCGATGGCTTTTTTTTTCGGGGCAGAAAGATCATGGTCGTCGGCGGCGGCGATTCCGCTATGGAAGAGGCCAACTTTCTGAGCCGGTTCGGCAGCGAAGTAGCGGTGGTTCATCGCAGCGAGAACTTCCGCGCATCGAAGATCATGCTGGATCGCGCGCAGCATAACCCGAAAATCAAGTTTCTCACTCACACGGTGGTTGAGGATGTTTACGATGTTCAAAAAGGTGAAGTGACCGGAGTCAAGCTGCGCGACATCAAGACGCACAAAACCTACGATCGCGAGGTGGACGGTTTTTTCGTCGCGATCGGACACATTCCGAACACGAAGCCTTTTGCAGCTCAACTCGATTTAGACGCCGATGGCTACATAGTCACGCACGGCGGAGCGCGCACCAATGCCGCGGGCGTTTTCCACGCGGGAGACGTCCAGGACCGCACTTACCGGCAAGCCATCACGGCCGCCGGCGCCGGCTGCATGGCGGCCATGGAAGCGGAACGGTTCTTAGAAGCGGAAGGGCATTGAGCGTTTAGCCTTTAGCTACGGTCAGCCTAGAAGACAGAACCGCCGCAATCTAGCCACGAGTGTGGCCCGCACGGAAATGTCTCGCCTTTTTAGCGTACCCTTGCACTTCGACAGCAGGTAGCGTATACTTCCAGTGTAGAAGTAAAAGGGGAGGGACGTGGCTGACGGAAAACTGGAACTACCACAAGGTACGCTCGACTTGCTCATCCTGAAGACGCTCACTCTGGAACCGCTTCACGGCTGGGCCGTTTCGGAGCGTCTGCAGCAGATTTCCCGCGATGCGTTGCAGGTGCAACAGGGATCGTTGTACCCGGCCCTGCACCGCCTCGAGCGCCGCGGCTGGATCAAGGCGCATTGGGCAATGAGCGAGAACAATCGTCACGCCAAATACTATGAGCTGACCGGGCAAGGCCGCAAACAACTTGCAGCCGAAACGCTGGCTTGGCGCAAACTGACGGCGGCCGTGGACCACGTCCTCGATATGGCGTGAATGGAGGTAACGTGCTCGCCGATTTTCTCTACAGGCTTCGAGCTATTTTCCACCGCCAATCGCTTGAGGCGGGCCTCGACCGGGAGCTGGAATTCCATCTACAGCTTGAGGCGGAGAAGTTAAGAAAAATTGGCCTGGCTCCGGATGAAGCGATGCGGAGGGCCCGCATTGCCATCGGAGGCCCCGAACAGGTTCGAGAGAGTTGCCGCGATGCGCGCGGCACACGGTGGGCGGAGGACTTGCTGCAGGACGGGCGATACACTTTCCGGACATTGCGGCAGAGCCCGACCTTTGCCGCCGCCGCCATCGTATCGCTGGCGCTCGGCATTGGAGTAAACACGGCCATTTTCACCGTGTTTGATGCGGTGACGATGAAGACGCTACCAGTCCGAGAGCCGCAACGTCTCATGGAACTCTTCCGCCAGGGAGAGGATGATACTTTCACATACCCGCTTTGGGAGCAGATCCGAGATCGGCAGGATATATTCTCCGGCGTGCTTGCATATAGCAGAGCGAGCTTCGATATGGCCGCGGGGGGCGAGAAGCACCCTCTGCGAGGTTTGTATGTCAGTGGCGATTACTTCAACACCTTAGGTGTTAAGGCCATGTTGGGCCGCACGCTTACAGCGGCGGATGACCAACGCAAGGACGGATCGTCCGGAGCAGTTGCGGTCCTTAGTTATGGATGCTGGCAGCGGGAGTATGGGGGAACCACAAAGATACTCGGGCAAACCATTCGGCTCGATGGTCATCCATTCCAAGTGATCGGTATAACTCCACCGGAATTTTTCGGCGTGAATGTGGGCGAAACTTTCGACGTTGCGGTGCCGTTGACCAGCGAAGCCCTTGTCCACCCGGACGACAACCAAGCACTGGAAGCCCGGAGTTACTGGTGGCTAAACATCATCGGACGCTTGAAGAGCAACGTCAGTCCGCGGCAGGCAGCGGCGCGGTTGAGAGTTCTGGCTCCTTCAGTATTCCGGGGGGCGGCGCCGACGGATCTCAAACCGGAATCGCAGCGAGACTTTCTAAAAATGAAGCTCGATCTGAAGCAGGCGGCCACCGGATTATCCGATCTGCGGGACCGATACGGCCGGGGCCTCATGCTGCTTATGGGAATGGCGGGTGTTGTCTTGTTAATCGCCTGGCGAATGTCGCGAACCTGCTGCTGGCCCGGGCGGGTACACGCCGGCGAGAGATCGCAGTTCGGATAGCCATCGGAGCAGGCCGGGCGCGGCTGGTGCGTCAGCTCCTCACTGAGAGCGTATCGATATCAGTCTGCGGCGCGGCAGTGGGTATTCTCTTCGCGTATTGGAGCAGCCGAGTGCTCGTCGGACTGATCTCGTCCTCTCGAGAGCCTCGGTTTCTCGATCTCACGCCCGATTTCCGCGTATTGATCTTCATGGTCGCCATCGCAACGCTTACTGGCATTCTGTTCGGCTTAGCTCCGGCGCTTCAGGCGACATGTTTGCCGCCGTCTAGCGCCCTGAAGGAGGGCTCCGGGAGCCTTACCCGGGGCCGGAGCGGACGCTGGGGCTTAGGGCGGATATTGGTGGCAGTGCAAGTAGCGCTTTCGCTTGTTCTCCTCATAGGCGCTGGCCTATTTGCCGGCAGCCTGCGCAAATTACTTACTCAAGATATGGGCTTTCAGCGCGAAGGAGTATTGCTGGTTGATCCCGATCTGGGAGCCGACCAATTCTCGCCCGAGCGCCAAATCATAGTTGCGGGCGAACTGTTGGAACGCTTGCGGTCGATTCCCGCCGTGAAATCCGCTGCCCGATCGGTTGTCACTCCAATCAGCGGCAGCAGTTGGCAATGGGATGTGCGCGTGGATGCGCCAGGCGGATCGCAGCGGTCCGTTCACTGCTTTTTCAACCTCGTTTCGCCTGAATTACTTTCAGACGCTGGGCACACCGCTCCTGGCGGGGCGCGACTTCACGACCTACGACACGAAGACATCGCCGCCTGTAGCGATCGTAAACGAGGTGGCAGCGCGTGAGCTATTCCCGGGTGCAAACCCGATCGGCCGGATCTATCACGATGAAGTGCCTCCCGGTGAGAAGTCAGCTAAGCAGGTGCTCGTCGGGATCATCGGCCTCGCCAAGAACGCGAAGTACCGGCGGCTGCGGGAGGACATACCACCGACCATTTACATGCCCATCAGCCAGAATCCCGTTCCATTTTCCGTTGTAGGTACGTACGAAGTACACTTCGCAGGCTCTTCCTCCAGTCTCATTGCGAACGTAAAGAACGCCCTCCGTTCTATCGATCCTCGACTGACGTTCGAGTTCCATCTCCTCTCCGCTCAGGTGTCCGACTCGCTGCTGCAGGAAAAGCTTCTGGCGACGCTTGCCGGCTTCTTCGGTTTGCTCGCGCTGTTACTTGCAAGTGTGGGATTGTATGGCGTGGTCGCGTACTCGGTCACCCGACGACGCAGCGAGATCGGAATCCGAATGGCCCTCGGAGCGGCCCGTCAATCTGTACTGTGGTTAGTGCTGCGGGAGTTGGCCGCGGTGCTCCTTGTGGGTGTGATTCTCGGGCTCTCCGTGGCGCTCGCTTGTACGCGCTTAGTAGGATCGATGTTGTACGGCCTGGCTCCAAACGATCCCTCAACGCTGGTCGGCGCTTGTCTGTTGTTGTTGGTTGTGGCAGCGGCAGCTGGTTATTTCCCTGCCCGGAGTGCAACGCGTCTAGATCCGCTCGCGGCGCTACGCGATGAGTGAAGATGTACCCGTGCCCGAAGAACACGGGATCCCTTTATCGGGATCGATGAGGACGCGAAGATCATGGACGACTCCCAACGAAACTCTGTCGAATCGATAGGAAAGTTTAAGGAAGAGGCTGCGGAATCCGCGGCGGCACTGGTAGAAGACGGCATGGTGATCGGCTTGGGTTCCGGAACCACGGCGACGCTGCTAGTCGCCGCGATCGGAAAGCGGGTGAAAGAAGGTCTTCATGTCGTCGGCGTTTCTACGTCAGAGCAGACAGCCGCACAAGCGCGCCAATTGAATATTCCTTTATCGACGCTCGCGCAAAATCCACAAATCGATCTGGCGTTGGATGGCGCGGATGAGGTGGAATTGGGGACACTGAACCTGATTAAGGGCGGTGGTGGGAACCTGCTGCGCGAGAAACTTGTGGCTGTTGCGAGCGCACGTTTCGTCATCGTCGTGGATGACCGCAAATTGGTTGAGAAACTTGGAAGCCGTTCGCCGCTAGCCGTTGATGTTGTTCCATTCGGCTGGCAGACTACCGCACAAAGATTACGCGAGTTGGGGGCAATCCCGACGCTTCGTTTGCAATCGAATGGTCAGACATTTGTGACCGACGGTGGCCAGTACATCCTGGATTGCGCATTCCACCCTATTCAATCCGCTTCGGCATTGGCGACGAAGTTGGACAGTGTTGTGGGCGTGGTCGAACACGGCCTCTTCATCGGACTCACCACCGAAGTGGTTGTCGGAGGAGCCGACGGCGTTAAAATACTGAGGCAAGCGACAGACTAAGTTGCCTGCTCAGCAGCCAACGTTGGGGCTCTGGATTCATCGATTCGCACCGGCGTGGACAAGCGGCGCAAAATGCGCAACTGGATGCGGCGACAGCGGCGCTTTCTTTTAACTTTGTGAGCGCGTGCTCGATCTCCACTTCGCAATGACATTGTAAGCTCCGGATTGGGTGAGCACCGCGGACGCAGCGCCTTAAGTGTGAGTGGACGATTCGAGCGTCGACCTTAAGTGCCGACGAACGGACGGCTCAAATCAGTTTAATAAGCCAATATAAGTATACCTCCGCATACTACTCACTGCTCTTCCCTGTCATTTTCCGGATGAATGTCACCTCGGAAGGTAGGTAAGGCGCCCCGTTTTCATGAAAGATGTCGTGAAACCAGACGGGGGGCGACCGGCCGACATAGGGCTGCTGCCAGGAGTCCCATGGTAAATAAGTCTGCGTCTTCCCTTCGACGAATCCCCAGTTGATCGCGCCTACTTTGTACTTCTTCGCAATGGGCAAAATGCCCTGAAAGGTGCTTTTCTCGGGGCGCGCCATGTACTCCGTGCAGATCACCGGCCGTCCATACTGCTCCAGCCACTTCACGCGCTTCTCGAAGTCGTTCGGCGGTCCGTAGTTGTGGAAGGAAATCACATCGGAAAGATTGATCTGCTCCTTGGCCATGGGCTCCAAATTCGCCGGGTCGCTCCAGTCGCCATGCCAGACGCCGCTCGTCAAGGGCTGTTCCGGTTTCGCGGAACGCGCCCAAGAAAACGCCTTCGGCAGAAGAGCGAGCACGAGCTGCGCTTTGTTTAGCGGCTCTGCCGGCCCATAACTCGATCCGTTGGTGTTGTCCGGCTCGTTCCAGACATCCCATGCCAAAATTCGCCGGTCTTTTCCAAACGCGGTTACGACCCCTTCGACATAGGCTTCCAGACGAGGGTATTGTAAGGGATCTTCGAGCGCCGCCGCGCCGGGACTCTGCACCCAACCCGAGTTATGGACTCCAGGGCTGGGGCGCGCTGCTTCCCCAGATGCGGAAACGGGTCCCAGCAGGAATCGAACAGCACGAAAATCGGTTTGATCTTATGTCGCTCGCAGATCTCCAGAAATGTCCCGATCCGGCTTTTGACTCCCTCGCTATCCTGCTTCCAAAGCAAATCGTGCAAAAACACACGCATCGTGTTCATGCCGAGCCCTTCCGCCCAGCCCAGCTCCAGATCGATACGCTTCGGATCGAAAGTGCCGGCCTGCCACATTTCGAGTTCGTTAATTGCGTCAGACGGAATGTAGTTGCTTCCGACGAGCCATGGCTCGCGCTCATCCCATTTGTTAGCGGCAGCTTGCGTCCAGCGCTCCGCCGGAACGGGAGCGGGCTGCCATGCCACCAGCAACGCCGATACGGCGAGCGAAATCCAAATGCCGCCTTGAATCAGTTTTCGTTTCATGACTCGTTATTGCCGGACCAACTCAATCCGTGTCACGCTTTCGTGCCGGAATGTAAATTCGATCCGCGAATTCGCCACTTCTATGCTCGATTCTATCGGCTTTACTAAGTTGGGATGCATTTCGTCGTTACCCTCATAGATACTCGAAGCATAAATCGAGCGCGCCATCGCGTTAGGCCGCGGATTAAACCCCGCCACAGAGATTACGGCCAGAATGTCTTGCGTGAGACGCCGGTTCACGCAGAAAATTGTCAAGCGCCGGCCGTCCGCGCTGCGAGCGGCGACAACGTCCAGATAGGGAACGTCGAGAATCTCGGGCAATCGAGTAACACCGTTGTGCACATCGTAATGGCCGGAGTCGCTCTCGACCGCGACGGGAACATCAACGCCGGCTGTCGAGTATAAGCGAAAAGTGTAATAAGAGGGCGTTCCGTATACCTGGCCTCGCTTCTTCCAGATTCCGGCAAATTCAATAATGCCCGTCATGTCCGATATGGGCACAATATCCGCATTCTGGATAAGCATGTTAAGAAATCCAGCCGTGGCGATCGCGCCTCCCATATTGTCGTAGCGCGGCGCGTCGGCAACTCCACCGTCGCAACAGCCAAATAGCCATTCGGTGAAGGCAATGCGCGCCTTATCTCGAAAGTTCTCCGACTGATTGATTTGCTCCCGCATGGCTCGCAAGCGGCGTCCCAATTCAACCGGCAAAGCAAATGTAGCGTTCGCGATTGCGTCCGGAGAGCTGTTCCGATTCTCTGTGCGGTCCGTCGTAACTACAAAATGAGTCGATAAAAAATTGAAGGTGTTTGGCGGGTTTGTGAGCTGCGCGGCATTCCACTTCCGATAACCGTCGGGGTCTTTCCCGGTCGCAATTAAACGCGCTTCGGGATCGACCGCGCGAATCGCCTCGCTGAACTCCAGCGTCCGGCTGGACAATTCTTCCAATTCCGGATAGCCCAGATTCCAATTTCCCCAAAGTTCATTCCCCAATTCCCAGAGCAGCCCGGAATGCGTGGTCCAATGCTCGTCGACATAGCGAACCCAATCCGCGGCCTCCTGCGGGGTTCCGCTGCCGAGGTTCAAGGCGATCTGCGGCTGTGCTCCAATGAGCCGGCAAAAATCGAGAAATTCGTCCGTTCCGAACTGGTTGTACTCCGGGATGCCCCACGCGATATTCAGCATGCTGATCCGCTTGTCGCGTGGACCGATCCCATCGCGCCAATGATAAGCCGAAGTAAAATTTCCGCCGAACCTTACCAGAGGCGTCTCCATGGCCTTCGCCATCGCAACGATTTCAGGATCGAGCCCATCGATCGCGTCCGCGGGCATCAGGCTCGCTTGGTCGATCAGCGCGCGCTCTGCGCCTTCCACTTCGATCACAAAATCGGCAGGCTCGAGCGGCCGAAGTTGGTCCTTTGAAAGTTCCAGGTTGAATGTGTATTTGCGCCAGTCAGTGGCCGGCCCGCTTACCTGCGCCCGGGTCAGCACCTGCTCCGGATGATTCCGCCGCCGGATGGAAATGTCAATCCCGGTGGGCTCGCTGAGGTGCTTCACGTAGATGCTGCCGGTGTAACGTAACTCCCGACGAACCGGAAGGAAGACTTTTTGCTTGACGCCGGTCTCGCGGTCGATCAGTCCCAAAATCGCGAGCGATCTCCACGAATTCGCCGCATCTCCCCAACGCGGCTCATAGCGGTTGCCCTCGGTTACATCGAGCGGCTCCCAAGGCAATGGAAGCGCCAAGTGAGAGGCGCGAGCCAGCTCGGGCTCATCCTGAATCATGTGAGCAATGGCAGCAGCGCTCCAGAGGTTCTCTTCAAAGCTTGGGTTTTGGAGAAGCTCAGCCCATAGGCCATTGTATGTAGAGTTACCGATAGGCTCTAAGAAGCTCCCGAAAATAGTAGCCGGTACCTTGTAACTGGCCCGGTGGTCCGCATTTACCCGGATTTTCGCAACTTCGGGCGATGAGTTACCCGGCTGCTCCGCTTGCGCGCCGGCGGAAAAGGAGATCGCCAGGCCCAGCGCCGCCGCGAGCGTGAAGTGTGCTGTTTTCATCTGCCTCCTCGGGGACATTCCGGGTCCCAGCATATTGTCCTATGACGCAGCCGATTGCAAGCGCTGCTTGTTAGACTGGCTTGCAGAATGCAGTGCAGCCACGCAGAGGGAGGGTTTCTGGCTTTGCTGGTGCTCTGCCTCTCCACATCGACGGTTTGCGCGAAAGAACCTGTTCAGGCAAAACATGGCATGGTTGTGGCGCAGGAGCCGATTGCGGCCGACGTCGGCATCGAGGTACTTAAGGATGGCGGCAACGCGGTAGATGCGGCTATTGCGGTAGGTTTCGCGCTCGCCGTTACGCATCCGGAAGCCGGTAACATCGGCGGAGGCGGATTCATGCTGGTGCGGCTGGCGAATGGAAGGACGGCCTTCCTGGATTTTCGGGAGTGCGCGCCGGGAAAAGCCAGCCGCGATATGTATATCGGACCGGATGGCAATCCCACGCACGACAGCATCACCGGATGGAAGTCTTCCGGCGTGCCTGGCTCGGTCGCAGGTTTCGAAGCGGCCCACAAAAAATTCGGCAGTAAGCCGTGGGCTCAATTACTCGCTCCGGCGATCAAGCTGGCGCGTGATGGCTTTCCAGTTAGCGCACCGTTTGCCGAATCTTTGAGCTCGCACGATTCGCTTCAGCTCGATTCCGAATCGAGGCGGATCTTTTTGCGCGATGGGCATCCTTACCAGGCGGGCGATGTGTTTGCGCAGCGGGATCTCGCGTCCACTCTCGAGCGCATTGCCGCGGATGGGGCGAAAGGATTTTACGAGGGCGAGACTGCGACACGGCTCGCCGCGGCCATGGCCGCTCACGGCGGTCTGATCACAACCGACGATTTGAAGAGCTACAAAGCGATCGAACGCGATCCTTTGAACGGCAATTACAAAGGGTTCCACATTATCACCGCGCCTCCGCCAAGCGCCGGGGGCGTGGGGCTGCTGCAGATCATGGGAATGCTGGAAGGAATCAATTACGCGAGCGCCGGCCCGGATTCTCCCAAGGCCGTCCATTACGAGGCTGAGGCGATGCGGCGCTTCTACGCGGATCGGAGTGAATATCTCGGCGATCCGGATTTCTACAATGTGCCGGTGCGGCAACTGCTCGACCCAAAGTATCTGGCATGGCGGCGCGGCACGATTGATCCGACGCGCGCCACCCCGAGCGACATTATCGGCCCCGGTCTGCCGAAGTCCCTCAATGCCGGAATTTCCTGGCGAGAGAGCAGCGAGACCACGCACTACAACGTAGTCGATGCCAAGGGCAATGCCGTCGCGGTCACTTACACTCTCAACAACTCCTACGGCAACGGCATCACCGTGCCGGGCCTCGGATTTCTACTCAACGACGAAATGGACGATTTCGCGGCGAAACCCGGCTCGCCGAATATGTTCGGCATGCTGGGCGCGGACGCTAACGCGGTTGAGCCGAAGAAACGTCCTCTCTCCTCCATGATGCCCACCATCATTACCAAGGACGGCAAGTTGTTTATGGTTACCGGCGCGCCGGGAGGATCGAGAATCACCACCGGCGTGACGGAGGTCATACTCGACGTGCTGGACTTTCATATGAATGTGCAGGACGCCGTAGACCTGCCGCGTTTCCACGAGCAGTGGAGGCCCGACGTGCTGTATCTGGAAAACAGGTTCTCTGAAGAGACGCAAGAGGCATTGAAAAAAATGGGGTACGAAGTGGAGCAAACCAGCGGAGTGGCGCGAGTAGAAGCGATCGTCGTGAATAACGGCATTCTCGAAGGCGGAACAGAGTCGCGCCTCCACGGCAAAGTTTCGGGGTATTAGATACGCGTCACGCTCTGGAAGCTTCGACCGCGACTAGTCATAGATCTGAGGAAAAGAGAAACTTGATGCAGCGTATACTCTCCACCCATCTTTTCGTGAAGCACCGTTTAACCACGGTGTGGCTCGAGAGGATTTGGGACGCGGGTTTTCCGGGTGTTGAGATTTTCTGCGCGCGCCAGCACATCGATTACCGCGATAAGGCGCAAATTAATGAACTGGGCCACTGGTTTCGCGATTCAGAATTGAAATTGCATTCACTGCATTCGCCCATGTATAGCGACGATGTGTGGGGGCGGTCCGGGCCTCAGGCGATTGTGGATATTACCGAGATGACCAAGGGCAAGCGCATGAGCGTGGTCGATGAGGTCAAGCGCGCGCTTGAAATCGCCGATGTCGTGCCGTTCCGCTATCTCATCCAGCATCTTGGCGTGTCGGGCCAGGAGTTCGATCAGCGCAGATGGGACTCCGGCTTTTCGTCTCTCGAAGAAATTAAATCGTTCGCGGGGCAGCGCGGCGTGGAGGTCCTGCTCGAAAATACTCCGAATGCGCTTTCCTCGGCCGAACGATTGAACCATTTCCTGGGACAAACTCATCTCAAGCTGAACTACTGCTTCGACATCGGCCATGCGCACATGTCGCGAGGCGTACACGCCGAATTCGAATTGATGAAAGAGCGCATTCGTTCCACGCACCTTCACGATAACGACGGCCGGACAGATCAACATTTATTTCCGGGGAAAGGAAGCGTGGATTGGTCCGAAGCTATGCGCTTGCTAGGATCGCGTTCCGGTCAATACCCGCTTCTGCTGGAGCTGAAAGAGCCGGAGGGGATTGAGCATCCGGTGGACGCGGCGGAGCGGGCGATGGACGAATTGATTGAGCGCATATGAGCGATGATTGCGCGAAGATCACTATCAGTGAGGCGCATGAGTACGAAGGCAAGCGCGTCCAGATTAGCGGCTGGCTGTATAACCTTCGTAAATCCGGAAAAATCGTATTTCCGATTCTTCGCGACGGCACTGGGTTGATGCAATGCGTGGCGGTGAAGAGCAGTTTGCCGGAAGAAATCTTCGAGACTTTGAAAGCGCTGACCCAGGAGAGCTCGCTTACCGTCACAGGGACCATGCGAGCCGAGCCGCGCGCCAGCGGAGGATATGAACTCGACGTTACCGATGCACGCGTAGTTCAAAAGGTCAGTGAAGAGCATCCGTATCCAATTACTCCCAAAGAGCACGGCGTGGATTTCCTCATGGACCATCGCCATCTTTGGCTTCGCAGCCGGCGTCAACACGCGGCCATTCGCGTCCGGCACCAGGTAATCAAATCGATACGCGATTATCTCGATTCGCACGGCTTCACGCTTGTCGATACGCCGATCTTTACCCCGGCGGCATGTGAAGGCACCAGCACCTTATTTGAAGTTGATTATTTCGACGATGAAAAAGTTTATCTGACGCAATCCGGCCAGCTCTACAACGAAGCGGATGCGATGGCTTTTGGAAAAGTGTATTGCTTCGGGCCGACCTTCCGCGCCGAAAAATCGAAGACGCGACGCCATCTCACCGAATTCTGGATGGTAGAGCCGGAAATGGCCTACGCGGACCTTGAAGACGTGAAGCGCGTCGCCGAAGACCTGATTGTTTACGTTGCGGGGCAGGTGCTCGAGAAGCGGAAAGAAGAGTTGAAAGTTCTGGAGCGGGACACGTCGAAGCTTGAAGCGGTGAGGGCGCCTTTCCCGCGCATGAGCTATGACGACGCGGTTAAAATCCTGCAATCGAAGGGAAGTGAGATCCAATGGGGCGGAGACTTCGGCAATGCGGATGAAACGCTGCTCACGGAAGATTTCGATTCTCCCGTGGTAGTTGACCGCTTCCCAACCGAAATCAAGGCGTTTTACTTCGAGCCCGACCAGCATCGGCCGGAACTGGCTCTCGGCATGGATATCATCGCGCCGGAGGGATATGGCGAAATCGTGGGAGGCGGTCAACGTATCCACGATCTTGCGCTTCTCGAGCGGCGGCTCGAGGAACACCATCTGCCGCGCGAAGCTTTTGAATGGTATTTGGATCTTCGGCGGTTTGGCACGGTGCCGCATGGAGGATTCGGCATGGGCGTGGAGCGCTTCGTCGCCTGGATGTGCGGCCTGGAGCACGTTCGTGAAACGATTCCGTACCCGCGAATGCTTTATCGCACACGGCCCTAGCGTGGGGCCTCTGAAACGATATGCGTCAATCCGGCATTGCGATTTTGGGCTCGCCGCTCGATCTTGGAGCCGGCCGACGCGGCGTCGATATGGGCCCTTCCGCCCTGCGCCTTGCAGGCTTGAACGCGAAGCTGTCAACGCTTGGCTATCGCGTTGAAGATCTCGGAAATGTTCCGGTAGCTCAGCAGGAGAGCACGCCCGCCGGAGCGGAGAACGCAAAATACCTTTCGCAAATCGCGAAGACGTGCGCGAAGTTAGCGGCCAAGATAGAGAGCTTGATAACCGAGGACAAATTCCCCTTAGTTCTTGGAGGCGATCACTCTGTTGCGATCGGCACCGTATCGGGCGTCTCTCATGCGTTCCGTCAAAGAGGCGAAAAAATAGGCCTGATTTGGATCGACGCGCATGCGGACATGAATACACCGGAATCAAGCCCCAGCGGAAACATCCATGGCATGCCGCTCGCCTGTTGTGTCGGCCGCGGGCCGCGCGAACTGACGCACATTTTCGATTACGCGCCGAAGGTGGAAGGAAGAAATGTCGTTCTGATTGGGCTGCGCGACGTGGATGCACGGGAGCGGGAGGTGGTCCGCGAATCCGGAGTGACCGCTTTCACGATGCGGGATATCGATGAACTCGGGCTGCGAAACATTATGGAACAGGCCATCGCACTGGCGAATGAGGGGACATCCGGTTTTCACCTGTCGCTCGATATGGATGCGGTAGATCCGGACGAAGCGCCGGGCGTGGGAACGCCTGTCCGGGGAGGAATGACTTACCGCGAAGCGCATCTCGCCATGGAGACGCTGTGCGATTGCGCCCGCATGGTTTCAATGGAAGTGGTCGAAGTGAACCCGGTCCTCGACGATGCGAACCGGACGGCGCTGCTGGGTGTGGAGCTGGTTATGTCCGCGATGGGCAAGAAGATTCTGTGATTGTTTAAGAGTCGGCTTTCTTAAACGCCTCGGACTTGATCGTCCCGCTTCCTTCTCGAATGGTGACGAGACGGTCAGCCGAAACGTTAGATACCTTCTCTGTGCCGCCGTTCGGCCAGCGAATTTCGAGGTCCGCTTTTTCGACCGCGCCCAAGCCAAAGTGTAATCGCACATCGTTAGCGGAATAGAAACTCGCTTGGCTCAAGACTTCCTGCGCTTGGATCTTCCCGCCGTAACGCGCCGTCACCCGCGCGCCGATCGCGCTTCGATTCGATTTCGTGCCGATCAGTTTCACCTTGAGCCAGTGGTTATGCCCGGTAACGTCGTTTCGCAGAAGCGACGGAGGCTCGTTCAGATTCATGATCAGAATATCGAGGTCGCCATCGTTATCGAAATCTCCGAAAGCGCAGCCGCGGCTGGCATGGGCGGCCGCCACGCCGGGTCCCGCCTGATCGAGCAATTCTTCGAACTTGCCGTTTTTCAAACTCCGAAAAACGATGCGGGGACTTCTAGAGGGATAGCTCGGCAGGGCTTTCTCTATTTCCGGATAGACACTGCCGGTGACCCAGAACAGATCCGGATACCCGTCATTGTCGAGATCGAACATCCCAGCTCCCCAACTGATAAATCGCGTTTCAACCCCCAGCCCCGCCGAATTCGTGACATCCTCAAAACTGCCTTTACCATCGTTCCGGTACAGAACCGCTGTGTCATCCGCGAAATGTGTTTTCAGAATATCCAGGCTGCCGTCGAGGTTGTAATCGCCAATTCCCAGGCCCATGCCGGCCTGCTCCATCCCGTCTTCATTGAGCGCCACGCCGCTTTCCAGGCCCACGTCGGTGAACGTACCGTCGTGATTGTTCTTGAGAAGAAAACTGGGGGTCGAATCGCAGGCAATATAAATGTCGGGCCAGCCGTCGTTATCGAAATCCGCAGCCACGGTGGTCATGCAATAGCTGCCCGTTGCCTTCGTAACGCCGGATCGCTCGCTTACATCCGTAAAAGTGCCGTCCCCGTTGTTGTGATAGAGAGCGAGAAAGCCGGGAGGCAAACCGCGGGGGCCGCAATTCACCGGAATCCCCTTCCAGTTGCAGTTGGCGTTCTCGCCCGGCTTGGGAATTTTATTTATGTCGAACTCGAGATAATTCGAAACGAACAGATCCAAGTGTCCGTTCCGATCGTAGTCAATGAAGGTGCAACCTGCTCCCCATCTCGTGCCGGAGTGCAATAATCCCGCTTTCTCCGCGATATCCGTGAAAGTGCCATCGCCATTGTTGCGATAGAGAGCATTCTGGCCCCAGTAGGTGACAAACAAATCCTCGAAGCCGTCGTTATTGAAGTCGCCGACCGCTACGGACGATGCCCAGCCGCTGCGTCCTAATCCGGACTTTTCCGTGACATCGGTAAAAGTGCCATCGCGGTTGTTGTGGTAGAGCCGGTTGATGGCGCCCTGCGGAGGATTCTCGAAGCGCGTACCGCTCAATAGGAAAATGTCGAGCCAGCCATCGTTATCGTAATCGAACATTGCGCAGCCGCAACCGACTGTCTCGATAATGTAGGTCTTGTGGTCGGCTGGGCCGTAAATCAGAGGAGCGTGCAATCCGGCTTGCTCCGCCACGTCCTTGAAGCATGCGTTAAACGGAAGGCCGGATGGCTTTCCGCGCGGCTGCGGCTTGACACCGCGCGAGGAAACACCCTGCCCCCAGGCAGTGACGACCGGCACTCCCAAAAGGCCCATCATCGTTCGCCTGGTCAAACTCGCGTACTTCATCGTTTCGCAGTTTAGCAGCGTGGGCATGAGGCGGAAGCCGACCGGCGTCTCACTGCGCGCTCACGGCAGCCGCTACTTTGAAGGTCGCGGAGATCAGCGCCCGCGCTTCTTCCTGGATGCGCCGCAGATGCTCCTTGCCGAGGAAACTCTCGGCATAAATCTTATAGACGTTTTCCGTTCCCGATGGCCTGGCGGCAAACCAGCCGTTCTTGGTCACCACTTTAAGGCCGCCGATCGGCGCGCCGTTCGCGGGCGCGTTGGTCAACATTGCTTCGATTTTTTCCCCGGCGAGTTCCTCCGCAGAAACTTGCCTGGGCGACAGCTTCTGCAAAAGGGCCTTCTCGTCCGGAGTGGCCGGCGCATCTATGCGCTCATATACCGGATCGCCGAATTTCTTGGTCAATTCGCGGTATTGCTCGCCCGGATCTTTTCCTGTCTTCGCAGTGATCTCGGCGGACAAAAGGCCGAGGGTCAAACCATCTTTATCGGTGCTCCACGGGCCGCCATCTCTCCGCAGAAATGACGCGCCGGCGCTCTCCTCGCCGCCAAAGCCTAACGATCCATCCAGCAATCCATCGACAAACCACTTGAACCCGACCGGCACCTCTACCAGATCCCGTCCCAAATCCGCAGCGACGCGATCGATCATGCTGCTGCTGACCAGCGTTTTGCCGACGCCCGCGTTACGTCTCCAGTGGCTGCGATTCCGAAAAAGGTAGTCAATTGCGGCAGCCAGATAATGGTTCGGATTCAGAAGCCCCGCTGAGCGAGTGACAATCCCGTGCCGGTCGTGGTCGGTGTCGCACGCAAACGCCACATCGAACCGGTCTTTCATCGCGATCAGGCCGGCCATCGCATAAGGCGAGGAGCAATCCATCCGGATCTTGCCGTCCCAATCGACGCTCATGAAGCGAAATGTGGGGTCAACCCGCGTATTGACCACCGTGAGTTTCAGGCGATACCGTTCGGCGATGCGCGGCCAATACGCGACTCCGGCGCCGCCGAGCGGATCGACGCCCAAGTTAAGATCGGCATCCGCAATCGCCTCCAGATCCACCACGCGCCATAGTTCGCCGACATAGTTCGATAGGTAATCGTAGCGGTGCGTCGTACCGGATTTCAATGCCCTCTCGTACGGAATACGGGCGACCTCCTTTAAGCCGGCGGTGAGCAGATTATTGGCGTAGTTTTCAATCCATTTTGTTGCGCCGGTGTCGGCCGGGCCGCCCGAGGGCGGATTGTATTTGAATCCTCCGTCTTCCGGAGGATTGTGGGACGGCGTGATGACAATCCCATCCGCCAGGCCTTCTTTGCGGCCCCGGTTGTAGGTGAGAATCGCATGCGAGAGCGATGGGGTCGGTGTGTAGCCGCCATCCCGATCGATCATCACTTCCACATCGTTCGCGGCCAGCACCTCCAGCGCAGTCGCAAAGGCCGGCTCGGAAAGCGCATGGGTATCCATCCCCAAAAACAAAGGACCCGTGGCGCCGTGCTGCTTTCGATAGCGGCAAATCGCCTGAGTAATGGCAAGTATGTGGTTTTCGTTGAACGCGGAATCGAACGAGGAGCCTCGATGCCCCGAAGTGCCGAAAGCCACCCGTTGAGTGCTTTCCGCCGGATCGGGTTCGAGCGAGTAATAGCTGGTGATTAAGCGCGGGACGTTGACGAGCTGCGAGGGGTCAGCGGGTTTACCCGCACGTGGGTCGATAGCCATAGCGTCTCCTATTGTGACGATCCAATGTAAAATCCCGCCGTTGCGCCAATCCACTCCAGGTCCTTGTTGAAATCCACGCCCATCATCTTCCCGCGCCCGGTGCGGATTACGGTCGTGACCGGCTTCAATTCGCCGTCCCATATGTACATGATCCGGATCTCGGCTTTGGTCATTCCGCCAGGTGTATCGATGGTTGGCACAAATTCCATCTTTCGCTGGAGAACGTAATTGGCGCGCTGGCTTTCCGGAATGGCCGCAATCTCGTCCTTCGTGGGGCCGATGGTAACGCCGAGGCCGGCGAACGAATATAGCGGCTTCAATACATATTGATCCAGGCTGCCGAGCAGATCCGTAGCATCGCTCAGAAACCGCGTCTCCGGAACGCAGGCATGGCTGAACCAGGGGAGGGAAAACTTACTGAGACGGAAAAACCAATTGGGATGTCCGGCCCACTCGACGTCCAGATCGTCCGTGAATGCAAAATCGGGTTTGACGCCTTTTCTCACCAACTCGTCCACAATCACGCGGTTATAAATTCGCTTGATCTCGACGCCATCGAGATACAATTTCCGCCCGCGCCTGTTCACCTTTGTCACACAGGCGATTTTTATTCCCAGTGCTTTCCGGGTGACCAGAAAATCCGGCAGCGTCTTTTGAGCGTAGGGATCGATTTCGAGCAAAACTACCTCTTCCGGATCATGTCCGTTCAAAATAATCCGTCGTAGTAACTCTATATAGCCCTCTTGATCCAGGCCGCCGAGATAGGCCGTCAGGCGCTTATCGACTGTTTCGTTCAATCGATAAACCCGCTGGTATTCCTCCGCCAACGCCGCCTGGAAGCCGTATATAGAGGGAAAGCCCTGTATCTCGACCAATTTCGGCTCTAGGGTTCCATCCGGCTCGCATACAAGCCCGAAATCGGCTTGAACGAACAGCGGATGAGCGGGCTCATTCGGCGCGCGGAATTGAGCCGGAATGGCCGCATCCGAAGCCGCGCGGTATTCCGGATTGGAAGCAAGCTGTCGATACAGCTCCTGGCCATACCGGACCATTTTGTCGAGCAGCGGCCGCGGGAGAAATACCGGGGTCTCGCTGCAGCGGAATCCAACGTGTGAGCCTGTGGCCTCGTCGATCCGGCGCAGGAACTCCGCATATTGGGCGGCCGACCATTGTGCATTGAATCGCCGGCGTAATTCGGGTATCACGCAGCTCTTCGCCTATACCAAAAATTGGCCGCCGCTCATGATCTGCCGATCGTCCGCCCAAATATCGAATTTTCTGCCGACAACGTCGATATGGGTAGAAGAAGTCCAACGGGCCCCGGTGTGCGCTCCATAGGGATCTCCAAAAGCCATGTGCACACCGGGTATTTTTTCGTCCTGCAGGATATTTCCAACCACGTTCGTAAGAGCGAGATTGGTTCCTATGGCGAATTCGCCAACGCGGTTGCTGTTCTCATCCCGGTGCGTGTAGCGCCAGAATTCATCCTCCAGCGCTTTATTTTCCGATTGCGCTTCGGTCAGCCGGTTGCGTTCCACCATGAGCGTGAGCGGCGTCGCTTTGAGGTCGCCGAATTTGCTGCACAAATAATCTCCGACCACGCCATCCACGATGAAAGTCCCGTTCACCTCGAGCGGCGCGGTAAAAATCTCTCCTCCGGGAAGATTTCCCCATTTCTCGCTGCTGATGATGCCGCTGGTCTTGATCCATTTATAGTCCGACGTCAGTTCGGCTCGGATCTCGGTTCCCGCCGGAGTCGCGGCTCGAATTGATTTCGCCTTGTTCACGATGTTCATCACGCGGAGACTTAATTCATCTACCTTCTGATAATCCGCACGCATCCCTTCGAGCATAATTTTCTTCTCGATATTGACCATATGGGCGTGGCGCAGCTTGTGGCGATTCACTACGTCGCACATCTGCATGCGCGTCTTCAACTCGTTTGGCTGGGCTTGAACCGCAAAGATGCTTACCTGGCTCGATTCCAGATCGTCCAGAATGGCCTGCGGCATGTCGGTCAACGGCCGCGGCGCAAGATCTTCCAGCACAAAAATGCGGTACCGGCAGCCACAGCGCTCCAGTTCTGCAACCAGGCTGGCCGCAATCTCTTCGCAAGCCCAATCCGCGATCAGCGTCACCTTTTCCGCTGGCTGAACTCTCAAGCAGACAGCTACGGCATTATGCGCGCCCGGCTTCAACTCCGGATCGAAAACGCGGTGATTCAAGTCCGTGCTCATTACGCGGCGCCGGCGCCCACCGTTTCCGTAGAGAGCCCGGCTTCCGTTTCGCAAACGATGTAGTCCGTCACCTTCGTTAAATCTCCCGTTTCTTGAAAAATCCGTAGCTGACGGTCCGCGCCCGTGCCGTTCTCGAGGATGCGATGAATGTAATTGATCTCGTCTCTCGAATCCAGCTCATCCACAACGTCGTCCACAAAGTGCAGGTATTCATAAATGAGATCGCGCACCGGCACCTCAGTCTGTTTCCCGAAATCGATGATTTTCCCCTCAATCCCATATCGCGCGGCCCGCCATTTGTTTTCCATAATGAGCGCTCGCCGATAAAGCCGGAAACCCTGATTTGCCGCATGCAGCTTGTACAGCTTGGCCACAGTTGCCTGAATCAAAGCCGTAATCGCAATCGTCTCGTCCGCTCGCATCGGGACGTCACAAATCCGAAATTCGAGCGTTGGAAAATTCGGGTGTAGCCGGATGTCCCACCAGATCTTTTTCGCGTTGTCGATGCAGTTTGTCTTCACCAGCAGGTTGACGAAACTCTCATACTCGCCGTAGCTCGGGAAATAGTCCGGAATATTGGTGCGCGGGAACTTATCGAATACCTTGCAGCGATACGATTTCAAGCCCGTATCCATGCCCAGCCAAAATGGCGAGTTCGTCGACAGCGCGAGAATATGCGGCAGAAAATAGCGGGCCGCGTTCATCAGGTGAATGGCGGTTTCACGATCTTCGACGCCGATATGCACATGCAGACCGAAAATCAGGTTCGCCCGCGCCACCATCTTCAGGTCCTGCACAATCGTGTAATACCGCTCGTCCGGATAGATATCCTGCTTGCGCCAGTCCGCGAAGGGATGGGTTCCTGCGGAGGCTAGCCGCAAACCGTTTTGCCTTGCCAGCGCGACAATCTGCGACCGCAGCGCTTTCAGTTCCTTCGCGGCCTGCTTGATGTCCTCGCAAATGCCGGTGCCCACCTCGACGACCGACTGGTGCATCTCGGCTTTGACCGCTTCTTTCAGCAGCAGCTTTCCTTTTTCGATAATCTCCGAATCGATATGCGAGCGCAGGTCTCGCGTCACGGGATCGATGGTCTGGTATTCTTCTTCGATACCTATGTTCAAGCTCGGTCTCATGGCTGGACGCTATTTCGACGCTGCCGCCTTTTTTGCGGGCTCTCCGTTCAGGAAGTAACCCCAACGGTATTGAAGTTGAGGCTGCTCGCCGCTGAGCGCCTTATCGATCGCCAGTTGAGCTACATTTTCCACGACCCAATCGAAATTCGCCTGGCCTACGGAGTGAACATCCGCATCGGGAGCGGGGTTCAGGAAATCAATGGCATAGGGCACGCCGTTTTCCACCGCAAACTCCACGGTATTGAAGTCATAGCCTAAAGCTTGGCAGAGAGTCAGCGAGTCCTGAACCACCCGGTCATAGAGTTCTTGAGAACTCGCAGTATTGTCCTTGACGTAGCGCAGATGATGCGGCTGCTTCGGGTCGTACTTCATTACCCGGACTTTCTCCTGCCCGATGACGTAGCAACGGAAATATTCATCGAAATTTACGGCCGTCTGCAAGGTCATGCACATGGCGCCGGTCTGATCGTAAGCGCTATAGAACTCGTCCGGCGAGTTCACTTTGTAGACGTGCTTCCAACCGCCCCCGCTAAAGGGTTTCAAAAACGCCGGAAATCCAATGTAGTCGAAAATCTCGTCCCAGTTCAACGGAAATATCAGGTTGCGCATGGATTGAACCGTAGTCCCGGGCGGGTGCATCTTATGCGGCAGAACCACCGTCTTAGGCACCGCGACGCCCAGCTTACTCGCTAGCGCGTAATTAAAAAACTTGTCGTCCGCGCTCCACCAGAACGGATTGTTGATGATAATGGCGCCGTTCAGAGCCGCGTTCTTCAAGTACGCACGGAAGAATTCTATGTCGTGAGAGATGCGGTCGACAATTACGCGGTACCCGCTCGGCTCGGCCATCTTAATTCCGCCTATCCGGATATGCTCCGCTGTCACGTTGCGGCCCGTCTTGCCGTTGTTCTTGCTATTGATGCGTTCTACCAGAGCGGATGGAAAGGTGTTCTCCATCCCGTAAATAATTCCGACTTTCGGCACCCTCAACCTCCTTTACGCTAACTTCCAAGAGCGCGGCGCTCAGGTTCAGCGCTCATTGAAAGAATTTTACTGCCATACGCTGCCAAAGCGGCCAATCGTGGCGCTCGCCTCCCGTCCAGACGTCCAGCCAGTGCGGAATGCCTTTCGCTCCCAGAATGTGCGCCATCCGAAAGTTCTCTCCCAGACAAATATCGTGATCTCCGGCGGCCAATATCAGTTTCATTTTTTGATAGCGCTCCAGAAACCACGGATCGTCAATATTTGGAATGTAGTCCACGGGACTATTGAAATAGAACTCATTGTCGTAATACCCGTCCATGAACGGTCGCATATCGAAGCATCCGCTCATGGACACGCAGCCGGAAGTAGCGTCGGGATGCTTGAGGGCGAAGTTGAACGCGTGGTACGCGCCAAGACTGCAACCGGTCGTCCAAATCTGCTGCGCCCCATTCACTCCCTTGATCAACGGCAGCACTTCGTGAACCACATAGGCTTCGAAAGCGTTATGCCGCGTCACGCGGTCGTGCGGATGAACGCCGCGATTATACCAACTTTCGGCGTCCACACTATCGATGCAGAACACCTGCAAGTGCCCGGCTTCAATCTTCTGCGATAGCGCGTGGATCATTCCACGATCTTCGTATTCGAAGAATCGCCCTTGGGAGCTGGGGAACACGAGTATGGGCAGCCCCGCGCCGCCGAAAGCCAGTAGCTCCATATTGCGGCCCAGTCGATGGCTGTACCAATTGTGATAGTCCCGGCGCATAGATCTAGTATCCAGGGTGGCCGGATTCGGAATATGCGGAGATTCGGCCTCCCGCATGCATCCGAATGTTGCAGCTAGCGCGCGCTAACTTCATCTAAGGGATTGGTACGGTATAAACATTGCTTTGAAACCGGCAACTCTATTAACGCTGGCTGCTCTCCTGCTCTTGCCTGTTTTGAGCTTCGGCAGAGCGGATGAAGATTTCGCTGACGACCAGAGTGGATCTTCGGCGGTCATCATCGGCAAGTATTTGCAAGCCACTCAGGCACATGATGCCTCCCGGAGCGCATCCATGGAAGTGGATATCAATGCCGCCATCCCCGAATTAAACGAGCATGGCCAGCTTCATGCTTTGCGGATCATCTCCAAAGTGGGACATATCACCTATCGCGTTCTCGGCTTCAAAGGAGATAACACGGTTAAGAATCAGGTAATTGCACGTTATCTGCAAGCGGAGCAACAAGGCCAGGGAGATCCGAACCTTTCCATCACGCCTGCCAACTATAAGTTCAAGCTTAAAGGCGAGAAGCAGATCTACCGCAGAGACGCCTTCCTTTTTCAACTCTCACCGCGCAAGAAGAAAGTAGGCTTGTTCAAGGGCGAGATGTTTCTGGATGCCCATGCCTTCCTGCCGCTGTTTGAAAAGGGCCGGTTTGTCAAGAATCCCAGTATCTTCTTCAAAAGAGTGGAGTTTGAGAGAGCTTATTCGATTGAAAATGGCATAGCGGTGCCGCAATATATGAGCAGCATCGTGTATACTCGCGTCGTTGGCCGGGTAGCGGTGGACGTCTTCTATTCGAACTTTGCAATGGTTAATAACGCAGCCCGGACTGCGGGCGGCCCAGAGGCTCTTTCGTCTGGAGTTCCCAAGTAGGCCGATTCCAGTCCCGCTGGAAGCCGGTATTCCGCTGTAGGGCCCCGGTACTACCCGGCTGCGGTCGCAGAGTTGAGTCCGGAACCCCAAACCAAGTAACCTAGAGGTTAAAGCTAAGGGAGTCCATGAGAACACTTTTTCTAAACCCTCCTTCTTTCGAGGGCTTTGATGGGGGCGCGGGTTCCCGCTGGCCTGCTGCGCGAGAGATTGAGTCGTACTGGTACCCGGTGTGGCTCTGCTACCCGGCTGGCATGATCTCCGACAGTAAGGTGCTCGACGCGCCTCCGCACAAAGTCTCGATCGATCAAACAGTCGCCATGGCCTCAGATTTCGAGCTCCTGGTGCTGTTCACTTCAACGCCCGGGTTTCACGTCGACGTGAAGATCGCGGAGATGATGAAGGACGTTAACCCGAAATTGAAGGTGGCGTTTGTTGGACCTCACGTGACCGTAAAACCGGAAGAGAGTCTGGGAGCATCCAAAGCCATCGATTTTGTAATTAAACGGGAGTTCGATTACCAGATTCGAGACTTTGCCATGGGCAAGCCCCTGGACGAGATCCCTGGAGCCGTATTTCGGAAGAACGGTGGATTCCAGAACAATCCGGAGGGAGGGGTGATCGAAGACCTCGACGCACTTCCCTGGGTGAGCAAGGTTTACAAGCGCGATCTGGATTTTAGGCGCTACAACGTCCCGTTTCTGCTTAACCCCTACATTTCCTTTTACACGACTCGCGGGTGTCCCGCGCAATGTACTTTCTGCCTCTGGCCGCAGACGCATTCGGGCCACCGGTGGCGATTGCGTTCCTCCGACGACATCAAGAACGAATGCCGCTGGACGCTCGAAAATTTCCCAGGCCTGAAAGAAATCTTTTTCGACGACGACACGTTCAATTACCAGAAAGCGCGCACGATAGAGCTTTGCAGCAAGTTGAAGGATCTGAAATTCACCTGGAGCTGTACGTCGCGCGTAACCACGGACTACGACACGCTCAAGGCCATGAAGGAAGCCGGATGCCGGCTTTTGATCGTGGGTTATGAATCGGGCGATCAACAGATCCTGAAGAACATCAAAAAGGGCGCGACCATCGATATGGCCCGCCGGTTCACCGCGAATTGCAAGAAGCTCGGCCTCACTATTCACGGCGACTTCATCGTCGGCTTGCCCGGCGAAACCAGGGAGACCCTCCGGAAGAGCATCAACTTCGCCAAAGAGCTGGACGTCGGAACCATTCAGGTTTCTTTGGGCCATCCCTTCCCCGGCACGGAATTCTACGATTACGTTAAGAAGAACGGACTGATCACGATTGACGAGGTCATGGCCGATGAAGCCGGCCACCAGCTTCCGAATTATCAATATCCGGGCCTTGATCGAGGCGAGTTGGTCGAATGGGTAGAACGTTTTTACAGCGAATTCTACTTCCGGCCCAAAGTGGCATACCGGCTTATTAGAAAAGCGATCTTCAACAACGCTGACCGGCGGCGTCTCTATAAAGAAGCTCGCGAATACTTGGCGCTCCGTTCCAAGCGCAAGCTGTTCGTAAAGGAGCAAAAGGAACAGAAAGAGCGGCCTGCGGTTCTAAGTGCGGGAGACTGATCTGGAGTCGGTAAACGCGCACCCCTCCAAACCAAAAACTTTAGTCTTAATGTTGACCGTCGTTCTCTTCAACGCGCTCGGCAATCTCTCGCTTGCCTGGGGCATGAAGCATATTTCGGAGATGGTTTCGCTGAACCCGTTCGGCTACATACGGGCCCTGTTCAATCCCTTCGTGGCTCTGGGTACCGCTCTCCTCGTGCTTTGGCTTCTCACCCGCATGACTCTGTTGAGTTGGGCCGACTTGAGCTTCGTGCTGCCGCTTACCGGGCTCGGGTATGTCCTGGCGGCGGTTTTCGGAGAGCTGTTCCTGAATGAGTCCGTAACGCCGGCTCATTGGCTCGGAACGCTTCTCATTTTCGCCGGAACGGCTATGGTTGGAAGCACCAGGCAGCAAACTTATCCGGGCGGAGTTTCCGAATGAAGTGGCTACTGCTGTCGGTGATAGTTTGCGCTACCGTTCTGAGCGATCTGCTGCAGAGTTACGAGATGAAGCGCAGCGGTGAGCAGAGCGTGAACGCGCGCGGTTTGGCGCGGCTGCTCCGCATGATCGTCAGCCGCAGATATTTGTTTCTGGCGATTGTCTGCATGGCGGTCTCCTTCTTCGCCTTTATGGCGCTGGTCCAAACCGCGCCGCTCAGCTTCGCCGTTCCAGCTTCCGCCGCTACGTTTGTACTCGAGACCGCGCTCGCGAAATTCGTGCTGAATGAAGCAGTCGGAAAGCGCCGCGCAGCCGGAGCTTTGCTCGTATTCGGCGGCGTGTTGCTGCTTGCGAAATAGCCCCGCTTGCGCCTGTTTTGGCTTCTTTTCCTTCCGGCCGCGGCCTACCAGCTTCTGGCGATCCTCGCAGCGCTGCGCCATCTCTATTCCCGGCGCAAGCAGCGCGGCGCCCTGCCGGCCTTTTATCCCGATGTCTCCGTTCTGAAGCCCCTGCGCGGTCTGGATCCGAATATCCATGAAGCATTCGTCTCCCAAATACAGCAGCATTATCCCGCGTTCGAAATACTTTTCGGAGTACATGATGAGAGCGATGCCGCTGTCGCCGAAGTCCGCCGGTTACAGAGCGAATTTCCAGATGCCCCAATCCGTCTGATCGTCGGCAGCGTTCCGGCTCAGAACGGCAAAGCCGGCGTGCTGATGGAACTCGGCCGCAATGCCCGCTATCCCATTTGGGTGGTGAACGACAGCGATATAGAGGTTACTCCCACGTATCTACGCGAAGTGACCGCCCCTCTCGCCAATCCCTCCATTGGAGTGGTCACCTGCCTTTATCGAGCGAAAGCGCATGGCGTGTTCACCGGCTGGGAAGCGCTTGGCATCGCCACCGATTTCATGCCGAGTGCGTTGGCCGCGCCTTTAGTGGGCGTGCGTGAGTTTGGCTTGGGCTCCACTCTCGCCTTCCGCGCCTCCGATCTGGAGCGAGCTGGCGGCTTCGCCGCAATTGCCGATTATCTGGCGGACGACTATCAGCTTGCGAAGCGCATCACGCGCCTTGGCAAAAGCGCGCTGCTCTCGACCTATGTGGTCGAGACCTCGCTCGGCGATTCCGGTTGGCTCGGCGTCTGGCGGCATCAACTACGTTGGGCGCGGACCATCCGATTGTCGAAGGGCCTTGGCTTCGCCGGTCTGCCGGTTACCCACGCGGGTCTTTGGGCCGCAATTGCGTTCCTCTGCGGAGCGTGGATACCGGCCGCAATTCTGATAAGCCTTCGCCTTTTTTCCGGCTTGCTGACGGGCTGGTTTATCCTGCGCAGTTCGATTGCCGCCCGGTTCTGCTGGCTTACACCTTTCTGGGATGTATATGCCTTTGCAGTCTGGATGGCGTCTTACGCCGGGCGCGAAGTTCGCTGGCGCGATCGAGTCCTATCGATAGATGGCCAAGGCCGTATCCAGAACCGAAGGCCACGCTGAAAATACACATGCTAGCCTGATAAAGAAAATGTCTCCAAAAGTCCGGAGTGTTCTGCTCTTTGCGGCCGTTGCGACCATATCGGTCCCAGTTGCTTGGGCGCAGGCGCTGCCTCCCGCCAGAGTTGCCATCATCAACGCTCAGAAATCCGTTGCGGATACTCAAGAGATCAAGAAGGCCCAAGCGGCTCTCGAAGCGAAGTACCGGCCCAGGCAACAAGAGATCGAGAGCCTTCAGCGAGAAATCCAGAGCGTCCAGCAGCAATTAGGCGCTCCGAATATCGCCCCCGAGCGCGAAGCTCAGCTTAGGGCCGATGGGGGCTTGAAGCAGAAGCAATTGCAGCGGATGGGTGAAGACCTGCAGAGCGACGTGAACGCCGAGCGCCAGGATATTCTGGGACGCGCAGGCCGCCATATGACGGATGTGGTGAAAAAGATCGCGGAAGCGCGAGGCATTGACATCGTGATCGATATAACCAACACGCTCTATTACAAACCGGCGCTGGACATTACTGCCGACGCCACCGCCGCCTACGACAAGGCCTATCCTCCAAAATAGGCCTTCTTTCCCGAAAGCGGCCTGAAGGAGAACGCATGGGCAGCTATTTGCAGCAGTATGGAGCGGGAGACGAGAAACGCAGCCGCATGGTCAAGCGGATCGTTCTCATCGCGATTGCGGTACTCATCCTGGCAATTGTCGCCTATTTCTTCTTTCATAACTATTCCGAAAAGAAGACCGTGAAGCATTTTTTGAGCGAAGTGAATTCCGACCGATATCAGCAGGCCTATCGCGATTGGGGTTGTACGGCCGGACATCCTTGCCCCAATTATGATTACGGGCGCTTTATGGAGGACTGGGGACCGTCCAAGAAGATCTCGTCCCCCTGGAAAGTCGCCTCAGTCGACGGCTGCAAGACGTTTGTCACGGTGAACGTGCAGGCCCAAGGCTCAGAGCTGCAATCGCTCTCGGTTGAGCGGGACAACGATGGCTTAGGCTTTGCGCCGGCGCCGGAATGCCAGGAGAAGCAATGGCGCTGGAAACAGTTTTTCCAACGTCTTTTTGGCCGCGGAAGCTCGTAATCCCGAAATTACCAAACGAACTGTTTGTCGGTCGGTAATCTGTTTTACTCGTAGCGTAACGCTTGAACCGGGTCCAGTTTCGCGGCCTTGCTGGCGGGCCAGATCCCAAAGAAGAGACCGACCCCCACGGACACCAGAATTCCCAGAATCGCCGCCCAGGCCGGCACCGTCGTCGGAAGAGAGGGAAAGATCAGCTTGCTCAGCATAGCGATCGCCCACCCAAGTCCGAGACCAATCAACCCTCCTAAACCCGTTAACACCGCAGCCTCGACCAGGAATTGAACGATAATGTCGATCCGTCTAGCGCCAATCGCTTTCCGGATTCCGATCTCGCGGGTGCGCTCGGTTACAGAAACCAGCATGATGTTCATAACCCCGATGCCGCCAACCAGCAGCCCAATCGAACTGAGCACAATCATGACCAGGAAGGTCATGGAAGTGATTTGACGGAACTGCTCGACCATCTGTTCAGCCGTCGAGAGCGCAAAATTCTCCGGCTTATTGGGCGGAACGTGACGTTGGACTCGCAGGATCGTGCGAATCTCGTCCATAGCCTGGGGCAACATGCCGTCTCTCGCCGTGACGATTAAGGCTACGTCCTGAGCGTTCGGATAAACCTTCTTCATGGCAAAGAACGGCACCAGAACGCGGTTATCGGAGCTATCGAAAAATGAGGCGGTGGGCCGCAGCATGGTTCCGATCACCTCGAACTGCTGTCCATCGACGACGATCGGTTTCCCAATCGGGTTCTCTTCGCCAAACAGGCCTTTTTCCACGTCGGCTCCGATAACGGCCACCGAGGCGCGGTGCCGGTCTTCAAAATCCGTAAAAAACCGTCCCCGATGCATGTCGATCTGGCCGGTATCGGCGTAGGATTCTTCCACCCCGCGAAGCTGAGTTTGATAGATGGCGTTGCCTTTGTATTTCGTGACGATCACGCCGCGATTCGGCCACAGCATTGCCGAGACGCGAATGCAATCGATGCAATTCTGACGAATATCTTCGGCGTTCTCATAGGTCAATTGCTTGCGCGCGCGTTCTTCGGGCGTAAGATCGGTAGTCTGAAAGGCGGGGGTGCGGGAAACGATCACCGCGCTCGGCCCGAAACTGCGCAGCACGTTGGTGACGGCTCCATCGAATCCGGTCAGGATCGCGCCCACGCCGATGATGGTTCCAGTGCCGATAATCACGCCGAGCATGGTCAGCAGCGCCCGCAATTTGTGCGCGCGAATCGTATCAATCGCGAGCATGGTGTTATTGCGGAATGAAACCAGGGTATTCACAAGTTAATCCGCGTGCAAAGCGACAATCGGATCGAGCTTTGAGGCTTGCCGGGCGGGATAAATGCCGAAAAAAAGTCCCACCGTCACCGATAGACCGACGCCGAGAACTACCGAAATCATGGGCATCTCCATGGGCAGCGGCGTCAAATTGCGGACCATGACGGCCAGCACATAAGCGATGATTACGCCAATGACGCCGCCGGATGCGGCCAGGATGGAAGACTCTACCAAAAACTGATTGAGAATATCGCTACGGCGCGCGCCCAGCGATTTGCGGATGCCGATCTCATGCGTCCGCTCCGTCACAACCGCCAACATGATGTTCATGATGACGATTCCACCGACTACCAGAAAGACCGAAACGATTGCGATAGCCATGCCGGCAATCGCGCCTGTGAGATTATGCCACGCCTGCGCGAAAGTGTCGGAAGCGAAGATTGTGAAGGTATCCTCCTCGCCGGGCTTGACGTGCCGGTACGCGCGGAGCAGCATCCGAACCTCATCCTCGGCTTCATCGAGGTGCTGCGGATCGATTGCCCTCGCGAGAAAGTCCAGCCCCTTATGCGAGCCGTAGGTTTTGAAGTACGAGTAAACCGGAACCATCACGAACTTGTCTTTCGACTGGCCGAAGACGCTGCCCTGCGGCTTGGCTACGCCCACCACTTCATAGGGGATGCCATCGACCTGAATGGTCCGGCCGACGGGATCGCGGCCCTCAAAGAAATGCTGGCTGACGTCGTTACCGATGAAAGCCACCGAAGCGTGACGCCGCACTTCGTTTTCAGTGATCGCGCGTCCCACGCCTACCTCGACATTGGTGATGGCCGGTATGTTGTCGGTAATACCATTGAGGTCCACCGTCTGCATGGTCTGTCCCGCGAATGAGACGGTAACGCTTTTCCAGGTTTCCATCCCGATATCCCGCAGCATGGTCGCATTCTCACGAATGAATTCGTACTCGTCCGGCTTGAGTTCGGGATTGCGCCGCTGCATCTCGACATATTTCTTGGGATCCCAATTGCCGATAAATGCGATACGCACCACGCGGAATCCATCCGATCCCATATCCGACAGCTTGGTGGAGATGTAGACGTTCATGCCGTGAACGAAAGACATCACCGCGATCAGGGTGCTGGTGGCGAGAATGATTCCGAGGAGGGTTAAAAAGCTGCGGAGCTTGCTCTTATTCAGAGAGTCGACGGCAATGCGCGCGGCTTCCCAGAACGATGCACTCGGACGAAATTTCCGTTGACTCACGCGCTAGGTCTCTCAAGGAAGACGCAAGCCCAACGCTGTTTGTTCCCGCGTTGTGGGCCATTTCATACTGGAGGCCTTTGGAGGCCGCTATCCGAGTTAGAGGCCGTCCGGCGCGGCGGTGCGACCGAGTTCGGCGACTCCAAACCTGCTCGTCAGGAAAAGCGATGAAGGGTTCCGCTGTGGAAGAGACATTTGCTTCGCATCAGGCTGGAATTCCGCTGCGGCAAGCGTCGCGCCGGTGGCGAGAAAACTGAAGGATTCGGCATGCGAAGGTTTTCTGTTCCATTATTGTTCTGATCCTCATTTAGACTCTTCTTTCGTTGTTGGCGCAAAGAGGTCGCGTAGGGCCTCTCCAAGGTCAGGGGGCGATTGCCGATGCTCTGCATGGGGGAGATAGCAGGAAGCATCCGGCCCCCAATCGAAATACAGGCCGTATCCTGGCTTATCCAAGAGAGCAGCATTTTCAGGAGATACTTCCAAGGTCTGCGTAAAGAGTATTTTTCGTTGTCGCTCACCAAGAAGCTGAGCGAAAACATCTAGGCGGTATTTGCCGGCAACGAACCGATAGGCATGACCTACATCGGTCGGAGCTAGAAAGTGATGATTCGTGGCGATTCCGGTTTCGCCGATAAATAGGCCGCTGCCACGCACGAGTTTCTCGTCGCCGTAAACCCAGATATTGAAGTTCTGATGAGTTTCATTGCGGGATAGCGATACGTGCATACTTTCAATTACTCCTCCGCGTTTTGACGTTGGGAACAACAACGCGCGCAGATAGATTTTCGCCAGAGAGGGAGGGCCGTTAGGGGCAAACGGTTCCTGGCTGAGAGTATCCGGCCCGAAATAGATAACGGTTGGCTTCGTCATTCGTACCGTACCTCGGCGGAATAGAGTCAGCCATGCCGTTGTTGCAGAGATGGCAAGCGCTAGAACGGAAACTGCAGTAGAAAGCGGGTCAGCCATGGTTGTTGCAATCTTTGCAAACGCCGGTTTGGATTATTGCACAAACAGTGCGCAGCGTCGATGGAACACGAGGCCGCAGCGGGCTTCGCCAAGCCGATTGTCTGGGCTAGGCGCGAGAGCGGGGATGGCTAATGGGACACGGTGTAATAAGAATACGTGTATTTCCACGTAAATTCTTTGCCCGGTTCAATGGACATGCTGACGTAGGGTTCCATGGCGAGGACGGAACGGATGGACCACAGGTGCTCCTCGCTCAGCGGGCGATCGCCGGTTATCCTGAGGCCTGCTCCCACCTTCCGGTTTTCAATCTGAATGCTGTAGCTGGCGGGCGTCTGGCCAAATCCGGAAAACGTCGCAGCGACGGTATCCCGGCCCGTGAGCGGTTTCAGGTAAGTGAGCCGGTTCCCCTGAATTTTCGCAAGCTGCGGGTCGAGCGGGTGCTCCGCTTTCATGGCGTACGGAAGCGTAATCACGAAATCCGGGCCGATCGGCTGCTTATCCAGCACCAGGAAATTGTGGTCGTAGACGCTGGTCTCGATAGTGTGTTGGCCCGTATTTTTCAGAGTGTGCGCGAGCACCATCTCCGGTTTACCCTTCACCAAGCGAACTGTTTTCGTGTACAAGTAGGCGTAGCCGGAAGCGGGATCGCTCAGTTCCTGAGTGAACTCAACTGAATCCGGTTTCGTATGGACTTCCCGTTTCCCCGGATTGGCGATCTCGTAGAGGCGGTACGGGCTGTAATCTTCGTTGTCGGGTTTCCGCAGCACGCCGACGCCAATTTTTATGAAAGTTCCGCCAGCCTTGGCCTCGTCAAATCCTAAGCCCTTATTCTTCGAGGAGAACTCTTCGACCGGGCCGGTAATCGCGCTGCACGGGCCGGCGACGATATCCGGGCCATCGTAAATAAAATCATTCACCTTTGAATCGGTTTTGGTGAACCAGGGTCCGTAATAATCGTGCCCCTGATATTCGAGGCTGCCGATGACGCCCGACCAATCGAACCGGGTGCCGCGATAGTAGCCTTTCTGCGAATCGGGCAGATAGACCTTAGCCCGCAGGACACCATTCGATATTTCGGTTTGTGGAGAAGGCTGATTCTGCGCGTTCATCGCCAAGGCCGACCCGAACGCGAGGAATAGGAAAAGAGAATGCCCATGATGTGTCAAGAGAAATCATATCCCGCGCGGACCGGGTCCGGTTGGTTGGAGGGCGCAAGTTCCTGCAAAATGAGCGCGCGGACACGGTCTGTCAGCGGTCCGCGATCTTTCAAACTCAATTGTGTTGTTTCAATCGGTTTCAAGATACGGAGGGTGACGCACCCGGAGTGGGGAGCTCCGGAGCCGTAGGGCAGTATTTCGCGTGTTCCGATAATTGCGATCGGGACAACCGGCACTCCGGCGCGGATTGCTATATAAGCGCCTCCTTCTTTGAAGGGCCGCAGCTCGCCATCGTGAGAGCGTCCTCCCTCCGGAAAGATCAATAGCGAGATTTTTTTCTTCTGAATGATTTCCGCTGCGAGCTGCATAGTTCTGACGGCGGCTCGCGGATCGCCGCGCGGAACGGGGATGTGACCGGCGCGGCTGAGATGCTGGCCCAGGAATGGAATTTGAAACAGGCCGCGCTTAGCGAGAAACCGGAATTGAGCGGGAATGTAGGCGAGCGCTACAGGCGTATCCATATAGCTGAGATGGTTCGAAATAAAGACGTAGCTTGCGCTGGGATCGATTTGTTCAAGGCCCTCGACCCGAACGCGAACTCCACTGACCGAGAGTAAGGTTCCGGCCCACCGGCGAGCGACGCGAATTTGAATGGAGCCCGTCCGGTCAAAGAAAGAGACAATCAGGCTGATAGTGCCGAAGAAGACGGTAGCTAAAATGATAGCGGGGCCGGCAAAGAGCACGCCGCGCAGCCTTCTCATAGAAGGCCCATTTTACGAAACGAACCCGCCTCCGCGGACGAGGAGCCCTCTCACTTCGCCGACGACAAAAAGCGAACCGGTAAAGAAGACCATTGCATTTTGAGGGGCGGAGCGCGCTATCTCCATAGCGGCGGGAATGGTGTCCGCGATCACCGCGTTCGAATGCGAAGCCACTTCGAGAATTGCCTGCGGACGAAGCGCTCTGGGAAAGTTTGGAGCAGTCAGGATGAGGCGGTCCGCCAGTGGAAACAATTGGCTTGCGACCTCGTCGATAGCTTTATCGCGCATTGCGCCATAAACCATCCAGATTGGGCGATTCCCGCGGAATTCCCGGATGTAAGCAGCCAGCGCCGCAGCTCCGGCAGGATTGTGAGCGCCATCCAGAACAAAATCGGGCGATCGCGAGATGAATTCCAGCCGGCCGGGCCAGCGGACCTGTTTGAGACCGGCCTGAATTGCGGACACGGCCGCGCCCAATTCGCGGCAAGCCAAAATCGCGGCGGCAGCATTTTCGACCTGATGTCTGCCAGGGAGGGGACACTCATAAGAATTTCCATAAAGCGAGAACGTAGAACTGTGAGCTGTCACGATCAGGTCCGTTACCGGCGATTCGTCCGTGGGGATGATCGCGCAATTGAGCCGATGCGCCTGCTGCCGGATAATGGCGTCCGCTTGTGGAAGCTGCCTGGCGAGCACTACTGGAACACCGCGCTTCAGGATGCCAGCCTTCTCCGACGCAATTGCTTCGAGCGTGTTTCCCAAGTAGGACTCGTGATCGAAAGCAACCGGAGTAATCACGCATAGCGCCGGACTCACCACATTCGTCGCATCCAGGCGGCCGCCGAGACCTACTTCCAAAACTCCGATGTCACAGCGCTCGCGGAAGATGACTAGAGCCATCGCCGTGACCATCTCAAAATAAGAGGGGTGCGCATCTAAGCGGTTTTCCCGCAGCAGGCTGGCGGCAGCCGCTTGTACGACGTCGAACGCCTCAACAAATTCGGCCGGCGTGACGGAAGATCCGTTTATCCGGATGCGTTCCGTCGGATCGACCAGGTGAGGCGACGTGTACAGACCAGTCCGGAAACCAGCATTGCCCAGCGCGCTTGCGATCATGGCGCAAGTTGAACCTTTGCCATTAGTTCCCGCGACGTGCATGAAGCGCTGCCCGCGCTCCGGATTTCCCAGTTCCGACAAGAGCGCGCACATACGCTCGAGGCCGAATTTCGCCCCGGGCTTCAGCTCGTTGCCGAGGGAGTAGAGATAGCGGACGGAATCAGGGTAGCTCACACAGAAATGTCCAAAATGCTTGCACTATTTCCGTGCCCGTCCGGAGCGCGCGAGCAGCGGTTGAATCAAGCTAAATACATCCTGGGCCACGACTTTATTCCCTTCTCCATTCGGATGGATACCGTCGGGCTGCATCCATTCCGGATTCCGATAAACGTGAACCAGTAAAAACGGCAGTAGCTTCAAATTATATTTTTTGGCTAAAGCGGGAAAGATGGCGGTGAACGGCGTCACGTAGTCAGGGCCGTAGTTAGGCGGTAGAGTGATGCCGAGAAGGACCACGGGAATGCGCGCCTGCTTCAGATGAACGATCATCTCTTCGAGATTCTTTCGGGTGGTGTCGACCGGAATACCGCGCAAGCCGTCATTTCCGCCGAATTCAAGAACCACGAGCGCCGGGCGCTGCGCGATTACGTTGCCGATTCGAGCTAATCCATCCGTGGTCGTATCGCCGCTGACGCCTTGGTTATCGACGCGATACCGGTAGCCATTCCGATCAAGCAGGTCTTGTAAGTCGTCCGGGTAACTTCTTCCCGCTATTCCGGCGGTCAGGCTGTCACCAAACGTTGCGACCACAGGTCGATTGTCCTCCGCAACGGCTGGAGGCGCGGGGGCGGGCGCGGAACTTGCCGCTGCTTCCGCGCGTTGTTCTTTAGGAGGGCGGGAGTTGCGGCCGCATCCGGCCCAAGCGAGGCCGTAAATCAGACAAGCTGCCACAATGACAAAAGACCGCCCTTTTCCCACATCCTAAGATTGACATGCAATCAAACGCAGCTCAGGCAGACGCGATAGAGGTACGCGATCTCTGGAAGATCATCGAGAATCCTCCCAGCCGCGTGGAGATTCTGCGAGGGTTGACGTTCTCCGTCCCGCATGGGCAATTCGTCGCCATTATGGGCGCCTCAGGGAGCGGCAAGAGCACCTTACTAGGCCTGATGGCGGGACTGGACACGGCCAGTTCAGGACGAGTAGTGCTGGATGGAATCGATATCACGAATCTGCGTGAGGACGCGTTGGCCCGCTTGCGGGGCCGTAAGATCGGCTTCGTTTTTCAGTCGTATCAGTTGGTATCTACTCTGACTGCGGAAGAAAATATACTGCTGCCCGCGGAATTGAGCGGCCATGACGGAGAGGCGCGTCCGCGCGCGAAGGAGCTTCTGGAGCGGGTGGGTTTAAGCAACCGCGCAGACCACTATCCGGTTCAACTTTCCGGCGGCGAGCAGCAACGAGTGGCGCTGGCTCGAGCGTTTGTCACACGGCCGCCCATTCTAATGGCCGATGAGCCGACCGGAAACCTGGATAGCGCGAACGGGCAGCACGTTCTGGATCTGCTGATCCAACTGAATCGGGAAGAAAAAACGACTTTGCTGCTGGTCACTCACGATCGCCGGCTCGCGGAGTATGCGGACCGGATCATCACGATGCAGGATGGCCGCGTGCTCAGCGACGAACTGGCGGCACGCGCTGTGGAAGCGTTATAGTGTTCATCCGTACGGCCTCGAAGATCGCGTGGCGCGACTTGCACGCCGCTCCCGCGAAATTCCTGTTTGTCATTCTGGCCGTCTCGGTTGGAGTGGCTGCGCTGAGCGGCGTCAAAGGATTCGGATACGCGTTCAGAGGAATGCTGCTAAGGAACGCCAAACAACTGATTGCGGCGGACCTTCAGATGCAGACCTGGAATTCCCCTACACCGGAGCAGATCCAAAAAATAGAAAAAATCGGGGATCGCTATGGCTCGTTGACTCGGGTCACGGAAACCATTTCCATGGCGGCCTCAGAACACGAACGCATACCGCAGATGGTTTCAGTCAAAGGAGTAGATCCCGCAGTCTATCCTTACTACGGCAGTTTGACGATCGAGCCGGCGCGTCCTTTGCGCGATCTGTTGAAGGACGATTCCTCTGTCGTCGTGACGCCGGAACTGCTGATGCGGCTGAAGGTAGCGCGGGGCGATGAGATCAGGCTCGGCGGCAAGGATTTCAGAATTACCGGAACTCTGATCACAGAACCGGACCGGCTCGCCTCGGGATTTGGACCGGGGATGCGGGTGCTGATGAGCCGAGCCGGTCTAGATCGGACGGGTCTCATTCAGTTCGGCAGCCGGTCGGCACAACGATTTCTTTTCAAGCTGAAGCCAAATGTAAATCTGGACGTTATTAAAGGGCAGTTGAAATCTGTCGTTCACCGAGTCTTCCTAAGCGACTATCGTGAAGGCAGTCCGGTGGTAGGCAAGGCGATCGATAATACAACTACCTTTTTGAGTCTGATCAGCCTGATCGCTCTGATTGTTGGCGCTCTCGGTGTAGCGATGGCGATGTACTCGCACCTTCAGCAGCGCATGGATACGATTGCCGTGATAAAAGCCTTGGGCGGCAGGGCTGGACAGGTGATGCAGATCTACCTGATTCAGACGCTTTGGCTGGGAATAGCGGGAGGAATCATCGGAGTGGCCGCCGGCGCGCTTGTGCAGAAGTCATTTCCGTGGCTCATGCAGCGCGTTTTTTCACTTTTGCCGCAAGTTCCCTGGGATTGGTCGTTCAGCTTGCAGGGAATGAGCCTGGGCGTGCTGGCGACTCTATTGTTCACGGTCCCGCCGCTGCTCAGCATCCGCAACGTGCGGCCCAGCTTGGTCTTTCGCAGAGATATGGCGGATGCGGCGCTCGAAAATCGCAAGCACTGGCGTGAAAAACTGCCGGGCGCGGCTGGCGCGCTGCTGATTCTTGCCGGCTTCAGTTTAATTGCGGTGTGGCTGAGCGGCTCCTGGAAGATGGGCGCCTATTTTATTGCGGGATTGACGGCGAGCATTCTGCTGCTGACCGGTGTCGCCGCTCTTCTCCTCGCTTCGATGCGCTGGGTGGTAAAAAAAGGGGGCAGACGTCTGCCTGCTTCTTTCCGGCACGGTTTCGCGAATCTCTACCGGCCGGGGAATCAGGCGCGGTCGGTGCTCGTGGCCTTGGGTATCGGCGTGATGTTCACGCTCACCACCTATTTGCTGCAGCGCACTGTCCTGCGCGAGATGGATAGCGAAGGCCCGGGGCGCGAAGGTAACTTTTTCTTGCTTGATGTGCGCAATTTACCGGAAATGACAAAACTGATCGAATCGCAGCCGGGAGTGAAGAGCAAAGTGGAACTGGTGGGTTACATAGTTGCGCGCATGCTGGAGAAGAATGGCGTTCCCAGCGATAAGCTTCCACTTACTACTGAGCGAAAAGATCAACTGCAAGTTATTCGAATTACAACGGCGGAGGCTAAGCCGGATACTCTAGACCTGAAACAGGGACGCTGGTGGAATCCTCAGAGCACGGAACCGCAGTTAGCCGTCTCTGAGCAAGCCCAGCGGGACTTTCGCCTGAAAGTGGGCGACAACTTGCAGTTTCAGGTTGCGGGCAGAATCCTGAATGCGCCGCTGGTTGCCATCTTCCGCAGAGAAGAGCGCGCGCCGGTTCGCTACGATCTCGTTTTCCCACAGTTGGCCTTGCAAGGCCTCCCAGTAGTTTACTATGGCGCCGTTCACGTAGATCCCGCGCAGATTCCGCATGTCGAGGAGATTGTGTTTGAGCGGTTTCCGGCAGTGACTGTGATGAACCTCGCCGATGTCTTGAAACGAATTCAGGAGGCGGTGGATCAGGTGGCGCTGGTAGTTCGATTTTTGGCGCTGTTTGCGATTTTGGCGGGCATCGTCATTTTGTCTTCGAGCGTCGCCGGCACGCGCTACCGGCGCATTCGGGAAATCGCAATTCTAAAAACTCTAGGCGGGACAAGACGGCGGATTAGCGGTATTTTCTCAGTTGAGTTCTCCATCCTGGGAGCGGTTTCCGGGCTTGTGGGTGGAGTATTAGCAAATGTCTTCACCAGAATCGTGTCGGATAAGTTCATCGACGCGCCGTTTGATTTCGATTGGGCTTCCTTACTGGTGGTTATGGTGGGAACGGCTTTGCTGGCCAATGCGGCTGGATGGGCGGCCAGCGCCGGAATGCTGAATCGGCGGCCGCTCGAAGTTTTGCGCGGCGAGTAATTGCGATCACAACCTTAGCCGGAAAAAATGAGTAGCCGGTAAGTCGAACAGCGGCAATAGTTTTAGTCGCGAAATGACGGTTTATTCTGAGCGGCGATATTAGCGATTGCCGCAGACCGCGGCGTAGCTTAAAATCGATGAACAAGCTTGACCTGGCGGCGCGACTGGCGCGGCAGTGGCACCGGTCCCGCGCGAAAGCCGCCGATGAAGTAGACGCGTTGATCTACAATCTGCTCAAGGATTTGAAGCGCTCCGCGGGAAGGGACTCCTTACCGGCTCCAGATGCCGCTTCCATGCGCCGGGCACCCTCGAAGGACAGGCAGTGAACCGCGCCGTGCGGGGCAAGGCTCTACTCGAATTAATTGAGCACTGTCTTCGCGAAGGCTCCGCTATTGAGATCGATGGCATGGGGAGATTCGATCTTGATTCGCAGAATCGAGTAATGTTCACGCCAAACGACCGCGTCCGGATCTTTCTGGCCTATGCGGAAGAAGATCGCGCGCACGTGAAGAGACTTTATCATGAACTTCAGAGAGCGGGCTTTGAGCCGTGGCTGGATCGGGAAAAGCTGCTTCCCGGCCAGAACTGGCCGCGGGCGATTGAGCGCGCGATCGAGATTTCCGATTTCTTCCTAGGCTGTTTTTCGCGGCGGTCCACGGTGAAGCGCGGGCACTTCCAATGTGAGCTTCGCTATGCGCTCGATCTTGCCACGCACATGCCGCTGGAAGACATCTTTCTTGTTCCGGCGCGCTTAGACGACTGCGAGGTTCCGCGCCACATCGCACGAAGCACACAGTATGTGGATCTCTTCCCGGATTGGGATGCCGGGATTGACCGGCTCGTCAAAATGATGCGGCGGCAGACTATCGAGCGCAATAAGAGGCTGAAGCTGGCGAGTTAGCTCTTATTGCCGATTTTCGCGTACACGGCTAACCCGCGGCAACTGCTGCATATCAGCACGGAACCGTAACCGGGGGTGCCCTCTGGGCCGAGCGGAGGGCAGGCGCAAATTTCCGCAATTTGATATTAGCCCTTGTTTCCGAGTTTCCTTCTGGCCTAATGAGCCAGCTTGGAATCCGGAGCGATTTGTATCACTCTCGCGAACGCCGTCTTGCGGCTTTCGCATTCGAGGCGGGCTGTCCCTGCAACAGCTATGATGTTTGGTATTACCCCTGTATGTTTGGGCTGCGGCACTTTCTAGATGATCGTTCTGTTGATGATTAGCCAATTCCGACTTCATCCATTTTATACTTCCAACGAAAGATCACAGGGTC
>Ga0208480_1000063_pt1 | contig 43357 bp, 39 predicted proteins | sample NGESurshal092012_4_FD_184485 | JGI IMG/M metagenome (GOLD analysis project Ga0208480, IMG submission 184485) | Arctic peat soil microbial communities from Barrow, Alaska - NGEE Surface sample F53-1 shallow-092012 (SPAdes) | ecosystem: Environmental > Terrestrial > Soil > Wetlands > Peat ... | reverse complement strand
CTTCGACGCCACACATCCGAGGTAAGAGCCGTATGCGTGAGCAGCGCACGTACGGATCTGTGCGGGGGGCGAGCAGCGATGCTCGTCCCTACCGCGACCAGCGAGTTCGTTAGCATGGACAACCGCTCCTTGGCAGTCGCGGCTCTGTTCCGGTTTGCCGAGGGCCACTAGAGTTGTCGCTGCGACAAGCCACTGGATATCGTCAATGAGTCCGGCGGCGGTATGGGTAATCCTTCAGAAAGCCACGAGTCCCAAGCCGATCTGCAAGGCATCATCGACCTTGCGCATCGTAGCCGCATCCAGCATGCCGAGGTGGGGAAAACCGCTTCCTTGCGGTCGCGGCTCGGCCCGGCGGGGCCTTGATTTCTCAGGCTAACTCCACGCCTGAGGATGCGATCACTTCATCGATAGCCAGATAAAGTTCCGTCTGCTGCTTGTAATATTCGTCGATGTCGGACGTGAGCACACGACGCGGCTGGATAACCGCTGAATGGCAAGATTCCAGAAACTTCGCCGCTGCGTCTATCGAACGTACTCCATTCACGGAGAGTGAGAGGAAGCACTAATTCCCGGAAGGTCTCTCGACATGATCGATGACGAGAAATTCGACGGGCCCTTTACTTGGCTCAAGGTTCAGGCCGAGTTTCTCCATGGCGGTCTTTGCTGCGGAAAAGAGAACAGGCGGGGGCGCGGACGCCGTGGGATCGCTTACCGCGGGCAGCGAGCGAGGGCGGTTGAGGAGCCCGGGGTCTTCGGCAGAGAGATCCAGGCGCATGTTAAACCTTCCCGTAATCCCGGTTTCGTCCATGACTTGCCGGTTCAGCAAGACTGAGAGACCCGTGCAAAGATCCGCGATCGTGGCAGCCTTCATGTGAAATCGATTGCCATAGCCTTGAGCCGTTCCACAATCCGCGAGGGACGGTGGCTTGTCAAAGTCTCTAGGAGTGCAACTTCCTTGAAATGGCTGTAGTTTAGCGCCGGCGTTGCCGACGGTCAGCGCATAGACCGGAACCTCTCTGGTCTCGCGATGAAGCTTCAACCTAAACCTGTCTTCGAGAAGCGCTTGCAGCATGGGTCCATTCATGGTTGCCCGGCTTTGCGGACTCGCCGCTTTCGCGTCGATCCGGTACAGGGCGGACGTGGTCCAGGCCGGACCTCCGGTGACCATGAGAGACGACCCGGGATTCCAATGACTATTCGCGAAGAGACCATACGCTTGCTCGATGAGGCGCTGCACGGTCGTGCACTGCGAATGCAGCAGCCTTCCGGGAGAATACATTGGGAATGTGCCTTTACGAAAGGCATCGCAGGCTTGGATGGAGGCCGCTTCGAATCTGGGCGTGGCCGCGCTTCCAACTACGATAGGCGCCGCGACCGCTGCGATCCCGGCAACGGCCAGCGCCACTTTCTTTGCAAAGGTCAGGTCGCGCGCAATGCGCCCCGTCAGAATCGCTTGGATTCGCTTCTTCAGATTTGACCCGGTTACTCCGGGCACGCAAAATAATGGCGATTCCAAGTAGCTCTTACAAACGTTGAGAATCCCTTCGACGTAATCGCGCGGCTCATTGCCCAGGCTCAACACCGCTTCGTCGCAGGCGCGCTCGCGTTCTTCGACCAGCCGCGCGCCGATCCACCACACCAGCGGATGAAACCAGAAGAGCGCCTCTACGATCATGTGGATCGCCGAAGTTAAGTTGTCGCGTCTCCGAACGTGGCACAACTCGTGGGCAAGCACGGCCGCCAACTGACGCGGCGTCAGGCGTCCGGAAATATCCGCGGGCAGGAGGAGAATGGGATGCAACAACCCGACCACTCCGGGTTCCAGCAGGCCCGGCGAAGAGCGAACCTGCATGGCGCCTAAAACGTCAATCGGAGTGCTGGAGCGGACCGCGGACCGAATACGACGCCAGCCCTGAAAACGTATGAGCGCGATTGCAGCGAATCCGCAAATCCACACGCTGAAGACCGCAATGGCGACCCAATCGAGAGATCGCGGCGTGGGCGGCGACAGCGCTACGGCCCCGGCAAATGGCTGACTCATTTGCACCAGCGTGAACGAGACAGCCGGCGCGGCTGCGATTTTCCGGATAGGCGGCACCCACTCCAGGCGGCTGCCGAGACTCACCAGCAACGCGAACGGGAGCATGAATTTCAATGAAGCACTGAACCATAACCAATAGCGGACCTGGGCTCGATTCTCGCGGAAGGCGAGAGTCAGCAGTCCCGTCACAATCGCGAAAATCGTCGATTGCCAGATATGGTTGGTCAGTTCAGCGCTCATTTCGATTTACGCGCGTCCTTCCTGTTTTTGACGCCGCCGCGCGCTTCTTGAGCATCTTCTCCAAATCGCGAACGTCGTCGATAGAGAGCTTCCCCGCTTCGGCCAACTGCGCCATCATCGGCTGGGCCCGCCCTCCGAAGAAGCTCAGAATCTCATCGAGAAGCCGGTGCCGCGTCACGTCCCGCGCGACGATCGGCTCAAAGATGTGAGCATTGCCGATTTTTCGCAGGCGGCGCACGGCTTTCTTCCCTTCCAGCCGGTAAACGGTGGTCTGGATGGTGGTGTAGGCGGGGCGAGGCTCCGGAAAGGCTTCCTGGATCTCGCGAATGGACGCCTTTCCATGGGCCCAGAGGGCTTCCAAAATTTGAAGTTCGAGTTTGGTCAGCTTCGGCTGGGTCATAGCGCTCTACTATCTGTTATCTGGCACTACTATAATATAGTAGGAGCCGGGGAGTGACGTTGCCGATTATTACTGCTTTTTCTTAGAACTTCGAGGGACCATAGGTCCCTAAACCGATTTTCAATTCCGCATTCCGCGAAAGGGATCGTCACCCGCATGGGCCGAGACTCCGGCTTCGGAGGCTCGGTGAGCGCAGCGGGTAGAGCGCGGTCCGCGCAGCGGATTCGCCCGAGGGCCTTCAGGTGTTCACTTGTGGAGGTTCTGGGAAAAAGGCATGTCTCTGCCGGCCTTGAAAAAAAGGCTGTCGGTATTATCTCTTTTTTGGTATACTGAGAGGCCTTGCCTGAAGACATGCGGGCGAGGCTGGCGCGCATCGCAAAGCTCATCGAGGGAAAGGGCCTGGAGCGTGTGGGCGAGCCGCACGTGAAGCATTTTGAAGGCCGTATTTGGGAAATGCGATTGAAGGGCCGCAGCGGAATGGCACGCATATCTGAGATGCACAAGAAGTGGCTGAAAGAGCCGAAGTACAAGAAGGCTTACGATGCGCTTGAGGAGGAGTTTGTCCTGGCGGGCGCCGTCATGGATGTGCGCAACCGCGCCGGTCTGACGCAAGAGGAACTGGCCCGGAGGATGGGCACGACGCAGCCCGTCGTCGCCCGGCTGGAAAGCGGGCGCACACGTCCGTCCATGCGGACACTGGAGCGCCTGGCGGAGGCAACCGGTTCCCGTTTGCTCATCAGCTTTGCGCCATTAGAAGCAAAGCGACCTGCAAGCCGGTAAACGGTGGTCTGGATGGTGGTGTAGGCGGGGCGCGTCTCGAATGGAGCTGGTTCAGAGCAGGGCGGAGAAGTCACACGCTGGCATGTAAGTCATGCTTTAATGATTGCTTACGAAAACGGTTGCGCCGGGCTGGGGGTTAAGGTGAGCCGCGAGGATATGCGGCGACTTCAGGCGACGGATGGCAAGGTGTTCACGCTCACGAGCATGCGGCTCACATGTATCCTCTGGCGGTCTTACGACACGAATGAACGAATCGCGCTGGTGGGATACATTTGCCTGGGGATGCTAATGCGCGAACGCTATACCGCGTCCGAGAATAACAATATAGGGAAGGCCGAGCACGGCAGCGGCAATCCACCAGCCGGGCTGACGGCAGACCAGGAGCGAGCGTTCCGCCGGTTTAGCTGGAAGTAAACTGTCCGCCCACATCAGGCCGGAGGAGCCGCCGAAAGCCGCGGGCACCGTCGAGACCAGGAAGAGCTTCAGTCCGAGCGGGTCAAGGACGCCCGCAGCGCAACTGAAGAGGCAGGCGGCATAGTACGGCAACCGGCCTATGGTGTTGTAGGTCCGTCGATCCGGGCAGAAAGGTTTAACCGCAACGGCGAGGAGGCGCACAACAGCAACGTAGAGCGCTGCGCCAAAGATCGTCATGACAGTGCGAAGTATCCCCTGATGCGGCAATCCACGGATCACCTGTTGCCAGTCTCCGAAGCCGAAGATCCCTGAGAAAAGAAAGTAGCCCGCTCCTGGAAGGAGATTCAACGCAGCCACAATCCACAGGAAGTAGCGGGGATTTGCGCGATTGCCGGCGCCGCGCGAGAGCAGCAGAGAGATGACGCCGACAAAGAGGTTGACGAGCGTTCCACCGGCTTCGACCCACCGGTCTGGGTGCAGACTCGAGAGATGGTTGCTTGTAAGCTCCGTCGGGAGATCTCCTCGCAACCAGGCGGTCAGGCCATGGCCAACACCCTCATGCAGTAAGTTTGCCGCCGCCGAAGCGAGCACAGCCATACTGACGATAGTCGCTTTGCTGTGCGCCTCGGGCATGGCAATTAATCTATCGCAGTGCCTCCGGCGTCCTCGCACGGGCTAATTCGTTTGAGCTTCTAAAAGCGACCGCACGGATTTCAGCGCCGCGATAGGCAATACCGAGCTCGGAGAGCCTCTCGACGAAGGCATGCTGGAACGGAGCCAGACGCGACACCTTGGGTATGACGGCGTCGCGCAGAGCCTGCGCCAGTTTATTAGGAGTTCCCATCATCTTGGTCATTAAATCCGTGGTTTCAATAATCTGCTTGATCACAGGACGGCCCTGCGCCGGACGATCAGCACATCCGTGTCAATTGCAATATTTTCATCATTTTCATCCTTGTATTCATCGATACCGGAAGTGCGGGGATTCTGTCCAAAATTGCACACCTTTTCGCACTTCCGGACGTATGGGGCGCGTCTGAACAGCGCATTTCCCACTAAAACACGCTGTTCGGTTTGGCCTGAAAACTGCACGACTCCTAAGTAATCGCCCGGCAACGCACTGCGCGGTGGCTTGGCAAGGATGAAGGAGATTACTTAGGAGTGTTGACCAAGCACCGCTTGGCTGCCAGGCTAGATAGACTGGGAAAAAATTGCATCCGACGATTCGGGAAGATTAATGGAAGGCACATCATTGCGAAATCTGTTACAGAACCTACGCTATAGCATGCGCATGTTGCGTAAGAATCCTGGCCTGACCCTCGCTGTTATCGCGACACTGGCCTTGGGCATTGGCGCGACGACGGCCATTTATACGGTAGTTTATTCCACGCTGCTCGCGCCGCTGCCCCTTCCGCATCCCGACCAGTTGGTCATGGTGTGGTCGAAGATTCAGGGTAACCGCAACGGAATCTCTGCCGGAGACTTTCTCGACTGGCAACGTCGGAGTCATTCCTTCCAAAGCCTCTGCGCCTTCACCGGCGGCAATTTCAATCTGGGTACGAAGGACGAGCCCGAACAGGTGAATGGCAGGCTTGCCTCTCCGGGTTTCTTCCGCATGATGGGGCTGCCATTCCAAGCAGGCCGTGATTTTCTGCCTGAAGAGGGCGTTCCGGGCAAGGACCATGTAGTGATCCTCACCCACAAGCTCTGGACCAGACTGGGTGCGAATCCAAATATGATCGGTCAGCAGATGCGCCTTAACGGCGGCACATATACGGTGGTAGGCGTTCTGGCTGCAGGCGTGGCGGACCGCTACGATGCACAACTCACGGCTCCCTTGGCCTTTCGCCCAGAACAGATCAACCACGATTATCACTGGATGATAGCGACGGGACGCCTGAAATCCGGCGTCAGTATCCAACAGGCCCAAGCCGATATGAACGCCGTCACTGCGCGCATCGCTTCCGAGAATCCCAAAACCAACAGTGGATGGGGCGCATTGGTAGAGCCTCTTCAAAACGACTTCATGCCCAAGGACCGGATTCAGACTCTCTGGCTGCTGCTGGGCGCGGTCGGTTTCGTGCTGCTTATCGCTTGCGTCAATGTTGCCAATCTGCTGCTGGCAAAGGGTACGGCCCGGCAAAGGGAGATCGCCATCCGCAGCTCTCTCGGGGCATCGCGTCGACAGGTATTCGTACAGTTCCTCACCGAGAGCATTGTGCTGGCGCTGGGCGGAGGGGCCGTTGGCATTGGGGTTGGCATTGCTCTTTTGCGCGGATTGACCGCAGTCATGCCGGAAGGTACTTTGCCCGCAGAGGCCACGCTGCAGTTGGACTTCCATATTCTTGCCGTGACTCTGGCCGCGACGATGCTCTCCGGAGTGCTGTTCGGCTGTGCTCCCGCCTGGTATGCGTCCCGAGTCGACCCGGCCGAGTCGCTGAAGGATGGCGGGCGAGCAGGTACGGGATCGGCTCGCAACAGATTAAGGCGCGTCCTGGTCGTTGGCGAGTTTGCGCTCGCTTTGAGTTTGCTTTCCGGCGCGGGATTGGCCTTTCACAGCTTCTGGAATCTCACCCGTGTCGATCTCGGCGTGCGCACCGACCATGTGCTTATGTTCAACCTGGCGCAGCCAGACGGCCGTTTCAAAACGCCGGAGCAAATGGATGCCTATTACAAGCAGATTCTCGACCGCATCCACGCGACACCAGGAGTTTCGTCGGCCGCCGTGGTCACTGGCACGCCTCTGCTCGGAACCAGCGACGGAATGCCCTTTTCTCTAGTGGGTAAGCCTGTAATTGATTTCGCGCAACGGCCCGGATCTCCCTTTCAGTCCGTAACGCCCGAATACTTCAAGACGTTCGGCATTCAAGTCTTGCAGGGGCGCCAGTTCACCGATCGGGATACCGCCTCCAGCGTGCGAGTGGCAATGGTCAATCAGCAATTCGTTAAACAATACTTGAAAGGGCTGAACCCGCTTACGCAACGGCTGTCGATAGAGCAGATTATTCCGGGCTTGCCAAAATTGGGGCCGCTTGTTGAATGGCAGATTGTCGGAGTGTTTCACAACGTCAGGTCCTTCGGCGTTCGTAACGAATTTCCCGAAATCGACGTGCCTTTCTCGCAATCCCTTCTGCCTAGTGTCACCATCGGCATTCGCACCCCGGAGAATCCCGCGGCGTTAACTCCGGCGATCTCCGCCGCGGTGCATGCGCTCGACCCGGATGTCGCGCTGGCCCATGTCAGCACGATGGAGATGGTCAAGGAAAGGTTGTTCATCGGCGACAGATTCACAATGTTGCTGTACGGAAGCTTTGCATTGCTGGCACTGGTGCTCGCGGCCGTGGGCATCTACGGCGTGATTGCCTTCGCCGTTTCGCAACGCACACACGAAATCGGGCTGCGCATCGCTCTCGGCGCCGACCGGACCAACGTGACTGGGCTGATTGTCCGCGAAGGTTCACTTCTTGCCCTGGCCGGTCTGGGACTAGGGATTGTAGGCGCTCTATTTGTGGGCCGCGCCATGCAGAGCACTCTCTATGGCATCCAGTCGACAGACTTTTCCGTCATTGCTTCAGTTGGCATCCTTCTGTTTGCGACGGCCTTACTGGCCTCTTACCTGCCGGCGCGGCGCGCAGCGTCCATCGACCCCATGCAGGCACTCCGAACCGAGTAGATCAGAAAAGCCTGCGGCAGTCTTAGTCCCCTCCCGACGAGCGAGTTAAGTACGTCGGGAACGAGCCTGACGGCACGTTAGAACCGTTTCGCGCGGTGGCTGCACTAAGCGAATCCACAGTCCTGCCGATATAGATACCAGACCCCAGGGCCTAATTGGTATCCGATGCGTTCCCTGTCAACATCCCTCTTTGTCATTGCGGCTGTATTCCCCGGCGCGGCTATGCTTCGGGCGCAATTCACCAATTTTACGGTGGAAGGCGTGCCGGTTCAGGTCCATGGCTTCGCATCGCAGGCCTTTAGCGCCTCGGACGATAACAACTATCTAACGATGGATACGAGCCGCGGGAGTTTTGCGTTTACCGATTTCGGAGCAAGTATTTCAGCTCAACTTACAGACAAATTCCGTGTTGGCGCGCAATTTTATGACCGGGACCTTGGCCAGTTGGGCAGGTGGCGCCCCGAACTGGATTGGGCGAGCGGCGATTACAAATTCAAGGATTGGCTAGGCATCCGAGCCGGGAAAATCAAGACTGTCCTGGGACTCTTCAACGACACGCAGGATTTGGAATCCCTCCATACCTGGGCCATACTCCCGCAATCGATGTACCCGGTGGATCTGCGCTCTACCATCGCACACATCGGCGGAGACCTCTATGGAGACATAGACTTGAAGCGGCTGGGGAGCCTGTCCTATACCGCGTATGCGGGATTGATTCCAGATGACCCCTACGGAGGTTATGTCTATGGAGCAAAGGCGTATGGGGTTAACATCGCGACCCTGGGCGCGAGGGAGGAAGGAGGCGATCTGCGTTGGCACACGCCATTGGCAGGCTTCCTCGCTGGAGTATCTTACATCGACGCCGATTCTCAGGGCAACGGAACGGATGTGCTCGGCAACCCGTACAAGGAACACACGAAGAAGTATGAGATTTCCCAGTTTTATGTTCAGTACGTGCATCGCCGCTTAGAACTGGATGGCGAATACCGCCGAACCTACCTTGACGAACTGACTTTCGATGTTCTTGCGCCTCCCGAATCCGTGCTGGACAGCCGAAGCTTCTATGGATCGGCCAGCTACCGCATCTCCAAACGGCTAGAACTCGGAAGCTATTATTCGCGATTCTACCTGGACTGGGGAGATAACTTAAACGATCCCGGCAACCACATTTACGACAAGGTTGCGACGGTGCGGCTTGATCTGACAAGCCATTGGGATTTGAAGATTGAGGGCCATTTCATGAATGGCTACGGCGCCACGGACGCTTTTCGAGGATTCTACTTGCAAAACAACCAGCAGGGATTTAAGCCCAACACAAATCTGCTGGTTATCCGAACGGGGTTCGAGTTCTAAGGCACAGCGCGACGAAGTTAAAGACACGAGACCTCAATGACCGCCATAAAGCTTCTTCTCGCCCTGGTCGCGATCGGCGTATATGGGGCTGCAAATGTCCCGACGAATGAGATCAAGATCATTGCCAATCCGAACGTAAAGTCATCCGAAATTTCACGTGACGAGCTGGACCGCATTTTTCTGATGACCAAGACGTCCCTCCCGGGAGCCACCCATGTGGAACCCGTTCTGGAAAAGGGCGGGACGGCGCACGACCTCTTCTTAAAGGAGTACATCGGCAGAACGAACGCGGCGCTTATGACTTACTACCGAAGTCTTGTATTCACCGGGAAGGCATTGATCCCGAGAAGCTTCGACTCCGATCAGGAAGTGGCCGAATACGTGGCGAAAACGAAGGGCGCCATTGGGTACGTCGACATTACCGCGAACACCGCGGGCGTGAAGACCCTCAAGGTGAAATAGCGGCGCGGCGAACATGAAACATCTCAGCATCAGCGGAAAAATATGGCTTAGTATAGGCATTTTCGTACTTGGTTTCATCCTCTCCACGATTCTGGTGCAGGTGCAGGGTGTTCGCCGGGAGCGAGTTCTGCGGACCACCTCAGAAGCATTGTTTCCCGCGGCACAGGAAAGTCAGGACGCGCAGGCTTCGTTCCTGCTAAGCGTCAGAGCCTTTCAGGACGCAGTCGTCATGCAGGACGCATCCGGATTAGAACGGGCCGCCCAAGAAGGGCAGCGCGCGGCAAAAGATCTGAACGACATTGCCTACATACCCGGACTTTCCAGTGAGCGAGCAGCCGAAGCGGCAAAGCTTGCCAACGCCATCGAGAGTTTCCTGTCGGATGCAGAGAGTACTTACCAAACGATTGTCAGTAACCCGGCGACTCTTACCGCCGATACGCAGGAGCGAGCGCGCGGGCTGGCGTTGTTAACCGGGACCATCACGAAGCGATTGCAGGCAGCGAAAGATCGCTTTTCGAACGACCTGCACGAGCGGCTAAGCGTCGTTGAAACGCAGTCCGTCGACCAACGTTGGGCCGCTCTGCTCGTATTTGGAATTACCCTGATTATCGCGGCCTACATGGTGAATCTCACCATCCATCGAGCCGTTATGAACCCCATTTTGCGCATTAACGCCGAGTTGACGCAGGCAAAGGAACGCGCGGAGGAGGCGAGCCGCGCGAAAAGCGATTTCGTTGCCAATATGAGTCACGAGATTCGGACGCCTATGAATGGGGTAATCGGCATGACCGAGCTGGCGCTCGAAACCGACTTGACGGTGGAACAGCAACACTATCTCAAGGTGGTGAAGTTGTCGGCCGAGGCTCTACTCACGATCGTTAACGATGTTCTCGATTTTTCGAAAATTGAAGCCGGCAAGCTGGATTTGGAGGAGATTGACTTCTCGCTGCGCGACAGCCTCTCAGAAACGCTGGGAGTTCTCGGGATCCGGGCAGATGAGAAGAAGCTCGAGTTGGCCTGCGATATCGATGAGAGCGTGCCGGACATGTTGTCGGGCGACCCGGGGCGGCTGCGGCAGATCGTCATGAATCTGGTGGGCAACGCCATCAAATTTACGGCGCGCGGCGAAGTGGTCGTGCAGGTCCTCAAAGAATCTCATCAGGACGACGGAATCACGCTTCACCTGGTAGTAACCGATACCGGCATCGGTATTGCCGAAAGCAAACAGGCGAGCGTTTTTCAAGCCTTTGCGCAAGCCGACGGATCGACAACACGTAAGTACGGGGGAACCGGCCTGGGGCTCACCATATCGCGTCAGTTGGTCGAGATGATGGGAGGACGGATCTGGGTAGAAAGCTCTGTCGGCAAAGGAAGCGCCTTCCACTTCACCATTCCGTTTGGACTTGGAAAAAGCGCCGTGAAGAAACCCGCCGCCCCCGATCATAGCCTGCAGGGCGTGTCTGTGCTGGTGGTGGACGATAACCAGACCAATCGCGAAATTCTCGAAAAGATGTTGAGGCGTTGGGGAATGAGCCCCCTGCTCGCCACAGGAGGGGCGGAAGCAATGAGCATTCTGACCCGTCAACCCTGCGAACTGATTCTTCTCGACGTATGCATGCCGGACATGGATGGATTTGAACTATGCGAGAAGATTCGCGAGATTCCTGGAACGGCCGGCAGTCCGATCATGATGCTCAGTTCCGCCGCGCGGCGGCAGGATGCGACTCGTTGCCGCGAATTGGGTGTCGTCGCTTATCTCATCAAACCCGTAAACGCGAAAGACTTGCGGATAGCCATCGGCTCGGTCCTCGGAGGAAGATCCGCGTCTGCGAGTTCGGGCAGAATTGCCGATGAGCAGCGGCGAGACGACCGGAGGTTGCGCATACTCCTGGTTGAGGACAACACCATAAACCAGGAAGTGGCGGTCGCTCTTCTTACCAAGCGCGGTCACTCGGTTGTGGTAGCGAACGATGGTCGTGAAGCGCTCTCCGCGCTGGATCGCGAAGCGTTTGACGTAGTGTTGATGGACGTGCAGATGCCCGTCATGGACGGTTTCGAAGCGACCGTGGCGATTCGGGAAAAGGAGACGAAGACGGGCAACCATATTCCGATCGTCGCCATGACTGCGCACGCCATGAAGGGCGATCAAGAAAGATGCCTCGAAGCGGGCATGGACGGCTATGTTTCGAAACCCATCAATTTGAAAGCTCTGCTGCATGCAATCGACGTAGTCGCGCCAGGCGTAGATCGGGAAATAATATCCCCGCCTCCGTCGGTGGACGCCTCGCCTCTGGTCGATCGGCGAGAGTTGATGCGGCAAATGGGCGGCGACCCGGATCTTCTGCGGACCATCGTCTCGATGTTCAAAGTCCAGGCGCCGGAGAGCCTGGAGGCCATCCGTCGAGCAATTGAATCCAATAACGCGGAGAGCCTCTCGAGGTTGGCACATGGGCTGAAAGGGATGGTCGGCAATTTTTCTTCGGAAGCGGTCAACCGCGCGGCGCTCCGGCTGGAAACCATCGCGCAAGAGCGAGACCTTTCACACGCGCGCGAGGCGTATCAGGACCTGGAGCGCATGATCGAACGGTTAACCCCCGAGCTGGCGCAGTTGGCCGAAGCCGGTCGATTCGAATCGTCGGAGCAGGCCCCTGAGAAGATTCACGCGGCGGGCTAGTTGTGCCCGAAGGTTCGCAACTGTCCCCTCCGCCCCATCTCCGGCGGCAGGGTCTCTAGAAACGCTTTCGCCACCGGCGTCGTCATCCCAAAAAACTCATCCGGAACCGCCAAAGCCTCCAGCTTTCCGCGATCGAGCACCGCGATCCGCGTTCCGATTGCCAGCGCTTCCAGCAAATCGTGCGTCACGAAAACCGACGCGACGTTATAGCGCTTCCGCAAATCCAGAAATTGCTGCTGCATTTCGTGGCGGGTTACCGGATCCAGCGCGCCGAATGGCTCGTCAAACAGCAGCAGGCCGGGCTCCGCGGCGAGGGCCCTGGCGACCGCCACTCTCTGACGCTGACCTCCGGAAAGCTGATGCGGGCGCCTGGCTCCCAGTTCGCCGGAATGCAATCCCACCTGGTCGAGCAGCTCACGCGCTCTCTTCTGTCGCCGTTCCGGGTTCCATCCCAGCAGCCGTGGAATCAAAGCCACGTTTTGCTCAATCGTCCAATGCGGCAGCAGGCCGAATTCCTGAATGACGTAGCCGATCCGCCGCCGCAAGCCGATTCGATCCATCTTCCCGACATCCTGGCCATCTATATAGATAGCTCCGCCGGTCGGCTCCAGCATCCGATTGATTAGCCGCAGAGCGGTCGTCTTTCCGGAGCCGCTCCGCCCCAGCAGCACCAACGTCTCCCCGCGCTCGACTTCAAAACTCAACTTTTCAAGGATCGTCCGTCCATCGATCCGGTAGCTGACTTCGCAAAAAGAAAGATACGGCAGTCGCAGACCCTCTCAGTTCCCCATTATGAGCATGAGATAATCAGGCCGAGAATCGCTCTAGCTTATGGGGAAGAGTTCAGGTGTAACGCGCTAGTAACAATACGAGCGCTCGCTCTGCTATCGTAATAAATTCCAGCCGATGACATTTTAGGGCTCCGTGCTTCGACTCGCATGCCGTATCAGATTCATCCTTTAAAAGAATTCTTGGTTCGCCCCGCGCTTCCGCCCGCGCTCAATCGTCTTTCCGAGCTTGCCTACAATCTGCTCTGGAGTTGGGACCACAGCGTCCGCTCGCTGTTCCGGCGTCTCGATCCATTGCTCTGGAAGGAGTGCAATCACAATCCCATTCAGTTGCTCGGCCGCATTCCGCAGGAAAAGTTGGATAAGGCCGCCGCCGATCCGCGCTTTCTGCTGATTTATCGCAAGGCCTGCGAACGGCACGATAGCTATTTGCACGCCGTGGCTCCGACCGATAGCACTCCCCAGATCGCGTATTTTTCGATGGAGTACGGGCTGCTCGATTGCATGCAGATCTACTCCGGCGGCTTGGGTCTGCTTTCCGGCGATCAACTCAAGGCCGCCAGCGATGGAGATTTTGCGCTGACCGGCGTCGGTCTTCTTTATCAGCGCGGCTATTTCCAGCAGTATCTAAATCCCGACGGCTGGCAGCAGGAGCGCACCTCCCTCAACGACTTTTATACTTTGCCCGTTCGGCCCTGCCTCGGCGAATGGGATGAGGAAGTCATTGTCAACGTCACTCTGCCCACCGGCGAGTTATTCATCAAGGTGTGGCATATCGACGTTGGACGCATCAAGCTCTATCTACTGGACACCAACATTGCGCAGAATAAATCGGCCGAGCATCGCGAAATCACCGACCAGCTTTACGGCGGCGATATTCAGAAGCGCATTCGCCAGGAGATCGTGCTCGGCATCGGCGGCTTGCGAGCCCTAAAGAAGCTGGGCGTCGAGCCTTCCGTGCATCACATGAACGAAGGGCACTCTGCGTTTCTCGCGATCGAGCGCGTGCGCCTCTTAATGCAGGACCATGGCCTGACCTTTGAGCAAGCCCTCGAGGCCACGCGCATCAGCAACGTTTTCACCACCCACACGTCCGTTCCCGCGGGCATTGACCTGTTCGATTCGAGCCTGGTCTACGAATATTTTCAGCGCTACTGCGAACAGGTGGGTTTTCCGTTTGAGAAACTCCTCGCCCTGGGCCGGAAAAACTTGCAGGATCCGGCTGAGCGCTTCTCGATGGCCGTGCTCGCGCTCAAAACGTCGGCCTTCCGCAATGCCGTAAGCGTTCTGCATCGCTCCGTTTCGCAGGAAATGTTCCAGGATCTTTGGCCCCGGCTTCCGGTCGACGAGGTGCCTATCACCTCCGTCACCAATGGCGTGCATTCCGCCACTTGGATCAATGGCGACCTCGCGGTGCTCTACGATCAATACCTCCAGCCCGATTGGCGTGAGCGCCTGGAAGACGCCAAGATGTGGGAGCTGGTTCACGAGATCCCCGGCCAGGAATTGTGGGAGATGCACCGCAAGCGCAAACGCCGGATGGTGACCTTCGTCCGCGAGCGATCGGTCAATTCCGCCACGCGGCGCAAAGCTTCCGGAGCCGAAATCCGAAGGCTTCAGGAGGTTCTCGAACCCGACGTCTTTACCATCGGCTTTGCGCGCCGCTTCGCCACCTACAAGCGGGCTACGCTGCTGTTTCGCGACGTCGATCGCCTCAAGCGGCTTCTCAATAATCCGAAAATGCCGGTGCAGATTGTCATCGCCGGCAAGGCGCACCCCAAAGATCAACCCGGCAAAACGCTGATTCGCGAGATCGTCAATCTCTCCCGCGATCCCGAAATTTCCAAACGCCTGATCTTTGTCGAAGATTACGGTATCCAGGTCGCGCGCGAGATGGTGCAAGGCGTCGATCTCTGGCTCAATAATCCGCGTCGTGGCGAGGAAGCCTGCGGCACCAGCGGAATAAAAGCCTCGACTAACGGCGTCTTGAATCTCAGCGTGCTCGACGGCTGGTTCGACGAGGCTTACGAACTATCCGGCGGTTGGGCCATCGGCGATCGCGTTCCTTATGCCGAGGACCAGGACGATATCCACGCGAGCACCATCTATTCCACGCTCGAAAACGACATCGTTCCGCTCTTTTATCAGGGTTCCGACCAGGAGATCCCCGTCGAATGGGTCCGCCGCATGAAGACCGCCATGGCCAATATCACCCCGCGGTTCAGTTGCGGGCGCATGGTGGCCGAGTATATGTCGGAGCTCTACCAGCCCGCGCATAATCTTTGGAACAGCCTCTCCAAAGAGAATTTCGAGGCGGCGCGGCAGAAAACAGTGTGGGATGAGCGTATGAATCAGGCCTGGCACCTGATCAAATTCATCGATTTCGGCGACGGCCCCGGCGATCAGGTGATGAGCGGCTCAGCCGTGCCCCTGCGCGCCACCGTGGACCTCGCGGGCCTCGGAGCGTCGGAGGTACGCGTTGAGGCGGTGATCGGGCAAATTGGCGTTAACGGGCAATTACAGAGCACTTATACTTTGCCCCTCGTCCCGGTCGAGGAGCGCGGTACGACCGTTGTTTTCGCCAACGAATTTACGGTTCAGCAAACCGGCCGGGTAGGTTATTCGGTAAGGATTAGTCCCAACCATTTCGATAACCCCCTTACACGCCCTTGTAATGCACTACTGAAGTGGGTCTCGGATTAGAATTTGTCCCAAAACCATTCAAAATCTGGTACTAGGTACTGGCGCGGCGGACAAATCCGTGGTAAATAGTAGCTAGGTGCAGGTGGATCTGAAACCTAAGTCCTCCCGATGTTCAGATCTGTCGTTTCTTATTTAGAACTCCAGCGCCGTTTGAGAAACTTTTTCTTCTAACCTCTGGAACTGCACTTGATGCACGTCCAGTTCGCGAAAGTACACTAACTCTAAGCTCGTGTTCTCTCCCGCCGCTGGACTCTCCAAGGAGTCGATCGACCACATATGGACGGAGATCGCAAATACCGGCAACACGGCTATCACGATTCGGACCGCGGGTCTGAATCGTACCGTTCGGAACGCCCCCGGCTGCCTGGTCCCAAGCCTCCCCTCGATATCACCGGGCCCAAGCTTCCGCGCCTCGTGCAGAATGTAGTTGCTTCGAGATGTTTCAGTTGTACGATCGCGCTCTCGCCCGATACGGATTTCAAAGGCCTCTGCCCGAAATGCGGAGCCGCTCTCCATTGCTGTAAGCAGTGCGTCAATTTCGATTCCTCAACGCGCTTCCAATGCCTGAAGCCGATCCCTGCGCGTATTCCGCTCAAAGATCAGGCGAACACTTGCGAGCTTTTCGAGCCGCGTGTCACGGTGGCGCGCGACGTGTCTCCCTCCGGCATGATGAAGAACGTCGATAACGGCGTAGTCCAGGCTCCTCGCAACGCGAATGCCGCGCGAGCCGCCTTTGATAGCTTGTTCAAGAAATGAACGGTCCGCCGGGGCTGCCGCTCCGGCCGAAACAATGGCATCGCCCGTCTTGCGTCATTCGATAGTCTGAATATTCAATGGCCGCACCTAAAATCAAAAAGAAAGGCACTAGCGCCAAAGCCTCCGTCATGCCTCGGCAAGGAGCGATTCCTTGCCTCATTTTGATAGCGCTGGTTCTTATCATCGCCGGGCTTATCTTATTTTTTGCGCTTCGCGCGACAGGATGAATCCTTGAGAAGCGACGGAAGATTACCCAACCAGCTTCGCCAAACCAGAATCGTCCCCGATTACTTGATGACCGCCGAAGGTTCGGTTCTGATTGAAGCCGGTAATACTCGAGTGCTGTGCGCGGCGACCGTTGAAGATTCCGTCCCGGGATTTTTACGAGGCACGGGAAAAGGATGGGTCACCGCCGAATATTCCATGCTGCCTCGCGCCACAGTCACGCGGACGCAGCGAGAGATTGTCAAGGGCCGACCCTCCGGAAGGACTCACGAAATTCAGCGCTTGATCGGCCGGTCGCTTCGCTCCGCCGTCGATCTGTCCGCCCTCGGCGAGCGCAGCGTGATTGTCGATTGCGATGTTCTTCAGGCTGACGGCGGCACGCGCACGGCAGCCATCACCGGCGCTTACATCGCTCTTGCCATCGCTATCGGCACGCTGGTTAAATTTAGAATTGTGCCCAAATCCCCGCTGATCGATTCCGTAGCCGCAACCAGCGTCGGTATCGTCGCCGGAGTTCCCATGCTCGATTTGGCGTATGACGAAGATTCGCGCGCCGATGTCGACATGAATGTGGTCATGACCGGGTCGGGCAAGTTCGTCGAAGTCCAGGCCACTGCGGAACGCACGCCGTTCCAGGATTCTCAACTCCTGGAGCTTCTCGATCTCGCTCGCGCAGGCATTGCCGAGTTGCGCGTTCTGCAGGAGCAATTAATCGCGCCTCGCAATCAGGCATGATTCTTTACGCCTGCTCGACGAATGCGGGTAAACTCGCCGAATTCGCCTTGGCTGGCCGTCAGGCAGGTATTCCAGGTCTTAACATTGAGCCGTTGCCTGGCCTCGAGCGAATTCCCGCGCCCGATGAAACCGGGTCGACGTTCGAGGAAAACGCTTCCATCAAGGCTCGCTTCTATTCGCGTTTCACTTCGGAGTTGGTCTTCGCGGACGATTCGGGCCTGGAAGTGAGCGCGCTCGGAGACGCTCCGGGCGTTCACTCTGCGCGTTACGCCGGCCCGAATAGCGCGGACGAGGCCAATAACACGCTGCTCTTGCGCAATCTGCAAAATCAGAATAATCGCGCAGCGCGGTTCGTTTGTGTCATCGCGCTCGCAAGAGCCGGCCGCGTGCTTGCCACTTTTCGCGGCAGCGTCGAAGGCGTGATTCTCGCTTCGCCGGAGGGTACCGGCGGTTTCGGCTACGATCCTCTCTTCTTCTATCCGCCTCTCGCGCAATCTTTCGCGCAGATCGGCGCGCAACAGAAATTCTCGGTCAGCCATCGCGGCGAAGCTTTGCGAAAACTATTTGCGGGTCTATCGAGCGATATGATTTGAGCACTCGCTCATGAACGGCGTCGACTTCTTCGAAAGCATATTGCACAGAATGAAACGCCTGCCGCTCGCGTTCGCTCTGCTGTTCTCTTCTTCCTGCATCATGCGGCATCCCGCGGGTTCGTTTCAGGTCTTGCCGGCCACGCCCGATTATGTGCTGCGTTCGCCCGATTCCAAAGACACGCCTTTTCCGGAAGTGCTCAGCCGCTTCAACGGGTTTGTGCGCGGCAAGGACTGGCTCGAGCTGCGTCCGCTGATGGAACTGCGCATTGAAAATGCCTATTACCAGCCCGGCTCTTCGCGGCGTGGGCTGGCCGGTTTCCTGGGCACCGAAATCGCGAGATATCAGATGCGCCCGGGAGGCGGATTGCGACTGCTTTCTGTCCAATCCATGAAAGACCGCCCCGCCAGCCAACTACCGGTTCAGCAGTTGATAAGCGTCTCCCAGAAACACTACACGCGCTATCGGTTCTTCTTCGAAATTCTGTTCAAGCGGAAAGCGGACATGCGCGGCTCGGTCTTATTGGGTGCCGATTCCATGGCGGCAATCGATAGCCTCACGGCTCAACTGCTGACCGCGCCGGACACCGTCTGCGGCGGGCAATCCACTCACTGCACAGTGTTCCCGGAAGCTTGTTCGGTATCGCTCGAGATGCGGATCGACGTCAATGGGACCGCCCGCACGGTATTGTGGGGCAGTTCTCTCGCGAGCATCGCGGACCACCCCACGCATCTCGCGCTCTTGCGCCGCTATGCCGGCCGTCTCGCGCCTGTCAAAATCGATCCTCGCGATCCGAATGCGCTTCGCCTGCCTCTTCTCCCCGGCGATCGAATCACCTGGAACTAGCGACTGGCGCAGCTCTTCGCTTCCTCATCGCACCTTCGGCGTTTCGACCACCATTCCCAAACCGTCCAGCAGCGTCCAGGTCGCTCGCTGATAGTTGATGTAGGCTTCCTGATACGTGACGTAGGCATTCAAAAGAGCGCTTTCCGAACTGGCCAGGCGCGTCTGCGAATCCAACACTTCAAACGCGGTGATGGTGCCCAGCTCATACTTCTGCTGCTCGGCCCCAACGTTCTTCCGCGCCAAATCGCGAGTCTCGATTGCCGCGCCGATTGAAGCGTTCGCCAGCTCGATGGCGTCGATCGCCTGCCGCACATCCAAAATGATTTGCTGCTCGGTCTGGCGGCTCTGATACCGATCGCGCGCCTTATTCACCAGTGAGTCCGCCAGGCTCGCCTGCACAGTGCTGTTGCGAAAGGGAAAGACAAAATTAAGGCCGAATCCGTAGCTTGGATAATTGAATGCCAACACTTGTCTGAGCGTATCCGTTAATCCCGGATAGGGTACATTGGCCGGAATGCCGATCACCGTGCCAACCCCAATCTGGTTTAAGCCGGGCCCGGTAGCTCCGCCTTGCACCGATAGATCGAGTCTCGGCAGCAGTTGATCGCGCGCTACACGCGCATTCAGATCGTCGATCGAAAGCTTTTGTTGAGCGGCTTTGGTTTCGGGCCGCGCTTGGAGCGCTTTTGTAAGCGCTTCTTCAAAAGGTAAAATCGCGGATCTCGGAGGCACCGCGGCGGCATCGTCTTCTAAAACAATTTCAGTGCTCCGCAGCGCCGGCGTCAAGTCCGCGCCAATCAGCCGCCGCAAGCCGTCCAGCGCGGCTTTGTATTGGTACTCGGCCTGCACAAGATCGCGATTCCGCTCCGCTACCTGCGTTTGAGATTGGTAAATGTCGAGCTTTGCCAATGCCCCCAAATCGAGCGCCAGCTTGTCGTGCTCGTAGGATTTTTGCGCGAGGCCCAGCGTCTGTTGCAGTACGCGGATGTTGTCGCGCGCGAGAATGGCGTCCCAGTATTGCCGTGCCGCGGCGGCTACGGTGTTTCCGATGGTTGCCTCGCTTTGTTCGGACGTAATCACCAGATCCGTTCGCGCAATCGTGATCGGCGCGCGGTTTTCCAGATTTGCACGGCTCTGCAGCAGCGGCTGCGTGATGCCGAAATTCAACGCTCCGAAAAGAGTCGGAAACGCATAGCCATCGCCTGAGCTGCGGTTCACCGTGAAGCTGCTGCTGATGGTTTGTCCCGTCGGCAGAACCTGGCTATAGGTAATGCTGGAGTTCTGCGACAAGCTGTTGATCGTCTGCGGCAGCGTCACCTCAGTCGTGCCGGTCTGCCCCGACGTATTTCCTTGGGCGCCCGTCTGGCCAAACGTTCCACTCCCGCCGGTTTCAAAAAACAACGGTGAGACCGATCGCATCGCGTTGAACTGTAGTCCCAAGGTTGGATCGAACGGGGCTTTCGCGGCCGTGATTTGATCCGCCGCCGTGTATACATCCAGCCGCGTCAACTGAATATCGGTCGAGTTTTTCAGGACTAATTCGAGAAACTCTTTCAAGCGAAGGTGCAGCTTTCCATCGGCAATTCGTCCCGAAAGCCCCTGAATATCCTTCACCTGCACGGTCTCCGCGCTGAACCGGTGCTTCACGTAATCGTTAAACACATCCGAGGCGCGAAGATTCGCCGCTGCTCCGAGCAGGCAGGCCAGAGCCGCCACAAGAATTTTATTCATATCGCAAGGCTTCAATCGGATCGACGCGCGACGCTTGCCGTGCCGGATAGATGCCGAAAACGACGCCGACCGCCACCGACACTCCGAAGGCAATCGCAATCGAGGAAGGCGTCACGATGGTTTTCCATTCCGCCGCGGCCGCGATCAGCCACGACAGAAAATAGCCGAAACCAATGCCCACCGCGCCTCCCGCAATCGAGATCAAAACCGATTCGAGCAGAAACTGGCGCACAATATCGGCGCGCCGCGCGCCAGTTGCACGCCTGACGCCAATCTCACGCGTGCGTTCGAGCACCGTCGCCAGAACGATGTTCATGATGCCGATTCCTCCCACCAGCAATGAAATCGCCGCGATCGCCACCATCACATACGTAAAAATCGATTGTGAGCGCTGCTGCTCGGCAAGCAACTCCGCCGGTATGGTCACCGTGAAATCCGCCGTGTTGTGATGCGTCGAGTTGATGATCGCGGTTACCACCTTCGCCGCCACCGTGCTGTCCTCGCCGGTTTTCAGCCGGATATCCACGGCATCCAATTCGTCCTTAAAAGTTCCTCCCATATCCCAGAACCGGTATTGAAACGTATTCAGCGGAATATAAACGACCTGGTTCGGATCCTGTGCCTCAGCCCCCGCTCCCGACGCAACCAGCGGCTGAAGCACGCCGATCACCCGCAGCCAGGTGTCATTCACCTTGATGAATTTTCCCGTTGCGGGAGCGTATCCGAGCAGAGCGATCTTCGCCGCTTCTCCCAACACGCACACCGCGGCGCTTCGATCGTCACTTTGTTTATCGAAGAACGCGCCTTCTTCAAGCTTCCAGTTATGGATGACAGCGTAGGAAGGACGCACTCCGTAAAGCTCCGGAAGGTTCAGCGCCGGCTTGGGAAGCACCCGCGCCGGATGCATGCTCCTGCGGGCTGAGATCAGATCCACCGCCTCCACATTCGACGCCAGGATGCGAACGTCGCGTTCGGTCAGCCCCGGAGAAGAGCGCCGCCGCTGCTGTAATTCCTGATCGCTCGTCGCCGGCCGCGATTCCACCAGCAGATTACGCACGCCCAACTGCTCGATAAAGCGCAGCGACTCCTCTTTTGCGCCCGCGCCGATCGCGAGCATCCCAATCACCGCACCGACGCCGAAAATGATGCCGAGCGCCGTCAGAATGGTTCGTGTCTTCTGCGCCCACAGATTTTGCGCCGCCAAAAGAAAGTCCGACCCGTAGCGGGCCAGCACCAAGCCCCGGCTCACTTCGATACTGCCTTCAATGGGCTTGCGCCGCCGGAACTCTTTTTCGCCATCTCTACCGGATTCGCGAGAGCGACAGCCTGCCCCTCGTTCAAACCGGAGATCACCGCGCGCGTTTCATTCCGCCTCACAAGCTTCACGTCTTTCGAAGTGAAGCTTCGCCCGTCACGCACGTAGACGAAGGTTCTTCCGTCGCTCTCGAACAACGCCTGGGAGGGCACCGAAAGAACCTGGTGCATTTCATCGGTTGCGACCACAAGCTCCGCGCTCATGCCGGGCCGCAGCTCTCGCGAAGGATCGTCCAGAGCGATCTGGCATTCAAAATGGCGATCCCAGAATGCTCCGGTGGTCCCGCCCAGCTCTTTAATATGTCCGTGGAACTCGCGCCCAGGCACCGCAATGATCGTAATTGCAACTTTATCGTTCAACGCCAAATGCCCTCTATCCAGCTCGCCGATCTTCGCCGCAATCTCCCAATTGTTCAAATCCGGAATCTCCGCCACAGCCATTCCCGGCCGCACGGTATCGCCCACTTGGTACAACGGCAGCGTCATCCCCGTGAAAAAGAAGTTCGTTGAAGAATTCTGTTTAACCGACACGTAGCCCGCTCGCTGCGCCCGCAGAGTCATAGAATCGATGTTCTGCCGCGCAGTCGCGGCTTGCGCTTCCGCCTTGGCGCGTCCCGCTTCTTGAATCGCGATGCCCGCTTCCCCTGTCGCTTGCCGGTTCGCGACATTCTGCTCTACTTGGGCCAAATGATCGCGCGCGTTTGCGAGCGCCAAATTATTTTGCTTGGCTGTAATCGCGGGCAACAGCGGATTCTTGCGCACATCCAGTTCGGCAAGCTGGACATCGGTTTTCGCCTTCAATAGCGCGTAATGATCTTCCTCTTTCTGCGCGTCCCGTTCCGCCTGCGCCTGAATCAAATGCTGTTCCGCTTCCGCCACGTCTGCCTGCGCTTCCTTCAGCTTGTATTCCTGCTCCGTCGTGTCGAATTCGACCACTACATCGCCAGCCTTCACGGCTTCGCCGGTCTTACGCAGCAAAGTGATGTGCATTTCCGCGCCACCTGTTAACGGAGCAGTCAGCGTTTCCGGATTGCCGCCGCGCACTTCTCCGCGCGCCGTGATGGTCAGGCTTACATCGCCGCGATGTACCTTAGCCACCGGAATGGTAATCGCCTTATCCGCGAAAAGCGTGCGATAGAAGCGGACGCCATAGAACCCGGTCAGTGCGAGCGCGCCGCATACCATCGACCAAACCAGCACTCGTTTCCGCCATCGGCCGATGTGTTTCGCCGGTGCGGAAAAGATCTCCGGCCGTTCCGTCGGCTGCGTGGGGGGCGCGGATGCAATCGTCTGGCTCATTGCTTCTCCTGCTCCGGTTGCGCCAGAGCCACCAGACTGCCGGCCGCAATGCCCTCCACCGCGACCTCATCCGTGTTTCGAGCCCGCACGCGCACCTCTGCCGCTACATACCGGCCGCTCGATTTCAGATACACCACAGGCTTGCCGCCACGCGTAAACAGCGCCTTCGCCGGAATGCTGATCGCGCCCGGAATCCTGGTTTGGACGATGTCCGCCGCGGCGTTCATTCCAGGCCGCATGCGCTGGTCCGGCGCTTGAATGCGCGCGTAGGCTTTGAAGCTTCTCGTAGGTGGCCATTCGTTGAAGCTCTGCTCGGTCAGCGGCGAGATTGATTCCAGCTTCGCGGTCATGGCTTTTTCCGGGAACGCGTCCACGTGTACCATCACTGCATCGCCCACGGCTATTCGGCCGCGGTCCACTTCATCCACTTTGCTCTCCATCTCCAAAGTCGAGAGATCCGGAATCTCCGCGATCGCCAATCCGGCCGAAGCGTGATCCCCCACTTTGAAAGGTTGAGCGTTCATCCAACCTTGCGAAGTATTCGACAGGTAAGTGATCACGCCATTCAGCGGGCTCTTGATCTCCATCCGAGTCAAGCGGTTCTCCGTGCGGTCCACTTCGGCTTTCGCCTCATCCCGCAGACGCAGCAGCGAGGCGATCTTTGCCTCATCGGAGCTTTTGTGGAACTGCGTGGTTGCCTGTTGTACCTTCACTTTCTCTTCCGCAAGACCTAGATCGATCGTGCTCTTTTGGCCTTCCATCGCGCTCACAATCGCTTGCTTTGAGGCTTCCAGGCGCGCGCGTTCCATCTGATACGTCGCCGTCGAAAGGTCCAGCTTGTCCTGGTCCGCGGTAATCCGCGCTTGAGCTACCGCCTGGTCGAGCGTCGCCTGCGCCTGGCGGAATGCCGCGCTTTTTTCTTTCAAATCCTGCCGCAGCCGGCTTGGATCGAAACGGATCACGGGCATGCCCGCCTTCACAGTGCCGCCCGCCGGCGCCAGCCAGACAATCTGCAGGTCCGGAATGTCCAACGGAGCTGTTAATTGAACGGAGCGGCTCGCGGTCAGTTCGCCCCGGCATGAAACCAATACCGAAAACGTTCCTTTCCGCGCGGGCGCAGTCGGCAAATCCGCAACCGCGCGCGTCCGCCGGAATTGCCTCAGTGCAAATGCAGACCCCGCCACCAGCAGCACCAGAATGCCGGTCCGTACCCACAACCTGGTTCGTCCGTGCCGCGTCATTGGGGGACCGTAATATCGACCGCCGCCGAAAGATCCGGAAGCAGGTGCGGATCGCTCTGATCCAGCACGAATCGCGCGCTGAACGTCTTGATGGGACTGTCCATCGCACCCGAGGCGACCGGACTTGCCGAATCGAAATGCGCCGTAAAGGTAAGCCCCGGATAGGCATCCAGATGTACAACTGCTTTCGCGCCGGGCACCAGCACCGCTCCATCGGGCTCGCCAACCGACAACTCCACCACCATCGCCGAGGGATTAAAAAGCCGAAGCAGCGGACTGCCGGGCCATAACTGATCGCCCTCTTCCGCATGTCCGAGCGAGTTGTTCCGGAACACGTTCTCGAGCGCCACCATCCCTTGTATCGGCGCCCGCAGAGACAGCTTCTGCGCGTTGCCCTGCTCGCGCGCCACCGCAATTTTCTGGCGGTCTCTTTGCAACTCAAGGATGCGAAGCTCGGCGGCTTCGGCTATGTCGTGCGAATGATCGGACCGCCCCAGACTCGCCACGTGCTCCTTGGCATTCTCCAGTTCCACGGCGTTCTTCTGCTGCTCGATCTCGCTCAGAATCGGACCTTTGCGAATCTCGATCGCAGCCTTCTTGAGGTCCGCTTCCGCCTGGTCCAGATCGGAAGCCCGTTTCTCGGCGTTGCTTTTGTGCTCCGCGCGCTTCTGCTCCACCTGATGACTGAGATCGTCGAATTTAGCTTGCGCCTCGCGGGCCAGCTTCAGTTGATTGGTGCGGTCGAAATCGGCCAGCAGATCGCCTGGATGAACGGTCGCGCCGTTTTCGATGAGCTTGGTTAAGGTGAGGTCGCCTCCCTGCCCTTCCGTCCTGGGAACCTGTACCTCGACCGACTGTACGGCCTGTACCGTGCCGCTCACCCTCACCGCGCGGTTAGCCGGCGCTGCACCGGCGAGCCCAAGCGCAAGAACACTTAAACCAGCGAGACTCCAGCCCTTCAAATAGACCTCGGAAATATCGAGTGTAGCTAACGAGATTCGCCTTCTATGACGAAAGAACTCCGCAAATCGTTGCCCGGAGGTTCGAATTCGGCTTGACGTTTCAAAGCCGAGTTTCTAAATTCGTCGGGTCTATTTTCGCGATTACTCCAGCGCCAGGACTGGCAAGCCATCAATAGCTCGGAAATCGCGGTCGCGGCTGACGAGTGTTGCGCCGAGGGCGAGTGCAGTCGCGGCCACCCACAGATCGTTTTCGTCGAGCGCGAGGCCATGCTGTTGGCGAGCCGATTTCATCGCCGCGTACAGGTCGGCCGCCCGCTCCGGGACTGCTTCGCAACGCACGACAGCCAGGAATTGGCGGGCAGTCTCTTCTAACTCTGTACGCCGTCTGCCTGGTGGCAATCTGGCGATCCCGAAGAGTATTTCGCCTCGAACAATCGTACACGTAACCACGCGGTCGCCCGGGTCCAACCCTACCATCCAGGCCTCGATTCGTGGGGTGGCTCTCATTAAATCGCTGATTGCGTTTGTGTCCAGGAGGTAGATCATCCCGGTCGTCGGCTGCCAAAAATGTCCTGATCGCACACGGGCAGCCGTGCGGAAGCTATGGCGACCTCAAGGTCATCGACAGCCGCAGCACTTGGATGAGGCAGTTGCCGAACGGCCCGGAACACGGCGTCAGGCGAACTGGCCGTATCGAAGAGAGAGCGCAGACTCTCCACTGCGATCTGTTCAACGCTTTTGTGCCGCGCGGCAGCAATCCCCTGCAAGCCATGTACGAGGTCATCCGGAATTTGAATGGTCATCGGGCTCCTGAACGTCATTCTCTCACCCGATGTTCCAGCGCTCCCGCTCCTACGGTTGGAGCGCAAACTTGGCTTTGCCGGCGGGTCCGGCATAAGTCAGCTCAAGCGAACGGATATTTTGGGTCTTGCCTCGATATTGGAAGAAAATGAGTCCACCCTGAGGAAGCGGCCGATCTCCTTCCGGTAGCGCGGCCTTTTGGACATATTGAGCCATCGCCCGCTGCAATTCTATGGGGACATGCACGGGCGGTGGCGGACCGGAATCGCCCTGGCCACCGGTGCTCAGGCCGCTTTTCGACTTCTTCGATTCGGCTTCGTCCGGCGATACCCATTGCGGATCTTTCAGAGAGCTGAACACCAACCCATACGGCTGGCTGGGCAAGGCCGTCTTCTTGCCGTTGATGCGGAGAGAAAAGTCACTGGTGGATAGCGTGATTCGCGCGCCGGCCGCACCGAAAAAACCGGTTTCGATCACTACATAGTCTTCAGTGGAAAGCGGACCTTCCGGCCGCGGGATCGAGTGTCCCATGAACTCGGCTCCAATCGTCACCGCGCCTGCCTGAGCGTGCGCCGGATAATCCCCCGGAGTCGCTCTCGCCGGCATGCCTTTCGCTTCGATGATTTGGGCATCTTTGCTGGGGGTGTTTTGCCCCAGCGCACACACACAAAGGGCCGCCATCGAGACAACGATAATCCATACACGAGAAAGCCGCATTTTCAATTCACACGCTACCATAGGCGAACGGCGGCGATCTCACCAAAGACGGCGCACGCCATACCTATCGAATAATCGCTCCTTACTAACTATTGGCATATTTTCGGCTTGGGCTTGTGCTAGGAGCATGCGATCGAAGGGATCTTTATGAGCGCCGGGGAGTAAACCGGCGCGGATGGCATGCTCTCCTGAGATTGCCAGTATCTTAAACCCTTCCCGCTCGATAATGCCTGTAAAATCGGCGACGAAATCCGCGGCGCTGGGCAGTTTGCCTAACCTCACTTTGATTGCAATCTCCCATGCCGAAGCTGCGCTCACAAACACAACGTTCTTGGTTTCCGCAATAATCTTGCGGGCAGCCTTCGTCAATCCGGGATCGTCACAAAGCCACCAAAGCAACGCGTGTGTGTCAAGCAACGCTTGCACAGCGGCCTACTCCCACGCAAGCAGTTCATCGGCCGGCAAAGGTTCAAAGAACTCCCGCCCAACTACCAGTTTGCCCTTCAGCGAGCCTGGCTGCCGTTTCCCCTTTGTCTCGCCAAACGGCGCCAGTCGGGCAACCGGCTTTGAACCGCGCGAAATAATCACCTCCGCGCCGCCCGAAGCTTCTCGAATCAAACGCGAGAGATTAGTCTTTGCTTCGTGAATTGTCACTACGCTCGTCTTCATACGCTTAGCTAACCTATCTTAGCTAAGAATGGTCTCTTGCGCAAATGAGTTCCAGAAAACCTGCACGGTCTTCAGTCCTCTATCCGCTTCGCCTCTTGCCACAACTCTTCCATCCGCTCGAGCGGCGTCTCGCCCGGAATCGTTCCCTTCTCCACGTGAGCGAATCGTTTTCGGAATCGCGCGTTCGTCTTCCGCAGCGCCTGCTCCGGATCCACTTTCAGAAAACGCCCCAGGTTCACCAGCGTGAACAACAAATCGCCGATCTCCGCTTCAATATGCTCCCGATTCCCGGATTCCCGCGCCCGCGCTAACTCCGCCGCTTCTTCCCGCAGCTTCTCGATCACGCCGCTCACCTCGGGCCACTCGAATCCAACACTCGCCGCCTTCTCGCTGATTTTCTGGGCTTCGACAAGCGCCGGTAAATTTCGCGGCACTCCCTCCAGAATTAGCCCGTCCTTGGAATCGCCCCGCTCCGACTTCTCTTCCTTCTTAATCTCGTCCCAACGCTGCTTTACATCCTCAGCCGTTTCAGCCGACGCATCGCCGAATACGTGGGGATGCCTCCGCACCAGCTTCCGGTTGATCGCATCGAGCGAGTCCGCAATCGTAAACCGTCCCTGCTCCGCCGCCATTTCCGCAAAGAACACCGGCTGCAGCAACAGGTCGCCTAATTCCTCGATCAAGCCGCTCCAGTCCCGCTGGTCGATAGCATCCATCACTTCATAGGTCTCTTCGAGCAGATACGATTTGATCGTGTCGAACGTCTGTTTGCGGTCCCATGGACAACCGCCCGGAGCGCGCAGCCGCGCCATCACCGCCGCTAGTTCGCTAAATTTCTCTCCCGCTTCCGAAAACCGGTCCGTCACCCGTATGCCTCGATTCGACTATAGCGATACCATTGTGGTTGGTATGGCAGACACCGGCATAGACCTTCCCATTCCACCTGCTAACTTCGCGTTTCTGATCGAATCCATCCTGATGCAGGCCCAGATTCAACTCGGCCTGCTGAACTTCGGCGAAAAGGACGAAGAGCCTGAAGTCAATCTGCCCCTGGCCCGCCATTCCATCGACCTGCTCGCAATGCTTCAGCAAAAAACCAGAGGCAACCTCGACGCCGGCGAACAGCGGGTTCTCGATAACGGCCTTACCGAACTGCGCTTCCGCTATGTTCAGGTTGTCGATGAGGTGAAGAGGCGCGCCGAAGTCCAATCGGCCGCTCCCGAAACCGCGGCGACCGGTGCGGAAAGGGCGGAGAAGGAAGACGACCGCCCGCGAATTATTACCGCCGACGGGGGCAAAGGGACCAAAACCGAATAAATGCTCGAAGAGTTCGAGCATGCCTCCATCCTCGTGCTCGGTTCCGGCACCAGCGTAGGTGTCCCCATGATCGGCTGCCGCTGCAAAGTTTGCACCTCAGACGATCCCCGCGACAAACGCCTCCGCCCATCCGTTCTTTTGCGCCTCGGCGATAAGCGCGTATTGATCGATACGTCACCCGATTTTCGCTATCAGGCACTCCACTTCGGTATTGAGCGACTCGATGCGATCCTCTACACCCATTCGCATGCCGACCACATTCTAGGTTTAGATGACGTTAGGCCGTTTAACTTCTTGCAAAAAAGTGACATCCCAATCTATTTGTCTGCGGAATCTTTTGAGGTCATCCGGCGGACCTTCGAGTACGTTTTCGATGCCGGACCCACTCAATCCAGCCGCCCCAGACTGAATCCGCATCTCTTCGAGAATGACCCCATCTCGGTGTGTGGAATCCGGATTCAACCCATCCGCCTCTCGCACGGCAAAGGCACTGCCCACGGATTCCGCTTCGGCGATTGCGCCTACCTAACGGACCACAGCGCGATCCCTTCCGAAAGCCAGGAGAAGCTTACCGGCCTCGATGTCTTGTTCCTGGACGCGCTCAGGAACAATCCCCATCCCACCCATTCCACAGTCGAAGAATCGCTCACAACTGTCCATCTTTTAAGACCGCAACGCGCTTATTTTACACATATTTCACACGATCTTCCTCATGCGATAGTTGAGGCGCGTTTACCCCCCGGTGTTCACATTGCTTACGACGGGCTGGAGATTCCTATCGGACGGGCCAATTCTCCATGACCAGCATCTTTCGTTCGATTGAGGAAGCTCGCGGCCATTTTGGGCCATGTGCGCTCACCATCGGCAACTTCGATGGCGTTCACATTGGCCATCAGGCGCTTATCTCGGCAACCGTCGCATCGGCCTTGGAAAACAATCTCGTTCCGGCGGTTCTCACTTTCGATCCCCATCCCAGCGTCATCGTCGCCCCGGAGCGCGCGCCGCAAATGATCTCGACTCTCGAAGATCGCCTTCGGCTGCTCGGCCTCGCCGGCGCCCAGCGCGTTCTGGTCCTTCCCTTCACCGCCGAAGTAGCCCGCCTCTCCCCCCAGGAGTTCGTTTCGCAAGTTCTGGTTGATGCCCTGGAGACAAAGATAGTTTTCGTCGGCGAAAACTTCCGCTTCGGTCATAAACAAAGCGGCCATCCCGAGACTCTGCGGAATCTCGGCGTCGAATATGGCTTCGTCTCGCATTTTCTGAAACCGGTCGCTTTCCGCGGCGAAATTGTTTCTAGCTCGCTGGTGCGGCAATACCTCGCGAATGGGCGCGTCTCGCGGGCCGCGCGTCTGCTTGCCCGCTGCTTTTCCGTCGAAGGTCCGGTAGTATCCGGCCGCGGAATCGGTCGCAGCCAAGCCGTCCCCACCTTGAACCTGCGCCCCACTCCGGGTCAAGTCCTGCCTCGCGGCATCTACATCACAGAAACTCTGGAGCACTCTACCACCCGCCGTTGGCAATCCGTCACCAGCGTCGGCACTAACCCGACTTTCGGCGAGACCGGGACCACTATCGAAACTTTTCTTCTCGCGCCGCCGTTGGACGAGCAAACCCCCCGGCGGATCGAGGTCCGGTTCCGCCGCTTTATCCGCCCGGAACGCCGCTTTTCCACCTCCGCTGCCCTTAAAGAGCAGATCGCGAACGACGTCTCCCAAGCCCGGATCTATTGGCGTCGCCTCTCCCGCCTAAGCTCATTTGTTCCTTAGATATACTTGGTCCGAAGAGACCTCATGCAGCTTTCCGAAGCGAAAATCAAGCATCTGAACGCGCTTTCGAATAAAAACGGCGTCATCGCAGCAGCGGCAATGGATCAGCGCGGCAGTTTGCGAAAATCGATCGCGTCCGCGAAAGGCGTGCCCCAGGACCAGGTCACCGCGGACATGATGTCCGAGTTCAAAGTGGCCGTGTCGAAAGTCCTCACCAAGCATGCCAGCGCCATTCTGCTCGACCCCGAATTCGGCATTCCCGCCGCCAAAGCCCGCGCCAAGAGCTCCGGCCTCCTGCTCGCTTATGAAGAGAGTGGCTACGACAATACCAAGCCGGGGCGCTTGCCCGATCTGCTTCCACACCTTTCAGTGAAGCGCATCAAAGAACTCGGAGCGGACGCCGTCAAAATCCTGATTTATTACACGCCCTTCGACAACTCCGATGTCAATGACATCAAGCATGCCTTCATTGAGCGGATCGGCGCAGAATGCGAATACCATCAGATTCCGTTCTTCCTCGAATTTGTGGGCTACGATCCTCAAGGCGGCGACGAAAAGGGCTTCGATTACGCCAAGAAAAAACCCGATGTGGTCATGGGATCAATGCAAGAGTTTGGAAAGCCCCAGTACCACGTCGACATACTCAAAGTGGAAGTGCCGGTCAATGCGGAGTTCGTCCAGGGCAGTAGTGTTTTTAAGGGCCAAGCCGCCTACACTCGCGAGCAAGCCCTTCAGCTTTATCGCAAAGCGGCTGAGGTCGCGGAGAAGCCATTCATCTATCTGAGCGCCGGCGTCGGCAATGAGCAGTTTGTCGAATCGCTCCATATGGCAGCCGAAGCGGGCGCCGATTATTCCGGAGTCCTATGCGGCCGCGCCACCTGGAAGGATGCCGTGCCCGTCTACACAAAGCAGGGCGTAAAAGCGCTGGAAGACTGGCTTTCCGATCAAGGCGTCAAGAACATCAATGCTGTGAACGACGCTATTAAATCCGCTAAGCCCTGGCGCGGCAAGTATGGCATCTCCGCAAGCGCTTGAATCCGGGCGGCAAGGGCTCGCCATGACCTTTGCTTCGATACCGGAAGCAATCGAAGACTTCAGGCAAGGCAAAATCCTGATCGTCGTTGACGACGAGGATCGCGAGAATGAGGGCGATCTCACTATCGCCGCGGAGAAGGTTACTCCGGAAATAATCAATTTCATGGTCACGCACGGGCGCGGTCTCATCTGCCTCGCGCTTGAGGCCGAGATCTGCAAACGTCTCGATCTTCAGCCCATGTCGCCGGTCAATACCGCGCGATTCGGCACTGCCTTCTGCGAAGCGGTCGATGCCGCCGAAGGCGTCACCACCGGCATCTCCGCCCACGACCGCGCTCACACCATCCGGGTGGCAATCGATCCCAACACGCGTCCGCAAGATCTCGCGCGTCCCGGCCACATTTTTCCGCTGCGCGCCCGTCCGGGCGGCGTGCTCGTTCGCTCCGGTCAAACCGAAGCGGCGGTCGATCTCGCGCGTCTCGCCGGCCTCTCGCCCGGCGGCGTTATCTGCGAAATCATGAATGAAGACGGCAGCATGGCGCGCGTACCGCAGCTCTTTGAGTTTTGCCGGACCCACGGATTAAAGATGATTTCGGTCGCCGACCTCATCCGTTACCGCTCGCATACCGAGAAGTTTGTCGAGCGCGAAGGCTCCGGCCGCATCCACGCCGCTTTCGGCGAATTTCAAGCTGTGCGCTACATCAGCCGGCTCGATCGTGAAACTCATCTGGCCCTGATCCATGGCGACATCGCCGGCAAGCAGAACGTTCTGGTGCGCGTGCATTCACATTGCGCCTACGGCGATATCTTCCACTCCCTCGATTGCGATTGCCATCAGTTGATTGCCGCCGCCCTCGATACCATCTCCCGCGCCGATTGCGGCGTGTTGATTTACCTGCATCAGAGCGGCCCGGGTTTGCACGCCGTCTGGCACGACGGCCATTGCGAGCTGATCGGCCACGGCCGCGAGCAATCCAGCTTCATCCCCTCCGAGCGCCAGCCGCCGCTTCAGCACGAAACCGGCGTTGGCGCGCAGATCCTTTCGGATCTCGGGCTATCCACCATTCATCTTTTGACCAATCACCCACGCAAGGTTGTCGGCCTCGAAGGTTTCGGTATTCAGATCACGGAGCAGATTCCTTTCCCTGTGCTTCCGTCGCCTGCTGCGTAATCGATTCCTGGAACGGCACCGCGAAGCCCACCTTCTGTCCCTCCGCCGCTTCGAGAATCTTCAGCAGCAGCTCGGATTGTATCTTCAAATACTCGTTGAAATCGGCAGTCAGCACGTACGCAAAAATGTCCAGATCGAAAGACTGGTCCGTGATCTTCGTGAATCGCAGCGGAACGCCGGTCGCATCCACCTTCTCATGCTCCTCGAGAATCCTGGTCACCGCGTCCATCATTCCGCGTATCCGCTCCGGTTTCGTGTCCCTTCGCAGATGCAGCGTCGGGTGGAACCAGATCCGGTCGCGCTTCGAATAATTTTCGAGGGTCATCGTCGAAAACTGCGCGTTGGGAATCGTCACCACCGTCCGGTCCAGCGTCCGGATTCGCGTCGATCGCAGCCCGATATCTTCCACCGTCCCGACCTGTCCTCCGAATTGGCAGAAATCTCCCACCAGTACCGGCCGGTCGCTAATCACCGAAATGCTGCCGAACAGATTCTCGAGCGTCTTCTGCGCGGCCAGCGCCACGGCCAGTCCGCCCACTCCCAGTCCCGCCAGAATCGTGCTGGTCGAGTAGCCCCATTGCGCCAGCGCCACCAGAACCGCGATACAGAATAAACAGATCTTCACGAACCGCACAAAGAGCGGAATTACCGAGTACGAAAGCGCCCGCTGCCGCGGATCGAGCCGCGATGTCACCTGATCGGAAATTACGTCTACGACCCGCATCGCCAACGATGCAACGCCCAGAACAATCAGCAGCGTCATGAGGTCGAAAAGATAATCCCGCAGCAGCGCCGAGGGACCCACTGCTCCCATAAAGGCCCGGAATACCGCCACCGCAAGCAGCAATCGAAGCGGCTCCGTGAAGGCTTCCAGCCGATACGCATGCAGCGATTTCGCATAGCGCTTCGCAATCGGCCTCACCAGCGCGATGAACAGCTTCGAGAGCGCCCGCGAAATCAGCGACAGCACCATCGCCAGCAGCACCAGTCCGAACCAGCTCCAAAGCGGTGTCCCGACAAATTTGATTTTCACCAGCGCTTGCGGCAGCTTCTTTTCAAACGCCGATTCCTCAATCAGCGTGCTCAACTCCGGAATCCGCGCGGTGCTGTCGGCCGATACCAGCCAGACCACTAGGCCCTCCTGCGTGATCTGCTGCATCTGCAAAGTGACGGTTTGACTATTCAATTGAAAGCTCGCCAGATCGTTCACGCCAGGCGCAAGACCGCTCTCGCGATCTCCCTCCGAGGTGTCATTCAACTGATCGAGTTCGAATTGAGGATTACGGTCGAGAAGCTCGCCCAATTCTCGCGCGAGCTCCGGCCCCTCCGACTTTCTGGTCTTCCGCAGATCGAGATATTGTGCAGCCAAAGCGTAGTTCTTGCTATGACACGCTTTCAGAAAGTTGTAGATGGAGCTTCTGGGTGTCGTCCGCCGCAGCGGGTCCGAAGCCGCCGGCGCGCTCGCCTTCGACTTGTTGCCGGTGAGCAGACTCCCCAGCCCTTGCCCGGAGCTCGCTTGCCCGCAAAGCAAAAGCATTCCGGCCAGAATCGCCGGAACGATACGCCGAGCTCGGCCGATCGCGACGCTTGCCATGGACATCAGCTCTTCTCCGTTTCAGCCGGAGCCGCCACGAATCGATACCCTACCCCGCGCACCGTGAGCAGATGCCGCGGCCGCGTCGGATCGTCCTCAATGTATCGTCGCAGCCGCACGATGAAATTGTCGATCGGCCGCGTATCGGTGTCGTCCTGCAGACTCCAAACTTCCTCGAGCATGGTCTTTCGAGAGACTGGCTTGCCCTCGTGCTCGATCAGATACCGGAGTACGTTCGCTTCCATCAACGTGAGACGGAGGGTCTGGCTGCCGACCGAGAGTTCCAAAAGATCGAAATTGACGATTTTGTCGCCTTTGTCGCCGAATGTGAATACGTCTTTGGATTCGCCTCGCGGGCCGATCTGATTTCCAGCCTGATCCGCGGTTTGGTTCCTGGCCTGAATTTCAAAGTGGTTGGAAGCCGCCCGAAGCCACTCGCGCCTTCGCAGTAAGCCCCGAATCCTGGCAATAAGGATCGCCAGATCGAACGGTTTGGTAAGGTAATCGTCCGCGCCGGACTCGAAGCCGCGCAGCACATCGTCCGGATGGCCGCGGGCGGTCAATATCAGAGTAGGGATGAAATGGCCGTCCTGGCGCATTTCGGACATCGTGGTAAATCCATCCTTGCCCGGCAGCATCACGTCGAGGATCACAACGTCGAACCCTCCCGGAGTTTTTCCCAAACGAAGTAGCGCCTCCTCTCCGGTGTCAACCACCTCCACCCGATAGCCTTCCGCCACTAGATTGAAGCGCAAACCCTCCGCGAGATGCTGCTCGTCTTCTACTACAAGAATCCGGTTCATTTAGAAATAGGAAGTTGAAGAACGAAGGTGCTTCCATGTCCAGGACCCTCGCTTTCCGCCCAGGCGCGGCCGCCGTGCCGCTTCGCTACCGAGCGGACGATGTATAACCCTAGTCCGGTTCCCTTCAGGCGTGTCGCGATCGGCCCCGGAACCCGGTAGAAGCGCTTGAAGATCCGCTTCAGCTCGGTCTTGGGAATGCCGGGACCTTGGTCTCTCACGCGCACAGCGACATACTTGCCGTCCAGCTTTTTCGCTTCGACGATCACGTTGACGTCGCCTCCGGAATATTTGACTGCGTTGTCGATCAGGTTCGCGAGCGCCGCCCGCACTTCGTCGAGATCGCCTTCAATCCGGATGACCGAGCCGGCCTGATATCTCAGCGAGTCGGGCTGCAGATGGTAGAGCGCGCGCACGCGCTCCACGCATTCCTCCACCAGGGCGCCAAGATTGATCGAGGTTAAATTCAATACGCGATTCACGGCGCCGGTTCGCCCCGTGCGCAGGACCTGTTCAATGGTGGTTAGCAGCCGGCCGCTGTCGTCCAGCATGATCCGGTAGAATTCCTCGCGCTTGCTTTCATCGACATCGCGCGTGAGCAGTGTCTCGAGATACAGGCGAATGGAAGCTACCGGAGTTTTCAGTTCATGCGTGACCGCATTGATAAAAGCGTCATGCTGCTCGTTGCGGCGAATCTCGCGAACCAGAAAAATCGTATTCAGAACGATGCCGCTGATGATAGTCGCCAGCAGTAATACGCCGAAAAAAAGCAGAATTCCCGTGCGCCAGTTGAGCAGAACCCAACCGATATATTGCAGGACGATAACTGTGATCAGTCCTACGCCGAGGGCTATGAAAAATACGATGGATTTGCGGCGGCCCGCTACGACCATGATTCCAGCTTATGCCGGAGCGGGAAAGCTTTTCGTCGTTATGAAGAGATCAGGCGACCTTGCGGTCCGTGAGCGTATTGGGAAGTTTCGCTGCGTGAATCGATCGGGCGATGCCGAAACGCCGGAGGATTTTGATCGTAAGCCAGGTCGGATCGAATTCATACCATGCCAGCCCGTGCCGCGCGGAGGTCGGGTGGGCGTGATGATTGTTGTGCCAGCCTTCGCCGAACGTGATCATCGCTACCCACCAATTGTTGCGTGAATCGTCGCGGGTCGCGAAGCGGCGCGCGCCCCACATATGTGTCGCGGAATTGACTAGCCACGTAGCGTGCAGACCGACTACTACGCGAAGGCAAATGCCCCACAGAAACAGCGGGAATCCTCCGATAGCGATGAGCAGCACTGCGAGAGTAACCAGCGGTACCCAATGATAGTTGTTCAGCCATACATAAAAACGATGCTTCGCCAGATCCGGAGCGTACTTTGACATGGCGCGGGTATTATTGTGATTCGTCTTCCCCCAGATCAGCCAGCCTACGTGAGACCACCACGCCCCATCGCGCGGTGAGTGTGGGTCTCCCTGATGATCCGAATTTTGATGGTGGACTCGATGCGTGGCAACCCAGGAAATCGGTCCGCCTTCAAGCGTCAGCGAGCCGCAAACTGCGAAAAAGTATTCGAGAAGTCTCGGTACCCGGTACGACCGGTGGGTCAGCAGCCGGTGATACCCCATGCTGATGCCGAGGCCGGTAGCCATCCAATAAAGGAAGAGCGCAATCCAAAAAGATTTCCAGCTAAAAGTAAATAACGCCGCAATTGCGCCCACATGAAACAGCACCATTACAATCGTTGTTGGCCAGTTTGGTCTTTCAGTTTTCCCGAAACTGCTGATCTTGCCGATGTCGGTGCTCACTTGTTCTTCGGAAGTCATCTCTATTCCGACCCTAACAGGAAATCGGCTTTTGCTTTGTAAGACTTGTGTAATTTCAACGCCGGAAGGCCTCGGGCTCCTCTGGTATGCCATCAACATGAGACGGGCGTGTAAGCCTACATTCGGATCGGCGTGTCCCGAGGCGTGTAGGGTGTATAGATAGAGGGAACCTATGCCACAGGTAATGGCGACTCCAAAAACTTACGACGTCGTAATTGTGGGCTCCGGCGCGGGCGGTGGTGTAGCCGCTCAAGTGCTCGCAAACGCCGGCGCTAAAATCTGCCTGCTCGAAGCGGGCGCGTGGTTCGACTGCACGAAACAGTCGAAAATGTTCGAGTGGCCCTACAACGTTCCGCATCGGGGCGCGGGAACGCGCGATGAGCCTTGGGGCTATTTCGACGCTACGCTAGTCGGCGGCTGGCAGGTTCCGGGCGAGCCGTACACAAACGCGCCCGGCTCCGATTGGATGTGGTGGCGCGGCCGGATGCTCGGCGGCCGGACCAATCACTATGGCCGCATCTCTCTGCGCATGGGTCCTTACGACTTCAAGCCTTACAGCCGCGATGGCAAAGGCTTCGATTGGCCCATCACCTACGAGGATCTCGCTCCTTATTACGACAGGGCCGAGCAATTGATCGGCGTCTTCGGATCGCAGGAAGGTCTCGAAAACACGCCCGATGGAAAATTTCTGCCGCCTCCCGCTCCGCGCGGCTACGAAAAAATTATCAAAGCGGCATCCGACAGGCTGAAGATTCCCTGCGTCCCGTCGCGCCTCGCCATTCTTACTCGTCCCCTCAACGGCCGAACGGCGTGCCATTACTGCGCGCAATGCGGACGATCCTGCGGCGTCAATGCCAACTTCAACTCGCCCGGCGTGCACATCTTCCCGGCTATGAAGACCGGCAACTTGGAAGTGCGCACAAGCGCCATGGTGCGCGAGGTATTGGTCGGCTCGGACGGATTGGCCAGCGGCGTCTCTTACGTGGATAAGAAGACCCGAAATGAAGTCCAGGTTCGCGCCAAGATTGTTGTCCTTGCCGCAAGCTGCTGTGAGACCGCCCGCATCATGCTCAACTCCAAGAGCAGCCAGTTTCCCGATGGAATTGCGAATTCAACGGGTTTGGTCGGTCGTTACATCATGGATACCGTCGGCTCCGATGTCGGCGGATTTCTACCCATTCTCCAGGATCTTCCGCCCCGCAACGAAGATGGCGTCGGCGGCATGCATCTCTACATGCCGTGGTGGCTGTATGGGCAGCAGAAAGCCGACAAGTTGCCGTTCGCCCGCGGCTATCACATTGAAATCGGCGGCGGCCGCGGTCTTCCGGGCGACGGCGCGATGGATGGTTACGCGGAACGCTGGCTCGGCGGAGGATATGGAGTCGATCTCAAGCGCAATCTCCGCAAACTTTACGGCTGCGAAATCGGCTTCTCCGGCCGTGGCGAAATGATCCCCAACGACAATAGCTATTGCGAGATCGATCCGCAGGTTGTCGATCAATGGGGCATCCCCGTCCTCCGCTTCCACTTCAAATGGAGCCAGGACGAAATCCTGCAAGCCAGGCACATGCAGGAAACTTTCAAGCAAATCATTGAGACCGCCGGAGGAATCATCACCTACAGTTCCGGTGCACAGGACAACTGGGGCATCGCGAAAGGCGGTCAGATCATACATGAAGTGGGCGCGACGAAGATGGGCGACAATCCTAAAACTTCGGTGCTGAACCAATACTGCCAGGCCTGGGACGTGAAGAATCTCTTCATCACCGATGCCGCGCCCTTTGTCAGCAATGCCGACAAGAATCCCACTCTCACCATTTCCGCCCTCGGCTGGCGGACTTCGGAGTACATCGCCGATCAAGTCAAGAAACTAAACGTCAAGGTCTGAAGAATTTAGGTGTGAAGAGTCTCGCGGCGCTATTCCTGTCTTCCGCGCTTTTGTGTTTTGCAGCCGGCGTCGATCAAGCCCACTATGCGGGGCAGCAAACCTGTGCTCCCTGCCACAAACAGATCGCCGTGACTCAGGCGAAGACCGCCATGGCCGACACCTGGCGCGGCGTCGTTGCTTCGTCTTTGCCGCTGAACTATGACGGTCGCGTAAAAGAAGGACCCGATCCACCGCTGCTGTTTGAGATCCGGCGTCTGAAAGACGGCTTCGTATACTCCGTCGAAATGCCTCAGCAGCCCAAAGTGACACTGCCGGTGCGGGTGATCATGGGCGGCAAGCGGCACGGTCTCAGCTTTCTCGCCCGCATCGATCAGTTCGAGGGAATTCCGCTGGCGCGGCCGGCGCTGATTGAGGCGCGATATGTGTACGGCTCGGTTCAAAACGCGCTGGCGCTCTCGCCCGGTTTTCCAACCGAAAAGCCCAGCTCCTATCCTGTGGCGTTTGGAAGCGTGCTCAGTCCTACTTTTGAGACGCGCTGCCTGACCTGTCACGGCGAGCCGAATACACTAGGCGCGGGCAAAGAAGGCGGAGTACATTGCGAGAGCTGCCATGGGCCCGGCGAGCTGCATCTACAGGCCGTCACCACCGGAAATCTCTCCGCGGGTTTAGGCTTTATCGATCCGCGCAAGCTCACTCCCGCTCAAAGCCTCGAAGTCTGCGCGCAATGCCATACCGGATTCCGCCATATTTCCGATCCTTTTCCCGACGACCTGCTGATATCGGCCCAGGTCGCGGCGCTGCGCAATTCGGAGTGCTTCATTCAGAGCAATGAGGCTATTGCGTGTACCACCTGCCATAATCCGCACGAGGATTCGCCGCGCGTCAATGAAGCCTCGGTTAAAGCCTGTCTCGGCTGTCATTCGACTGCCGCGAAGCAGCGCGCCGCCATCTGCCCGGTGAACGCCACCGACAAGTGCATCGGCTGCCACATGCCCGCGGTCAAACAGGGCTCATTCGATATGGTGGACCACTGGATTCGCGTTCATCCCGAACAGAGCGTTGCCGCCGCGAATCACGCTAAGAGCCTCCGCTCTCAGCTTCCGCCCGTGCGCGAATTTCTCCGCATCGTCGTTACCAACGACAGCGCTAAAGCGGAAGACGCAAGCCGGCGTCTGGCCAAAGGCGACGAGTTCTTCAACGTCGCTCGCGATCTCTCGACCGATGCGACTTCCAGCATCGGCGGATACGCCGGCAGCATGTTGTTGTCGGACCTTGATCCGAAACTTGCCGCCGCTGCCGCAACCCTCGACTACGGCGAGAACAGTCCCATCGTCGATCTGCCCAATCGCTATGTGATTCTTCGCCGTATGCCCCGCGATTTCAAGTGGCAGGCCGATCGGCTTCTCGCTCAGGCATCCGCTCTCAAAACCCAAGGCGACAGCAAAGGAGCGCTTGAGAAAGCGCGTCAATCGCTCATGATTTATCCTTATTTTCTGCGCGCGCTCATTTTCCTGGGCACGACGCTCGCCGAAAGCGGCGGCGTGCAACAAGCGGAAGGAATATTGGCCTTCGCCGCGCAGATTTATTCCGAGGATGCCGCCACTCAGTTCAACCTCGGATTAGTTCTCGGAGGACTGGGCCGCCAGGCTGACGAAATCCAGGCGTTACGGCATGCCAATGAGCTCGATCCCGATCTCCTGTCCGTGTATGAGAACCTCGGCGCGGCTTTGTTTTCGAGCGGCCAGCCGCAAAACGCCATCGACGTTTTCCGCCGGGGTCTGCAAGTTAATCCGCTATCGGCGCTCCTTTACTACGACTTGAGTCTCGCTCTCGAGCGGCAAAAGGATTTATCCGGCGCGCAACAGGCCAGAGCGCTTGCCGCCAAGCTCGATCCGGACCTCGCCGCGCGCCTGCGGCAGTGAGCGTTCAATCCTTACTCGGCCGCCGATTCGCCGCGCTGAGAGCGCTAAGTCTCTTCCGCGCGTCTATTATTTCGGGAGTATCTGAATCGCCATTCTTCCAGATTTTCAGAAAACGCGTGTACGCGATCCGAGCCTGCTCCCGCTCGCCTTTCCCCTCGTAAGCCTCGCCGAAATGATATTCCAGCAGCGGGTAATTCGGATTCAAGCGCAGAATCCTCTGGTATTCGCCGATTGCCTGATCCAGCCGGCCCAGCTCGAGATATGCATTGCCGAGGCAATCTTCGTATAAATCAAGCCCGGAGCTGGGCGGAAGGTGATGAAGCGCTTCCTTGAAGTGAGCGATCGCTTCATCCGGCCGCTTGTTTCGTAACGCCAGAGTGCCCAGATGATAATCGTAGCTTCGCAGTTCCCGCCGCGCCCCGCGTTCCGGATTCGCCAGGTTTTCAAACAGCCTTTGCTGCAAGCTGGCCGCCTTAGCTTTGTCGCCTCGGTCCAGTGCGAACAGCAAAGAATTCCAAATCGCCCCAGGCTCGTATCGCATCTCATCCCGAGCCGCTTGTTCGCCCAGGCGCAAATCCCCTTTTCTCCGGTACACCTGCGCAATGCTGCCGTACCCCACCCCGCGCGCGGCATCGGAGCGCGTGACCTGAATGTAGCGCTCGTACTGGCGTATGGCGTCCCGATAGCGCCCTTGCTGCGAATAAACGTCACCCATGTGAATAATGGCCGGCTCAAATTCCGGGTCGAGCGAGAGAGACGTTTCGTACTCCGCCATAGCTTCTTCATACCGGCCCGACTGTTGGTACGACATCCCCAGGCTGTCATGCGCATTCGGCTCTTTGGGGGACAATTCCACATAGCGCTCGTGCGCGGCAATCGCATCGTCGTACTGGCCCAGACCCAGAAAACAGATACCCAGCGCGTTATACAAGTCTCCCGCGTCAGGATCCTTCGCCAGCCCCTGCTGCAGCACTGAAATTGCTTCTTGCGAACGCTCTTCCCGGTAGAGCAGGCGGCCCAGTCTCGAATACGCTTCGATTTCGAGCGGATATTCGCTCAGAATCTGTTGCAGCGTCCGGATGGCGCTCGGGTAATCCTCGCGCGCGATCGCATACCACGCCATCACATATAACCGGTCTTTCTCCGTCAGCCGATTCGACAACCGGAACGCCTTCTCTAAATACGGCCTGCCCTTGTCCGGCATAAAATCGGTAACCGAATACGCGTATCCGATACGCGCGTAGGCCATCGCAAATTTCGGATCCAGTTGAATGGCCTTTTGGAGAAGAGCCACCGCTTCGGTATTCTCAAAGCTCTGCGCCTTGCTCACGCCCAGCGAGTAATACCGGTAAGCTTCGAAATTCCGTGTCATCGCCTCCGCCAAGGTCGCCTTTTTCGCCCCACTCGAAGCCGCGACGCCCAGCCGCGATGCCAGTCTCGACGACAGAAGATCGACTTGTCCCAGAATCTCGGCCGGCCGGCCGACCGCTAACCGGTCCGCCGCGAGCAGCCGTCCGTGTCCGGCTTCGTAAAGCTGAACGGTGATTAGAAATCCCTCGCCAAGCGGCGCGAAACTTCCCAGCACCACCGCCTCCGCATGGCTCCTCCGGGCAATTTCGAGCGCCTCGTCCAGATCGATCTCGCTGCCCGGTTTGTGGCCGATTCGCTTCAACAGCAATTCCAGTTGTTGTCGGCTGAGCACGGTTAGCTGGTCCGAATGAGTGAGGTCCGCGATGAACATGTCCGCCAGCCCCTCGCTCAGCCAATTCACATCGGCCCGCTTCGATTGATTCTCGAAATACATCACCGCCACCGGCTTCTTCCCGGGGATCGGCGGCAGAGTCACTTCTAACTGCCTGGTGCGCGAAGTATGTATAATTACGAAAGTACCGGCGAGTATTGCGGCCAAAGCAGCGACGCCGGCAAACATCCTCTTGCCCGGCCATTTGGCTTCTTTGCCGACTAGAGGAGTGATTGTCTCCACTCCGGCCTTACGCGGAGTCGGCTCCGGCGCGTCCACTTCAACTGCGCCGATGAACCGGTAGCCCACCTTCGGAATGGTCTTGACGAACCGCGGATTACGCGAGTCGTCTCCCAGAACTTTCCGGATGTCGGCAATGCACTGAACCAGCGCATTGTCGGTTACTGCGGTGTCCCGCCAAAAATTCTGAACCAGTTCTTCCTTGCTCACCAGTCTCCGGCGCTGCTCGAGCAGATAGAGCAGCACCTGAAAAGACTGTTGCCGGACGTACTGATCGTGGCCATCCCGCTTTAAGCAGCCCTGAGACGAGTTGACCTCAATATTCTCGAAGCGGTAAACCGGTCCGCTAACTGGGCTGGGCGGCGGCTCCGCCTGTAGTACCACGTCTGACGCCGCGGGAAGAACTCGCCCCTGCGTGTCCTGAAGCATTTTGGCAGAAGTATATCAAAGCTGGCTGGCGCGGTTTTGAGGCGACATAAAGGTGATAGGTTTGGGTGGGTGGCGGCCGGTCGAGGAAACTCGAGCGCAGCGGTACCCATGGGCTGAACCGTGACCGTGAGGGAGTAAGCATGGCCCTACGGGCCGCGGAATCGCATGAAAGTCGCTCGCGAGTGCGATAGGTTGAAGCAGGGTTCAGCGGCAAGGCCGAC
>Ga0208480_1000061_pt1 | contig 43550 bp, 38 predicted proteins | sample NGESurshal092012_4_FD_184485 | JGI IMG/M metagenome (GOLD analysis project Ga0208480, IMG submission 184485) | Arctic peat soil microbial communities from Barrow, Alaska - NGEE Surface sample F53-1 shallow-092012 (SPAdes) | ecosystem: Environmental > Terrestrial > Soil > Wetlands > Peat ... | reverse complement strand
GCTAATAACTTGTCGATGAGTTTAAGATCAATAGCCATCGGGTCTCCTCAGTGTGATCCTTTCCGATGGCCGTTTACACAGTTCAATTTATACCCTCGAACTCGATGCTCACCTTCCTCGAAGCGACCTGAAACTCCGAGCCGCCTAGATCGTCGAAGCGGAGCCGCGCCCCCGGAGCAGTGACGTCATCGGTTCTGCGTTTCCTATCCGGGGTCACTCCTCCGTTGGTCAAATATTGCACGCTAAGGGCTAGGAGAGCCCTCGGAGTGCCGTATCAGTGGAAAACCTATCCTGCGCCGTTTATGGCGGGCTTATTAGAGTTGAACCGCTCTTGAGTCCGCTTACCGTACTAGTATTCCTTGACACGAATATTCTCCTAGTGGCATACTCATTATATGCTGGAAACGTTCAGAGCCCTCGCCGATCCAAGCCGCCTCCAGATTGTCGGTCTTTTGCTTCGTGAGCCGCTTCCGGTCGGAACGGTTGCCGAACGGCTTGGCATCAGACAGCCACAGGCGTCCAAGCATCTGCGGACGCTGAGTGATGCTGGACTTGTCGAAGTGCATCGGGACGCCCAGCTCCGAATCTACGCCCTCCGGGCGCAACCCTTTCAGGAGATCGATGGCTGGCTCGAACGCTATAGGAGTTTTTTTGAGCAGCAGTTCGAACGCTTGGATCAGGTGTTGGCTGAACTGCAGGCGTCCAAGAACCCGGCAAGGAGAAAACCAAACCCACACGAGGCCGACGCTGAGTCGTGAGCGGAGCCGAAATTATGAAAAACACAGGAACTCTAGCCGTGAGTTTGCCGAACGATTGCGAGATCGTTTTAAGGCGCGTTTTCCATGCGCCTCGTCAGCTGGTATACGACGCGTTCAACAAGCCTGAAATATTGAAGAAGTGGTTTGGGCCTCGTGGGTGGTCCCTTGTCAGCTGCGACGTGGACACGCGGGTGGGCGGCGGCTTCCGCTTTGTGCTGCGGGGGCCCGAAGGTCGTGAATTCGGAATGCGCGGAGTCTATCGGGAACTGTCCCCGCCTGCGCGTTCCGTCCATTCCGAGTCGTTCGACGACTTCCCCGGCGAATCCGTAGTGACGTCAGTCTTAACCGAGGGCGACGGCACGACGACCCTGGTTGCCACGATCCTGTATCCCTCCAAGGAAGCGCGCGATGCAGCCATCAAGTCGGGCATGGAGCACGGCGCTGCTGAGAGTTACGACAAACTGGCGGAGATGTTCGCGGCAGCCTGCAGTTCCCCAATCTTAGACGAGGCTGGCACCCAATGAGTAGTCACGCTCTGCGGAACATCGGCTTTGTATTGGCCGGTTTGGTTGTGCTCCTCATTGGAATCCGCTTTGCTTTTGGCCGGATTTTCAGCACTGGCGGCGCTCCCTCAGGCGCAATCGAGAAATCCGTAACTTCGAAGGACGGCACGTCGATCGCCTACGAGCAGACTGGCTCCGGTCCCGTGCTTATTCTAGTCTCCGCCGCCCTAGCGGACCGCGATGGTGCGCGGCGGCTCGCGAGGCAGCTATTATCATCTTTCACCGTCATCAACTACGACCGTCGAGGTCGTGGTAAGAGTGCGAATACCGAACCCTACGCGGTCGAGCGTGAGGTTGAGGATCTGGAAGCTGTTGTGAATGCCGCCGGCGGACCGGTCTTTCTCTTCGGCAGTTCCTCTGGCGCGGTCCTCGCCTTGGACGCGGCGAATCGCCTCGGCCCAAAGGTCACAAAACTCTTCCTGTACGAACCGCCGTTCATCGTGGATGGCAGCCGACCGCCGATACCGGACACACTGATTCAAGAGATCACAACTTCCCTATCGGCCAATGACCGGGACGGAGCAGTGGCATTGTTTTTTGGCAAGGGTATGGGAATCCCCGCCCCCGGCATCGCGTTCATGCGCTGGATGCTGCCCGCCTGGAGCGACATGACCAGGATCGCGCATACCGCACCCTACGACCTGATGCTTCTGGCGGGTACACAATCAGGGCAGCCGCTCCCCGCAAACCGTTGGTCTCAGGTGAGCGCTCCGGCGATCGTCGCAGTAGGGTCAAAGGGGGAACCGTTCTTCCACTCCGGGGCGAAGGCGCTTGTCGGCAGACTCGCTGCGGCTCAGTACCGCTCGCTGGAGGGTCTGGATCATTCAGCCGTCCTCATGGCACCGCAGGCTCTTGCCGCCGCGATCCGAGAGTTCTTCGGGAAATAGGAAGATAACCGGAGTAGCGAATGATGCGCAGGCGAATGCTTTCACGCCGGCGCGCCGTGGTTGCGAACCCCACCATGAGTCGCAACGTGTAGAGGAAACCGGTGCCGGGCGGACTGAAAGGGTCCTCTCTAGGAGTGCCTCTTAGAACGTAGCAACCGGATAACCGAGGTGCGGCTAACCCCGAGTTGCTTGGCAATGGCCCGCTTACTGATCCCGTCCTTGCGAAGCTGTTTCATTTCCGGCACGAGTTTACCTGCGGTCATTGGCCGCCCATGCGGTTTCCCATCCTTTCGGGCTTTATCAATTCCCGCCTTCAGCCGGTCCCGCAAAATATCCCGTTCGAATTCGGCAAACACGGCCAGCATGCCTGCGAGGGTGCGGCCGCTCGGGGTCGTGAGATCGAGCGCTTCGCTCAGCGAAACGAAGCTCACATCGAGCGCCGTCAATTCCTGAAACGTGTTAACAAGGTCTACGAGCGACCGTCCCCAGCGATCCAGCCGCCAGACGATGACGGAATCGATCTCCCGCCGCCGGGCGGTTTCGATCAGCTTTTCTCGCAACGGGCGGGTGGTCGCCCCGGAGCCTACATCTTTGACTTCGACGACGACAGTCCAGCCTCTCTTCTTGACATAGCTCCTCATCGCCGACAGTTGCATCGGAAGCGTTTGCTGGTCATGAGTCGAGACGCGGCATAAAGCCCGACACGAGGGGCGTTCCCCCTCTGTCCAAAAACCCCCTTGCGGGCGGGGGGCGGAATCGTAGCTTTTTTCTGGGTTTTGGGCATGCGATAACGGTATGTCCGAAAACTATAGTTTATTCACAGTAGGTTCGCAATGCCCTGGCCAGATCTTTTGACCCCCGCACAACGCGTCCAGATCCTGGAACTCCCGGGTCTCATTCCTTAGTGTGCAATTTTTGACCAATGGAGAAATGATCCCTATCCAGCAGCATCGCGTTAGCAATGGCTTGTCGGGTTTGGATGGCCTACTCTACTGTTCGGGTACTGTTCAAAATATGAGACGATTTTCGTTGTTCTTCCCGAAAGAAGCTATCATTCTATGAATCCGCCCAAATGTCTCGGCAAACAGAAATACTTACGGTTTGCTCTTCGCACAGGCTTCGCGTTAACGCTTCTAACGGAAGCCGCCAAAGCCGATCTACCCGACGGGTTCGGAAAGGCTGCCACTGTTCAGGTTTGCGGGAAGTGTCACTCGCCCGAACGAGCTACTTCGCTCCATCAAAGCGGCTCGGAATGGGAAGAAACGATAACGAAGATGGTGAAATTAGGAGCTCGAGCATCGGACGACGATTTCGACGCAATCCTCTTCTATCTGACGCAGCACTTCGGTCCGGAGAAGCCGCGTCCAATCAATATCAATAAGGCAACCGCTGTCGATCTGCAGACAACATTGCTGCTGAGAAGATCGCAAGCTATGGCGGTGCTTCAGTATCGATCCCAGCATGGTGATTTCAAATCGATTGACGATCTTCGAAATGTCCCTGGGTTGGACTTCTCAAAGATAGAGACGGAAAAAGCACGTATAGTTTTCTTAAGCTCGCAAACCCGCTGATATAATCTATCGGAGTTTGAGACCTTCCGAGCATAACGAGCAACCTCGATCGGGGCTGGTTAGACCTCATTCTTCATGGCAACGCCTTTGCGGTAAAGGACTAACAAAATCCCTGGCATACGAAAGCTTTGGATCGTAGCCTTGCCGGCTATTGTGATGACTGGCACGCTGCTTTGGGCTGCCGATTGGCCAATGCTGGGTGGCGGACCGCAGCGGAATGGCTGGGCAAGGTCGGAACGGCTTATCGACAAGACTAATGTGGGCAGTCTGAAGTTGCTCTACAACGTCCGGGCGGAAATTCAGTCGAGAGGTCCGAATTCGTTGACTGCACCGATTATCAACGGCAACCTCATTACTTATCGGGGCTTCAAAGAAATGCTGATTTTCGGCGCAAGCTCCGACGAGGTTATTTCAGTAGATGCCGATCTCAACAAGGCCCTCTGGGAATCGCGGGTGAGGAATCGAGCGGATAAACCGCCGGCCGATACTCCAACGGCCGTATGCCCTGGTGGGTTGACAGCACCAGTGGTAATGGCGGGCAGTAGCTCAGCCCCGATGCACTTTGCTTCTGAAGCAAGTCGATTACCTGCTGCGGCTGGCGTTAAACCACTTAGGCCTTCGCCCTACTTCCCACCTCTTTCGCAAAGTGTGTATCCGTTACGGCCAACCACGTTAACTGAGCTCGCGGCCTTATACGCAATCAGCAGTGACGGTAACCTGCACGTACTCAACAGCTCCACCGGCCAGGATCTTCTCCCTCCAATCAAGTTTGTCCCTCCTAATGCGAAAGTGACTAGCTTGAATATTTGGGAGAACCTTGTCTACGCAACTACGGGGGATAATTGCGACGGTTATCGGAACGCGCTGTTTGCGATCGATCTTTTGAGCCGTGATAAGAGGGTGACGGCATTCGTACCGCAGGGTGGCGGCTTTTCCGGTCAAGGTGGAACCTCGATCGGTAATGATGGAACCGTTTACGTGCAAGTAATGTACGCGCCCGGCGATGCAGTTGGGCATTACCGCGACACTGTGGTTGCTCTGACTCCGAAGGATCTGAAGGTCAAGGACTACTTCACGCCCAACGAGAAGGCGGCCCACGGGAAAATGGTCGCCGGGCTGGGCATTACCCCTTTAGTATTTTCTTCCATGGGCAAGGAGATGCTGCTTGCCGGCGGAAGCGACGGGCGCTTATATCTGCTGGATTCCAAATCCTTGGGAGGAGCGGATCATCACACTCCGCTTTACTCTAGCGAACGCATCGCGCAGGGCGACAAGAAGGGTGACGGGTACGGTTTCCGAGGCACATTTTCCAGTTGGGTCGACTTTAATAACGGTGCAAGATGGTTCTACGCGCCGATTGCCGGACCTCCGCACCGCTCAGCTAAATTGACGCCGGCAAAAAGCGCACCCTTGGATGGAAGCATCGTTGCGCTGAAGCTTACAGAAGAAAACGAGCGCCCTGCGCTGCAGTCCGTTTGGCTCTCGCGCGATATCGTCTCGCCTGCTCCCGTCGCCATCGGGAACGGGATGGTGTTTGCGCTCTCGACCGGAAAAGAATCACCGGGCGCGCCCAGGAAAGCCACACGCTCCAGCAACACTGGATTCGATCGGACGGCAGGCAGGGCGACCCTCTTCGTGTTCGATGGCGCCACCGGAAAGCAACTCTACTCGAGCGGTGATTCTGTTTCAAGCAGCTCGCCGGGAGGCGGTTTGGCGCTAGCCAACGGCCGGGTTTACTTCGCAACGCAGGACAATATCGTTCATTGCTTCGGGTTGCCGACGATTGAAACTCAGCTGAATGAACAATAGCGTCCTATGGCAAGATCGAGAGCGCAGATGCGCATACTGAGTTGTCTTCTGGCAGCAGCGCTTTCCGCATTTGGTCAAAACGCAAACTGGTTGACCAATGGGGGAGATCCGCAGCGAACGAATTGGCAGAGGGACGAACACATCCTTACAACTGAAAACGTTAAGGACTTAAAGATCCTCTGGAAAATCAAGTTGGACAACAAGCCGAGGGAGATGCATTCGTTATTTCCGCCTCTGATCGTGAGCAAAGTTAAGACCAGCAACGGTCCTAAACAGATTGCAATTGAGGCCGGCATTTCAGACAATCTATACGCGATTGACGTGGAGACCGGAACCCTACTGTGGCAGAGGCATTTCGAGTATCCGCCGATAAAACAGGGAAGAGGTCTGGAACTGGGCGACCCGCTTTGTCCGGGTGGGCAGACGGCAACGCCCGTCGTAGGCCCTGAAGATGCCTCCGGAAGAAGAACTCTTTATGCGCTCGCAGGCGACGGCCAGCTTCACTCGCTCGATGTTGCGAATGGCGAGGAAACCGCAGCACCCGTGAAGTTCGGCTTCGGCAACTCAAAGTCATATTCCCTCAACATGTGGAATGGCGTGATATTCACCACCACGTCCCAGAGCTGTAACGGTAGCCCGAATCAGGTGTGGGCAATCGATGTCAATGATCCGAGTAAGAAGGTCATGACCTTTAACCCTCGCAGCGGCGGCCTTTGGGGGCGCGAAGGGGCCTCAATCGATTCTACCGGAACGGCTTGGGCGCCGACGGGAGATGGGGTTTACGATCCTGAAAACCGCACCTTCGGCAACGGGCTTATCGGAGTGAAGGTGGAAGGAAAGCAGCTTCAGCTGCAAGACTGGTTTGAACCTCCGAACTGGTTTTGGATGCGTAAACGCGACCTGGACATGCAGGTCACTCCGGCCATTTTCAACTTCGGAAATAAGGAATTGTTAGCCACGGGGAGCAAAGCATGCCGGATTTACCTGCTGGACACACAGGCCGCGGGTGGCGACGATCACGAAACGCCCCTGGCGCAAACTCCACTTCTTTGCAACGAGGAAGTCAATTTTGCTTCCGCTGGGATTTGGGGTTCGCTGGCCAGTTGGGAAGACTCGTCAGGCATGCGTTGGATCCTGACGCCTTTTTGGGGACCGGTTCATCGCAACTTTCATCCGCCTGTTTCCTACGGGCCCGTGACACACGGCGCAATCGTTGCACTCAAACTTCACTCCCAGGGCGGATCGTTCGAACTCGTGCCCGCCTGGATGTCGCGGGATATGAACCGGGCGGAGCCTCCCGTCGTCGCAAACGGCGTAGTATTCGCGTACGGAAGCGGCGAGAACACGGAACAGGCTTATCCTGAACGCGGCTTGTACGATTACAGCCCGGAACGGATCAAGAATTCAACGCACGCCACCTTATACGCCCTCGACGCCGAAACCGGCAAAGAACTCTACTCGAGCGGCGATCAGATCGCCTCGTTCAATCACTTCAGCGGGCTCTCGGTAGCGAACGGGCGTGTTTACATCGCTACTTATGACAGTATCCTTTACTGCTTCGGACTTAATCGGGGAACAGGGGCCAAGAGCGCTTTGCCGACCACGGTAGTAAGACCGTCTAGTGTCCCTATGAAATTTGAGGAAAGTGGCGGGCAATCTCGCAGATGCCATAGGAGTTCGCCATTTTGCCAAGCTGCCTCGCGTGCTGCGCTCACACTCCAGGCGGCAATAGTATCCTCCAGGTGAGAGACGGGCGGAAGCGGGTCACCCAAAAGGCGGACGTGGAGTGTTTGCTTAGCCGATTCGATAAGACTATCTAGTGTTGTGTTGAGTGCCGTGTAGTCGTTGTAATGCGCGCTCGCGTGTTGCGGGACTGTCGCTGTGACCTGACAGGTAGCGACGATCGCTTGAGGAAGATCGTGGTTAATGTGCGCGTTAATGCCGGCCAACGCGAACTGGATGCGGGCGACGTCGGCTTCGTTCCGGCGCCCGAACAGTGCCTTCCAGCAGCCGGGGCCGGGTTGACCGCTGAGCGCTGATTCAAGAGCCCCGAAGTAAAAGCGAGCAAATTGGACGTCGAGTTCCGCAAGCCACGCGGAATCGATGAATCTCCCGGAAGCAATGCAAGTTTCGACGGCCTGAGTGACCTGGAAGTATAGCCAGTTGAACCATTTCAGGCCATCGCCGTCGACACATGTAGCCTCGATCGTCTGCATGAGTCGGAGAACGTCGGCGATTGACGTGGGAGACGCTTGCAAAGCACTTACTAGGAGTGGGTCATAAGGAAACACGGCTGCCCATTATATCGGCTCGCACGAGTTCGCAAAAGATCATGCAGGCCCCGGCCCTCATGTGACGCAAAATAACCGGAACCGGCGGAGTGCGAATCGACGGGCGATGCGCGACTGTTGAGAAACTGCGCGATTCACCCCGTGCGTTGTTGTTCGGTGACAACCAGTTCCGCCTTCAGCCATCGGCGCTCGTTCATCTTGGCCGCTGTCAACCGACCTTTTTCGCTTCTGGCAGATTGGCAAACGGGCACCGCTCAATGCGCAGTCCACAGAGCTGTCTGAATAGCCGATCTCGAAGCGCCGTGTGAACCCATTGCGGTACCGGGCACGTAAATCAGCGCCTACCCATCGTAATAAACGAAGTCAAAGCATCGAGATTCTTCGAGTCCGGCGTGAAGCCGCCTATGACGAACTCCTGCCCTTGGTTGACGCGCATCTTCAGAGATCTTCAAGAAGCTCAGTTTAGGGATCGTCGATCGTCTGGAACGTATTCATCAAGTGCCGTGACCGTAGATAGTTCGCACGATGCACGATCAGCTAGAGCAGGGCTACAGCAATTTGAAAATTCGGCTCCAACGAACCCGTTGTATTGAAGCGATTTTCGTACCCTTATCCTCGCCAGACGAGACGTCAGAGTCATAAATGAAGAGCGGCTTCCCGATAATGTCGGACGCATCGAGGAAGCCCCAGTAGCGGCTGTCGAGCGAGTTGTCGCGGTTGTCGCCCAGAACGAAATACTTCCCCGGTGGAACCACCACTTCGCCGTTTGAGACGTGATTCTGGAGCATATCTTTTGCACCCAGCATCTCCCCGATACCAGGTCCCACCGTCACATCAGATAGATTGGCCGGGAGGTTGTCACGGTACCTATCCATCACGTTGAACTTGTGAACCGCATATGGTTCGCTGAGGGCGGATCCATCTCGATAGACAATTCTTGACACAATCCGAATTCGATCGCCGGACACGCCGATCACACGTTTTATGAACGTCTGATGCCGGTCGAAAGGGTAGTGGAACACGATAATATCTCCGTGAGTCGGGCTCACTGCGGGAAAGGTTCTGACCATCATCCGATCGCCCAATAGGAGCGTGTCCTCCATTCCGCCGGATGAATTCACGAAGGGACGGAAAAAGAAAAATGGGAACGTGAATAGGAAAGAAACAACGATCCAGGGCATCACTAAACCACGCTTTGCACCCGCCACAGTGAGCGACCTTCCTGCAAAGAAGAATAAGAGACTAAGGGCTAAACTCACTACGATGACTGCTATCATCCGGCCCTTCGGAATAGTGGAAGCGCCAAGTAAAGCCACTGGCGTGACCAGTTCGAAGAGAGCAAAGCCATACGCGCCCCAGATACGCCTGTGGAGGATAGTAATCCCTGCTATTGCAGGAATTATTGCTGAGAAAACAAGAAAGACGTGACCCAGTGCCGATACTAGGCCGCCTAGAGCCACCAGAAAAGCGACAATTGCAGCAGCAATTGCTAACTTGGGAAGCCGCGCGGGCATTTGCAAGAGATCATTTGGCATTGATGCCCAGATTACTTAATCGACTTCCAGCCATGCTGCCCCTGGGAACGTACGTAACAGCTTTTGCCTAGTCGGATCGGCTGTGGCCGATTCAGATCTTATTGAATTATTGACCCGGTTCTTGAAGTAATCAGCAGTTTTTTGCACCACGGGCTCACACTGTGCGAAGTCGTTAGCTGCCATCAGCGCACCCCAGTCTCCTGCAAATGCTCGCAGCTTGCTAGTGACCTTATCGCCACCAGACGTTAAGCCCAGCAGCATCGTGTCCGAAACCGTGACAATGTGATTATCTGCCGTGATCGCCGCTATGCAAACCGCCATGCGCTTTCTCCTCGGAGGTTTCCAAGGATAGCGCACGTGCTTGAGCGGTTGCGGAACAGCCCAATCAGGACTAACGGGCTTGTCCGCAATGCGTTCGATCCTCGCTGTGATTATTGATGCAATTGCCCAAGCTGCTCTTTGAGCAGGTCTGTTGCATAGCCGTGCTCCTCGTATAACCGGACAAGCTCCCGGTTCAGAATCCAGCCGTGTTTGCGCAAAATTGTGACCGCGCTGACCACGAGATTGTAATAGAGAGAATCGGTGTTCACCTTCAAGAACCGCTCATACGAATCGCGAGCATAGGCGTGCAGTCGTCCATTTTCATCGAAAACGTCCGAATTCGGAGTGCCGCATAAGTAGTCGTCGAACATTATCTTGAGCTGCCGATCTATATCGGATACCAGAGGACGAAGGTTGCGCTTTTCCTCCCGGAACCCCTCCCATCGTTTGATTCGTGAGCGAAGCCTGTCCCAGGGAATCGCAAGCTCTCCGTCGTATTCGAGCCAGTTGGGGCTCTCCGTTAAGAACAATTCGATATAGGCCCGCAGCTCCGGCTGCATCCGGTTCTCAAGTTTGCGGAGGAACAACGGATCGGGATTGAGCATAATGGTCTCCTCGAAGTCCACCGTAATTACGTATCCACACCGAAGCCACGGCGCCATACGCTGCCCCAATATAGGAAAACGGGACTGCATCGCGGCAAGTTCGGCAGTCGTTTTAGCCCGCAAGGCGAAGGCCAACTCCGTAAGCTGCTCTTCAGTCAAGCCTGCGCCCAGACCTTGAACTGCATCCTGGTTGGCGCGTACGGCCCTGTCGTAGAAGCGCCAAAGATCGAACAGCCCTTCGGCTTGTCGCGGGCGGCCGGAAAATCGGACAGGAAGCGTTCCTGTGCCACACACAGCGAAGCGGGACGTAAAGGATCGAGTCCCGACAGCCATGATCTGTCCGCCCCGCAAGCCGAAAACGAAAGTGCAACGAGGAGCATGGTTCTTACGAACGCTTCCAAGCATTTCGTTTGCGACGCTGAGCTGGAAATTGGGAAGCCGTGCATATTCCGTTAGCTAATCCGCATAGCTTACGCAAGCTGTTTGGCAAATATTATCACGCATCGGCCATGATCAAAGACGCTACGGGGCGGGACTCCCGAATTAGCAAAGATCCCTTGCAAGGTCGGACGGCACAGCCGCGTACTCACCGCTTGATAACGCGGCGCCAGAAAGTCTGCAGTAGCGTGCCTCCTAATTATCGCCCGGCAACGCACTGCGCGGCGGCTTGCCAACGATGAAGGAGATTACTTAAGAGTGTTGACCAAGCACCGCTTGGCTGCCAGGCTAACAAGTACATGAGGCCGGCATTGGCAATCAACCCAGGCAGAAGCAAGCGCGGGCTTAGCCCATACCAGGGCATCGAAAGCAGGATGAAAGGAATCCAGTCGTAACCAACGTTGCCTGGCTTAGTCGTGGAAGCAGTAAACGCGAAAACGACAACGACGATAAGGACATAAGTTGCTGCAACACAGAAGCCACCTGGATTGATTCGATCCCTCAGTGTGGCTTTGGAGTCCATCTCCGGCTCAAACTCTGTCGTCAAAAGAGAATCGAAGGCAACCACGCACCGGCTGGTTCCGTATAAAGACCGACGCTCATCAACGTCATTGGTTGGACGATTCGAAGACCATTCGCGAGACACCAGCGCAGCAGGGCGCTGTTCCGCGAGGGGATAAGGATTCCGGGACCATCGAACGATTCTGCCGAGGCGATGAGGGATTTCATGTCCAGATTGGTCTCCGCCGTTGCGTGGCCGGAGAAAGCCAGAGAGGTAGCGTATCCTGTGACACTGCCATTGCGCTCCACCACGGCGGCGGTATTCCGCTGAATGGCTTGTGCCAATTCGGCGCCTCGATCAAAGCCGTGCACTCGGCGAGATAGCGCATTGCAGGCGTCCAAATCGGTGGGTTGTGCCGGCCGTACCACACATCCGGGAAGGCTCCGTTCGAGGGGCCGTCCCTGGACGCAGGAAAGGGGCTCCCGGACATCGAAGCCGAGTCGGGTGTAGAGCGAGAGCGAGCGATTGTGAAATGCCGCCTGCACTAACCGAAGTCCCACGGCACGGCGTTCGTTCGCTCGATCCATTACCGCCTGCATCAGCTTCCGCCCAATTCCGAGGTTTTGTGCGCTGGGATCGACGGTAATCGGACCGACGCCTGCGATCACGGCACGCTCGTCAAGGCTATTGCTTCCCACGATGCGGCCCTCGATTTCCGCCACGACGCAATAGAAACCGGAACTCGAAAACATAGCCGAAAGCACGCCGGCGGCGGCCTCCGGTCCAGGAAAATCACAAGGAAAACCGTGAGCTCCACTTATTTTGGAAAACGCGGCGTAGCAAATCCGACCGCAGGCGGAACTGTCATCCGGCGCGGCGGTACGAACCACCACTTCCGGCCGAGATTCGGCGACATCAGTCAAAACTTTATTTCTCCGACGCAGTATATATCATCCTGCCTGCACTGTGATCGGCCGACTCACGGATACGGTTGCGACTAAAGCCCATCTGCGCGTATCCAATCCCTATGGAATTTCGACAGTTGGGAAAGAGCGGCTTGCAAGTTCCGATTCTCTGCTTCGGCACGGGCACGTTTGGCGGAGGAAGCGAGTTCTTCCGAGCATGGGGCGAAACCGATGTGAAAGAAGCCACACGCCTCATTGCGGTATGCCTGGAGGCGGGAGTCAATTTTTTCGATACTGCGAATGTGTACTCGCAAGGGCTTTCCGAAGAAATCCTCGGCGAGGCGATCCGGCAGGCGCCACGCGAGACCCTCCTCATTTCGACAAAAGCGACATTTCCATTCGGCGAAGGTCCGAACAATGTCGGTTCCTCAAGACACCACTTGACCCGGCAGATCGAGGGAAGCTTAAAGCGCCTGAAAACGGATTACATCGACGTTTATCACATGCACGGCTTCGACGCACTCACCCGATCGAAGAGACGCTCGCCACCTTGGACCAGGCTGTGCGGCAAGGCAAGCTGCGCTATATCGCGGCATTGAATTTCTCAGGCTGGCACCTGCAAAAGTCGCTTGCGATCAGTGACCGGTATGGATGGCCGCGGTACGTTGGTCACCAAGTCTATTATTCGCTGGTGGGCCGCGACTACGAGTGGGAGTTAATGCCGCAGGCGCTGTCGGAAGGCATTGGCGCTTTGGCGTGGAGTCCGCTGGGTTGGGGACGCCTCACGGGAAAGATTCGGCGCGGACAACCTATACCGGAGGGAAGCCGTCTTCACAAGACAGCCGATCAAGGACCCGCTGTGCCCGAAGAATATCTTTACAAGGTAGTGGACGCGCTGGATTCACTTTCCGCCGAAACAGGAAAAAGCGTGCCGCAACTGGCGCTGAACTGGCTGCTGCGAAAGCCGACGATCTCGAGCGTAATCATCGGCGCGCGCAATGAACAGCAACTGCGTGACAATCTGGCGGCGGCGAGCTTTGTACTAACCGCCGAACAGGCAGCCCGATTGGATGAAGCGAGTCGGCCGCAAGTGGCGTATCCTTACTGGCATCAACGGCAGTTCCAGAACCGCAACCCGCCGCCACCCGCATATCGGCCCTGAGCGGAGGAAAGGAGCCGGCAACTCGCGAATCATTCCAGCCCGTGCGTCGTTTCTGTTATAGTAGGGGTGCCTCCCGTTCGCTTCGTCCTTTAGTTAAGTGATTCTATTTCACTTTCCTCGAATTCGTTAGACTTCGTTCAATCGAATCTCTGGCTCGTTTTGCAAGGACGTCATTCCGGTACTCGGCGTGTTGACTCCTTACAAATATGAACCAATTCTCTGACTTCTCTCTATCTCAACCGATCCATCAAAATCTTGCGAGAAACTCCTTTGTTGAACCGACTCCGGTACAAGCGCAGGCGATTCCAGCCGCGCTAGCCGGCGGCGACGTGGTCGCCACCGCTCAAACCGGTACAGGAAAGACGCTCGCGTTCCTGCTGCCGATTATGGACAGGCTCATCAAGACACCCCGGCCCGACGGCAATCCAGCCCGCCGAAATCGAATCCAAGCGCTGGTGCTGAGTCCCACTCGGGAACTTGCCATTCAGATCGCCGATATGTTCGCCAAACTAGCCGTGAATACCGGCCTAGAAGCGGCGATTGTGGTGGGAGGCTTGAATGAACAGCCCCAGCTCAATGCCATACGGAGAGGCGCGCAGCTTGTCATTGCGACTCCCGGGCGGCTCGAGGATTTCTTGAATCGCGGGCTCATCAAAGTGGGTTCGGTAGAAGTGCTCGTGCTGGACGAGGCGGACCGGATGCTGGACATGGGTTTCATTCCAGCGATTGAAAGAATTTTGTCTATGCTGCCGGCTTCGCGGCAGAGTCTATTCTTTTCGGCAACGATGGAGAAGGCCGTGGAGCGGCTGATTGAACGGCACTCGCGGAATCCCATCCGCATCGCGGTGGGCGGATCGGTGGCTATGCCCGATCAGATCGATCTGCATGTCTACGAAGTTGAAAACGATTTGAAAGTGGGCCTGCTCCATCACATGCTGGATCGAGAGACCGGCTCCTTTCTGGTCTTCGCGCGCACGAAGCATGGTACGGATCGGCTCGCCAAGCGGCTCTCCGGCCTGGGCCTGCGCGCCGTCGCCATGCACGGGGATCGAACACAGAGCCAGCGCAACCAGGCGCTCTCCGGATTTCGCGATGGGCGCTACCGCGTGCTGGTGGCGACCGATGTGGCGGCACGGGGCATTCACGTGGACAGCGTAGCTCATGTGGTTAACTACGATCTACCGCAAGCGCCGCTGGACTTCATTCATCGCGTCGGACGAACGGGCCGCGCGGGCCAACCCGGTTGCGCGTCAACCTTCAGTATGAAATCCGAGCGAGCCCAGATCCGGCTTATCGAACGCGAATGCAAGGTGCGTTTAGTGAAACAGGAAGTCTCTTCTGAAATCGTGAGCGACGCGAATCGATCGGCACAGCCTGAAGCGGCGCGCTTTAAAGGCGCCGTTCCAGCGAACCGAATCCACCGGCACGTAGAGAGTGACCGGGATCGCGGGCCCAGGCGAAACAAGAGTTTCACGCCCTCTCGGCATAAGCGCTGACCACCTAGGGCAAGCGCGGTCTCACTACTTTTGCGATCCGCTCTTGATGACACTCATCGCGGTGGCGAGGAAGGAACCGACATCGGAGAGAGTAGTCGGAATAATGAGGGTGTTGCCGGCTTTGGCGATATTGCCGAACTGGGTGATGTACTGCTCGGCAACGCGTAGTTGCACGGCTTGAAAACCTCCCGGAGCCTCGATCGCTTCGGCGACGCGGCGGATTCCTTCGGCGGTGGCGGCAGCGATTGAAAGAATCGCTTGCGCCTGGCCCTCGGCTTCGTTGATCCGCTGCTGGCGAACGGCTTCGGAAGCTTTAATCGCTTTTTGCTTTTCACCCTCGGCGGTATTGATCGCGGCATCCCGCACGCCTTCGGAGGTGAGAATCACGGAACGCTTTTCCCGTTCAGCCCGCATCTGCTTCTCCATGGCGGAGAGGATGTCCTGGGGAGGGTTGATGTTCTTGATTTCGTAGCGGAGAACCTTCACGCCCCAGGGTTCGGAGGCCTTATCCACCTCGCTGACGACGGACAAATTAATTTGGGCGCGCTCCTCGAAGGTCTTGTCGAGATCGATCTTGCCGACTTCGGATCTCAAAGTAGTCTGGCAGAGCTGGGTGATGGCGAAAGTGTAGTTGGAGATTCCGTAGGAGGCGCGTTCGGCGTCGAGGACCTTGAGGTAAAGCAGCCCGTCCACTCCCACTTGCACGTTGTCGCGGGTAATACAAACCTGTTCGGGGATGTCGATGGCGGTTTCTTTGAGCGAGTGCCTATAGCGGATGACGTCAACGAAGGGAGTGAGGATATGAAAGCCCGCCTGGAGCGTGCCGGAGTAGCGTCCGAGGCGCTCAATGACAAAGGCCGCTTGCTGAGGAACGACCACCGCGGTCTTGGCAAGAATAATAATGGCGAGCAAGATCAGCACGCCGATAACGACAACGCCTACGGTCACTTGGTTCTCCTAGATTCTGACATGCAGCGTGAGTCCATCGACCTTTTCAACCCGGCAAAGAACATCCAAGGCAATGGACGCCGAACCGGTGTTCAAGGCAGGCCAGGAGGACCCGTGCATTTCGACCCTTCCGACTCCTTGCGGCGCGATGACCTCAAGAGCTTTTGCCGTTTCGCCGATTAGCGAGTCTACTGAATGGGTTCGGTTTCGGAAGTGGAATTTGGTAAGCATCGGCTTGCGGAGCAGGATGACGCAGAACAGCGAGATCCCGACAAAGACGAGCCCTTGCGCGATAAATGAGGACAGCACACGGAAGCCGGCGAGAAACGCCGTTACGACAGCGCCCACGCCAAAAAAGAACAGGAAGAAACCGGTGGGCAGGAGGAGCTCAGCGAGCATGAGGACGAAGCCCACGACGAGCCAAATCCACCAGGTCAAAGTAATCGGTTCCATGGCAACGCTGGACAGAAATGTACCACAGGGAGGGAAGCGCCGCTGGGGCGTCTTAAAAACAGACTCCTCAGAAGAAATCGTGGGTTGATTCGGGCTCTGGCAGCTTGCCAAGTGATCCAGGGCCCGGTTCAGGGTGCGTTAACGACCCTATTCGGCGCGCAGTGTCCCGAGCGGATCCCGAGTCGCCGCCCGCCATGCAGGGCGTGCGCTGGCGGCTGCTCCAATCACCAGCAGCAGGGCGCCCGCGCCCAAATACGTCAAGGGGTCGCTACTGCCGACTCCGTAGAGCAGCTTCGTGAGGAGGCGCGACAGCAACAGGGTGGCCACAACGCTCAGACCCAGACCAAACACCATTGGGATCATTGCTCCCCGCAGAATCACGGCCAGGACGTCATTGACAGTCGCACCTAGCGCCACACGGATCCCTACCTCGTGTGCCCTCAAAGTGGATGTATAGGCGACTACACCATAGACTCCAATCGCGGTCAGGAGCACGGACAATCCGCTCAGCACCGAGAAGATCCACGCCGAGAATCGCGGACGCCAGATCGAGTTCGCGATCACCTCTTTCATCGTTTCTACTTTGACGACGGGCTGGTTCGGGTCCACTGCCCAAACCTGCTTTTTAAGCACCGCAGCCAGGGCTGTCGGTTCCCCCTCCGTTCGCACCACTAGGGTGGACATGAAAGTCGCAAAGATGAACTGCTGGTAGGGAATGTACACTTCGCCTATGGCCGGCAATTCGTAACTCGTCTGCGGGGAGTCCTTAACCACGCCGACGATGGTCGGACCGGGCGGATTCGATCCCGCCGCGAGCTTTTCGCCCAGTGGGCTTCTGTTCGGAAAGAGTCGGTGGGCCAGGTACTCGTTTATGATCGCAACATCGGGACGGCCGGTCCGATCGCTATCGGCAAAGGCGCGGCCGGTGATCAGCGGGATTCCCATGGCGGCAAAGTACTCGGGGCTAATGGTGCGCGTAGAGTTAGGTTGAGACTGGCCATCGGGCCCGCGAAGGTCGAGGTCGAGAGAACTACTAACGCCGGAAAGCGGCAAGTTGTTCACGATGGCGGCAGCCTTTATTCCGGGAAGCATTTTCACACGTTCGAGAATCTCGCGATAGTACGCCATCTGCCGCGGTCGGGTATCGTACTTGCCGGTCGGACGCGGCTGCGTGAGCGTGCCAACCGGCACGCGCAAAGTGAGCACGTGATCCGGCTGAAATCCGTGGTTGCCCTGCTGCAAACGCACCAGGCTGCGGATCATGAGTCCGGAACCCACTAGTAGCAGGAACGCTAAGCCCGCTTCCACTGCGATCAGGGTGGAGAAAAGCCGCGAAGAACCTCGAGGCCCTTCGGCTGCCTGTCCGCCGCGGAATACTGCCTGGAGGTCCGTTCGGGTCGCTAGCAGAATGGGCGCCAGACTGCACAGGATTGCAATAAGCAGGCACAGGACGGTGTTGAACGCCAGCACTCGCCCGTGGAGCGATACTCGCTGTAAATGCGGGAGCACAATCGGTAGCGCGGCCAACTGCTTCGTCAGAAGCTCCAACAGCGATCGTGCTACGACGATACCCGCGAAACTCCCGAGAACGGTTAGCACGAGGCTCTCGGATAGCAATTGCCGCACAATACGCCATAACCCGGCGCCGAGCGAGGCGCGAATTGCGATTTCCTTTTGCCGCTGTACCGCGCGGCTCAGCAGCAGACTGCCCACGTCGGCGCAAGCGATCAACAGCACCAAACCGACGGCGGCTAATACAAAGATCAGGGTCAGCTTGTATTTCTGATCTGGCATGTCGTTCCACGGTGAGACCACGATCTTGAAGCCGGCTCGATCTTTCGGCTCTTCCCGTTCCATCCGATGCGCCACGATTTTCAGGGCACTTCGGGCCTGCGGAACCGAGACTCCTGCCTGGAGGCGGGCCACCACCTGAAGCCAGGGTGACGTCGGGGTCAGGCGCAGAGGCGTCCACAGCTCAGCCTCGGGATAACGGAACTCAAAATCCGGCGGCATGACGCCCACAATCGTGTAAGCCTCATCGGAGATGGTGATTCCACGGCCGATCACGCTCGGATCCGCGCGGTAGCGTCGGCGCCATAGTCGATCGCTAAGCACCGCGACGTTTCGGGACCCTTCTTCGTCGTCGGAGGCGATGAGTGTCCGGCCCAATCGCGCGGGAATACCGAGCACCGGAAATAGTCCCAAGGCGCGCACCGCAATGACCTGTTCAGGCTCACCGTCGCCCGTCAGCGTGACTGTGTCCCTGATGTAGGGCGCTATCTTTTCAAAAATGTCCTTTCGGCCGGCCCATCGCTGGTAGTCCTTGATCGGCACGCCGGACATTGGACCGCTGGTGCTACTCTCTTCGATGCGCATCAAACGTTCGGCGGAAGGGTACGGAGATGGCCGCAAGAGGACGGCATCCACAATGCTGAAGACGGCTGTATTCGCCCCGATTCCCAGGGCCAAAATAGAGACTATGGCCGCCGCGAAAAACGGATCCCTGCGCAGCCAACGGAGAGCCCAGAATAGGTCTAGACGCATACTAATGAATTAATATATGCCCATCGAATCTGAGCGGCGTGCTTGCCGCGCCGATTTTTCTGCCCCTTGAATGAGCCCGAAACGGCCGCGAATAGCTAGCTGAGCTTGCCGGGCCAACATTCGAGCATATCAGTGACCCACAGATTCCTCTGACGAGGCTTAAGACAGGCGATAATAGGAACAACTTAGATGCCAGCCGGAAAAACCACGGTCAAAACGGACGCCGCTCGATTACAAACACGGAACGGTGTCGCGGAGTGGGCCGTTACTATACTTCTGCTTCTGTTTGGAACAGCGACGTTGGCCCAGGCGTTTGTGATTCCAACCGGATCCATGCAGGACACTCTTCTCATCGGCGATCACCTGTTGGTGGACAAATTGAGCTACGCGCCAGCCGGGGCAATCAGCGGACACTTACTGCCGTATGAGGAGCCGAAGCACGGAGACATCATTGTTTTCCAGTATCCGGCGGATATCAACGAGACCCTGGTCAAGCGGCTTATCGGCGTGCCTGGAGACCGGCTGCGAATCACGAATGGCGTAGTGTACAGAAACGGGATCAGACTAAACGAACCGTACGTGTACCACAAATATGCGTACGATCCTACGATGGATAATTTCCCTACGCCGTGCTGCCGCCCAGTGAAGGAAGAGCTTGCACAAGAGGCGCAGAGAGAAATGCTCAGTCAAGACGTGGTGGGTGGTGAAGTGGTGGTTCCCGCTCACATGTATTTTGCGATGGGAGACAACCGGGATAATTCGTCGGATAGCCGCTACTGGGGATTCGTGCCAAGGGACAACATGGTGGGCAAGCCCTTCCTGATTTATTGGTCGTACCGGACATCGACGGAGGACTTAGTCGGCGAATCGGCAGGCTCGATGATCTCGCATTTCATCGATCTCGGCGAGCATTTCTTCACGAGAACACGGTGGGAACGCACCTTTAAAGTGATTCGCGGTTTTCCGGATTCTCAATTGCCATCTAAACCGCTTCCTTTAAATCCCGGCCTTCCTAATCCCTGATTCACAGCCGGTCCGGTGAAACGGCGGCCTACTTCGGTATCGTCATTAAGGATTGCATCCTTCCCGGTTTGTCAGCTCGTTCCTCGCGCCGAATAATGCGCTGGGATTCGGTGTCGTCGATTTTGTCGAGCTGATTCTTCTTGGCCTGCTGACCACGTTGATGCATCTTCGGGCGCGGCTCGAGCGTTTCGCCCGGCTACTCGCCCGGAGGACCACGCTCTGCTTCCTGATAGCCGCCGGCTTACCCATTGCGCTGAGGCTGGCTCTGCTGCCGCATCATCCCGTTCCTTCGCCCGACGTCTACGACGAGTTCGGCCATCTGTTCGTCGCGGATACACTTCGCCATTTCCGCCTGGCGAATCCGCCGCACGCACTGCACCAGTTTTTTGAGACCTTCTTTGTTTTGCAGGAGCCGACATACAGCTCTATCTATCCTCTTGGCCAAGGTCTCGTGCTGGCGCTCGGATGGACGCTGTTCGGTCTCCCTTGGGCCGGTGTGGTGTTATCGGTCGCCGCATTCTGCGCGCTCTGCTATTGGATGCTGCTCGGATGGACTACGCGTACCTGGGCCCTGGTTGGCGCGTTGCTGACGGTCATCGAGTTCGGGCCGCTCAGCGAGTGGATGAACAGCTACTGGGGCGGGGCCGTCTCGGCAATGGCGGGTTGCCTGGTATTCGGGGCGCTGCCACGCTTGCGCGAACGCGCGCGTATGCGGGATGCGGCATTGTTGGGCGCGGGTCTCGGCATACAACTTCTGACGCGGCCCTACGAATTCATTCCGCTGGTTTTGAGTGTTGCGGCATTTTTCGCTCTACTGATTTTCCGCGAGCGAACCTCATGGCGCAGGCTGGCGAGGGCAGCACCCGTCGCGTTGCTCGCTGTATTGCCCGCGGTTGCGCTGACACTGCTGCAGAACAAGCAGGTGACCGGCAGTTGGACCACGCTGCCGTACTTTGTCAGCCAGTATCAATATGGCGTGCCCACAACGCTTACCATTCAGCCGAATCCCGTTCCCCATTTGCCCCTCACACGCGAGCAGGAGATGGATTACCGGGCGCAGCGCTCGTATCACGGAGAAGGCCCGGAGACGCTTGCCAAGTTTTTTGCACGGCTGGAATACCGCATCCGCTACTATCGGTTTTTCTTTCTTCCACCGCTCTACCTGGCGATGGGGATCTTTTTAGTAACCATCCGCAAATGGACATTCGCATGGATGGCGGGCACGCTCGCGTTGTTTGCGCTTGGCTCGAATCTGTTTCCATACCTGTATCCCCGCTATATCGCCGCGGTCGCGTGTCTTTTCGTGCTGGCGAGCGTCACGGGCCTGCGGAAATTATCGAATTCCCATATTCGATCCTCGGCGGCAGGGCATTACGCGACGCTCTTAATTCTTTTCGTCTGCGTTGCGGGCTTCTGCTTGTGGTACGGGGCGCATCTGTTCGAAGATCACGATCTGCCGGATAGCATCGAACGGTATGAGACCTGGGATGCTATTAACCACGGTAATCCGGCGGCTCGTATTTTTGTGAATCGGGAGCTGGCGCGCTTGCCGGGCAAGCTGCTCGTTTTTGTGCGTTACTGGCCGAACCACATTTTTCGGGACGAATGGGTTTACAACGCGGCGGATATCGATGGGGCGCGGGTGGTTTGGGCGCGCGACCTCGGCACGGCTGAAAACGAGAAGCTGCGGCGGTACTATCTAAACCGCGCCGTTTGGCTGCTGGAGCCAGATGCCCAGCCTCCGAAACTCAGCCGCTACGATGCCACGACGGCGACATTTCGGGACGTGCAGTAGCGAACCGGCGGCATTTCGGAATGTATTTTTTCCATCTATTCCGCTCCTTCCTGCCGTTGCGGAATCCCATCGGATTCGGCGCGAGCGATTTCATCGCGTTCGCCGTTGCCGCACTGCTGGTCCTGGTGGTCCTGTCGTGGGCCGCCATTCAGCCATACGCGGAACGTCTTGCGCGCCGGACCGCCTGGTGCATGCTCGTGCTCGGCGTGCTGCCGATCGCGCTTCGGCTCGGCCTTCTGATTCACAGTCCGGTTCCCACGCCAAGCGGCTCGGACGACTTCAGCTATCTGCTGCTCGCGGATACCCTGGCGCACTTCCGCCTGGCGAATCCGATGCACCCGATGCATCGATTCTTCGAAACGATTTTCATTCTGCAGCAGCCGACCTACAGCTCGATGTACCCGCTGGGGCAAGGGCTGGCGCTCGCGTTGGGGCAGATCGTCTTTCGCACTCCGTGGGCCGGCGTTCTGCTGGCGACCGGAGCCTTTTGCGCGCTTTGTTATTGGATGCTGCGCGGCTGGATCAGCCCGCGGTGGGCGCTGCTGGGAGGCATGCTGGCCGTTTTTGAATTCGGGCCGCTGAGCTATTGGGTGAACAGCTACTGGGGCGGCGCGGTGTCGGCTTGCGCGGGTTGTCTCGTGTTCGGATCTTTACCTCGGCTCCGCGGTCGCGGGCGGCTTCGGCACCGCGTGACGCTGGGAATCGGCATCGCGATCCAACTTCTTACACGTCCCTATGAAGCGACGCTTCTGGTGTTGAGCGTCATTTTATTTTTCGTGTTTGCGTGGCGTGTTCCCGGCGAACGACGCAACCTTTTTCGAGCGGTTCCCATTGTAGTTTTGGCGGTGCTTCCGGCGGCCGTTCTCACGCTTTTGCAAAACAAGGCTGTGACGGGCAGTTGGACGACCCTCCCCTACGTGTTGAACCGTTACGAATACGGCGTACCCACGACGTTCACGTTTCAGCCCAACCCAGTTCCGCATCGCGATCTGACTCCCGATCAGGATCTCGATTACCGGGCCGAAATCGCGATTCACGGCAATGGTCCGGAGACGCTAAGCCGCTTTGCTGAACGTTTGGCCTATCGTGTACGCTTTTATCGCTTCTTTCTGCTGACCCCGCTGTACGCCGGTTTAGCGGTATTCATTGCGACAACGCGCACGTTGCGGCGGCTTTGGGTGCTCGCGACACTCTTAATATTTGTCTTAGGCTCCAATTTTTTTCCTTATTTCTATCCGCATTACATTGCTGCAACCGCATGCCTGTTTCTACTTACCTCGGTTGCGGGGCTTGAATGGTTGAACCGGCATACGCGGCCGGCGTGGTTGCAGGGCCGATATTTTTTGCAGATCGCGATCTTGTTGTGTACGGCTCATTTTCTGTTCTGGTACAGCGTGCATCTGTTGGGAGGCGACGATGTAGCTTCTGCAACGGGTCAATATGAGACGTGGGATTTTATCAATTACGGCGATCCGGAAGGCCGGGTTGCAATCGGCGACCAACTCGCGCGCGCCCCCGGCAAGCAACTCGTGTTCGTCCGTTATGGCCAGCGTCACATGTTCCATAACTGGATCCACAACGCGGCCGATATCGATGGCTCACGCATCGTCTGGGCTCGCGATCTCGGCGCTGAGGAAGACGAACAGCTGCTCCGCTATTATCCGGACCGGAAAGCGTGGCTGGTGGAACCGGATGCGATGCCGCCCAGAATAACGCCCTTCGGATCCGGCAATTCGCGCTTCGAGGAAGTGCCGTAATTCGGGCCATGCCAACAACGCTCTCCATTTTGATTCCGCTTTACAACGAGGAAGGATCGATCGGCGAAGTTCTCGATCGCATTTCGAGCGCGGTTTCGGAGTATTTCGCGGCCGCCGACATTCATCCGGAAGTGATTGTGGTCGATGACGCATCGACCGATGGTTCTCAGGCCGTGGTGGAAGAGTACATCCATTCTCATCCGGATTCCAGTATCCGGCTGTTCCAACATGCCGGGAATCGCGGCAAGGGAGCGGCTGTGCGCACGGCTCTGGCACACGCCCGCGGCGAGTTCTCCCTGATTCAGGACGCCGATCTCGAGTACGATCCCGCCGATTACCCGAAGCTTCTCGGCCCTCTGCTGGCGGGCGAAGCGGACCTGGTAGTCGGGTCGCGCTTTCCCGTGGGAGACGCGCACCCTGTGCCGCATTTTTGGCACACGCTTGCGAATCGCGTATTGACCACGTTCACCAACATCGCGGCCGATCTCATGCTCACCGACATGGCGAGCTGCTACAAAGCGTTCCGGACGTCTCTGGCCCAGAGCATTCCTTTTCGGGAGGACAGGTTCGGCTTCGATGCCGAACTTCCCATCAAGTTCGCGCAGCGCAAAGCGCGGATCTTCGAAGTGCCGATCGGCTATCGCCGGCGCAGCTACCAGCAAGGCAAGAAAATCCGTCCTCGCGACGCGCTTTCGCTGACATGGACGATCGCGCGCACCGGCGTCACCCGCGATATTTACGTTGACCGCGGGGCCGCGATGCTGCGCGCCATGGAGAACGCCAAACGCTTCAATCGCTGGATGGCGGGCGTAATGTCGTCATTCATCGGAGAGCACGTTCTCGAAATAGGCGCGGGGATCGGTAATCTGACGCATTTACTTTCTCCCGATGTACGCGAATATATCGTCACCGACGCCGATCCCGAATATCTGATGCACCTCAAGGGGCTGACTCGCTATCGCCGCAACGTCAGCTCAGCCCTATGCGATCTCGGCAAGCCCGAAGATTTTCAACGATTCCGCGGGCGCATGGACACAGTGGTTTGCTTGAACGTACTCGAACATGTCGAAGACGACGGGATGGGATTAAGGAATATCTATTCCGCTCTGGTCCCCGGCGGACGCGCAGTTGTTTTGGTTCCGCAAGGCCCATCCGCATTCGGAACGCTCGATGAAGTGCTGGGTCACTTCCGGCGCTATTCGCGCGCGGAGTTAAGCCAAAAAATGGCCGCGGCCGGGCTTCGCGTCGATCGTATACTCGAGTTCAACCGCGCTACGTATCCCGGTTGGCTGCTCAATGGAAAAATATTGCGACGCCGCACTTTGAACCGCTTCCAACTTGCTCTATTCGACCGGTGCGTGCCGCTGCTACGCCGGATCGACCGGTTTCTTCCGTGGCCGCCGACGTCGCTGATTGCCATCGGAATCCGAGAGAAGTGACCGACGACGATGGAGGCGAGTCGAAGCAGGAATTGTATCCTCCGGCCGTTCCAGGATGGATAACGGAAGGAAATTGAGTGGGTCGCGAAGGTTTTGCAGCTCGCGGTAATAGTAAAGGGGAGAAGGGCGTCTTCCGTTGAAGCCGAGGCGTTCCAGAAAAGCAGTTTCGTTTGCGGTAATGCCGGCGCTGAGCTTCGCATCGTTGAGGAATTCCTTCAGGCCCGGCTCCATTTCGAAAACAGGCTCGGCTTCCGCTTCCCGGAATTCGAGTTTCTTGAAACGGCTGCGAGTCAATCCGCGATTCAGCACGATTTCCATGCCGAAGCTGCCGAATTCGATGTCCCAGCTTTCGATCAGCGGGTCGAGAAACGCTATGCAGTTTTCGACGGAAACGTGGAAGATATCGGTGTCGAGGAACTCAAGGATGAAGACTCGCGTCTCCTCGTAGCTACGCTTGCCGGCGCGGGCGACACGGTGAATCCACTTCTCGTCTTCCAGCTCTTCTCCGGCGACTCGCTTAGCCACATCGAGAAGCTTTTGGGTGATGAAGCGCTCGAACTCGCCGAAAGGCTCGCGCTCGCAGATGTTAGCGATCTGTTTCCTCTTCGAAGCGATGCATTTGCGGAGGATGAGCCGGCGGAATTCCTGAAAAAGCGGCCGGGGCGGGTCCAGCACCTTGCGTTTGAGCTCTTCGCGCCGTTGAGCGTCGGCCAAATTTGCCAGATCTTTTGCGGGAAGCTTTAAAATTTTGGCGATTTTGCAGTAGATATCGGTGCGGTCCGAGGCGGGGGGCGTTTTCTTCTTAGCCAGTAGCTGCGAAATGTAGGACTCAGTCACTTCGGCGGCTAAGGCGAGCTCGCGCTGTCCGATGCCCAACTCATTGAGGCGGCGTCGAATCACAGAGGCAATATCCACTTGAAGCCCTTCAGCCGACTTAACCGGAGTTGATTAAGTCTAACGGAAGTATAGCCCGAATCAGAATTGACAATCAAGCTCGCTTTACTTACAATAGTTAAGGACTGAAGGGCGCTAAGAAGTTGGCGGCATAAGGTTGCGTAGGCGGAAGAGGAAAGCATAATGGCGGCGAAAACGATTATCTACAGCGAGAATTCCCGGCAAGCGATTTTGCGCGGCGTCAATCAGTTGGCGGATGCGGTAAGGGTGACCTTGGGGCCGAAGGGACGTAATGTGGTCATCGAAAAGAAGTTCGGTGGTCCGACGATTACAAAAGACGGCGTCACGGTCGCTAAAGAGATCGAACTGCGGGATCCGCTCGAGAACATGGGCGCGCAGCTCGTTCGCGAAGTGGCTTCAAAGACGAGCGATATTGCGGGCGACGGCACCACGACGGCCACCATTCTGGCGCAAGCGATCTATCGCGAGGGCGTGAAATCGGTCGCGGCCGGCGTGAGTCCGACGGCACTGAAGCGCGGAATCGAGAAGGCGGTAGAGGCGGTCGTCGAAGAGCTGAAGAAGGTTTCATCGACTGTCGAGGGCGGCAACAAGATTGCGCAGATCGGGACCATTTCATCGAACGGCGATGCGGCCGTGGGAAGCATCATTGCGGAAGCGATGCAGAAGGCCGGCAAGAATGGCGTCATCACGGTTGAAGAATCGAAGACGATGTCAACGGAGCTGAGCACGGTGGATGGCATGCAGTTCGACCGCGGTTATCTATCGCCGTACTTCACGACCGATGTAGAACGGATGGAAGCCGTTCTTGAAGATCCGTACATCCTGATTCATGAGAAGAAGATTTCAAGCATGAAGGACCTGCTGCCGGTGCTTGAGTTAATCGCCCAAGTAGGGAAACCGCTGTTGGTGATTTCAGAAGACGTGGACGGCGAGGCGCTGGCCACGCTGGTGGTGAACAAGCTGCGCGGCACGTTAAATGTTTGCGCGGTGAAAGCTCCCGGTTTTGGGGATCGTCGCAAGGCCATGCTGGAAGATATCGCGGTTCTCACAGGCGCCAAAGCCATAGCGGAAGAGACGGGCATCAAGCTTGAAAAGCTGGGTCTCGACGATCTTGGCCGGGCAAAGCGCGTGACTGTGGACAAGGAAAACACGACCATTGTGGACGGCGCGGGCGGCCAGAGCGCTATTCAGGGCCGCATCAAGCAGTTACGCGCGCAGATTGAGGAGACCACATCGGATTACGACCGCGAGAAGCTGCAAGAGCGTCTGGCTAAACTGGCGGGCGGCGTTGCGGTGATCAAGGTTGGCGCGGCGACTGAGATGGAGATGAAAGAGAAAAAGGCTCGGGTCGAAGATGCCTTGAACGCCACGCGGGCGGCTGTCGAAGAAGGCATCGTGCCCGGCGGCGGAGTGGCGCTGCTGCGGGCTTCCCTGGTTCTCGATTCGCTTACCTTTACAGGCGATGAAAAAGTGGGCGCAGCGATTGTCAAGCGCGCTTGTGAAGAGCCGGCTCGCCAGATTGCCAACAATGCCGGACATGAAGGCGCGGTGGTGGTTGAGAAGATTCGAACCCAAGGCGATGGGAACTATGGCTTCAATGCGGCTACTGCGCAATATGAAGATCTGGTGAAAGCGGGCGTGATCGATCCCACCAAAGTGACGCGCTCGGCGCTGCAGAATGCCAGTTCGATTGCAGCGCTGATGCTGACGACGGAAGCCATGATCTGCGAACCCCGGGAAGATGACTAACCGGGAATCTGCAAAAGAATGACAGATCCAATTTGCGCGGGGGCGATGCTCCTCGCGGACAGCACGGATATGCCGGAACGAGTCATTACGGGCACTCAGCCGTATGCGGCAGGTTGGTCGTCCATTCTTAGATCCAGCGGCGCTCAACTGGGCAGAGAAATCGAAAGGCCGGATGGACATTCTTCTACATGGCTGGCGGGATTCGCGCGAGCGGCTTCGGCTTCAACCGGCAATCCCGTACAGATCGCGCAGTGGCGCGGGTAATCGCTGCTGTGAAGCGCGAGAACTGCAACTGTTTGGAGATCGGTGAAGTGAGACAGCGATCCTTCCTCGGATTGCCTTACACCAGCGTCGCCGCTCATGCGCGACATATTCAGCAAAGTCGAAGTTTTCCAAAAAGTTCTTCTTGACAAATCGCCGCGCTCCGGCCCATCATACTCCTAAGTAACTTAGGAGAGAAAATACATGCCCCGGCGGCCCGAGTTCTTACCCGGCACTCTCGATTTATTAATTCTGAAAGCCGTCTCGCTCGGCCCTCAGCACGGTTATGGCGTTCTCTTGCGCATTGAGCAGATCTCGGGAGGCGCGCTGTCGATTGAACAAGGCGCACTGTATCCGGCGCTATTTCGCCTGGAACGGCGCGGGCTTCTGAAAGCCGAGTGGGGCGTCTCCGACAACCATCGTAAAGCCAAGTTCTATCAATTGACTCCGGCGGGCGCGAAGTGCCTCGATGAAGAGACCGATGGATGGAATCGGATCGCGTCTGCCATGCGGCTGGCACTCAACACTCGGCTGAAGGAGGCGTAAGCATGACTTTTCTGCGAATGCTGTTTGCCGGCCTGTTCCGGCGTTCGCGCGCCGAATCGGAGATAGCGCACGAACTCAGATTTTACATGGAAAGCCGGGCTGCGGATCTCGAACGCGGCGGCATGACCCGGATCGGTGCGAAGCGTCAGGCGCGGCTGGAATTCGGCGGCGTCGAAGGCTACAAGGAAAGCTGCCGCGATGCCAGCGGCTTCCGCTTTTTCGACGAACTCCAGGCGGATCTCCGATACGCTTTCCGGACGCTGCGCCACAGTGCCGGTTTTACCGCTGTTGCGGTACTTTCGCTCGCCTTGGGCATTGGCGTGAACCTGTCCATTTTCACATCGGTCTATTCCGTCGTTCTTCACCCGTTTCCTTATCCGAGCCTGGATCGGATCATGACCGTATCGGAGACGCGCGCGAAATCGCCCTCGGAACGCAACCCGGCCGCGCCGGCGGACTATCTCGACTGGAAGCAATCTAACCGTTCCTTCGAAAGCCTGGCGGCGTATGAAGACTGGGATGTGAACCTCACTGGAGTAGATCACCCGGATCACATTCAGGCAGCGCTTGCCTCGGCGGCATTTTTTCAGGTCCTCGGGATGCTTCCGGTACAAGGCCGAGCGTTCGCGGCGGCCGAGTGCGAGCCGGGGAAAGACGCGGTGGTGGTTGTCAGTCACGGCTTCTGGCGGACTCACCTCGCCTCGAGGCCCGATGCGATCGGACAAACGATTTCTCTAGGCGGCCGCAAGTACACGGTCATCGGTGTAATGCCGGACGAGTTCAACCTGCCGCTGGCTTCTGAGCTTTGGGCGCCGCTCGCGCTCACTCCCACGGAAAAGAACCAGCGGAACGTTCAACCCTTATCGGTGATCGGAAAGCTGAAGCCGGGGGTTTCCCGGGCGCAGGCCGACGCCGATTTAGACGCTATTGCCCGGGAGCTCGAAAGACGCTATCCCCAAACGAATGAGGAACGGCGAGTGGTGGTGGCCTCGCTTCGGGATTTCATGAAGACGGAAAGCAACCAGTTCGTGCCGGTTCTGGCAGGCGCCGCGCTTTTTGTGCTGCTGCTCGCCTGCACGAATGTGGGGAGTCTGCAGATCGCCCGAGCGATGGGCCGGCAGAGAGAAATCGGCCTCCGCAGCGCGCTGGGAGCAAGCCTGTTCCGTATTCTTCGCCAGTTGCTGACAGAGAGTCTGGTGCTTGGAATAGTGGGCGGGGCGGCAGGCCTCGCGTTTGCCGCCTGGGATTTGAACATCGTCCGCTCCACCATTCCCCCCATGGTCTACCGGATCGTCGCGGGCTTGCGGGATTTGCGGATCAACGGCGAAGTGGTCCTTCTCGGCATTGCGTTGTCAATCGCCGCGGGGGTTCTGTGTTGCGTGCCCGCGATCTTTCAGGTTATGCGCCAAGGAACGGGAACCGATGTAAATGAAGTTCTGAAGGAAGGTGGGCGAAGCGTCGGCGGCTCGCCATCGCGCAGCAGACTCCGCACTACGCTGGTCATCGTGGAGGTGGCGCTGGCGTTCGTTCTTTTGGCCGGCGCGGGAACGATGGTTGGCGCGTTTCAGCGGATGCTGGCGGTGAATCTCGGTTACGATCCCCACAACGTTTTGGCCGGCGAGATTACGCTATACGGCAGCGAATACCGGAAGCCGGAAAGAATCGCCGGATTCTACGACGCGCTGCTGCAAAAGCTGGGCTGCTTGCCCGACGTGCAAGGGGCCGCGGCAGCGGGCGATCTCGGCCAGCCCGAGCTATCCATTGAACGGCGAGCCGCGCTCCGCCCTGGCGAACCCAGGCCGGAGATGCACAGCGTCACTCCTCAATATCTTAAGGCGATGAGGATTCCGCTACGCAATGGCCGTTGGATCTCGGAACAGGACGGCTTGGAAGCGCGCCGCGTGGTGGTTTTGAGCGCATCTGTGGTCCGCCATTACTGGCCCGGTTCGAACGCGATCGGTCAACGCGTAAAACTCGGAAATCCCGATTCGCCCTGGCTCACTGTCGTAGGTGTCACGGGAGATGTCAACGATTGGTTTCTCGGAAACCCCATGCCGGCGGCCTATGTCTCTTATCGGCAGTTCCCGCAGGCCGCAATGCGGATTCTCGTTCGGACTGCGCACGATCCCCGTAACATCGCCGGCGCGGTCCGCGTGGAGGAGCAGGCCATTGACCACGAGCAGCCGATCTACAACATCCAGACGCTCGAGCAACGGATGTACGAAGAGACATCCGGCGTGCGCAATGCGGCCAGAATGATGAGTACCTATGCCATCATCGCCTTGCTGCTGGCGGTCACCGGAATCTACTCCATCAGCTCGTTCTTCGTCGCGCAGCGGACGCGCGAGATTGGAGTCCGCATGAGTTTGGGGGCAACCCGGCAGACCATTATGAAAATGGTGCTCTCCCAATCCTGCGCGACGAGCGGCATCGGCCTGTTAATCGGACTGCCTCTCGCGATCCTGCTGACGGTTGGTATGTCCCACGCGCTGCTGAACGTTGTTGGGGTGCAGCCGGCGACCTTTGCGATGGTGGTTGGCGTGCTTGGCGGACTGGCTGTACTGGCAGGCTACATCCCGGCGCACCGCGCGGCGCGCGTAGACCCGACGACCGCTCTGCGGCACGAATGAGTTTGGTCAGGCGTCACTGCACCTAATTCAGTGGCTGGGTAAGGAAATTGGATCGCCAGGAAGCGGCGCAGCGTGCCGTCAGTGATTCGCCGTCATACCCAACAGTGCTTCGAGCGCCGCAATGCGCGCTTCCAACTCTTCAATGGTTTTGTGCTGCTTCTGAAGCTCATTAAGCATTAGCGCAGGAAGCTCGTGGTAAGCGATGGATTCCACCTCGCCACGCGATCCGTGTATCACCAGTTCCGGATAGACTTTTTCGACCTCCTCGCCGATCAGCCCGTATTGAAGCGGCTTGGCTTCATCGCCTGCCGCTCGCTTATAGCGGAACGTAACCGGGCGGAGTTGCATGAGATCGTCACTCGCCTCGCCGATGTCGCGAATATCGTCTTTATAACGCGCGGAAGACGAGGCAATGCCGAGTTGGCCGGTACTAGGATCTACCAGCACCGCCGCACCCGTAACGGTTGCGTCATTGATGCCCGCCATAAACGCGCTGGTCTGGACGGTCGGGTCGCCGATACGGATCGCGTTCTGGTCGCTGCTCAACCCTTGGGTTCCGATCTCAATATTGCCATTGTTGATCACCTGATACCCGGCGTTTACTCCCACTGCGATATTGTGGCTCCCTGTTGTATTTGTCCCTAGGGCATTGAAACCAACTGCGACGTTGTCACTTCCGCTCAGGTTATTGAGCAGCGCCGATCCCCCGGCCGCGGTGTTGGCCGAGCCGGTCACATTAAAGCTCATCGCCGCCGTGCCCATTGCGACATTATTATTGCCCGATGTGTTGTTAGCCAAAGCCTGGGCGCCGCTCGCCATGTTTCCGTTGCCCGCGGCATTGAATTGGAGCGCATCGAATCCCACGGCGGTGTTTTGCGTGGCCGCGTTCGAGGCGCCCGCGCCGAAAGCCGTGCTCTGATCGCCGGTCGAATCGCTTTGGGGGGCGAAGTAGCCGTTGATATCCAGAATCAGTTCGGTATCGTTAGTCACATAGATGCTGATCGCGCCATTGATTCCAGCACTCACGATCACGGCGTTCGCTACGATCTCCGCGTTCTCTGAATTCAAGGTGGACACTAACGGCTGCGTCTCTCCTGCCGGCCAAATCGCCAAAAAACCGAGCGGCTCTCTCGGCACGACCGTCACGTTCAGCGAGTAAGCTGCTGCGACGGGCGGAATGTTGCAAGCGCTATTGGGAATCGCGAAGCTCCGGATCTCGCCTGCCGCCATAAATGGGCCGCCGAAAGATCCCGCGGCATTCCGCGTGTCCGCAACCCGGCAGGGTGTCACGCTAATGAAATTCAGAGGCGCCTGCGCCAGCAGACCGGGCGAAGCGAAGCCCGCCAAACACCAAATTGCAAGTAGATTCGACTGGGTTCGTCCTTGAAACATAATATGCCCTCTCTTGTGCCGTGTCCGCGAGCTCTCACTTTTCTCCTCGGCTCGCGTAATAAAGGCTGCAATTCTTGCCGGACGCTAAGGAACTCCCTCTGGACGGAGTTCTTGTACTGGCTTCCCGCTATACGGTATGATCGAAGCGATGAAAACGGCCTTTGGACTTTTCGCGCTATCGTTTCTGATGGTTTCTGTGGCTGCCTTCGCTGAAGGAACGCCCGGTCCCCTCCCGCAACAGCGCGCCGAGCAGCACGGTGGAGCGCATGGAGTCGGTGGCGGATACGTACCGGCGCATGGTCCCGCTGCCCATCCGCGCGCCGCTCCCGCCAAGGCGCAGGCACATGCCCCCGCGCAACAGAGGAATCTCAGCGACCGCGCCGGGCACCCGAATGCCCCTCACGTCCACGCCAACGGCAAATGGGTTGGGCACGATTCCGGCCCCAATGACCCGCGCTATCATCTTGATCGTCCCTGGGAGCACGGGCGCTTCGGAGGCGGCTTCGGCCCGGGGCACGTCTTCCATCTCGCCGGAGGCGGTCCTTCCCGCTTCGGGTTCAACGGCTTCTACTTCAGCGTCGCCCCGGCTGACATTGGCTATTGTGGCGACTGGGCCTGGGACTCCGATTCCATCGTCATCTACGAAGATCCCGACCATCCCGGCTGGTACCTGGCCTATGACACCAGGCTCGGCACTTACGTCCACGTCGAGTATCTCGGTCAGTAACGGCAGCGATCCTTCTACTTAAGAAGCCTCACGCCGCGACCTTCTGGATTGCGGAAATCTGAATCGGGGAACCATGGGAGCCCTTACCAGGAGGCAAATCCGGTGATTAGAAATCGGTCTGTGCCGGTTGACGTAATACTGCCGCATGTCGTTTATCGGAACGTCGCCGACGCTATCGAATGGCTGACCAATGCATTTGCGTTTAGCGAGCACTACCGCTATGGCGAGGTCGACGGATCGGTCAGCGGCGCCCAGATGCGTCTCGGGAACGCGTGGGTCATGCTCAAACGGGCACGTCCAGGCTGCGCAAGCCCTGCGCAGTTAGGGTATGGAACTCAAAGCCTGACGGTTTTCGTCGAGGACGTTGACAGCCACTTCAAGAGGGCGGCTGCCGCCGGCGTCACAATACTGGAAGTTCCTCACGAAACCGTCTATGGCGAGTGGCAATACGGAGCCGAGGATCTGGACGGTCACCACTGGCTCTTTTCGCGGCATATCCGGAACTTGAACCCTGAGACCTGGGGAGCAACCGTTTCACATCCCGCGGCGATTCCGACTCAAATCTCCCCCATGCTGGCCGTTAGCGATGGAAGCACTGCGATCGAGTTCTACCAAGCCGCATTCGGCGCTACTACCTTGTGGCGCCTGGGGGACGGTCGCGACGTCATTGCCGGGCTTTCGATTAACGGTTCCGAATTCTTTCTCGCGCAGGAGGCACCCCCTTATGGTACGAGGGGTCCCGCTTCCGCTGGTTTCACCACTGTCCGGATCGAGCTCTTTGTAGACGACCCGATTGCGGTGCATCGCCAAGCTTTAGCCGCCGGAGCTGTGGAGCGAAACCCTGTGATTGAACACGAACATAGTGTGGCTGGACCGCAACCGATCAAGCGCATGCTCCAAGGCGCGCTGCTAGACCCGTTTGGTCACATGTGGCTCATTGGAAAGTTCCTGGAATGATTAGATCGGAAATGTTACAGCGCTCCGTCGCTTAGCGCGCTGCTCCGTTTTCCGGCGGTTTGTTGCATCGCAGCCTGATTCCGCACTCGCGTACGCGGATTTCGAGCATATAAAGGATGATCGCTACATTCACCAGCAGCACGCCGATCCGCTCCCAGTCCGCGCGCTCGGCGATCTTGAGGATCTCCCAGGGAAGATACATCGCGCCTGAAAGCAAAGCGAACCATTCCGCCCATACGCGCCGGTTCCACAGTCCCCACGCCTCGATAAACCGCACCGTGCAATAAGTCACCATGGCTGCCACGATCGTTAACAGCCGCGCGTCGGAAAGCTTGGTCGCAGCACTCAGAAGCATATGCGCCAGCCGCCGGTCCGGGTCGACATGCAGATGGAAAAGGAGACTCTCCGTCAAAACCTCGGCATGCTTGCGCACCACCAGCAAAGCGATTCCAAGCCCCAGAACCGCTATGCCTTTCAACGCCTCGAAACTGGCCACCACGCGGAGTCCCGCTGCGCTGCTTCGCTCATCTACGGCGGGTGGCGGCGGATGCCGAAGCTGAATCCCCGGACTCTCCATGCTCCGATGCTCCCACACCGCTGGAGTTGCCGGTTTTATGTATGATGGCAATTCAGATGATGCTACGATCCTCGGCCGCTCTCATTGCGTTATCGCTGTTCTGCCCGATACCCCGCACCGCCCGCGCGCAGACGCCCGAAAAACCCGATCTGACGAAGCAGCCCACCCTTTATGTGGTCGGCTACGCGCATCTCGACACGGAATGGCGCTGGGAGTATCCGCAAGTCATCAGCGAATACATTCGAAAAACCATGGAGGATAACTTCAAGCTGATCGACAAGTATCCCCACTACATTTTCAATTTCAGCGGCGCCAATCGCTATCGCTTCATGAAGGAGTATTTTCCCGCCGACTTCGCCAAGGTCAAAAGCTACGTCGATGCGGGAAGGTGGTTCCCCGCCGGATCGTCCATGGAAGAAGGCGACGTGAACGCCCCCAGCGCCGAAGCCATCATCCGCCAGATTCTCTACGGAAACGATTGGTTCCGCAAAGAGCTCGGCAAGGCCAGCGCGGAATATATGCTGCCCGACTGCTTCGGATTTCCGGCTTCCTTGCCCACGATTCTCGCGCACTCCGGCGTCAAAGGATTCTCCACTCAGAAACTCGTATGGGGTTCCTCGGCCGACGGCGGTGGTCCGGAATCGATCGAGAAAACTCCCGAAGGCACGCCCTTCGATGTCGGCGTCTGGGTAGGACCCGATGGCGAAAGCGTACTCGCGGGCATCAATCCCGGCAGCTACGGCGGCGGCATCGATACCGATCTCAGCAAGCCGCTGCCTCCACCTCCGCCCAACTCCGCGCTCGAAGAAGTCACTCAAAAACTCCAGACCCTGCGCAAGAAGCTCGAAGCGGCCGAGCGGAATAATCAGCCCTTCGATCCTAAGGACGTCCAGCAGTTCATGGCCCTGCGCAACCAGCAGCAGGGTTTTACTAAGGTGCAAAAGGATCGCGACGATGACCGCTATCAGGACGATTGGGCCTCGCGCGTCGAGAACAACGGCAAAGTCAGCGGTGTCTACACCGACTATCATTATTACGGCACCGGCGACATCGGCGGCGCTCCGGATGAGGAATCCGTCAAGCGCCTCGAAGCCATCGTCACCAAAGGCGAGGCTAGTCTGCCTCCCGAAGGCCAGTTCATGTTCCATGGCGAGCCGCACCCGGAATGGCCGTCCGTGAAAGTAGGCGATGGTCCTGTCCACGTGATTTCCTCGAACGCGGAGCGGATGTTCCTCGACATCACTCCCTCTGAAGCCGCCGGACTTCCCCGCTACACCGGCGAAATGGAGCTGACCAACCACTCCGCCGGCTCGCTCACCTCTCAGGCTTACCAGAAGCGCTGGATTCGCAAGGAAGAGATCCTGGCCGATGCCGCCGAAAAATCGTCAATCGCCGCTGCATGGTTGGGCGCCCGGCCTTATCCGATCGAGCGTCTCAACGGCGCTTGGACGCTCGCCATGGGCGGTCATTTTCACGACATTGCCGCCGGCACCGCCACGCCCAAGGCCTACGAATTCGCCTGGAATGACGACATCATCGCGCTGAATCAGTTCGCGGACGTGCTGAGCGACGCCACCCAAGCCGTCTCCTCGGCGCTGAACACCGAAACCAAGGGCATACCCATCGTGGTCTTCAATTCGCTGAACGTCTCTCGAGAGGATTTGGTCGAAGCTGACGTGAATTTCCCTAACGGCATGCCGGATGCCATCCACGTCTCCGGTCCAGATGGCCGCAATGTCCCCGCGCAGATTACCAACGGCAAGGTGTTGTTTGTCGCCAAAATGCCGCCCACCGGCTACGCGGTTTATGATGTCGAAACCGGCGCGGGCCGCGCGGAATCCGCCGAGGCTTTGCAAGTCTCCCCGAACTCGCTTGAGAACCGTTACTACCGTGTCAAGCTGAACGCCGATGGCGATGTCGCCAGCATTTTCGATAAGTCCCTCGGCAAGGAATTACTCGCCGCGCCGGCGCGTCTCGCCATCTCTTACGACAATCCCACTCAATGGCCGGCCTGGAACATGGATTGGGATCAGGAGCAGGCTGCGCCTAAAGCCTACGTCAGCGGTCCCGCGCAAATTCGAGTTGTCGAAAACGGCCCGGCCCGTATAGCCATTGAGGTCTCGCGCGAAACCTCCGGCTCCAAGTTTGTCCAGACCATTCGGCTCTCCGCGGGAGACGCCGGAAAGCGCGTGGAGTTCGGAAACGCGGTCGATTGGAATGCCAAAGAATCGAACCTGAAAATGGCTTTCCCGCTCACCGCTTCCAACCGCATGGCTACCTATAACTGGGACATCGGCACAATCGAGCGGCCCACCGCCGAACCGAAAAAGTTTGAAGTGCCGTCCCATCAGTGGATCGACCTGACGGATATGAGCGGCGAATTCGGCGCGACCATCCTCACCGATTGCAAGAACGGCTCCGACAAACTGAACGATCACACCATCCGCCTTACTCTGTTGCGGACTCCTGGAACCCGCGGCGGATTTCCGGACCAGGCCACGCAGGATATCGGCCATCACGAATTTACTTTCGGCATCGCCGGACACGCCGCCGGCTGGCGTAGCGCTCAAACCGATTGGCAGGCTGAGCGCTTGAACGATCCGCTCATCGCTTTTGAAACGTCACGGCATTCCGGCAAGCTAGGCCGCGAGTTTTCACTCCTGAAGATCGACAATCCGCGCATTCGCGTCATGGCGCTGAAGAAAGCCGAGCTGAGCGACGAGCTGATCGTCCGTATGGTCGAACTCGATGGCAGGCCGCAGCCCAACGTCCGCGTGTCCTTCGCCGCTCCCATTGCCTCCGCCCGCGAAGTAAACGGCCAGGAGCAGCCGGTCGGCCCCGCCACCGTCGCCGATGGCGCGCTCGTGACTTCCTTCAGCGCGTATCAACCGCGCACTTTCGCAGTCAAGCTCGCTGCCGCGCCGGTCTCCATCGCAAGCGTCCGTTCTGAGCCCGTGCCGCTCAGCTACAGTCTGGCAACCGCCGGCAATGACGGAACTCCCTCGGGCGGCGGTTTCGATGGAAAGGGTAATGCGCTTCCGGCGGAAATGCTTCCTTCCAAAATCACCTTCAACGATGTCGATTTTCAACTCGCTCCCGCGAAGACCGGCGCGCCCAATGCAATCGTGGCGAATGGCCAGACCATTCAACTTCCCGCCGGCCGCTACAATCGCATCTATTTGCTGGCCGCTTCAGACCACGGCGACCAGAAAGCGGCATTCGATGTGGGCGGTAAGCCAGTCGAATTGAACATCGAGGATTGGGGCGGATTCATCGGCCAGTGGGACGACCGCCAGTGGATTGCCAAAGACGTTACGGTTCCCGCGCGGCCCGGGCGTCCGGCTCGCGCCGAGCATGACGATTATGCCGAAATGACCGGCATCCGGCCCGGTTATATCAAGCGCGCCACGCTTGCCTGGTATTGCTCGCATCACCACAACGCGGCCGGCGAGAACGTTCCCTACGGATATTCTTATTTATTCGCTTATTCGATCGACTTGCCTCCCGGAGCGAAGACCATCACTCTGCCGCAAAACGACAAAATCCGCATTCTCGCCATCTCCGTAGCGGAAGAAAATCCCGAAGCCAGAGCCGCGCAGCCGCTCTACGATACCCTCGGCCGTTCCGAGCCGGCCGTGCAATGAAAAAAACAGGAAGACGCAATTTCATCCGGCTGGCGACGAAGACCGCTGCGACCGCCGCAACCCTCGCGCTGCTTCCCGAATCCATTCGTAAGGCCTTGGCAATTCCCGCCGCATCCGTCGCCGGCGACATTCAAGATGTCGCGCACATCGTAATCTTCATGCAGGAGAATCGCTCCTTCGATCACTACTACGGAACCATGCGAGGCGTGCGCGGATTCGGCGACCGCATCACCATTCCCCTTCCTGACGGCCGAACCGTTTGGCAACAGAGAAGCCATTTTATAGACTCCGGCGATATTTTGCCATTCCATCTGGATACTGCCGCCACCCGCGCCCAGTGCATTTCTTCTCTCGATCACGGTTGGCCCAGCGGGCACCAAGCCTGGAACGGAGGCAAATGCGACAGCTGGATAGATGCCAAGACCCCGCAAACCATGGGCTATTACAAGGAAGCCGATATCCCGTTTCAATTCGCGCTGGCCGGAGCCTTCACTATCTGCGACGCTTATTTTTGTTCGGTGATGAGCGCTACCGATCCGAATCGAATCTTCCTCTGGACTGGTTCTGTGAATCCGCCCGGCAACCACGCGGAGCCCATCGTCACTAACGACCTTGCCGAAAAAAACATTGCTTCCTGGACAACTTGTCCCGAGCGTCTCGAGAAGGCCGGGATTTCATGGCGTGTCTATCAACAAGGAGTCGGCGACGACGACAAAAAGCCCTTTGATGGAAACTACGGCGACAATCCGCTTGCTTATTTCAAGCAATACATAAACGCGCCGCGCGATTCCATCCTCTATCGCGAAGCCATGTCGGCGCATACGCTCAAAGATCTCGCGCGCGATGTGGCGGACGAAACTTTGCCGCAGGTTTCCTGGATCGTTGCGCCCGAAGCGTACTCGGAACATCCGGCCTGGCCGCCCGCTTATGGCGCTCAATATACGGCTCAGGTTTTGGATGCGCTCACTTCCAATCCGAAAGTTTGGAGCAAGACCGTCCTATTCATCAACTACGACGAAAACGACGGCTACTTCGATCATGTCGTATCGCCCGCGCCGCCCATCTCGCTCAGCCATGGCCTTTCGACCGTAGACGCCCGCGATGAAATCTATCGCGATCCCCTTCTCGGCGATCAACCCTACGGTCTCGGCGTCCGCGTGCCGATGCTGATCGTCTCCCCCTGGACGCGCGGAGGATGGGTCTGCTCTCAAGTATTCGATCACACCTCCGTGCTTCGTTTTATCGAAGCTCGTTTCGGCGAGCCGATGAGAGAGACGAACATCAGCGCCTGGCGGCGCGCGGTCTGTGGAGATCTGACTTCCGCCTTCGATTTTAAGAATCCGAATCAAACCTTTCCCGCATTGCCGGACACCACCGGCTATCGCGAAAAAACGGACAAAGAGTGTAGCGTTTTGCCCGATCCGCGCGTACCCGACGTCGGAACGCTTCCCGTGCAGGAAGCCGGAACGCGACCAGCGCGCGCGGTGCCCTATGAGCTGCACGCGAACGGCAGGCTCGACGCCGCAAGCGGGAAATACTGGATTGATTTCGTGAATACGGGCGCTGCCGCCGCGGTCTTCTACGTCTATTCCGGAGATCATAGCGCCGGTCCCCGGGTATACACCGTCGAGGCCGGCAAAGAACTGTCGGATTCGTGGAGCGCTGCTGAATACAGCCTCTCCGTCCACGGACCAAACGGATTTCTGCGCCAGTTTAAAGGCAATGCCGCATCCTCCGCCAGTGTGAAGGCTCGTTATGATGCCGCCGCCGGCCGCTTGTATCTGAAGCTCGCGAATCACGCCCCCGCAGCCTGCGCTCTCACCGTCAAAGACAATGCCTACGGCGCTCCGGCGCGTACGTATGAGATTCCGGCACACGCCGACTTAGAGGCTCGCTGGGACCTGACCGCGAGCGGCCGGTGGTACGATCTGACGGTCGCAAACGGCCGCGATGCGCAGTTCTCTCAGCGCCTTGCCGGTCACTTGGAAAATGGCCACCCCAGTACCACCGACCCAGCCATGGCGACGGAATGCCAGCCATTGAGCGCAAGTGCTGCACTGTCAGCACGGAACCACGACCGTGAGGGAGTGGAGGGCAGCGCGAATTTCCGCAATTTGATACTACGCAGCGAGTATGCGCAAGACCGGTGTGCGAAAACATAGTTCAGCGCCCCGCCCACGGATTAAGCAGCAGAATCCCAGTCGGCTCGAAATCGGCCGTGTTTCTGGTCATGACATGCAGGCCGTGCCGCCGGGCTGTGGCGGCTATCAGCCCGTCAGTTGCCGGCACGGTTCGCCCGGCTTTGCGTGCGGCTGCAGTCAGTTCTCCCCAGATACGGCTGATTTCTAAATCGATCGGAAGCAGCCGGTCGCCATAAAACCGCTCCAAAGTTTGCAGCCAACTTTGCAGCGTACGCTTATCTTGGCTTTCTCTGAGAAGCGCGATGCCTTTGGCGATTTCGCCGATGGATAGCACGCTCACAAACAGGTTCTCACTGGCGAATGCGTCAATAGCCCGCCGTACCCTGGCGTCTCCTTTCGGGCGTCGCAACTCCGACAAGACGCACGTATCGAGCAGCGCTCTCACAGTTTGGCTTTCCGCATAGGAGACTGATCGCGCGTAAGGTCGAGCCCTTCCAGGCTGGGGCCATCGCCCAGCAAGAATTGCTTAAAACTGGGACACGTTCCGGTCAAGCTTGCGTAGTCGCGTTCAGCAATGACCACGACGGCGTCGCCGCGTCGAATCACCCGCTGCGGCCCTTCCAACAGAGCCCGATTAACCAATTCGCTGAACCGGTTCTTAGCTTCGGCAAGGCGCCATTCCATACACATTCCCTCCAGAGCTAGCCAATCTAGCTCCATTATGACATGATTCGCAATAACGACGGGAACATCCGCGAAGCGCCCTTTGGTGATACATTTCATTGTCGATGTATCATTCCCTCCTTCCGCCTATCGCCCCGGTTCGCTTCTGCTTCGAGACCCTCTCTCCTTTCCGCGTTCCCGAATACAAAGGAGCTCTCTTCCGCGGAGGCTTCGGTCAATTCTTCAGAGATCTGGTCTGTATCACGCGCCAGCCGACATGCGCCGGCTGTCCCTATTTGCCCGAGTGCCCTTACTCCGTCATTTTTGAAACGCCTGTATTGCCTGAAAAACTTTCAGTCCTCAGAAAGTATCCGAATGCGCCGCATCCATTCGTCATGGTGCCTCCGCTCGACCGGCGCACATCCATCCCTCCCGGAGCCGAAATGGCCGTCGATCTCACGCTCATCGGCCCCGCTTTGGGCGCGCTCCCGCACTTCATTATGGGTTTCGAGCAGATGGGCAACTCAGCGCGGTATGGCGGCAAATTTCGTCTCAAGTCCGTCCGCTCCGCCCTCGAAGGCTCGGCTCTAATCTTCGACGGATTCACGCGCCGAATCGCACCCGCGATTCCCCTCTGGCAGTATGCGCCGCAGCCTTTGCCTATAAGCCGCATGGATTTCACCTTTTTGACTCCGCTGCGCATGCGGACCCGCGGCCAGTACAACCCAGCTCCGGACTTCGTCGCAATCGCTCATGCTCTCCTGCGCCGGGTTCACCTGCTGGCAGCCATATACGGAACCGGAGATGGCGACGCCGCCTGGATGAAACCCCTGCTTGCCCTGGCCGATGAAATAAAGACCGAGGTGAACGAGTTTGCCCTATACGCCTGGGACCGCATGAGCGGCCGTCAGCACCGCCGCGTGGATATGGACGGCGTGATCGGAAAGCTCACGGTTTCCGGCGATCTGACCGCCTTCGCCGAGCTGGTCCGATTTGGCGAATGGATCAACGTCGGGTCGGGGACGAGCATGGGCTTGGGCAGGTATCGCGCGGAGCTCTCCTGAACGGCGCTCTCGGTTTAAGGTGGAAACGGATTCGCTGACTAAGAAGCGATTGAGACGTTTCTGTGGGGCGGACGGTCTTGCCGTCTGCCTTTCGTCGCGTCCAGTACAGCGTATTCGAGTGCGATCTCGACCCCAAAGCGATCGCGGAGCTCCGCGACCGGCTCGATTTCGAAATCGATGCCAAAACCGATTCCTGCCGCTGGTATCGTCTCTGCGAAGGCTGCCGGCATGAGGTGTACATCATGGGAAGGGGAGATCTGTTTTTCGAGCCGCCTTATGTCATTATCTGATCGCGAAACCGTCTAATTACCTCTAAGCCTTTTATTTTCAATGCCTGGCGCGGCTGCGCAGGGCGAGGCGTGAAAGGCCCACGTAACGGCGTCACCTTAAGCCTATGATCCTGTGGCACTTGGCTGAACCGGAGCACCGTGCGCGAGCTATCCCGGGACCGCGAACAATAAGCGAAAGAAGCAAGGTAACGGCAGGCGGGCCTCCATGTATAATCGGTGCAGCAGGTTACCGTAGCGGCAGTAGAAACCGATTCGCTGACTAAGAAGCGATTGAGACCAAGAAAGAGAACTAATACTCCTTCCAGCACAACGATGTAGAAACCGATTCGCTGACTAAGAAGCGTTAGCGGGCGGCGCCCGCTAACGCTTCTTAGTCAAAGCAGACAGAACGGCGACCGAAAGTGCCCTCCGGGCTGAGCGGACGGCAGCTTCGAAGTTCCGCAAGTTGATAGTCAAGCCGGGCGCGGCCCAAATCAAACATGCTGCGAAAACTCCTTGAGCGCATCACTCCCCAAGCGGAGGAGTGTAGTCAAATGTGGGCAGTGCGCGCACTTCGTCATCCAAAACCTCGAGCGCGCGACACTTCGCATCGTTGCGAGGCTGATTGTTGGTATTGTTGCCGTTGTCCTGATCGTTGGCCACGAACCACTCGTACAGCTTCAGTTCCGGATCGGCCGCCATGTGCGCACCCGTATGAGTAACCTGCGGATAGCTCACATTCGAGTATTGGCGCGCGTGAAGCGCCAAATAAGCCGACGAAATCGATAGCGTGGCTGCCGAGGTTATATCGCTCGTTTCACGGAAGGCGAGTTGGCTAGCCGGCGTTTTATCCAGGCCGGCCTCGGAGTAGCGCGTCGCGAACTGATAGAGCGCGACATGGTCGTCCGGGTCGAGCCGAACCGTACCGAGCCCCAGCGGCTTGCCCAGGCCCAGTTTGTAGCGAACGGCGGGGGCAGGCCGGATCGACCGGACTAGAAGTGCCAGTTCCGCTGGCGTTAGATTTTCAAAGAAGATCCGGAACCGGAATTGCGCTCCGGCGCACACCGGCCTGATCTTCATCTTCTGGTCGGCGTAATTCCCGGTGTGCGTCCTCCAGGGAGTAAGCATGGCCCTACGGGCCGCGGAATCGCATGAAAGTCGCTCGCGAGTGCGATAGGTTGAAGCAGGGTTCAGCGGCAAGGCCGACGACGCT
>Ga0208480_1000059_pt1 | contig 43846 bp, 44 predicted proteins | sample NGESurshal092012_4_FD_184485 | JGI IMG/M metagenome (GOLD analysis project Ga0208480, IMG submission 184485) | Arctic peat soil microbial communities from Barrow, Alaska - NGEE Surface sample F53-1 shallow-092012 (SPAdes) | ecosystem: Environmental > Terrestrial > Soil > Wetlands > Peat ... | reverse complement strand
TGGACGGTACGCATGTTCTTTCTCACTCCGCACACGCAGTATGCCGTATCCTGAATAACCGGCCCATGTCTACTTACTTATTGCCGCATTGATATCTCGTCCGTAGGCCGTACGGAGCGATTCCGAGGCACTCCCGGATCATAAATCATTTCCCGAACTGTTACCTTCGCATTCTCCAGCTTCACCGTCGAGCGTATGTTGGTCATCTGTAATCCCGCCATGGCCAAAATCGTTGCGCCTGAGGAAGCAAGCGCCGTGACAAATAAGCTCCATTTCATCTGTCCATTCTCACATTTAAGGCCTTTTGTCTAAAAGATGGCCGCGACACTTCTACGTCCTCGCCTAATGCATATCCACGTATCACTTATTACGTGGACCAAGACTAAGCACTAAGCATCTACTCCTTCTCATATAACAATAGCCATACTTACTTGTCTGGCCCGCAGGCTAAGGTTACGCGGTAATGAGAGTAACACGGCCCAATAGCCACTAGCTAATCCACTCAAATAGCTCGATAAGTAGATTAGGCGGCTGGCAGTGTGCACTTACTAACGGCCGTCTACGCCTGGAAGCACCATTGCTTATATCCGGCTAACGGCCGGCCTAAGTAACAGGTATCAGGCGAGGAAGGTTGAATGAACACGCGTAGATTCCTGATTATTGGGGTTAGTGTCCTGGCGGGCGCTCTCGCACTCAATTTCGGCGTACGGCAAGCCCGCTTGCACGGCGGCATCACCGGCCACACGACTTCGTCCGGAGCTAAAGTTTCCGTTGCAGAACGCTCTTTGCGCCCCAATTATCCCTATTCGGTTATTCCGGGTGGCGCGTATTCACCGGCCGAGCTGAGAGTGGCAAATGAAAAGGACACGGTGGTTCGGGATCATTATGCCGGTTTCAATTTGCACGCGGTTCAACTGGTCACGTTGACGGCAGACCGTTATCAATACGTTTCGTTCCGGATGAACAACCGGGTTTTCTGGACTCACAAGAAATTGCGAATTCCAAAGGGGGCGATTCTGCTCACGGATGGCAGCAATTACGCCCGAACCCGCTGCGGAAACCGGTTATCGAGTACACCGCAGGCCAACACGACTCCACTCGAGCCTTCGGCTGAGTTGTTGTCGATGCCGCCTTTTACTACCAGGCTGCTTCCCCAAATCCCATCAATGGCAGAGCCTCTGGCGATGGTGACTCAGACTCCCGCGCCTGTGGGGGCTTCGCGGTTCACGCCACCCATACTACCGGTGACGCCAGTTGCGGACTGGCCGCCTGTCTACAACTTTCCGCCGGTCGTGCCTATTACGCCCGGATTCCTGCCGCCGCCGGTCGGCACTCCGCCGATCGTTACCACTACTCCGCCGCCGGTCGTCGTGCCGCCAATCGTGCCGATCATCTCGAGTGTTCCCGAGCCGGCCAGTCTTTACCTGTTGGCTCTGGGCCTGTGTCTCGCGTTCTGGTTTGTAGCTCGAATTGTGCGACGCCGAACGCCGCGTGGGCCTTCTAAAGCAGATGGAAGCTGACCTCTACGGTTACCCTGACATTCACCGGCTGACCGCTTTTAGTTCCGGGCTGGAATTTCCATTGCTTTAGGGCTTCTACGGCAGTTCGATCTTCTTCCGCATTCAGTCCGCTGAGCACTCGAGGATTTTCCGGAAGTCCTTCGGTATTGACCACAGTCGAGATCTTGACCGTGCCTTCGACATAAGCTTCTTTGGATTTCGGCGAGAACGCGGGCTCGACGTAGTGGACCAGCTTGGGGGGTTTTACATCGCCGCCAGGCTCGTAAATCTTCTCTTCCGCCGCTGCTTTATTGGCGCTCTTATCGTCTTTTGAAGTCTGACCGCCGGCACATGCGAGCCGTCCAAGCGGAGCCGCAAGGATGGCGGCGGCTAACTGCCTGAAGAATTCTCGTCTGCGTAGATACACTACACCCTCCTGAAGCAGGCGAGTGTAATAAGAGACGCCAGCTCGCTTCGCGAAGTTTCAGCGGAGGCGAAAAAGTTTCGATGAATTATTTAGGTCGGGTCAACCAAAAGCTCCACGTTGACGGAATAGAGAGCCGATTTTCCCTGGTGATCGCTTTGGAAATAGACACGCCGGCTATCGGGAGAAAACACGGGCGAAACCGATGCGGGATGACTGGCCCGGTGCTCACACAAAGTAAACTCCCTCTGCACCGCGCGAAGCAGAAGCATAACCGTAGGTTGCGCTTTGCTCCTGCTGGCGCCGACGAACACGGAGCCATTGAGGTTGGGAGCGAAGGCCGCGAATTGGCTGGTCCGAGCCACGCGTTTTTCCACCCGGGTTTCGGGGGATATTTCGTGGATCTCCGATAACACGATGTTTGGCGCGGGCACATCCCTCAAGAACAAAAGCGACTGTCCATCCATCGACCAAAACGGGTCCGATATGCCTTTCGCGAGGAGCTGCGGCTGCTCATTCGCCGCGGGGGCAGAGGGAAAAGAAGCGTACCAGAACTCGCGCTCTTGTCCCGCGGTCCTCTCAAAAAGACATCCTTTCCCGCCGGGCCGGACGAGGCATTGCGGCGAGACATCCTCGGCTAGCGGCGGCCCACTATTGCCATTGAGTTGTTCCAGGCGGCCCTTCCGGACGACAACGAATTCCGCCGGTGATGTGCCGCTACTGAAGGCGCTGACATCTTCGGCGAGCGTTCGCTCCCTCCGGTTCGCAAGATCGACCTCCTTCAACGTGCCTCCGTCGAGTAGGTAAACGCTGCGCTCCCCTTCAGCCATGCACAGGGAATGCGGAACGAGATTGGCGGTTCGCGCGATCTGGGTTAGCGCGCCATTCCTCAGGTTGAGGCGATAAGGCATCATTCCGCCATCGCGGTCGGATGAGAACAGCAGGAAGCGGTCTTTTACCGAAATGAACCGGTTGGTAGGAGCGGGCAGCAGGCTGGTCGAGGCGGGATTGGTCAAACGCACCACGGTGGCCTCCGTGGTGGGGTCCGCGAACCGAAAGAATTCGCCGACGGATGGAAGCGGTTTGGATTTCTTAATGGTGGGACTAGCGGCGGCAAAAGCTCCCGGCAGAATCGCCAGAATCATGCGCCGCGTGATCTCTCTGGTCACTACTGAAGAAGATGCTAAGAGAAAATCAACCGTTGCGTCAAAGCCCGAGGTCGCTGTGCATCGGTTTGGCGTCTCGAAAGAGCTGCGCTTTGGCTAAGTATTTATACGGATTCACGGGAGTCCCGGCCACGCGGACTTCGTAGTGAATATGGGGCCCGGTGGCGCGTCCCGTTCCGCCGGACAACGCGATGACTTGGCCGCGCCGCACCTCTTCGCCCGAAACCACGAGGAACTGCGAGAGATGAGCGTAGTAGGTCTCGATTCCGTTTCCGTGGTCCACGACCACCAATTTGCCGTAGCCTCCGCTCCACCCGGCACTCGCCACGACACCATCCGCGGTAACATGCACAGCGGTTCCGACAGGCGCGGCCAGATCGATCCCGGTATGAAAAGCGCCCTCCCCGGAGAAAGGATCGTTTCTGCCGCCAAACGAACTTCTCAAAACTCCATGAAGCGGCCATAGACTGGGCTGGCTATGCGCTTGCCACTGGAAAGCATAGCGATGGTATATGCCTGAGAAGGTCGCGTCTCTGAGGAAGTTGTACTGGTCAATAGATTCCTTGACGTTCGGCGTCAGCGACATAGAGGCCTCCGATTCCATTTCACGCGAGTTTCCGGAGGAAGGCGGCCCGTTTATTCCGTAGGCGACGGAGACTTCGCTGGCCAAGGTCTCGAGCGAGGCCATTTGCTCGCTGTGCTGGCGCGACACTCGCTGCAAATCCTGGTAGCGGCCGCGCAACCGATCGAAATCCGCCCGCAACTGGTTATAGTGCGACACTTCCCAGGTCATGTGCAGATAGCTCGAGAACATGCCGAGGAGCAGAAGTGAGAAAAACAGGAACGCGGCGAAGAGGTACGCGAGAGATTTATGGCTGATCTGTATCCGTTTGAACCGCCCATGGGCGGAATGGGCGAACTCAAGAACGAAGTACTGTTGACTCATTCGACTCCTCTGAGGGCAAGGTTATGAATACGCCTTCTCTTATCCAGTACCCTCGGGCGGGTAATAATATTAACGATTTTTCAGCCTAACCCGGCTTATAAGCGCTGTCAATACGAGATTATAGTTATATAAGCCACACTCGCTGGCATTCGTTTGGAAAAAGGCATAATCAAGCATGCGCTTTGAACGGGAAGTAGAGCTTGCCAAGCTGCTGGCGCAGGAGGCTGGGGCGCTGGCGGTCGATTACCAGCGGAAAGGCGTTGCCGCGGAGACGAAGCCGGATCAATCGCCGGTGACGGCGGCTGACCGCGCTTGCGAGAGACTCATTGTCGATCAGATCGTTCACGAATTTCCGGAAGACGGAATCCTGGGCGAAGAAGGCGCGCATCGGGAGTCGCGCAACGGACGCAAGTGGATTATCGATCCGATTGACGGCACCAAGGATTTTCTGCGTGGCATTCCGCTGTGGGCGGTGCTCATCGGCCTGGAGCAAGATGGAGAGATTGTGGCGGGAGCGGCGCACAGCCCGCGTCAGGGGCTCCTATTATGGGCAGGGCGAGGGCAGGGCTCGTGGGCGAACGGCGCACAAATTCATGTATCGGGCAAATCCGAGCCGGGCGAAGCCATTCTCGCGTTCAACGGCTTCAATAAGGCGGGCGTGAGCCGCTTCTCGAATCGTCTTTTGCCTTGGGTCCATCGTTTCTGGGCTTGCCGCAGCCTGGGTGGCTGCATGGACGCGATGCTGCTTGCCCAGGGAATGGCGGACGTATGGATAGAGCCGAACGCTTCGGCGTGGGATCTGGCTCCGCTGAAGATCCTGATCGAGGAAGCGGGTGGAAGATTCTCCAGCTTCGCCGGCGAAAACAGCATCTACGGCGGAAACGCCTGCGCCTGTACTCCGGCCCTGGAACCTTATATCAAAGAGCTTCTCGCATAGCTTGCGCTTATACTCGAAAAAGTGACGCCAGATCTCCTGCTGCACCTTGTTTTCCGGTTCATCCACATCGTCTCAGTGATCGCTTTTCTAGGAGGCGTGTTCTACGCGAGGTGGGTGTTAGTGCCGGTGCTCAACTCACTGCCCGAAGATCTCCGCATGCAATCGGCGGCCGGAGCGCAACTGAGGTATCGCAGGATCTTATTCGTACTTCTGGCGCTCATCGTCGGATCGGGATTGTTCAACTTTCTGGCCGGACCCAAGCATGGCGAGACGTACCAGATCTGGTTCGGGATCAAGATGCTGTTTGTGGCGCACATTCTGTCAGCCGCGATCCTCTGGGCGAGCTCGCCCTATGGAGATGTCAAAATTGCCGGAACGAGCAAGCGCCGTCTGCTCAGCGTTGCGATTTCGGGAATTATCGTGGTATTCATCTCCGCCTGGCTGCGCTCACTCAGCCAGCGCGGCCTGTGAGGCGCATTCCGCATCTAATCAGCTGGTGGAGAAGATGACAGGCTACGAAGCGCTGCGAGAGAGAACCGCGTGGGTGGATCTCTCGACGCGCGGAAAGATCCGCGTCACGGGCGAGGATCGGGCGCGCTTGCTGCACGGGATGTGCACGAACGATATCCAAAATTTGCGCTCAGGCGGAGGCTTGTACGCGTTCTTTCTGAGCGACAAGGGCCGCGTTTTGGCGGATGCCTGTATTTACAACCGCGGAGACAATCTGCTGCTGGATACCGAGCCGGAAATCGCCGCGAAACTGCGCGATCATTTGGACCGGTACATCATCGCCGACGATGCAGTTCTCGAAGACGAGACGGCGAATTGGGCGGCGATTGGACTCGAAGGCCCGCAAAGTCTCGATTTCGGACGGACGATCGGCATCGCTATACCCGAAAAGAAATATTCGGTCGAGGATTGGGAGAGCGGGTTCGTCGCGCGTATCGCGAGCAGCGGTCCGGAGGGTCTCCGCATTTTTATTCCAGTGGAGCGGAAAGAAGAACTCATCCAGCGCCTGGCAACGCTGGGCATCCCGAATGCAAGTGGTGAAGAGTGCCGCATTGTACGCCTGGAGAACGGCATTCCGCGCTATGGAGAAGAGATCGGCGAGCGCTATCTGGCACAGGAGACGCAAGCCATGCACGCCATTCATTTCAACAAAGGCTGCTATCTGGGGCAGGAGATCGTTGAAAGGGTCCGATCGCGCGGCCAGGTTCACCGCCTGCTGACGCCCATCCGGATTCAGAGCAGCGCGCCGCCCGCGTCCGGCATCAAGCTGATTGCGGATGGAAAGGCCGTCGCCGAAATCAGCTCAGCCATTTATTCGCCGGCGTTGGGAGAAGTTGTGGGTTTCGCCTATGTGAGGACGGAAGCCGCGCAGGACAAGCCGGACATGCTAGTTGCCGGAAGCGAACCGCCGGCGGCGGCTTACATTCGCTAATCGCCGAGAATTCTGCCGTAGGGTTCCAGGGATTCGACGTTGTCGCAGACCGCCTTGATCGCGGCGGTGATGGGAACCGCAAGGATCAGGCCGATTGCGCCCAGACGCCGCCCCAAAACATCAGCGCGACGGTGACAATGAGCGGATTCAGCCGGACCCGCCGTCCGACGATCTTGGGATACATGAAATTCATCGCGATGAGATGCAGCGCGGCGGTGATCAGCACGAGCGTCAAAACGATCTTGAGGTTGGTCGGAATCGCGAGCGCCGCGAGAACGGGCGGCAATACGGATAGCGGCAAACCTACATACGGCACGAGGCTGAAGAAGGCGCTGAGCGGACCGGTCAAAGGCCAGTAAGGCACTCTCAAGATGAAGAACGCAAGAGCGCTCGCAGCGCTGAGGGAGACCCACAACAGGAAGTTTCCAACGACATATGCGCGAGTGGAATCGCCAATGCCGGACCAGCTCTTTGCGGCAACGTAGCGGTCGTCGCCTTCAAACAGACGCAGAAAGCTCTTGAATATATGGTCACGCCAACTCAGCATGAAATAGACCAGAAAAGGGATGAACGACGCCATCAGCAGCGCGTGAAAATAACCAGCGGCGAAACCGTAAAGCGTGGCGATGACCGGCTTGGGATCGTTGTGAATGCGGACTTCCTGCACAATGGGCGCCGGTGGTTGAGCGGGTGGATTGGCGGCACGCGCCTTGCTACGCCGGGCCTTCAATGCCTCCTGCGGCCTTTGCTGGATTTGCTCTCCCTGCTGGCGCAAAGTCTTGGGAACAAGCATCTCGATACTCTTCCGCTCAACTTGATCGAGCCGGTCGTTGGCTTTGGCCCACAGGTCGCTCAAACGCGAGGAATAGCCGGGAAGATCTTCGCGAAGAGTCGATAATTGGGTCCAGGCCATCGCTCCCAGCAGGTAAACTCCTACCAGCGCCACACCCAGCACGATCAGCGTTGCCGCTGCGCGCGGGACGCGGATTTTCATCACCAGCATGACGACCGGATCGAGGATAAAGGCAAAAACGGCGGAAATAATGAGCGTTACGAAAAAATCGCGCCCGTAATACAGCAGCGCAACCAGGGCCGCCAACGCAATCAGCGAAGTCCCGACACTGAGGGATTTTTGAAAGGGCTGCGGAGGGCTGAACAGTGCCAAAGCGAACTACGGCCTCGGTTATGGCTACTCTAACACGATTCGCGGAACCCTTATAATCCGAAGTTGACGGACACGAATCGGCACCGGGCGGGAGGCCGCATACTCGCGTTGGATGTGGGCAAGAAAAGGATCGGTCTTGCGGTCAGCGATGAGCTTGGAATCACGGCGCAAGGGATTGAGACTCTGCAACGCGGCCGGATTCGAGACGATCTGGAAGAGCTGAAAGAAATTGCCGACCATTGGCATGTCGAAACCTTGCTGGTCGGAAAACCTCTACACATGAGCGGCGCGGAAAGCCGCCAAAGCGAATACACGGGCGAATTTGCGGCACGGCTGAGCCGACGCCTCGGACTTCCGGTTGTGTTTTGGGACGAGCGGCTCACTTCTGTCGAAGCCGGGCGCATCTTGAAGGAAACGGGCGCTTCACTCGACCAACGAAAGAAGGCGGTGGACCGGTTGGCGGCGGTTCTGCTGCTGGAGAGCTATTTGGGATACCGCGAGTCCGCGGAGCCCACGCAGGAAGGAGGCTCGCTTGAGTAGAAGCCATCGAAATTCGGGGCGAATAATGATTGCGGCACTGGTAATCCTGGTGTTTTTTCTACTCGCGGGCGCTGGGATTGCAAGCTATTGGTATTTGGGACCGTTCCGCGGCTTTAATGGCGAGACGTTTGTGGAGATCGAGCGCGGAATGTCATCGCAAGAGATCGCCCGTGAGTTGGCTGAACGGGGCGTGGTGCGCTCCCGATGGGCTTTCCTGCTGATCCGCGCAGCTCATCCGCGAACAACTCTCCAGGCGGGCGAATATCGCTTTGGGTCGGCTCAAACGCCTCGCCAGGTTTTCGACAAGATACGCCGCGGCGATGTTTTCTTTGAGGACCTCACCGTTCCCGAAGGAAGCAACATCTTCGACATTGCATCACTGCTCGAGCAGTTGGGAATGCTTAATCCGGACGAGTTCCTGAAAGCGGCGGCGGATGCGACCAGCATTCGCGATCTCGATCCGCTCGCTCCCGATCTGGAGGGCTATCTGTTCCCTTCGACCTACCGCTTGACGCATAGAATGACCGCCGTGCAGCTTTGCAATAGGATGACTGGGGAATTCCGCAAGCAATGGGCGGCGCTCGGAGGGCGCAAGCGGGACGCTGACACGCACAAAGTGGTGACGCTCGCGTCGCTCGTGGAAAAAGAAACGGCTATTCCGCCGGAGCGGCCCCTGGTTTCCGCCGTGTTCAGCAATCGATTGCGGCTCAACATGCCGTTGCAGTGCGATCCCACGACGGTTTATGCGGCGCTGCTCGAGAACCGCTATCGCGGAGTAATCCATAAGTCGGATCTGGCGAGCGTGAACCCCTACAACACCTATACGCATCCGGGGCTGCCGCCGGGACCGATTTGCAATCCGGGAGCGTCATCGTTGAAAGCCGCGCTCGATCCCGCGGCGACCGATTATCTCTACTTTGTCGCTAAGCCGGATGGCTCCGGCTCGCATCAGTTTTCCTCGACCCTTGCCGAGCACGAAAAAGCGGTACTGGCCTTTCGTAAGAACGGGCATTAGAGAGTTCGCTGGAAAAGTCGTTACGGCGTAGGAGAATATTGTGAGCGGATGGCCTTTCTAAAGTGCGAGGCGGGCAATCGCGAATACCAGGATGATTGAAGAATTGATCGTGGGCCAGCTCTATTCAAACGACGATATTCTTACTGCGCTCAAGGTCGGAAACGCTGGCGGCATACGCCTATCGATTCAAGACAAAGCCGTGATGAGAGCGGCCATTATGGCGTCCGTACAGGACTTTCACGCCGCGAGTGAGAACCCCTACCGCGATAGGCTTGAGGGTGGAATTCTGACTTACACGGCGGCGGGAAAGACTGGCGAGCAGACCCTTGCCGGACTGAACCACCGACTAACTGAACAAAGGCAATTCGCTTTCCCGATTCACGGATTTGTTTCAGTCGCAAGCAGACGCGACAAATCCGTCGGCCCGAAGCGCTGGCGGTATCTGGGGCTGCTTGAGTACCGACGTCACTACCCGGACACCCAACTCGATTCCCAGGGGAAAATCCGCAAAGTGTGGATTTTTGAGTTCGAAATTCATCAGGAGTTCCAGGCCGTGCCGCTTGCTCTCGACACCATCATGTCAAGGGAAACGCTCGTCAAATCGAGAGGGACCATCGGCAGCGCCGATGACGACGCAATTATCAGCGAGGATGATCGCCAACAAGTGGACGACATCGAAAGGATTGAGTGCATTCGGGGTAAGCCGCTGGCGATGGAGCCCAGGCGATTTGAGTTCTTTATAAAGGAGCTGCTGCTTCACAGCGGCTTTCGAGATGTATGCGTTACAAAATTCAGCGCCGATGGCGGGGTCGACGTGAACGCAAGAGCTGGCGTTCGGATGTGGATCTTTGAAAACACCTTAGTCCAGGTACAGGCGAAGCGCTGGCTTCACTCGGTCGGGCGCAAAGAAGTGGCCGAGTTGCGTGGCAGTTTGCAGCCATTTGCAAAAGGTGCAGTCGTTACAACTAGCCATTTCTCAAGGGCAGCCATCAGCGAAGCTGGGGGAGAAGGCAAGGATCCAATTGCCTTGTTGGACGGCTTCAGATTGTCGAAGCTCGTTTTGGACGAGCAATTCATTCTGTCGTAATACATCTACAGTGAACCGGAGGATAAGTTCATGGAGCAACGCAACAAACACACGCTTAGCGCAAAGAAGCGATTTGAAATGCTACAAGTTGCCTACCTTAACGCAGTTATCGGAGTAGGGGCGCAACTGGTTCACGCGGAAGCTCCGAGGGCTTACGCGGCGTATAAACGGCTTGAGAAATCTATTGACATGACTCTTCGGCACGCCCTCCGGAAAAAGATTAGAGATGGAGATGGGGAGACAAGCTCTCCGGGCGCTTGAACGAACACCGAAAAACCACGCGGAATCTGTTCCGGCTTCGGCAAGCATGGCGACTCCCCGGAAACACGCGCCAATCTGCGTTCGCCATGGGACACCTTGCACCATGAAGGGCGCGCGTGAGGCGAAGCGGATCGTCGAGGATATCGCTCAACACCTCGCGAAATATCCGCCGCTGGGGTCCGTCGATGAGATTCTGCGCCGGTTCCTGGAGGAAATGCGGACAGCATCGTGAAACCAAAGTAGAGTTCCGCAGCCCACACCTTTTTTGCTCGTGGGTGGAACAAGCCGCACCGGGCAGACGTAACATATAGGTGACTCCTCTATAAGGGACAGATTTATATGAGCCTTGCTTCGCCCGATCATGAGTGGAAAAAAGGCAGCGCCGAGCTTCTGGTCTTATCGCTGCTCGAGGATCAGCCTCGCCACGGCTACGACATTTCAAAGCTGATTCAGATCCGTTCCGGCGGCGCGCTGCAGTTTCACGTCACATCGCTGTATCCGCTGCTTCACCGGCTGGAGGAGCGGGAGTGGATTAAAGGACGCTGGGTGGAGAAAGCCGAGCAGCGGAGGCGGCGCTACTACACCCTCACCCCGGAAGGCAGAAAAGTGCTCCGCTCCCAGCAGAAGAGCTGGAAGGATTTTGTCGCGGCGATCAGCCGGGTTACGGGAATTGAGCATGCCTGACTGGAACAGCATCGTCCGGGAACGGATCGCCGCCTTGCATCTCGAAGCGACTGCGGAAGCGGATCTCGCGGAAGAACTTGCGCAACACCTGGAAGAACGGTACCGGGAATACCGCAGCGGCGGAGCAACCGAAGAAGAGGCGTACTTGAAAGCCGCGTCGGAGTTAAACGACCTGCATCCGATGCGGAAGATCGTGTCGCGCTTCATAGGAGCCGGATCGCCAAACGACCCGTTATTAAACAACATGGCGCCGAGCGCTTCCACATGAACGTCGTCATGACGACTGACCAGCGCCACGAGCCCGGGCATCTCTTTACATTCGACGTGTCCGGACAACAAAGCCCTCGTGACCTTGATAACGGGCGGGGAGTCCTATTGCGCTCCGCGGCGGAGCAACATGACCTTGATGGTGTGGAAAATGATATAGAAGTCGAGCGCGGGCGCCACATTCTTGATGTAGTAAAGATCGTACTCGAGCTTGATCATGGCATCCAATTCCGAATCCCCGTACTTGTGGTTGATTTGGGCCCAGCCGGTTATGCCCGGTTTTACCGCCAGCCGCTGCCGGTAATAGGGGATCTGCTGGGCCAGGAAATCCACAAATTCGGGCCGCTCCGGCCGGGGGCCCACGATGGCCATATCGCCTTTCACGACATTCCAGAATTGGGGCAGCTCGTCCAGCCGCAGCTTTCGCAGCCAGCGGCCCACCGGCGTAATGCGCGGATCGTCTACGGAAGCCCAAACCGCGCCGCTATGCATTTCGGCGTCGACATACATCGAGCGGAATTTATAAAGCATGAAAGCTTGGCTATTCAGTCCGACGCGGCGCTGCCGGTAAAAAATGGGGCCCTTGGAGGAGAGTTTCACGGCAATCGCGGCAAGCAGCATGAACGGTGAGAACAAAATCAGCCCCAGAATACCGATCAGGAAGGAATAGAAATCCTGAATAGCGATGGCGTGAGGGCGCGGACCGAGCACGGAGGAAAAGATGAGCGACGAAGGCTGAATTTTCCGGCTGCAGACGCGCCGCATAGCCATTTCATAGGTATCGGATGCATCTTCAATTACGACTCCGCCGAAGCGAATTTCGAGCAGATCCTGGACGGGCAAGCGGTTCCGGCGTTCGGTCACACCGACCACAATCCGGGTCGGCTTGTATTCCGCCCAGACCTTCCGGACATCATTCAGCGTTCCGAGACAGGGAATCGGAAACTCGCAGGATTCGTCTTCGCACAGATATCCTAGGAGAGAGTAGCCGAATTCCGGCTTTTCCAGCAGGCGGGAAATCACCTCTCCCAAAATGCTGGAATTTCCAAGCAGTAAGACGCGTTCCGAGCGGAGCCCTACAACGACGTATCTCCAATAGAAGATCCGCCACAGGGGCAGTACGATGATGACGCTGAGGCTTCCGGCGACCATCAGCCATCTGCCCAGAAGCAGATCGGGCTTCAAAAATCCCAAAAACGCCATTATCAGAAGCGAGCATCCAACGGCGAGGCAGACCTGCTGCACCAGCAGTATCCGCGTCTGAATCCGGAGTTCCGTGTAGAGATCCTGAAAATAAAGCCCTAGGATGATACAGCCGGTGACCAGCAGGATTTTCCAATAATTGCCCTCGGCAAATAGGTAAAAGAAAGGATCTTGGTAGAGGGTAAACAGCGAGGCTGCGGAATAGCACAGGAGGACGAGAATGGCCTCCGAAATGAGCAGCGCAACTACGCTAGCCGGGATAAGAACGCGAAAAAGGCGAATCACTCGAACTTTTCAGGAAGCGATCGTGCGAGTACCGAGTTTAGCATGCGTAGCCGTTCCGGCTTTGCTGGGGAGATGCGAGGCCAAAGCTGAGAGAAGCCGCAGGCGCAGGTGGCCAACCCGCTGATGCGGCGGAGGATAAAAGTTAGGTCAATTCCCCGCAATCGTGTTATAAACAAATAAGATCTAGCTGGTCGTAGATTCATCCAAAAGTGTTTTCCTAAACTCCTGCCGCGAAATGCTTCGACTTACAAAGAAGGCGGATTACAGTCTGATTGCTCTCAAGCATTTTGCGTCCCGACAGCGGCAGACCGGCGATGCGGTGAGCGCGAAGGAAGTGGCGGATAGCTGCGGCATTCCGCTTCCATTGCTCTCAAAGCTGTTGCAAAAACTGGGTAAGACGGGTTTCCTGGTTTCGGCTTACGGCACGAATGGCGGCTACCGTCTGGCGCGAGATCCAAGGCTGATTTCAGCGCTGGAGGTGATTCGAGCCATCGACGGGCCGATCGTCTTGGCAAACTGCTTCACCGATTCCACTTATTGCGGCCACTCCAGCCGATGCACGGTCAGGCGGCCATTGAAGCGTATTCACGAAGCGATCCTGCGCCTGCTCGACAGCGTCAGCATCCAGGATATGCTTCAGGATTCCGAGAGCGAGCCGCCGCCATTGCTCGCGAGTTCCCTGGTGGCCCTGCAAAACGCTCCGAAGTCTCTCGATCCGCAGAGCTCTCTGAGGAAGTAGAAGTAACGGATATGAAATTGCCGGTTTACATGGATAACCACGCAACGACGCGAATAGATCCGCGCGTTTTTGAGGCCATGCAGCCCTATTTCATGGACGTGTATGGAAATGCGGCGTCGCGTAATCATAGTTTCGGCTGGGAAGCCGAAGAGGCAGTCGAGAAAGCCCGCGCGCAGATTGCGGATCTGATCGGGGCGGCTTCCAAGGAAATCGTTTTCACCAGCGGCGCGACGGAATCCAACAATCTCGCGCTGAAGGGTGTCGCTGAAATGTATGCGGAGCGCGGCGATCACATCGTTACGCAGGCGACCGAGCACAAGGCGGTTCTGGACACTTGCAGACGGCTGGAAAAAGAAGGACTGCGAGTTACCTATCTTCCGGTGAATCAGGACGGGTTGATCGATCTCGACCAATTGCGCGATGCAATCACCGGCAAAACCATCCTGATCTCGATCATGTACGCCAATAATGAAATCGGCGTCGTGCAGCCGATGCGGGAGATCGGCGAGATCGCCAAAGAAAAGGGCGTGCTCTTCCACGCCGATGCCGTGCAAGCGGTAGGCAAAATTCCGGTGAACGCGGTCGCGGATGGAATCGATCTTCTTTCGCTCAGCGCTCATAAGCTGTATGGGCCCAAGGGCGTCGGCGCCCTCTACGCGCGGCGGCGGAATCCGCGAGTGCGGGTCACGGCGCAGATGGATGGCGGCGGCCATGAGCGCGGCATGCGATCTGGAACGCTGAATGTGCCCGGAATTGTGGGTCTTGGCGCAGCCTGCGCGATCGCTAAGAAGGAAATGCCGGAAGAATCGAAGCGCTTGGGCTTTTTGCGGGATAAGCTGAAAGACCGGTTGTTTCGGGAATTGGATGAAGTTTATATAAACGGTTCCATGGAGCGCCGTTTGCCGCACAACCTCAATGTCAGCTTCGCTTATGTGGAAAGCGAGAGCCTGCTGATGGGGATGAGCGGTGTTGCTGTTTCGAGCGGTTCAGCCTGCACGTCGGCAATGCTCGAGCCCAGTTATGTGCTGAAAGCGCTGGGCGCCGGCGACGATCTGGCGCACTCATCCATACGTTTCGGCATGGGACGGTTTAACACCGAAGAAGAAGTCGATTACGTAGCGGACAAAGTCGTAGATGTCGTTAAGAAACTCCGCGAGTTATCACCGCTCTACGAGATGGCGAAAAAAGGCCTGGACCTCACCAAGATGGTCTGTACGACGTGAGTCGGCCGCCGGTTTCCGCCATGCTATACTCCTTTTCAGTAGATCCGCCTCAGGTTACGCCCTCGGGGGCGTCATGCGATTCTTCAGGGCGGTTTTCACCAATCGACAGAACTTTTCCAGGACAGATTATGCCCAAGATGAAGACTCATAAGGGCGCGGCCAAGCGCTTCAAAAAGACCGGCACCGGTAAGGTAGTGCGGCATCATGCGAACGCCCGCCATATCCTGACGTCGAAGACCCGCTCTCGAAAACGCAAGCTGAAGCACGGCGTGATCGCCGACGAGACCGATCAGGCGAAGCTCCGAACCATGCTTCCTTATTAGTAGGCAGTCAAGAATATCCGGGTAGGGGCAGCGCGCCGCACGTGCCTGCCGCCTCTCGAAAAGAATCGGCCGCGATTCAAAACCAATTAAGGAGAAAACGTGCCAAGAGTTAAGAGAGGTACCAACCGGCGGGATTACCGTCATAAAACCCTTCGCCTCGCCAAGGGTTACTTCCTCACCAAGTCAAAGCTGAATCGCGCGGCGCAAGAGGCCGTCGAGAAGGCTTTGCGCTATGGGTATGTAGGGCGGCGGCTGAAGAAGCGGGACTTCCGGTCTCTGTGGATCGTTCGTATCAACGCCGCGTGCCGTGGAGCCGGGATCTCTTACAGCAAGTTCATCAGTGGGTTGAAACGCGCGGGAATCGGCCTCAACAGAAAAGTTCTGGCCGACATCGCGATCAACGACTCGGCCGGTTTTCTCTCTCTGGTGACAAAAGCGAACGACGCGCATCAGGCGCAGGTTCAATAGCCGATAATGGTCTCAGCACGTATGGAAGCGGTTCAAGAAGAAGGCGTCGACACACTTGCGAGCTTGGAAGAGCGCATCACGCGCGCAGTCCAGGTGGTGACAAATCTTCGCAGCGAGAACGATCGACTTCAGGAAAAATTGAGGACGGCGCAACAGGAACTGGATTCGATCCGGGCGGAGCGCGATGAAGCCCAGGCTTTATCGGCTGGGTTCCGGCAAGAGCATGCGGATCTCGAACAAAAAGCGCGGCGGCTTTCCGAAGAGCTGGACAGCTTGCGCGGGGAGCGAAAGCAGGTAAGGTCGCGCATTGAGAAGCTCCTGAACCAGTTGGACCTGTTAAGCGCGAGCTGAGGGGCCGGAGACATGGATTCCTCGGACACGCGCAAACAGGCCGTCCGGGTTAGCATCTTCAACCAGACTTATACCGTTTCCGCTTCCGGCGATCCGGCTGAAACGGAAGATCTGGCGCGCGAAATCGACGATTTGATGTCGTCCATTGCGCGGCGAGCCGGCAACCTCGACACCACTCGGACGGCAGTTCTCGCCTGCCTTCATCTCGCCGACCGGCTGCGTCTGGTCGAGCGCGAGCTCGAAGAACTGAAGGAACTCATCAGTCATAAAACACGGAACCTTGCGGGCTTGTTGGATCGGGCCTTTTTCGTGCAGGAAGCCGATGGCCCTCTATCCGCTTCAGAAGATCCGGGCCTGCTTCTGCAAACTGCCGAACGTGCCGATGTTGGCGACGGAGAATGAGAACAGGTACTGATTCTCCTGCCTGATTCCGAGATTGTAGTTGCGGAGCTCGAAACTGAAGCCGCAGCAATCCGTGTTATATGAGGCTTGCGCCAGATCGAACAGGCGTCTGTGCAGCAGAGTATCGTAAAACGTCATCGCCGCGGCGTTCCAACCTTTTCGGTTAGTGTTCCCATACGAGCCCCCGAAGCTGATCTGGTTCGCATCCGGAATCAGCAGCGGGTTGGTTGTAATCGCGGTTTCCCCGACCGAAGCGGCATACTTCGCATGCCGTAGGCTGCCGCTGAGGGTATGATCCAGAAATTTATGCCGCAGCGGGTCGTAATCGGTGCGGTATTCGAGAGAGAAAAAAGGGTACGGATTCACGACCAGAGACGAAACGACCGGAGAGTACGCGCGAGGTCCGCTTAGAAAAGTGTAGGGAGTGAGTTCATCGACTGCCAGAACCACATTGCGTTGTCCGGAAAGAACCGCGCCGCCGAACGTAGGATCGAAGTAGCGGGCCTGCGTAACTCTCCATGTCAAAACTTCGCTGACATTCCCACTTTTGTCCTTCCGGTAAAGCCGATTCGTCAATGAAAGCGTAAGTTGATTCGTATCCGACAGGATGTCCGTGGAATCGAAATAGATTATCTTTTGGAATTCGTTAATTCCAGTGACGTATTCGTAAGTCGCTTCCGCTTCGACCACATGTTTGACCCGCGTGCCCAGATGCAGCCATTTCGGCGGAGTGTAAATTTTTTCGATACTCGGAAGTCTGAGATCGAGAGTGAAATCCGCGTCTTTTCTGAGCAGATTAGAGTTTGCCAGCAGGACACTAGTCGTTGCATCGGGAGGACAACTCTCGTAGCCTCCACAGGAATTCACAGCCGTGTATGTCGTGGTATTGGACGCATACGAATTTCCGTAATCGGTTGCGCCGAACGTGATACTCGGACTTAACGAGAAGCCTTTGAAGCTGAACTCCGTCATCACGCGCGGCTCCATATCAACACGCGTTACCTGCCCTGTCGAGAAAATCTGCGTGGGGCTTCCGTCGGTCTGAGTGCCCGTCGGCTCCTGACGGCTCAGGAGCCCAGCGCTCGAGCCGAAGGAAAACCAGACCGGCAGCGGACCATCTAAAACTTCTTGATCGCGTCCCGAAAACTCTATGGATGGCAGTTTCTGAACGATGACCTGGTTAGGAGTCTGGTTGAGCAGGGTAATCGCCTCGAACAATTGATCGCGTTGCATGACCAGGTTGAGCGCGTAGGCGTCGTCCTTAAAGTGGCGTTGAAGAAAGCCGATCGAATCGTTCTGCGACCAGATGGTGCTCCCAAACGAATAAGAAAACGCCTCGCGAAAAAGATAAGAACTCAGGTAATGGTAATCGAGCACGCCATCGAAACCTAAAATCTGCGTTCTGCCTGTGAACTCGAATTCAAGACCACCCTGCTTTTCCGTGGCGCCGTTCGCTTCCGGAAGCCCCCGGTCGTCCACTCCGTAGAGCTCGAAGTTGAAATCGGTAACGTCGTTCGGCTTCCCTCGAAAATCGTATCGGAGAGCCGGCCCGCGCGACGTGAAATACTGGACGACGGCGGTCATGTCATAGCTTCTGTTTATGGCCCAGTAGTAACCCGCGCCGATCATAAAACCGAACAACGAGCTGTGGCCGATATTGGGTGTCAGAAATCCACTTTGACGCGGATTCTTGCCTAGCGGTCTGTAAAACAGCGGCAGATAAAGAAGCGGTATGTGCTTGAGGCGGAAGACCGCGTGACGGGCGATTGCGCGATCGCCTGGAATCACATCGAATACGGGAGCGTCAAATGTCCACCAGGGTTTCGGGATTGTGCAATCGGTGATGTAGCCGTGGTGAAGGATGTAACGGTCCTTGATCCGGTCTGCCCATTGGGCCCGGAAGTAGAATGGATTAGTCGTGGTCAACATGCCCGGGCTGGTAATGATCTTCGCGGGCGAGGTACCATCAACCGTGTAGAATCGGCCCTCTTCTGTTTTGAGATTATATTGGCCGTGATCGGCATTCAGCTTGTCGCCGGTCGCAAAATGTTCCAGATGCATGTGTCCGCGGGCATAGGCCCAATGAGTATCGGAGTTGTAATCGATTTCGTCGGCTGAGAGATCCATTTCGGTGGTCTCGATTCGGGCCGCGCCCTTCAAATAGCGCCATTCATCGTTAGAATCCTGCGCCACTGCCCACATGCGAATCTCATCCTCAGCCGGCAAATCGGCCTTTACCGGATGCGCCGCAATCTGCGCTTGCACCGCCCAAGCGGGCGCAAAAAGCGCAGCAACTAACGAAAAGAACAACTTAGCCGATAAATGTTCTAGACAAACGTTACATTTTTTGGTAGATAGAGGAAGTGGGGGAAATTGCAGCGCGGAAGAAGGCTTCAACCGAAGACCGTAGCATGACCGGTAAGGCAGCCGCAAGCGTTTTCGCGGCGCGGCCGGCATAATTGCAACCATCAACACATGACTTGTCAGCATTGCCAGACTTGGATATTAGACGGCGATCATCGGTGCCGGCGTTGCGGGCGTCGTGTCCGGAGCACGCCTTCCCGCATCTCTCCAGAAACCTACCCAATTGCGGCTACGGCCACGGCTCGGGATTACGATTACGACATACAACCGCAAGCGACAGTTGGAAGACCGACGGCCCACGCGCCTCAGCGCGCCCCCGAAACTGGCCAGCAGCCGCTGTTTTCAACGCCGGCATTCGATCCGCGCGTCATTTCATTCGATTCGCTCACCAGCCCGGCTGAACGGGAGGCGATTCGTGAGCGGGGCGCGAGTCTGGTGCGCCCGGCCCCGGTCAAGAACGGGAAAGTGGAAGTGCGCCGCGTTCGCTCTCGAAACCCGCGTTCCGCGGATCAGCGCCGCCTGGACTTCTTTGGGCAAGAGGAAGTACTCGTCCAGCCTCAATCGAACATCATCTGCGACGCGCCGGTTGCTCCCGCCGGCTTACGCATTCATGCCGCCGCGATCGATACTCTGCTCATGATTGCCGGTTGTGCCTTTGGAGCTGTGATGTTCAGCTATGAAGGCGGGCGTGTTTCGTTCGACAAGCACGCGGCGCCCTGGTTCGCAGTGGCGATTGTCACCGTGCTGCTGCTCTATAAGCTGCTGTGGACTTTCGCAGGCGCCGATACGTTGGGAATGCGATGCGCGGGGCTGCGCCTGGTCGATTTCGATGGCAACCCGCCATCCCAGGAGCGCCGCTATCAGCGCCTGTTGGGAGGCGTCATCAGCTTCCTGGCCGCGGGCATAGGCCTCATTTGGTCTTTAGTCGATGAAGATGGCCTCACCTGGCACGATCATATATCGAGCACATTCCCGACTATCGTTCCCGAGGAATAGAGAGCCCTTACGCGACCGTGGTATTGCCGACGGGCACCAGCACCGCCGACATGGACCCTTTTGATTTCGGCATTCTCGGGTCGGCCCCATAGGCGTGAATCTGGTCCCGGGCGAACTCAGCCTGCGGGCGTTCGCACGTGATCACGATCGTTCGGCCGGTCGTATCCACTTCCACCGCATGTTGAAAAGCGGCATCCCTCGACAGCACAAAAAGCTTCTGCAGCATTTCAATTACATAGTCGTAAGTGTGCTCATCGTCATCGAGCAGCACTACGTGAAACAACCGCCCCGGCTCTTGTTCTTGTTCGTTCTGAACAGTGGGCCGTGCGGCGGGAGCAACGATGGTGCTCGGCATCTTTGCGGGGATACTTTATTGGACCACTTGCCGGCGGGCGGACGCAAGGTCGAGCCAAACCTGCTAAAATAGGACTGATATTCCCTAGAAAATGGGGGCGCAACGGCTTCGACGGGATCGAATCGTTGTGTGAAGGCGTGTCGGGTTCCGAGCTCCCGTAAAACGATCGGAAAACAACAACTGCCAATAATCAGCAGTTTGCATACGCCGCCTAATTCATAATTAGGTAGCCGTTCCGGCCGACGAGCCTGCGCGCCGGTCATGGGACGTCATCTTGCAGGATAGGCATCAGGGCTTCTGTTCGTAGCCAGGGGGCCGAGATCAATCGGACTAGGCGTCTCTCGCTTTTGCCGGTTCTTTAGGGAGTCGCCGAAATACCAGAACCGGATACACACGTAGGCTTTGCACGGCGGGCTTTCTCGGACGCGGGTTCAACTCCCGCCGCCTCCACCAACCCAAACGAGCTATACAATTCAAAGAACGACCGCGCTCGGTTGGTTCTCGGTGCGCGGTCAACGAGAGTCCGCCAATGGCTTTTTCTTGAATGGCGTGAGTGTCCAGGAGGCCATCGGTGCAACGCCGACGCTCAGTACGGTGGTTACAGCGGCGGCTTGGTCGATTCAAGTGATCGAGGGTTCCGTTAAGTAGCTCAATTCCTTTTCGCCGTGGCGCCGGCGATGCCCTTCCTCCCGGCCCCGCGGAGTGCGGAGCCGTTTGCAGGCGGCGGGTTCACATCGGGAGCAATACGCTCTCGGTGATATTAGAACTGCTGAGCTTTTTGCCGAACCGGCTACGAAACACAAGGCCGGAGATCAAAAGGGCCAAGCCGAGGAGTCCTGCTGAAGCCGGTTCAGGGGCGGCCGTGGAAGCCGTGACCGTGATTCCGCCCAGCAGAATGTTATTGTTGCGATTACCCAATGCAGTGATGAAAATGTAACGATCGCCGATCAGGCTGTTCATATTCTGATCGCCCTCCGTGAAGCCTGTCACACCGGTCGGAATGGTAAAGGCCTTCCCAGCCACCGCGGCAGTGTTAGATCCCCATATCTCCCATTCTTCGCCATTGGTTGTGCTCTCAGTGTAAATACCGAGCGTAGAAATGGATAAGTTACCAAGGTCCAACATGATGAAGCTTCCAGGCGTGACTTCGTGGTCGCCCGTGCGATCGTTGGCTAGCCCTAGGCCGCTTTCATCGTTTGGAGGCGGAAATACGCCGCTTCCCTTGCTGTAGAGATCGACCGCCGAAAGGATCGACTTTGGGCCCAATGTGAAGCCGGTTGCCGTTACATCCGGGTTGGGCGCGGCCGAAGGCGCGAAGGTGTGGGTGTTCGAGCCCAAATCGCCCCCGAGCCCGCCGAACGCGTAGGTATACGTCGTCGACGCTTGCAACGCGCCGCCGAAAACCACGAATGCGCCCAGAAGAACTGTTATTTTGCTAATTCTCATTTTCCCTCCGATGGAAAATTTGCCAGCGCCAAGGATCTGAACGTAAATGCTCAGCCTTGTGCCGCTCACGTTGTAAGTCTGGCAGCTAATGCACTTCGGCTCAATTGCCTGGCGGCCTAGGATGGGTTCGATTAGGCCACTAGGACCATCGTGGGATTTCAGGCGTAATTCACAGGCATCGGCGCGCAAGCTGCACCAAGTACACGGAACCTTACAGCGCTATAGCCGTTTGAGGCTAAGGAGGCTTAGCGAAGCGTTTTTTCTCGAATATCGCTTCCGATACCGGTACTTGAATTTGCTTTAGATCGACATCCTGAGCAGGAATTTTCGAGAGCGGCTGGACCATTGGCGGCTCCGGGCCTTACGCCCCGTAGGTATATAGATGTCAATGGGGTGGGCTGTTGACTAGATTCAGCAGCCGCAATCGTGTCTCTGCTCGCCCGCGCACGAGTTAGGATCGCGGGAGGCTTTTCAGGAGCGCCGCCCTGCGATCACTTTCTCGATAAAGTGGCGGTGAATGCGGTCTCCGGCGCTGAGCTCGGGGTGAAACGTGGCGGCGAGATGGCGGCCTTGCTCGACCAGAACGGGCGCATCGAGGTATCGCGCGAGGACTTTCACTTGCGGTCCGGTGCGGCGGATGACGGGTGCGCGAATGAATACGGCTTCGGCGCTGCGGCCGTCCAGATCGATGCTCCCAATCCGGCTGTCGATCTGTCGGCCATAAGCGTTCCGTTCGACCGTGAGATCCATCAGCGCGAGCGATTTCTGGGCCGGATTCAACACTTCCGAAGCCAACAAAATTGCGCCGGCGCAGGTGCCGAAGATAGGCTTGTTCTTTCCAAACTCCAGAAGCGGATCGAAAAGATTCTCGATGTTCAGCAGCTTGAGCATGGTTGTGCTTTCGCCGCCGGGCAGAATGAGCCCATCGATCGATTCGAGATCCGCAGCCGAGCGCACCTCTTTGGCGTGGGCTCCAGCTCGCTCCAGCGCTTTGCGGTGAGCCTCGAAATCGCCTTGCAAAGCAAGCACTCCGATTTCCGGTTTCATGCCGCTCTCGCGGTTACCAGCCGCGCGTTTGCATCAACTCGGATTCCTGCATTTTGGAAATGTCGAGCCCGGGCATGGCTTCGCCCAGCTCTTCACTCGCTTCGAGCAGCTTGACGGGATCGCGATAGTAAGTGGCCGCCTTCACGATGGCTTTCGCGCGCGTTTCGGGATCGGACGATTTGAAGATGCCGGAGCCGACAAAAACCGCTTCAGCGCCAAGCTGCATCACCAGCGCGGCATCGGCGGGGGTCGCTATTCCTCCAGCGGAAAAATTCGGGACGGGCAGCTTTCCATTTTCAGCGACATACTCGACCAGTTCGAGCGGCGCCTGGAGATTCTTGGCTTCATGTACGAGCTCCTCATGTCCGAGCACGGTCAGTTGCTTCACCTCTTTCACGATGGTCCGAATGTGGCGAACGGCTTCGACGATGTTTCCGGAGCCGGCTTCTCCCTTGGTTCGAATCATAGCGGCCCCTTCGGCGATGCGGCGGAGAGCCTCCCCGAGGTTTCTCGCGCCGCAGACAAACGGCACCTTGAAGCCGAGCTTATCGACGTGGTGCTCCTCGTCGGCGGGCGTCAGCACCTCGCTTTCATCGATGTAATCTACGCCGAGCACTTCCAAAATACGGGCTTCCATGAAGTGGCCGATGCGTACTTTGGCCATGACGGGAATGGAGACGGCGGCCATGATCTGGCGAATGATGCGGATCTGCGACATGCGCGCGACTCCGCCTTCTTTGCGAATGTCGGCGGGAACGCGCTCGAGCGCCATCACTGCCACGGCTCCGGCGCGTTCGGCGATGACCGCCTGCTCGGCATTCACCACATCCATGATCACGCCGCCCTTGAGCATTTCGGCGAGACCAACCTTCAGCCGGAACTGATCGTCTTGAAAGTTCATCGTTCGTTCTCCTATCGATACTGGCTTGTCATTTGATTTATCGCTACACCAGCGCCGTAGCCGGTTCAAAACTCGGGTTGGCGGCGGCAGCGGCGAGCTCGCGCGCGGCATCGCCCAAAATCTGCACGCCGCGGGTGATCTCTTCCGGGGACAGGCCGCCGAAACTAATCCGCAGATTCCGCGCATGAGAGCTGCCCGCCGAAAAGAAGCGGCCCGGCAGGAAGTCCACCCCGCGTTCCTGGACGCGCGCCAGAAGACTATCCGCGGTAAGCGGCGCAGGCAATTCAATCCACAGGCTCATTCCGCCTTCCGGACGGGAAAATTGAGAGCGGGGCGGAAGATAGCGCTCGCAAGCTCGCAAGGCCGCATTCAGGCGCTCGGCGCCGGCACGGCGAGTGCGTTCCAGATGATGCGCCAATTCGCCCGATTCCGCGAAGCGCAACAGCACGGCCTGAGAGAGCTGATCGGAATGCAGGTCGCTGATCTGCTTGGCGTCGGCCAGGCGGGCGATCACCGAGTGGGGCGCAATCACCCAGCCCACGCGCAGTCCTGGAAACGCGACTTTTGAATAACTGCGCAGAAGAATCGTGTTGCCGGTTTCGTCGAGTTCTTTCAAAGACGGGAGCGCGTTGCCCTGATAGCGCAGCTCGCTGTAAATGTCGTTTTCAACTAATACAAGATCGAAGCGCTGCGCCATCTCCACGAGGCGCTTGCGGCGGTCGAGCGGAATGGTCGCGCCGGTGGGGTTCTGAAAGCTGGGCGTCACGATCAGCAATGCCGGGCGTTGGCGCTGAAGCACTTCTTCGAGCCCGTCGAGATCGAGGCCCGCCTCGCCGACCGGAATCGGGATCAGATTAGCCCCGGCTCGGGCGAGCACGCGCAGCAATCCGTGATAGGCCGGGTCTTCCACAGCAACGCTCCGACGATCGGAAGCGAACAATCGCGATACCAGATCCAGCGCCTGCTGGCATCCGTTGGTGACGATAAGGCCGTCGCCCGGGCGGGCGATTCCCTGAGCGGCCGATTGCTCGATCAAATAACGGCGCAAGGGCGGGAAGCCATGCGGAGAGCCGAGCTGCAGAATTTCAGCGGCATCGGGGCCATCGATCACTTCCTTGGACAACCTGCGGAAGTGGGCCAGCGGAAACGCTTCGGAGTTCGGGCGGGAAGTCGCGAAACTGATCTCCGCTTTTGCCGTGGAAGGCAGGAACAGAGAATCAAGCGGCGGCAGAATCGCGTCCCAATTCCTGCGCGGACCCGGCGCGGCGGCTTCACGGCGGGCCACAAAGCTGCCTTTCCCCACATAACCGGTGATCAGTCCCGATTCTTCCAACAATCGATATGCGGCGGAGACGGTGGTCCGGTTCAGTCCAAGTTGACGAGCCAATTTGCGGGTGGGTGGCAGCCGGTCCCCGGTCTGAGCCTGGGTACGAGCGATCAGATCTCCCATGGATTCGGCCAATTGCTTATACAGCGGCACCCGGGAGGCAGGATCTACCGTTAGTAAAGAGAGATCGGCCAAACAAGTACAGCATACCAAATTGGACTGGCGATAGACCAGCCATTTATCAAGCCAAAGGGTCGTCCAGGTCAGCGAGATACGCTAGATGCTGTGTGGCGTAGAGCTTGCTTCCCGACAGGCGCGGCGGCGATGTGCATTCTAATCGGCATCTCTCTGCTTTTTGCCCAACACAAGAAAAACGAGGAGCCCAAGACGCAGGTTTTACCGCTGCCGCCGGAGCTTCCCATGGCGCTGGCCGCGGATACGGGGACGCTGGATTTCCATATCTCGCCGCTGCTGAAGACGGGCGGCCTTTCGGCCCAAATTCATCGAAGTTTGTATGATTTGATCCGCGATACGCGGGGCGAAACCATCATTAAGCTGCGGGCGTTTGTGGCCGGAGCCGGCGATGCCCGCCGCGTGGAAGCCATAGTGGCCGATATCTTCACCGAACGAAAACTTCCGCTTCCGGTTTTGAGCATTATTCAGGTGGGCGCGCTCGGGGAAGAAGCCGCGCAGATAGTGATCGAGGCGGTGGTTTCGACTCATCGGAATGTCAATCCGAGCGGACTCGCGTTTCTGTCGGGGCAAACCGGGGCTAATTTCAGCGAAGCCATGCAAAAGCTAAAGGCGAGCGCGGCCGCGGCATCCGTTTCTCCGAGCCGGATACTGACCTGCACTTGCTTCACATCGCGGATCGACAATTATGACTCGATGCATCAGGCCATTCGAGCCGAATTTCCGAACACGGAGATTAATGTAGTGCAGGCGCTGCGCGATCCGGCAACCGACTCCAGCATGTGTGAGGCGGTGGGGCAGTTGAGTCAGGCTCCCGCGCAAGGACCGGTGGTGTTGCTGAAAAATGCGCGGGCCACGCTGGTCGATTCACGCCAGTTGATTTTCACCGGGCTGCAACTGAGCTTCGGGAGTTACCTGGACGATGCGCATGAAGCTTTCGCGCGTCTGCAACGGGCCGCCTCCGCGGTGGAGGCGATTGAAGTTCCAGTGGAAGTGAACGCGTTTTCGCTCGACGCCTATGCCGGGTCGGCTTTGCGCAAAACCACATCGGTTCCGCAGAGCACGTTTACGGTGCAAACGGTCGAAGGCCTGCCGGCGGTGGACGCATCGGCGGGCATTGAAGCGGTTTTAGCGGCGAACGTGCGGTCGCCCGTGATGTTGCAGTATTAACAGATGAAGACTCAAACGGCGAAGCCGCTGATCGCGACCTTTGGCGAAGTGATGCTGCGCCTCACTCCTCCTGGATTCGAGCGTATTCTGCAATCGCCGCTCTTTGTGGCCACATTCGGCGGAGGCGAGGCCAACGTTGCGGTTTCGCTCGCGCAGCTCGGGGCGAAGAGCCGGTTTCTGACGGTGCTGCCTGAAGCGAATCCGATTGCCGATGCTTTTGAAGGCGAGCTTCGGCGGTTCGGCGTGGACGTCAGCCATATCGTGCGCGCGCCGGGGAGAATGGGCGTTTATTTTGTCGAGCCGGGAGCGAATCAGCGCCCCTCGAAAGTGCTGTACGATCGCGAGCACAGCGCGATCGCTCTGGCGAAGCCGGGGATACTCGATTGGCGCGCGGTTCTAAAGGATGTGACCTGGTTCCACATCACCGGCATAACGCCCGCAATCAGCGCCTCGGCCGCGGAACTGGCCCTCGAAGGTCTGCGCGCGGCGCGGGAGCTGGGGATTCAGACCTCCTGCGATCTGAACTACAGAAAGAATCTTTGGAAATGGGGAAAGCCGGCCAGCGAGGTGATGCCCGCGTTGGTCAAGCTCGCCGACATCTGCATCGCCAACGAAGAGGATTGCCAGAAGTGCATCCGCATACATGTAGACATCGACGTGGAATCTGGAACTTTGGAGCGTGAGAAGTACCGGGAGTTGGGCGAGCGCGTTCTCGCCACTTATCCCAATCTGCGGATGCTTGCAATTACGCTCCGCGAATCGAGGAGCGCTTCGCACAACGGCTGGTCGGCCTGCCTGCACACCGGGGATGAGTTTTTTCTCAGCCGCAGATACGACATCACCCACATCGTCGATCGGGTGGGCGCGGGCGATAGCTTTGCGGCCGGATTGATTTATGGCTTGACGCACTTAGGCACGTCCCAGGAGGCTTTGGAATTCGCGGCAGCGGCTTCCTGCCTCAAGCATTCGATTCCCGGCGATTTCAATCGCTGCACCGCTGCCGAAGTCGAAGCGCTGTTGAAAGGCGGAGGCTCGGGCCGCGTTGAAAGGTGAACGCGCGATTCCGCAGCCGATGCAGCGGTTTGGGATCGGTATAATTCAAGACAGGCACTCTTCCCACATGCAGTTTTGTAAGCCAGCGATGTTTGCGGCTGGAGTCTATCTGGTTCTCTGTCTGTTGCCGGTTTCGGCGGCGCAACAAAGTTCGCCGAACAGCGCCAGCGCTCCGGCAGCCGCTAAGAATCCCGGAACAAGCCAGGCGACGGTTAGCGTTCCGGCGTCCGATCCTCCTAAATCCGCGGATGTTCCCGCGAACGGGAAAAAGGACTCGAACAATATTCGGGTCCAGGTAAATGAAGTGATCGTGCCGGTGACGGTGACCGACGATAAAGGCCGCTTCGTTACCGATCTCGATGAAAAAGATTTTCAAGTTTTCGAGGAGAATAAGCCGCAGACGATCCGTTACTTCACCCGCGAGCGCAGCCAGCCGGTGGTCATCGGATTTCTGCTGGATCTAAGCAGCGCGAGCCGCATCCATTGGAAGAATTTTCAGGATGCGACGATTGAACTGATTCAAAACCTGCTTAGCGGGGATCCCAGGTACTCCGGGTACCTGATCGATTATTCGCAGGATGCGGAAGTGGCTGTGAATACAACGGACGATCCCGAGCCGCTGGTCGATAAGATCAGGAAGTTGAAACCGGGAGGCGGAGCCGCGCTCTACGACGCAGTCTACCTGGCGTGCACCAGCCGCAAGCTGGTTAAGGGTGAGCCGATTGAGCCCAGGCGCATTATTGTGATCATCGGCGACGGCCACGACAACGCCAGCAAGCATTCGCTGAACCAGGTGGTTGAACTCGCTCAGCGCAATTTGGTAACGATCTACTGCATCAGCACCTCGGCCTTCGGCTTTACGAACGAAAGCGAGGATAACCTGGTTCGACTCGCGACCGAGACGGGCGGCCGGGTGGTTTATCCCCTGGGAGAGGTTTATAAAGATACCGACGGGTATCTGTCGCACCCTTCGGACGATGGAAACTATGCGCTGACCGTGGGAACCGGCGCCTACCGGTCGGTTGTCGACGGGAGAATGTATCGTGCGGTCGCGGATATTGCGGGAGAAGTGACCACTCAGTACATCATTCGCTACGTCTCGGATAATCCGGCATCCAAGTCGTATCGAACCGTGAAAGTGGTGGTGAACCTGGGAAACGTACACGTTCGGGCGCGAAAAGGGTACTATGCCACCACTCCTTGATCGCCTTATTTAGGGTATTGTTATTGGGGAGCGGTGAAAAGACGATAAGCTGTTGACGATCGTTTCGCCGCCTCGGTATCTCTGATCGCCTCCGGTATGTCAGCTCGCGTCATCCAGTTTAGCGACTTCGCGGAAAAATCAGCCGAATATTCTTTGCTCGTGTCCGACCTGCCCGGCCATGGCGTCCAGACCATCGGTATTTTGCTGCTGGACCCGGCAACCGACACTTTATACGTTCGCCTACGACGGGATTGGTCGACAGTCGCCAACGCCGAAGACGCGGAGGTGCTCGAGGAGCTCGAAGACGATCTGGTTTTGAAGGCGCGCAGCGGCGGTGGAACGTCGGTTCTGGAGCATCTGGAGAACGTCGCGTCGCAATCCATTCGCGTAAGCGACCGGGAGACGGTGAAGGTCCGCAATTTCGACAAATCTCTCGGAGAGCTGTATCGCGAGCACGTGCCTGCGCGGGTATTGCAATTCCGGACACACCTTCCGCGCTATTCGCTGGCGGTCGCCGCCGGTCCATTTCTTACGAATCCACAGGAAATTCAAGCGGAAGAATGGATAGAGACGCCCTCGGATCTGAAGCTGGAAGAAGGAATGTTCATCGCCGGGATTCAGGGAAAGTCGATGGAGCCGAAGATTCCGGACGGGAGCCTGTGCGTCTTCCGGCGCGAAGTGGCAGGCTCGCGAAACGGGCGTCTGGTGCTGGTGCGCAACTCGGAATTGGCGGACGACGATCAATACACGGTGAAGCGGTATCGCAGCGAGAAGACGGTTACCGAAGAGGGTTTCCTGCAAACGCGGATTCGGCTAGAAAGCTTGAATCCGGCTTATCCCTCCTGGGATCTGGATCGGGAAGAAGAGAAGTATCAGGTGATCGCGGAGTTTGTGCGCGTTCTCGAATAGCTCCTATTTTTTTCGCTTCCGGGAGCCTGTTCCGGTCTCGCCGGCAAGCGCGAACTGCAATTTTCGCTCGACGCTATCGGCCCGATCGAGACGCACGCGAAGGCGGTCTCCGATTGAAAATGCCCGGCGTGTGCGCTCGCCGATAATTTTGCGGCCATTCTCGCGATAAACGAAACGGTCGCCCGGCAGCGTCTCTAGAGGCACCAGCCCTTCGACGAATAAGTCCGCCAGCTCCACAAAAAACCCGAATTTGGTGGTGCTGATAATCAGCGCGTCGAACTCGTCGCCCACGCGATCCCGCATGAATTTCACTTTTTTCCATTCGATCAGCTCACGCTCGGCTTCGGCAGCGCGCCGCTCGGTAAAAGAAGTATCTTCGCCCAATTCGCGTAGCAGCGCGCTCTCTAACAGCGGGCCGCGAGTATCGAGATAGTGAGCGAGCACGCGATGCACGACCAGATCGGGATAGCGGCGGATGGGGGATGTGAAATGCGTATACGATGGAGCGGCCAGCGCGAAATGCCCTTCGTTGACGTTGCTGTAGCGGGCTTGCCTAAGCGAGCGCAGCATCAGGTAGCTTAAGATCCGTTCTTCGGGTTTTCCGGCGATTTTCGCAATCAGACGCTGATAATTGCGCGAGGAGATGTTCAAATCCTCTCGTGCCGTAACCACATCTTTCCGGACTTTTTTCCCGTCGCGCCGGCGCTCGACCACGGGAAAGCGCCTGATAGGGATGGCGCCGATTCCCAGCGAATAACCGAAATGCGCCGCGATTTCTTCAAATTCCATGACACGCTTCGCTTCCGGGCGCTCGTGGATCCGGTACAGAGTAGGAATGCCCGCGGCTTCAAGATGCGCGGCCACCGCCTCGTTCGCGGCCAGCATGAACTCCTCAATAAGTCGATGAGCGATATTGCGCCCGGCGCGCGTCACTCCGATCATCTGTCCGGAAAGATCGAGCTCGATATTGGCCTCGGGAAGATCGAAATCAATCGAGCCGCGTTTGATTCGCTTGCGATTCAGAATCAACGCGAGTTCCCGCATCAACTCAAAACGCGGCGTCAGCTTGTGATAGCGCTCGCGCATAGTTGCGTCGCCTTCGATTACGCGGAAGACGTCCGTGTAGGTCATGCGCTCGGCGCTGCGAATCACTCCGCGCGTAAACTCGTGCGCAACGATATCGCCCTGGCGATCGATTTCAAGCAGAGCGGACAAAACCAGTCGGTCCTCCCCGGGACGTAGCGAACAAATGCCGGTAGAAAGCTCGAGCGGCAGCATGGGAACGGCGCGATCCGGAAAGTAAACACTGGTGCCGCGCCGCAACGCTTCGGCGTCGATGGCCGAGCCGGGTTTTACGAAATGGCCGACGTCGGCAATGTGAACCTGTAGGGCGAAATGGCCGTGAGCCAGCCGCTCCACCCAGACGGCGTCGTCAAAATCGCGCGCAGTCTCGCCATCGATGGTGACGATATCGAGGTGGCGGAAGTCGCGCCTGCTTTCGAGCGCGGACGCGGGAGCTTCGTTCGGAATCCGACGCGCTTCTTCGATTACTTCGGGCGGAAACTCGTGCGGCAGGTGATGCTTTCGGATCATGATCTCGACATCGACGCCGAAGTCGTCCGGAAGCCCAAGTACTTCGATCACTCGGCCTACGCCCGGATCTCCGTCTTCTGGAAATTCGAGCACCTCCACGTTGACGATCATGCCGTCGAGATCTTCGGCGGAACGAATTTCGCGGGGAGCCGCCCCGACCCGATCCACACAGGTCCGGCGCTCCGGCAATTCGAGCCCCTCGGGAATCTCAATCCATTGCTGAATGCGATCGTCGGAGGGCGTGACGAAATTGCAGCGCTTTCCGACGCGGAACTCGCCCACGACGGTAATATGAGCGCGCCGGAGAATGCGAATGATCTCGCCTTCGGCTCGCCGGTCGCCGCCAATTCGGGTGATATGCACTAATGCCCGATCGCCGTGCATGCCTTTCGCGGCTTGATCCGGCGGCAAGAAGATATCGCCGCTGATTGTTTCGCTGGGCGAATCGGGTATCAGAAACCCGAAGCCATCCCGATGGAGGGACAGGCGTCCGGAGACATATTCCGGATTCACGCCGGTCGCAACATAATGCCCCGAGCGCAACTCGACTAAGAGGCCTTTGTTGGCTAGCCGGTCGAGCGCCTCTTCGAGCGAATCGCGCGCTTCCCCCTGCATTCGCAGTTCGCGGACCAATTGTTTATAGGTGGCCCGGGCATGCGGCAGCTCGCGAATGTGCTCGAGCAAGCTCGAGTCGCTAAAGGGCTTCGGCACTACCGCAATTATAAGAATGCGGTCCGGCTATAGTGACGGTCATGCAGATACATGCGATCCGGATGGTTATCCCCGAAAACGGCAACATCATCGTGGGACAGAGTCATTTCATCAAAAGCGTCGAAGATATCTATGAAGCGATCGTCAACGCGTCGTCGCATTTTCAATTCGGGGTTGCCTTCAACGAAGCCTCTGGCGAGTGCTTGACACGCTTTGACGGCAACGATGAGGAACTCAAGCAAAATGCGATTCAGAACGCCTCAGCGCTCGGCGCCGGTCACGCTTTTGTGGTGGCGCTGCGAAACGGCTTTCCGATTAACGTGCTCGGACGGATTCAGCAGACGCCCGAAGTGGTGAACGTTTACTGCGCGACGGCGAATCCGGTTGAGGTAATTGTGGCCGAAACCGAGCAGGGGCGCGGCATTCTGGGCGTGATCGATGGAAGCGTCCCCAAAGGCGTCGAGACAGAGACGCAGGCTAAAGCGCGGGTTGAGCTGCTGCAGAAATTCGGGTACAAGCGCTGAAGCAAGACCGATGGGAAGATTGTCAGATCACCGGCAGAAGAATTCGTTCGCGTAGACCGCCTTCGCTGAGGCCGCCGATCTCTAAATCGACCATCCGATTCGGTGCGTGGTGTTTCGCCATCTGAACGTTCAGGAAATTCGTGGTGAGCGCCACGCCCTGCTTTTCGAGCGTGACGGCGGGCAGAGTTTTGCCGATCATGCGTGAGCGAAATTCGAGGTTCTTGCGGGCTGCAAGATCGCGCAAAACGCGCGTTCGCTCGCGCCGCACCTCCATTGGGACCGGACTGCCCATTTCGGCTGCGGCAGTACCGGGGCGCTCCGAATAGGTGAATACGTGCAGGTAAGTGAACGGCTGATTTTCGATGAAGCGCAGAGTTTCGTCAAATTCAGCGGCGCTTTCTGCCGGAAAGCCGGTCATCACGTCGGCTCCGATGGCGGCATCCGGCATCAGACGATGCGCGATTTCCAAGCGGCTCGCATAATGGCGCGTCCGATACTTGCGGAACATGCGTTTCAGTACCGCGTCGGAGCCGGATTGAAGCGGCAAGTGCATATGCCTGGCGACTCTGGACTCGCGCGCGATCCACTCGAGCAGCTCTTCATTCCAATCCATCGGTTCCACGGAACTGATGCGAAGGCGCCGCACATCCGTTTCGCGAAGCAGCGCGGTGAGCAGATCGATGAACCGCAAACGCTCCGGCAATTCCCTGCCCCAGCGGCCGAGATTGATGCCGCTCAGAACAATTTCGCAATACCGCTCGGCCAGGTCACGCACTTGCGCCATAACGCTCTCAAGAGGGGCACTGCGGCTTCGGCCGCGAACGGCTGGAATGATGCAAAAGGAACAACGATTGCCGCAGCCGTCCTGCACCTTCAGGTTGGGCCGGACGCGGTCTTCTCTCACATCTCTTACGGGAGCGGCGGCGAACGCGGTTTGCCGTGAGATATCGCCGACCAGCACCTGCCCGTGATATTCTTCCCTACCGGCTGAAACGATTTCGGCAATTTGCGCTTTGTGCGAGTTGCCAACCACCCAGCGCACGCCCTCGATGGCGGCGAGTTCTTCCGGCGCGCGCTGCGCGTAGCAGCCGGTCACCAGGATTTCAGCATTCGGGTAATCGCGGTGCAGACCCCGGATCACGCGGCGCGCATCGACATCGGCGGCTTGCGTCACCGTGCAGGTATTCACGACCAGGAGATCGGCGGATCGAGCATCGGCGGCCGCAGTGAGGCCGCAATCCTTCAGCGCCCCTTCGATGGACGCGCCGTCGGCCTGCGAGGCCCTGCATCCGAAGCTCTGAACGAATACCCGCTTCACTATTTATCAGTGTAGATGCGGCGAAGAGCGGGGCTCCTATACTGAGAGTGGCCTGCGCGATCAGGCAGCCGCTGGATGCGTTCGCTTGCGGGCGTGTCGAGAGGAAAGTCCGGTCTTCATAGGGCAGCATGCCGGCTAACGGCCGGGGGTTTGCGCGTCATGAGGTCTTCGCCGAAAGGCTTGGGCCTTGTTGGGGCGCGAACTACGGCAAGTGCCACAGAAAAGATACCGCTTGCCGGCAACGGCGAGTAAGGGTGAAAAGGTGCGGTAAGAGCGCACCGCGGTCCGAGTAATCGGACTGGCAGGGTAAACCCCATGCGAAGCAAGACCAAATAGGGGAGGAGGAGCGGCCCGCTCCGCTACCACTTCCGGGTAGGTCGCTTGAGCCTCTCAGCAATGGGAGGCCTAGACGAATGGTTGCCGCCCGCCTTCGATGGCGGGAACAAAAACCGGCTTATCGATCGCGCAGGCCAATCACTTTTTCGCCTTTCGCACGGCACGCAGCGTGAATCGATAGACTGTTGAAGATGCGTTCACGGCTCGCCTTGCTCCTGCTGATGGGTGGATCTTTTCTTGGAACGGCACAAGACGGCAAGCTGAAATATCAGGACTACACGATGTCGCCGGAAGCGAGGGCGGCGGATCTTGTTTCGCGCATGACGCTCGAAGAGAAGATCGGGCAGATGCAGAACGCCGCGCCCGCCATTCCGCGGCTTGGCATACCGGCGTATGACTGGTGGAATGAAGCCTTGCACGGAGTGGCGCGCGCGGGAATTGCAACGGTGTTTCCGCAAGCGATCGGATTGGCAGCAACCTGGGACACGAATCTGGAATACCGCATCGCGGACATTATCTCGACGGAAGCGCGAGCGAAGTATAACGACGCCATCCGCCACGATAATCACCGGCGCTACCACGGATTGACGTTTTGGTCCCCCAACATCAACATCTTTCGAGATCCTCGCTGGGGCCGCGGTCAAGAGACATACGGGGAAGATCCGTATCTCACCGCGCGGATGGCGATCGCTTTCATTAAAGGAATGCAAGGGACCGATGCGCATTACTTCAAGACGATCGCCACATCGAAGCACTTCGCAGTTCATAGCGGCCCGGAATCGTCGCGGCACCAGTTTGACGCGCAGGTCAGCCGGCAGGATCTCGACGACACCTATCTCTACGCCTTTCACGCGACTCTTACGGAAGGCGGGGCGCAGTCGGTGATGTGCGCTTATAACAGCTTGAATGGCGCGCCCGCTTGCGCAAACGCATTTTTGTTGCAGCAGACTTTGCGGGACGGATGGCGCTTTCCCGGTTATGTAGTCAGCGATTGCGGCGCCATCGGCGATATTTATGAGGGGCATCACTATGCCGGTTCAATGGCCGAAGCTTCCGCAAAAGCCGTGAAGGCGGGAACCGATTTGGACTGCGGCACTGAATTCAAAACGCTTGCCGAGGCGGTTCAAAAGGGCTACATCAAAGAGGACGAGATCAACCGGGCGGTAGAGCGGTTGTTCGCCGCGCGCTTTCGTCTGGGAATGTTCGACCCGGCGGAGCGTGTTCCTTTCTCGAACATCGGAATGGACCAGGTGGCGTCGGCCGCGCACCGGAAAACAGCGCTCGAAGCAGCCTCGGAATCGATGGTGCTGCTGAAAGACGAGAATGGCTTTTTGCCATTGAAAAAGGCATTTCGGCAGATCGCGGTGATCGGCCCCGCGGCGGACGATCCCGACGTAATGTTGGGCAACTATTACGGAACCCCCGCGCACATTGTCACTCCGCTTCAGGGCATCGAGCGGAAGTTTGCGGGCCGCGCAGAGGTTCATTTCGCGCTCGGCAGCACTTACGTTTTGTCGTGGACGGCCTTAGTTCCGCAGCGAGTGCTGCGGCCGGGAAATGGCTCCGGCAACGAGCGCGGGGTGCTGGCTGAATACTTCAATAACGAGAATTTTGAAGGCAAGCCGGTGTTGTCGCGCGTGGAGCCGCGCGGATACTTCAGATGGGATATGCAGGATCCGGCGGTAATGAAAGCCGTACCGGCTCCGAACTTTTCGATGCGATGGACCGCGACTTTGCAGGCGGATCAAACCGGCGACTACGAATTGGGCATTGCGCGGCAAGAGTGCGATAGCTGTCCGGGAACGCTATCGACGCGGGTGCGCTTTGGCGACCGCTTGATTGTGAATCAGAATATTCCATCGCGAACGGGGTCGGCATCGGATACCGCGACAGTACACCTTGAAGCCGACAAGCCGTACAAGATTCAAGTCGAGTATGTGCAGCGCGGTGGCGGCGCGGGCGTGGAGCTGGTGTGGAGACCTCCAGCGAACACTCTGCTGGCGGAAGCGGTGGAGACGACGAAGCGGGCGGATCTGGCAATTCTCTGTATCGGCTTGAACTCGAGATTGGAAGGCGAGGAGTCGCGAGTGGAGATTCCGGGATTCGATCATGGAGACAGAACCGATATTCGGCTGCCGGATGCGCAGGAGAAGCTGCTCGAGGCCGTGCTCGGAACGGGGAAACCGGTAGTCGTAATTCTGATCAACGGAAGCGCTCTGGCGGTCCAGATCGCAAAGAGCCGCGCGCAAGCCATTCTCGAAGCCTGGTATTCGGGGCAGGAAGGGGGAACAGCCATTGCCAACACGCTTACAGGAGAAAACAATCCGGCGGGCAGGCTGCCAGTTACCTTCTATGAGTCGGTCGATCAATTGTCGCCTTTTACCGACTACTCGATGAAGGGGAGAACCTATCGCTACTTCACCGGGAAGCCACTGTATCCGTTTGGGTATGGATTGAGCTATTCGGCGTTCGGCTATTCCGATCTCTCGGTCGAATCCGGGGGAGCGAAAGTAACGGCCAAGGTTACAAACCGGTCGGCAAAAGAGGGCGACGAAGTGGTCCAGCTTTACCTCGAACCACACGATGGAAACCTGAGGCTGCGTGGCTTTAAAAGGGTTCATTTTCAGCCACATGAGAGTAAGAATATAGGGTTTTACATTAAACCTGAAGATCTCACACGTGGAGCACTCGTGAGCGTGGGCGGAGGGCAGCCGCTAAAGGAATGGACCGGAGATCGCTACGTCCAGGCGCGCTTGCCGTAACAGGGCCGGGAAATGCGCCGCGACGCTGAATTTTTCGATGAAGTTGAACTCGACCTAATTTACATGGCGAGGCGGCTTCGCGAAGCGCTGAAACTCGAAACTCTACTAAACGAAGCCGGCATCGAGTATCTGGTCGAAACCGGGACTTACACAGGCGGCTTACTCATGAAGCGCGATCTGACAGGCGCCTTTTTTTACGTTGCGCCGGCCGATCGCGAAAGGACGCGCGAACTACTGATGAAGAATCGCTACAAGCCCTACGAAGAAAATTAACCGGGCGAAACCGGCTCACACTTGCGGAGAGTTTCCGCCATCCGCTCGGGCGCGGTGTCGGCCAGAAATGCGCCATAGGCGGTTTCGATGGCGGCGAGATATTTAAGTTTGGCAGCGCTGCGCTGCAGAGGAAGAAACTGGACATAGAGATGATAGGGCGCATCGGGCAGCCGTAACGGCGCTTGGCGGACGGACATCATCAAGGGCAGCATAAACCCGTAAAGGTTATCGTATTTGCGGCGGACGATGCTGACGATGGCGGCGAGGCTCGACCGCTCGTGAGTGGCGAGATCGAGCAGAGTTCGCGCGTGACGCCGGGGATAGATTGAAATTTCGGCGGGGAAGCGAGCGGCGTAGGGGACGAAGGCGACGAAATCCTCATTTGCGGCAACGATTCTCGAGCCATCTTTCGATTCCTCGCTCAACAAGCGGCAGAACAGGCATTCGCCGCTGTTCGCATCCGTGTAATGGCGGGCGGAAGCAAGCTCCGTTTGGACAATGGGCGGGATAAAGGGGAGCGCGTAAATCTGGCCGTGGGGATGGGGCATGGTGACACCCACCGCTTCTCCGCAATTTTCAAAAACAGCCACGAGCGCAATGTCGGGATTTTCGGTGTGCTGACGGGTCCGCTTCGTCCACAGATCGATCACTTTGCGCCAGTTTTCGACGCTGAGCTTGGAAGGCGGCAGGGCGTGCACCGGCGAATACAACACGACATCGCACGCGCCGCGAGGACCGGTCTCCGCGAACAAGCCGGGCTGCGGCAGGAATGGCGGGGCGGTTGGAGAAAACGCGGGAAAATCGTTGGGATAGAGGTAGACGTCGTAATGGTCGGGAACGCGTCCGGAGCCGGGATCGAAAGGACACCAGTTTTCCGGCATTTGCGGCCGGTCCTGACGAGCGGTGGTGACGGCCACCCATTGCTGAAGCAAAGCGTGCCAACGAAGCTGATGCATCGGCTTAATGGACTGCGCTGCCGACGGGAATGGTAACGGTATTGCTTGTAAATCCATCCTGTTCGATGAGCAGCGGAGTTTTCGGATCGGCAGGAAGATCGTCGGGCAAGAGGATGCGGACTTCGTAAACGCCGATGGCCTGATGCGGCAAAGCGGCCGAGAGAATCTGGGCCTCCCGCCCGTTCACGATCGCGGTGACAGGATTCAGCACAGGCGCATCGGAGCCATCATAGGGCAGGCCCGCGACGAGCGTCTTGCCACCGACGTCGTCCACGACGCCTAATCCAGCGGCCCAGAAAACGAGAACTTCACCGGGCTTCGCGGGATTTTCGACCGTAACGGGAGTACCAGGCTGCCCTTGAGAAGCAGTATCCATATGAACGGTCAGACCGCTTCTCGGCTCGACGCCCCCAAATGCGAAGAGCCCCGGAGTTGCGGCGAGCAGCTTGACGGTCACTGCATTCGTGATGGTGACAGCGCCATCGCCGCGTTCCGAGCGAACGTAGAGACTTGCGGCAGCGGCGTTGCCGAGGTCGTAAGGAATTTGAGCGCGGATTTGCGTGGGAGAAACCGAAAGCAGCGGCAGAGCTACGCCATCGACAAGCACTTCGACACCCGCCAATTTCTTAGGCAGGCTTTGAACACCGTCATCCGGCGCTTCTTCAGTTGTCTCGCTCAATCCCGCAGCGTCGATGGTGACAAGTGTTCCTGGGGCGAGCGGTCCGGGAAAAAGGCTGGCCGAATTCAGCACGGCTTTCGCGGAGAGCGCGGCATCGGCGGACGTAAACACAAGAATCCGGCGATACAGCGCGTCGGCGACATACAAATTGGTCCCATCGGAAGCGAGCGCGGCAGGGCGGCCGATGGTGTCGGGGCCCGGCGTATCGGTTGTATTCTCTGCGGTGAAATTCGGCTGGCCGAGAACCGCATCGGCAGGCTGATTATCGGCTGAAGGAAGAGAGTTCCAGATGAGAACGCGGTGTAATTCGCCATCTCCGACGAAGAGACGCTTCCCGTCAAAAGCAACTGAGATGGGCTCAGCCAAGGCGGTGGGGGAAACCGAAGAATCATTGCCGGAGCGGCCGAGCACGACATCGGGCGATGAACTGGCGCTGGGCGCGCTGACATCACGCCAGATCAGAACACGATGGCCGGGCGGATCCGCGATCACGACGGTTTTTCCGAAGACACTCACGGCCGCGATTCCCTTGAGCACCGGCTGATCGAGAACGGCAAGGGGAGGGAAACCACAGAGGGCGCACGCTGGACCGGCGCGATCGGCGAGATCGTCCTTTGCGGCGGGAATTTTGGTCAGGTCGAAAGCCAGCAAATGACGCGTGGCATCCGCCGCATAGAGCCGATTATTCGAAATCGACAGCGCGGTGACAGCGATGCCGGTATCCCGGGCCGAAAACGAAGTTTGGCCAATGACCACTCGGGCGGCTTGGCCGTTCTGAAAATCGGCAGCCCGGACGGAGACGGCGATCAGCAATAAAATGGCAAGGCGATCGACCAGGTTCATCGGGACTCTTTGTCGGTGACAAGGCACTTAGTTAATAGCCTACTTCCTTTTTCGACGGTACGTAGCGGTCACGCGAGTGGAAATACCCCCGCGCGGCGCGAATTCTCCGATGACCGCGGCTTCGACGGGATCCGCCGCTTTGACCACGTCGGCGAGCAGACGGTTCACTACGTTCTCCTGAAAGATGCCCAAATTGCGGTAGGCCAGCGTATACATTTTTAGTGATTTCAGTTCCAGGCAGCGTTTCAGCGGGGTGTAAACGAGGCGCAAAGTTCCATGATCGGGCAGCCCGGTTTTCGGGCATACGGAGGTGAACTCCGGCATGACGATTTCAATTTCATGCGGGCCGAACTGGTTGGGCCAGGTCTCAATATCGGGTAGGGCGGCATCGACGCCGGCATGAGCGTGCTCGTCGGTATAGGCGGGGCTTCTTTTCATGCAGCTCCTAATTTATTGGCGAGCAGATCGAGGAAAAGACCTACATCGGTGACCACGCCGACGGCTTGCCCGGTGCCGCGATCGCTCACTTTCGCGGGGACCGCGGGATTAATATCGACGCAGACGATCTTCACCCAGGCGGGCAGCATATTGCCGGCGGCGATGGAATGCAGCATGGAACTGAGGCACAGGACCACACCCGCGCCTTGCAGGGCGGCAGCATAGGCGTCCTGGGCTTCATTCATGTCGGTGATCACGCCGGGAAGCGGGCCGTCGTCGCGCAGACTTCCCGCAAGCACGAAGGGGACACGCGCCTTCACGCAGTCGTACATGACGCCGCGCGTCAGGCGTCCGGATTCGATCGCTTCGGGAATGCCTCCGGCGCGATAGATGGCGTTAATGGCGCGCATATGATTGCGGTGCCCGTGCTCTTCGAGGCGGCCATCGGAGGTACGGACACCCAAAGAGGTACCGAGAAGAGCGGATTCGATATCATGCACGGCCAAAGCGTTGCCGGCGAGCAATGCATCGATCCAGCCGGTACGGATGAGACGCGACAACGCCTCACCTCCTCCGGTATGGACGACCACCGGCCCGGCGACGGCTACGATCCTCTTGTTTTCGCTGCGAACCTGGCGCATGATGGCGGCAGTCTGCGCCACAGCCGTCTCCACCTGACGCTCGGATGAGATGTCGTTGCTCATAAAGGCGAAGGCCGAGCGGTCGCGTTCCTTCGCTTCCGGAACCACGCGGATGCCTTTCATGCCGGTGACCACCAGATCGCCGGCCTTGAGATCGCGCAGACGCCGACAGGCCGCAGCATTATCGCGAATGACGATGAGCGCGTCCATGCGCTGATTGCGCACCTCAAGCCAGTGATTGCGATGGCGGACAAGAGTTCGTTGATTGGTTGTGGAATAGAAATCTTCAGGCGCGCATCGATCGCGCTCGACGGGCTTGAGATCGGCATCACCCGAATCGACAGCGGCGCAGCCGAAGCCGAGCAACCGGGTCAGCATGCGCTCGAGCTGCCCTTGCGATGGAGCTTCTACCCGCAGACGAAGCGAAGAAGGCTCGCTATTGGTGCGTCCAATGGAGAATTGTTCGACTTCGAAGCGGCCGCCGAACTCAACCACAGAGTCGAAAATCCGCTCCATGATATGGGAATCGATCAGGTGACCTTGCGCTTCGACGACTTCGGAGAGCGGGAACTCCGCCGCCTGAGGAGATTGCGACGCCATGGTCAAGCGTGGGTGAGGAAGACGGCGAGGCCTTCCTTGTTGACGTAGCTGGGACGATAGCGATCGGTGTTGTACATGTGATCGACATCCACTTTGCGGGGACCCGATGCCGGATCGGGGATGGGAACCATGGCGAACTTACCTTCCGAAACAGCGGCCATGGAGCCATGATTGTGCGAAGTGATCGAATCGTAAGCCATGGTTCCGAAGGTAGTGGCGACGAGCGTGTCCAAGAAGTCCGGCACGCCGCTTCGAAGATCGTAGGTAAGGTCGCTCACCACGGTTTCAATACCGGGCGACTTGATGATTTCGTCGCTGAAGGCTTCAGCCACGCTGAATTTTTTGCGATGACCGTAGGCATCCGGCTCTCCGTACTCCTTGACCTGATAGCCCTCCCATTCCGCGCCCTCCGAGAGAATGACCAAAGAATAGTTGCTCGGATTATTGCGCTTATCGGTCAGCAGAAGTTTAATCATTTTGTCGAGATCGAACTTGTGCTCGGGAATGCCGCAGCGGATGGATGTTACATAGGCGGTGTAGAGCGCGGTGTAGCCCGCATCGCGGCCGAATACACGAAAGATGCCGATGCGCTCATGCGAGCCGACGGTGGTCCGCTGGCGTTGGATAGCTTCTTTCGCGCGGGAGATGGCAGTCGAGAATCCGATGCAGTATTCGGTGTTGCGCACATCGTTATCCATGGTTTTGGGAATACCGGTAACGTGGAAGCCTTGCTTATCCAGGACCGCCGCGTAGCTGAGCGTGTCGTCGCCGCCGATGGCCACCAAGTGATCGATGTCGAGCTTTTCCAGATTCGACAGAACCTGCTTGGTCATGTCGTAAGTGGTCGTGGGGACGCCGTCTTTGATGCCTTGCGCAGATGGAAAATCCGTGCGGTTCAGAAAATCGGGAACCTCTTTCATCTTTGACGGATTGGTCCGGCTGGTGTGCAGGAACGTTCCACCGCTTCGATCGATGGTGCGGGTGTTTTCGCGGTTGAGCGGAACGATGTAACGTTTTACGCTTTCCGGATCGTCGAAATTCAACTCGGTCAAACCTTTCCAGCCGAGTCGAATTCCCGTGACTTCGTGACCGTCGGAAGTGCTGCGATACACCACATTCTTAATCACGACATTCAGACCAGGCACATCGCCGCCGCCGGTCAAAATACCGATTTTCTTGCTAGACATGGATCTCCCGTTCGTAGATGCAAACCGCTTTTCGGATCGTATTTATTGTAGCTTTGGCGGCCGAAATCCGCCCGGCGAATTAACGCAAACTCGAGGCGACGCTCGACACTCGCTCGGCAGCCGCTTCAAAGCCGGTCAAATCGCCGGCGGCATCGAATGGCGCTTCAAAGGGCTCGGAAACCACTTTCACATTCGGATAGAGCTCAGGAACGAGGTTCTCGCTCACGGAGAAATTCACCAGCTCCAAAGTATTGCGGATGCGGCAGTAGGTCACGGTGGACAAATCGATCTTTCCGACGGTGGGAGCGATCCGGCTCAAGGCCTCGCGATCAGTCGGGAAGTGGATGGGCGTGCGAATACAGGCGGGCGTCGAAGCGGTGAGCGAATTGATATAAGTCGGATTCCAATCGACGTCATTTACCAGGCGGTCATGAACCACATCGGCCATGCCGAGGCCAACGCCGCTGTGATATGTGAGATCGGTGAGGCCGCGCGCGTAGATCCGATTGACGCGAGGCATGCCCGGATAGGGATTGTATTGACCGTTCACGCTGCGATTGACGATTTTGGTATCCATCCCCGCACCGCTGATATTTTTGCCGATTTCGTCGACGATCAGGATGTCGATTTCGGGCGCGGGCAGCCTCGGCATCCAGGACTTTACTTCGCGCAAGAGCTCTTCTTCGTGGGCCATCATGGCCTCAATGCCTCGAGACGAGCTGACAGCCACCAGGCCAGCGGTCTCATGATGCGCGCCTTCGAGGATCGCCAGCCCGCCGAGAATCTTACCGGTCGCGAAGACTTTTGAAGCGACGCTGCGAATGACGCGCTCGAGTCCGAGGCGATAGGCGAAGGTATGATACTGCCGCGCTCCGGCGAATTTTCCAAGGCCGATCGCGATCATCTTGGACAGACCACTTTCGAGCGGGCCCGAAAAGTCGGTGTGCCACTTGACGCGGCCGACCAGAAATACGCCATCCGATTCGTAGGCATTTTGATCCATGAACGTTTCCATGCCTTCGGGCGTCTTTCCGGTCGGCGCCACTTCGAGGGAGCTGAGGACCGGGACACCGATGGTGGCTTCGTGGATGCCGTAGTGGGCGAGCACATCCGCCTGGCCCTCGGCGGTGGCCGCTCCGTGACTGCCCATTGCGGGAAAGACAAACGGCCGAGCTCCCTGCTCTTTCCAAAACTCAACCACCGCTTTTACGATAGTTGCGATGTTCGAGATGCCGCGGCTGCCCACGCCGATGGCGATGCGGGTACCCTTCGGAACGCGGGAGGTGAAATCCGATTGCGAGAGCTCCTGGCGAATGTGCTCGCGAATATTGGGGATGCTTCGGTCTGGAAAAAACTGCTCGGCGAGCACGAATTTGGGGAGCTGCATAGCTTCAGAATACTCCGCGAAGAGTGGAATAGAGGGTGCGCCGGCGCCGCAGTTGTCCTAGCCGCGAGCGATCAGAGGTCATTGTTTAAATCTTCGGCTCGCTGAGAAGCGCGGCCTCATCCTGTTTGAATCTTCGGCTCGCTGAGAAACGCGGCCTCATCCTGTTTGAATCTTCGGCTCGCTGAGAAACGCGGCCTCATCCTGTTTG